>Ga0302325_10009794_pt1 | contig 20863 bp, 21 predicted proteins | sample Palsa_T0_2_FD_201948 | JGI IMG/M metagenome (GOLD analysis project Ga0302325, IMG submission 201948) | Peat permafrost microbial communities from Stordalen Mire near Abisko, Sweden - Palsa_T0_2 | ecosystem: Environmental > Terrestrial > Soil > Palsa > Peat permafrost | place: Sweden: Abisko...
TGCAGGATCAGCGCGACTTTCTGGGCCATCTCCGGAGAGAACTGGCGCATCTCGGCCAGTCGCTTGATGGAAACGACCTTGTGTTCCTCGCTCAGGTTATCGAGCACCTGCGAGGCGCGGCGCGGGTCGAGGTGGGCCAGCACCAGGGCGATGGTCTGCGGATGTTCGGAGTCGAGCAACTTGCCAAGCTGCGTGGGGTCGGTCTTCTGTAGCTTGCCGAGATTCCCGTGGCTGGCCTCCTGGGCTCGGCGCACCAGCATCAGCAGATCGTCGGCGCGCTGCTTGCCGAAGGTGTCCTGCAAGAGCCGCGAGGCAAAATCGAGGCCGCCATGCATCATCACATGCTGAGTTTCGAGCAGCTCCCAGAACTCGTCCAGCACCTCGCCGGAGACCTCAGGCGGCACCGAACGCAGGTCGGCTAGTTCTTCGGTGATCCGCTGCACGTCCACTTCAGGCAGGGAGCGCAGGATCTCCTTAGCCACATCCTCGCCCACCGCGATCATCAGGATGGCAGCCTTGCGCACCCCGCTCATCTGCGCAGTCAGCCGCCGCAGAGGCATTCCATCCGGTCCTAGCTCGGCCAACTGCGCACCTCCTCAAGCTTGCTGCCTGCCTCGAAATCGCTCCCTGCCGCTCTGAAACGCAGCTCCCTCAGTCGGAATGAATCCAACTCTGCAGCAATCTCGAACTCTGCGCCGGGTCGCGCTTCAGCGTCTCGGTGACCTGATCGAAGACGCGCTGCACCCGCTGCCTTTCCAACTCGGCCGCGGCCTGCTCGGTGGTCGGCAGCGCGGCCTGCGCCTCGGCTGGAGCGGCCAGCGCGCCAGGCTGGGCTTTGGCCACTACCGGCGCGGGCGGCTTGGCCCGTCCCAGAGCCGGCCGTATCACAAGCAAGATCAATAACACCAAACCCAGCAGAAGCGTGCCATATTTGACCAGGACGGGAGACCGCTCCACCATATCCATTACCTGCTGCAACAGGGAGGGTGCCACGTTGCGATTTTCTTCGAAAGCCAGGTCCTGCACCGTCACCAGATCTCCGCGTCCGGCATCGAAACCAACCGCGGCCTGAGCCAGGGCGGTAAGAGTATGCAGTTCGGCGGTCGTGCGCGGCTGCCAGTTGGCCTGTTGTCCTTTTTGCCCAGCTCCATCGATGCGGTCGTTGACCACCACCGCCGCGGTCAGGCGGCGGATGTGCCCCGGCGCCGCGGTGACATGGCGCACGGTGCGGGAGGCGCCATAGGTTCCGCTCTCCGACTTGGCGCTCTGCGGAGGCGTGGTCTGCTGCGGATAGACCGGCAGCGCCTGGGAGTTGGGAGCATTGCTGGTGGTTCCCGGCACTCCTGCCGGAATCGCCTGCGGTCCGCTGGTCTGCTCGCTGCGCTGCATGGAGAGGGTCACGACCTTGGCAGGATCGTAGGTCTCCTCGGTCACGTCCGTGGAGGTGGGGTCGTAGTCCACGGTCACCGAGGCGCGAACATTGCCGGGCCCGGTGACCGGCTCCAGGGTTTCGATGACCTTGGCTTCGAGCGCCTGCTCCATGCCCAGCCGCATCGCCTCGGCGGTCTTGGGGCCCAGCGGAAGATGGCCGCTGGCGTCGATCAGCGTAACCTCCGCCGGGGAGAGCCCATCGACCGCCGAGGCTACCAGATTGCGGATGGCTTCGTCCTCGCCGTCGGCCAGGGAGCGATGGCGGAGGGTCAACACCACCGCCGCCTTGGCTGGCCTCTCCTGGTCGCGGAAGAGCGAATCGTGGGGCATAACCAGGTGAACCCTGGCCGACTGCACGTCGGCTAGGGTGGCGACCGTATGCTCAAGCTCGCCCTCAAGGGCCCGCTGGTAGTTCACCTGCTCGTCGAACTCCGAGCCCACCCAGTTGGGTTTGTCGAAAAGTTCGAAACCCATGCGCCCGCTGCGCGGTCCGCCTTTGGCGGCTGTCGCCAGACGCGCCTTGTCCAGCTGCCCCACCGGCACCCGGATGGTTGTGCCGTTTGCGGCGAGGTCATAGTTGATCTGGGCTTGGGTCAGCACCTGGGCCATCTGCCGCGAGTCTTCCGGATCGAGTCCCGCGTAGAGGGTACGCCAGTCGGTGCGGGTGGCATACCAGACCATGGCTATCAGCGTCGCTGCCAGGAGCGCCATGCCGATCATCGCCCAACTGCGCTGACGGGGTGGCAACTGGCCCCAATGAGCTGTGCCCTTGTCCCAGTATTCACCCAGAGGGCCAGGTAGATTCAGACCCGGTCCGAAACGTCCGCTCACGGAGCCGGCAGCGGAGCCTTCGGCTGCCAGCACTCCGGGGCCTGCCGCGCCCGGATTGGGAGATGTCTTGTCCAACTGTGCACCGGCTGCCATGGCTCCCCAGAGTTCCGAATCCTATGGTTAGAACTGCATTCCGATCACCTGCTGATACGCGGCCAAGGCCTTGTTGCGCACTGCCAGCACCAGCTCGAATCCCATCCCCGCCTTCTGCGCCGCGATCATGGCCTCGTGGACATCCACTCCCCGGCCGGAGATCAGCCCCTCGATGGACACTTTGGCCTGCTGCTCCAGATGTTGCACCTCGCCTACCGCTTCGGTGAGCAGGTCGGCAAAAGGCGCCGGCGGAGCCGTCGCGCTGTCTGGGACGGGGAACAACCCGCCTCCAACCGCCAAGGAAGCTGGCGCAGTTGAGGACGCTGTTACCGAGGGCGAGTTCAAAGACGCGCCGAAAATCGAGACTGCTGCGGGCGTTACCGGTACCATCGCGTCTCCTCCACGCAGATTACTTTCCCTTGACACAAGCGCGCGGCGAATCTCATTTTGCGAGCTCCAGCGAGGATGCGATCATCGACTTCTCCGCTTGCACCGCGGAGGCATTCAGGCCGTAGGCGCGCGTCGCCCCCATCAGATCCACCATCTCGGTAAGCGGGTTGATATCCGGATACGAGACGTAGCCCTCGGCGTCGGCATCGGGATGGCTGGGGTCGAAGCGTTTCAAGGGCGGCGCGGTATCCTGCACCACTGCGGCTATATGCACTCCGGGAGCCGCGCGGGAGGAGTTGACCAGCGAGCCGGGAAGCGTATTCAGGACTGGGTTCAGCAGTTGCGCCGGCAAATTGCCGGCGGCGGGGCTGGTTCCGGCCTGGGGCGCGGACAACGAGGCCCCCAACTGGCTGGCAAAGCTTGTATCTCCGCCGCCGGCGGCAAAGACCACATGCTGGCGGTGATAAGGCACGCCGGCCTGCGTCCGCGTGGTCTCGGCATTGGCCATATTGGCCGCCACCACTTCGGCGCGCATGCGCTCGGCCTGCATGGCGTCTCCCGACTGATCGATCATGCCAAAGAGATTCACGGTTGTTTCTCCTGTCCCCTGTTCCTCGATCTAGGATCCTTGCCCTATTTGGAGTCGGCGTGGATGGCGCTCATCAAGCCCGAATACTGGCCTTTCAGCAGGGCCACGCCGGTCTTGAACTTCAGCTGCGCCTCGGCCAGGTTCAGGCTCTCGCGATCCATGGAGACGTCGTTCCCGTCCGGCCTGACAATCAGGCCGTCCACTTCAAAAATCCGGGGCCCAATCCCCCCGGCATCGCCGTCTGCAGCCATCACGCGCCGCATCTCGGCTTCGAAATCCATCCCCACGGCGCGATAGCCCGGTGTATCGATGTTGGCCATGTTGGCCGAGGTCAACTGGATCTGACGCGTATTCAAATCCAGGTAGCGGGCGATCTCACTGCTCAAACTTGACGTAAGCTCCATGCGGCCACCTCCTCTTTGACTTCCAGGTTTCCGGCCCGGATGCCAGGGCTGACACCCCGGCTGCAGCATTCGTAGGGCCAGATGAAGCTGACCGACCCTTGAGATCTTTAATCCCCAATTCAGAAAAACGTCCACAGCCCCAGGTCAGTTCATAAGAGAGAGGCCAAAGTCGATCTCCGATGCCGAGATCACCGGCTCGTCTCCGGCCAGAATGGACGCCCGCTCGAGCACATGCTCCAGTTCCCGGACATTGCCCGGCCAGCCGTGACTGGAGAGCCGGGCCATGGCTGCTGAGTCGATGCGCTTGACCGGAGACTTACGTCCTAGCTGTTCCAGGAAATGACTCACCAGTTTGGGCAGGTCCTCCATATGATCGAGCAGTGCCGGAGTCCGAATCAGAAAGACCGCCAGCCGGTAGTAGAGGTCGGCCCGAAAATGCCCGTTCTGCGCGTTCTCGGCCAGCGGCTGGTGCGTGGCAGCCACAATCCGCACATCAACCTTGACGGTCTCGTTATCTCCGATGCGCTGCAGTTCTCCGCTCTCGAAGAAACGCAGGAGCTTGGATTGCAACGCCAGCGGCATCTCCCCAATCTCATCCAGAAACAGCGTTCCGCCATCGGCGGACTCGATGCGGCCGGTACGACCCTGCACCGCTCCGGTGAAGGCGCCACGGGTATGGCCAAAAAGCTCTGCCTCAAGCAATGCTTCAGGGATTGCAGCGCAATTGATGGCAACAAAAGGCTTGCGGCTGCGCGAGGAGAGCCGGTGCAGGGCCTCGGCCACCAATTCCTTGCCCGATCCCGTAGGGCCCTCGATCAGCACAGAAGTCGACTTTGCGGCCACCAGCCGGACGCGGCGGCTGACTTCGAGCATCGCGGGGCTGGAGCCAACCAGTTCCGGGATCCGCTCCACACCCAGGCTCTCCTTACGGGGAAAGGAATGAGCGGATAGCACGCCATCGGGCTCGTCCTCTGTCTCGACATCCCGGATCGGTCCAATCCGGGATGAAACCGTGTCCAGGGGAGCGTATCGTTGCACCGGCTGGACAGCGGACGAAGGCACCGGCGATTTGCTCCGCAAGAGCAATCCTCCAGTCGAGACCGGCCGGGGTAAAGGCGGTAACTGCCTCGGGTCTGCGCTCGTCTCCAGTTCTGGGGCAGCCTGCCAGGCCGCCGTATCTCCCTCCTGGCTGCGGCGCAGCGCGTGGAGCAGCTCCTGATGATAGGGACTGCGAATGCTTTCGGCGACGGTCGCGCCATCGGTCATCACCAGATCCACCTGGGGGTGCTCCTGGTGAAAATCCTTCAGAAATTCCGCGACTTCGAGGTCCGGCAGCCAGGGGTCGATCAGCAACGCTTCGAGCTGGGTCACGGCTTGCGACGCCACCCAGGCTTCCGCGCCTCCCGGCGCCTCCAGAACCTGCCAGCGCAACCCGGTCAGGGACTGGCGCAGACGCTCGCGCAAGCTGGCGTCCGGGCTGGCCACCAGAACGGTTCTTGACCGCACCCGGGACGAGCTCAGATGGGCGTTCGATTGGACGATCGGCGCGACAAAAGCAGCGGGAACAGGCGGCATGAAACTTCTCCTCTCGACAGCGTTAGGGGCCTGACAAAATACGAGGAAGCTGGAACGCATCTGGATTGCATCCAGCGCAAGCATCAAGTCGGCTCCGAAATCCCCAGGGGTAAAGAATGGGTGACAGCGCCAGATGCCGGTGGTCCGGCCAGACCGGCTTGTCCTGAGGTCAGCAGCGGCACCGGCAGATGCATCTCCGCTTCAGACGGAATCAGATAGCCCTGGCCGCGTACGGTACGCAGTAGAAAGCCAGGAGGAGGGTCCTTGAGCTTGCGCCGCAGGTAGTTCACATACACGTCGACGATATTGGTGGTCTGCGCCGGCTCCATATTCCAAACCGCATCCAGCAGGTCCACCCTGGAGATGCACTGGCCGCGATTGAGCATTAAATGCTCCAGGAGCGCAAACTCCTTGTTGGTCAGGGAGATCGGTTCCCCGGCCCGCCGCGCGGTATGGTCCAGCCGGTCGACTTCCAGATCGCCAGCGCGCAGGGTAAGTCTCGCTTCGCGCTTGCGCCGCAGCAGAGCCCGGCAGCGGGCGCGCAGTTCATGCAGGCTGAAGGGCTTGACCATCAGGTCGTCAGCACCCAGGTCCAGGCAGCGGATGCGGATTTTAACCTCCTGCCGGCCGGTGAGGACCAGTACCGGCAGTTGTGGATCCAGGGCGCGCATCTCCACCAGAACCTGTTCGCCGTCCAGGACAGGCAAGTTCAAGTCTAGGATGGTCAGATCGGGCATTTCATTGCGGAAGGCTTCCAGGGCTTCGGCGCCATCGCAGGCGGCGCGCACGCGATGGCCATCCGCTTCCATGCCCCTGGTCAGGAACATGACCAGCGCCCGGTCGTCTTCGGCTAGTAGAATCCTCATGAATTCGCACCCCTGTCTCGGGCTGTTGCTAGGCGTACGCCGTTTGCTGAAAGGCGCAAACGCATGCCACCCCTCCACACTCCGCGAAGAGAGCAACAGCCTCAAGAGAAATCCATGAGGAAAATCTATAGGCTTCCGAGATTGGGAGAAATTCAAAAGCATTCCCAAAAACGCGTCTTTCCCGGACACTTGTGAGCGGGAACCAATGGGGATCGTCCCATTCCACGCAATTCTTCCCCTCGGATGAGTCAAGAGAAGGTACAGCGAAAATAGTTCTGGCAATTTCGCTTTTCATTCGCTAGAATGCGCGCATGGCTGTTACACGCAGGCAAAAAGAGGTTCTCGACTTCCTGGAGTCGTTCGTCACCCGGAACGGCTACTCGCCTTCCTTTGAAGAGATCGCCCGGGGACTGAACCTGAAGTCGCTGGCCACGGTCCACAAGCACATCACCAACCTCGAAAAGAAGGGGCTGCTGGACCGGGTGCACAACCGCAGCCGCTCGATCGACGTTGTCCCTGCCGGCACGCGTACCCGCACCAGCGAACGGCTCCCCCTGATGGGCAGGATCGCCGCCGGACTGCCCGTCGAAGCAGCCGAAAACGCCGAGAGCATCTCGCTGCACGATGTGGTCGGAAACAAGGATGTCTTCGCGCTGGAGGTTCGCGGCGACTCCATGCGCGACGAACACATCATCAGTGGGGATTTCGTGCTGGTGGAGCGAACGCGGACGGCGCGGCAGGGCGATATCGTAGTTGCGCTGGTGCGCGGCTCGGAAACTACGTTGAAACGGTTTTACCTGGAAGGCAGCCAGGTGCGCCTGCAGCCGGCCAATCTGGAGATGGAACCGATCTTCATTCCTGCGGCGCAGGTCGCGATTCAGGGCCGAGTACTAGGTGTACTGCGCCGCTATCGATAAGACAAGACAGTCTCAGAGACACGAAAGCGGCCGGAATGTGCTCCCGGCCGCCGGTCTTATCTTTTAGCTCACGCTGGCTGCGGATACGCTCGCTGGGCTTGCGCTGGCCGCGCTCAACGCCAGAACGCGATTGACCTTCTCTTCGATCACTTCGCGTGGCACATACCCGACAATCTGGTCGGCAACCTTGCCGCCTTTGAAGATCAGCAGCGCTGGAATCCCACGGATTCCGTAGCGCGACGGAGTGGCGCCATTCTTGTCCACATCAACCTTGGCAACCTTGAGTTTGCCGGCATAGGCTGTCGCCAGATCGTCGACGAACGGGGCGATCGCCTTGCAGGGGCCGCACCAAGCCGCCCAAAAATCAACCAGTACAGGTTGCTCCGATTGCAGAACTTCCTGATCGAAGGTTGCGTCACTTACTTCTAAAATTGCGTTTCCGGCCATTTTTCTCCTCGCGGTTACGACTCTCAAACTTGCAGCACACAGTCAGTTTAACCGCACTTGCCACTCCATAAGATGCAAATGATTGCCGAAAGTCGCAACTGGAGCCCCAGCCGTAACGGCAAAGGACATCGCCGTTCTGAATGGAAAGCAAACAAAAGCGCCCGGATTCCATCAAGGAATCACGGGCGCTAGAGCAGCCCTCCCCCAGAACTGCCCACAGGCTGAATCTAGGTTTTCTTACCCCTAAATGCAAGAAATCTTAGGTAATACCCAAAGTAATCACCAAAGGGGGAGTTGGACTGACCAAAGCGGGTTCGAAGTATGCACTAAAATTCATGCACATCAGTTCCTAAGTACGCGCCATTAGAAGCTTTTCAGCGGTGTTGACTCAGGCGGTTCGTTGCCGCCGCGAGATTCGAAGCGGACGGTGAGAATTTCTGCTTCTACCTGGCCTCCGAGCGCTTCCTGAACGGTTACCTTTGTGACGGTTTCCGCCTCTTCACCGGACAGAATCAGCAGCACCGACGGCCCTGCGCCGCTTAATGCCACGCCTAGAATGCCGTGCTCTCCGGCCAGCGGCAAGAGACGCGGCAGCAGCGGACTTAAATCGGCTCGATACGGCTGGTGGATCCGGTCCTGCATTGCCGGACGCAGCAGATCGCCGCGCCCCTGAGCGAAAGCCAATCCCAGCAGCGAAGCAGCCTGAATATTGGCTACCGCATCGGCTCGCGAATAGCGATCCGGCAAGACCGCGCGGGCCTCGCTGGTGGCCAGCGGGGCGGTCGGCAGAACGACCATCGCCCGCCAGTTCGCGGGAGGCTCGACGCGCGCCGCATGGACACGCTTGCCTTCGCAGGCAGCCACAACCATCCCGCCCAGCCAGCAGGCCGCCGCATTGTCCGGATGGCCTTCTTGCGCGCAAGCTTCGGTGAGGATTTGTTCGCTTGTCCATCCGAGTCGGCCAAAATGCGAGGCCAGGGCGATGGCCGCAAGGCGTCCAGCCGCCGAGGAACCGCAGCCCATCCCCAATGGAATCTGATTCGCCATGCGAATCGCCAGCGGAACCGGTTCGCGGCCCTCCCGCTCTAACACCCCTCGATACGTGTCGAGGATTAGATTGTTTTCGAGTTGCGAGCAGAGGTCGGCATTCCGGCCAGTCGCGGCAATCGAAAACGCCTCAGCTTTCTCCGCCTCGACGTTCAAGTGAAAGCCCAGCGCCACGGCGGCTGTGTCGAAGGCCGCTCCCAGATTGGCCGAGGTTGCGGGGAGCCGCAGACGAAGGGCGCTCACGCCGTCTCCCACCTGCTCTGAACCTCCTGGAGCGTCCGCAGCACAGCTTCCGGCGTGGCCTCGACCTCGACGGCATCGCGGCGCAGCGCGGCGATTTGAGGATGCAGCGGTTCAGCCTCTTCCGGATTAAGCAGGGTTCCGCGATGGAAATCGATTGTGTAGTCGGCGTCTTTGAGCGTGTGCCCGGTTAACAGCAGCACGACCGTATCGGAGGGCGCAACCCTGCCTTGGGCCACCAGTTTCTTCAAGCCCGCCAGCGTGACCGCGGAGGCCGGCTCACTGCCGATTCCCTCGCGGCCCAGCTCGGCCTTGGCCACGGCGATTTCGCCTTCGCTCACATCCAGGCACCAGCCGCCGGTCTCATGGATCACCGAAGCCGCCTTGCGCCACGACGCAGGATTCCCGATCCGGATTGCAGTCGCCCGCGTGTTCGCCGCCACCGGCTCCAACGATGTGCCGGAGTTGGCGGCAAAACTTCGCACCAGCGGATTCGCTCCCTCCGCCTGAATGACCGAGATCCTTGGCAGTCGCGAAATCAGTCCGAGCCCCTTCATTTCGCGAAATCCCTTGCCCAGCGCGGAGCTGTTGGCCAGATTTCCGCCGGGAACAAGAATGTGTTCGGGCACGCTCCAGTCGAAGTACTCAGCAATCTCCAGAGCCGGAGTCTTCTGCCCTTCGAGGCGATAGGGATTGACGGAGTTCAGCAGGTAGATCGGCGCCTGTTGCACGATGGTCAGCAGCACGCGAAGGCAGCCATCGAAATCCGTTTTGAGCTGGCAAGTGAGTGCGCCGTAATCCATGGCCTGGGCCAGCTTGCCCCAGGCGATCTTGCCCTGCGGAATCAGTACGAGAGACTTCAAGCCGGCGCGAGCCGCGTAGGCCGCCATGGCTGCCGAGGTGTTGCCGGTGGAGGCGCAGGCGACCCACTCGAAACCGCGCTCCTTGGCTACGCTGAGCGCGGCGGTCATGCCGGTGTCCTTGAAGGAGCCAGTGGGATTCATACCCTGATGTTTGGCATAGAGTTGATCCACGCCCAGCGCTTTGGCCGCGCGCGGCAGATGGTAGAGCGGAGTGTTCCCTTCCTGCAGCGTGACTGCATTGCCGAAGCTATCCAGGATCGGCAGCATCTCGCGAAAGCGCCAGACGCCGGAGTGATCCAACAGCTCGGACGAGGCGCGGCGCTCGCGCCAGAGCCACTTCAAGGCTCCGGCGTTGGGCCGGTCGGTGCCACCCACCAGACCCCACCCCGGATACTCTACTTCGAAGAGATCGCCGCAATCTTTGCAGCGAAAGATCGAGCCGGCCTGGTCGCCGCGAATGCGCACGCCGCAGCCGAAGCAACGCAACTGATGCAGATTGTCGTTCATCTCAAGTGTTAGCCTACCAGCAAGCACCCGCAGTCCGGGTAAGCCGCAAGTGAGGACACCTTGTTTCCAATTTCCAACCGTTTTGATTCAATATTGGGAATCGTAGAAAAACGAATCCAATCGCGAAGGTCAATGTTGCGGGTTCTGGCCGTCTGTGCGGCTGCTCTTCTGTGCCTTGCGCAGCCAGCTCCGGGCCAGCAGGCTCCGTTGCGGGTTGCAGCCGCGGCCGATCTGCAGCCTGTTCTGCCGCCGATTCTGGAGCAGTTCCGCCAGACCACCGGGATCACGGCCGAGGCCACCTACCAGGCCTCGGCCGCGCTGACCACGCAGATTCAGAACGGCGCGCCCTTCGACCTCTTTTTGTCGGCAGACCTCAGCTATCCCAAGCGCCTGATCGACGCCGGTGTTGCGGACACTGCGGGGTCGCCGCATTCGTCCACACCGATTACGTACGCGCGTGGAACGCTGGTGCTTTGGACCCGCAAGGACGGCCACTGGCCTAACCCGACACTCGCCACTTTGAAAGACTCTTCCTTGCAGCGGCTGGCCATCGCCAATCCCGACCGCGCACCCTACGGGCGCGCCGCCATCGCCGCCCTCACCAGCCTCAAACTGATCGAAACGCTCAAGCCAAAATTCGTCACCGCGGAGAATATCTCTCAAGCTGCGCAATTTGCAGAAACGGGTAACGCGGATGCAGGACTAATCTCATTAACGTCCGCTAAGACCGAGCACCTGGCATCCATCGGCGCCTACTTTGTGATGCCACGCGAGCTTTACCCGCCTATCGAACAAGGCGCGGTGATCGTCACCAAGACAACTCAACGTGAGAACGCTCACAAGTTCCTCGACTTCCTGCTGTCGTCGCCGATCCAACAACAGCTCGCCAAGAGCGGCCTGACGCCCGTGAACTAGCCCATGGACTGGCAGGCGTTCGCCCTCACCCTCAAGCTCGCTGCAATCACGACTGCGATCCTGCTGTGCCTCGCCATCCCTCTGGCCGCGTGGCTGGCCCTGGGCCGTTCGCGATGGCGCATTCTGGCGGAGGCGTTGACCGGCCTTCCGCTAGTGTTGCCGCCCACCGTTCTGGGTTTTTACCTGTTAGTGCTGCTGGGGCCGCGAACGGGTTTCGGCCGCGCTCTTGCTGCAGTCCTGGGTCATCCGCTGGCCTTCTCCTTTGCCGGCCTGGTCGTCGGTTCCGTGATCTACAGCCTGCCGTTCGCGGTGCAGCCTATCGTCGCCGGCTTCGCCGCCACCGACTCTTCATTGATCGACGCCGCGCGGATGCTCGGAGCTGGCCCGATTCGCCTGGTTCGCACCGTGCTCATTCCCCTCGCCGGCCGCTCCCTGCTGACGGCCGCGATCCTCAGCTTTCTGCACACCATGGGCGAGTTCGGCGTGGTGCTTATGCTCGGCGGTGATATCCCAGGCGCCACGCGTACCCTCTCGCTGGTTCTCTTCAATCAAGTCGAAGACTTCGACTACATCGCCGCCAATCGCACCGCTGCCCTGTTGCTTGTCTTCTGCGTCATGGCGCTGGTTGTGGTCTACGCGCGCCCCAGGAATCTTGCCTCGGGTTCAGCCAGCGAGCGTCGTGGAGGGCGGAATGGTTGATCTGCGACTCAAAGCGCAGCAAGGCGCCTTCAGGCTTGAAATTCAGTGCGCCCTTACTGCTCCATGGACCGTGGTCTTTGGCCCTTCGGGAGCAGGCAAGAGCACTCTGCTGCGCCTGATTGCGGGGCTCGACCGGCCTGATTCCGGCAGGATTGCGATTCACGGCGAGTATGTGACAGATACAGAGATCGGCTTGAATCGGCCCCCCGGACGCCGCTCCACCGGCCTCGTTGCGCAACAATCCGCACTTTTCCCGCATCTGAGCGTGAGTGCAAACGTTGGCTACGGACTGGCTTTGTTCAGCTATGCTGCGCGGCAGCAGCGCGTCTCCGCCATGCTGGAGTTGGTGGGCGGCGAAGGCTTGGCCGACCGTTCGCCTCGGGCGCTCTCCGGCGGCGAGGCGCAACGGGTTTCCCTGGCGCGGGCCCTTGCGCCAATGCCGCGCCTGCTGTTGCTCGATGAGCCGCTCTCCGCGCTCGACGCCGATGCTCGCGATCAGGTGCTCACTCGGTTGCAGGCGTGGCTCCGCGAAGAGAATATCCAGGCCATTTTGGTTACTCACGACGCCGCCGACGCGCTGGCGACTGAAGCGGAAGTCGCGTTGCTGCACGAAGGAAAGCTGGCTGCACTCGGGCCGGCGAGCGAAGTCCTGGCGATGGAGCGCAAGCGGCTGCTGGCGCGCCTCGGGTCCAGCTAAATCCAAGCCGCTATCAGAAACCTACGAGCACCGGCTCCATCTGCAGCGCAATTCCAAAGCTCGCTTCGACTCCGGCCACAATCGCATCCCTAAGCGCAAGCAGTTCGGCAGCCGTCGCGCCTCCTCGATTGATCAACGCCAGCGTGTGTCGCGAAGAGATACCCGCTCGCCCGAGGGAAAATCCCTTGGCGAAGCCGGCCTTTTCGATCAGCCACGCAGCGGGAAGCTTCACCTGGCCAGCATCGGCTGGGTAATGCGGCGGCTCTTGCTTCGACTTCGACGTAAGCTCGGCAAAATAGCCCTGCGAAACGATCGGATTCTTGAAGAAGCTGCCCGCGCTCCGGCAATCCTCATCCCCATCCAACAGCAGCATTCCCTTGGATCGCCGAATCTTCCGAACCTCCGTCGCAACCTTGGCAAGGCTAGGTACCGAACCCACAGGAAATGCTTTCTGCAAATCTGCATAACGTAGATTCGCCCGCCCGTCCGGCGCCAGCCGGTAGTCGACTCGCACCACCAGAAAACGGCCTTTGGCTGTCGAGTTGAAGAGGCTGCGGCGGTAAGAAAAGCCGCACTCGGACGCCGGCATTTCGCGAAAGCTGAACGATTCGAGATCGAGCGCCCGCACCCGGTCGATGGTCTCCGAAACTTCCTGTCCATAGGCGCCGACATTCTGCACCGGAGTACCGCCGACGGTGCCTGGAACCCCGGCCAGGCATTCGACGCCGGCGCAGTTCTCCTGCACGGCGCGGGCTACGAATGCGTCCCAGTCTTCGCCTGCCGCCGCGCGGTAGAGGCGGCTGCCCGCGTCTTCCGCGGAGTCGACACCCTTGAGCGCCACACGCAGGACGAGGCCAGGAAAGCCGGCGTCCGAGACCAGCAGGTTGCTTCCGCCACCGAGCACAAAGAGCGGCAGCGACCGCTCACGCGCCCAGCCGAGCGCATCGACAATCTCATTCTCGCTTGCCGCCTCGACAAACCATCGAGCCGGGCCGCCGATGCCAAAGGTGGTAAACGGGGCGAGCGGCACGTTTTCTTGAATCTTCATTTCCGTCAGCCTACAACACTCCTTCTATGGATTGGAAAATGGCTGGAGTGGAAGAGATGGCCCGATGACCTGAACCACGTAACCGGGGAGCTCAAGCTGGGACAGGTTCACAATCCGCTGCGAAAGCAGAGGTATAATCCATACAGGGAATCATGTCGTCGACGGTTCCCCGAACCTCAGCATTTTGCGTTGCGTCTAAAGGAGACCAAGCGATGTATCCGGAAATTATGGTGATCCCCATGCGCGAAGAATTGACTCGCGCCGGCATTCAGGAAGCTCGCAGCGCCGAAGAAGTCGACGCTGCTCTGGCCAAGCCAGGCACCACGATGCTGATCGTCAACTCGATCTGCGGCTGCGCGGCTGGCAAGATGCGCCCCGGCGTCCGCATGGCGCTCAGCCACGCCACCCTGCCCGACCAGAGCATCACCGTCTTCGCCGGCCAGGATCGCGAAGCCACCGAGCGCGCCCGCTCCTATTTTGAGGGCAACCCGCCCACCTCGCCAGCCATCGCCATTCTGCGCGACGGCAAGCTTGTCTATCTGATGCAGCGTTACATCATTGAGTCCAGCACCGCTCCGCAAATTGCAGGAGAGCTGGTTCGGGCATTCAATGAACTTTGCGCCAAGGCAACTGTTTAACGGCGTTATAGCATTTTCCGGATTGTGTAGACCGAAGCCGCAACTGCTAAGTGGATTTTTCCTCAAGAAAAATCCACCTTCATCGTTTCCCAAAAAGACCACAGAAATCCGGGAAATGCTCTCTAGACTAGTAGGATTGGACCGGCGTACTGCGCGACGACTTTGTCGGAAGTCAACAAAGTGATCCCTTCGACCATTGCCTGAGCAATCAGAATGCGGTCGAAGGGATCTTTGTGTATGGGTGGTAGTCCTGAGACTGCCTCGGCGTGTTCCCCGAGCACGGCCAGTTCCTCAAAGCCGGTCAGAAGCAGTTCTCGTCGCAGGATGCCCGGATTCTTTTGAAAATCCTTGCGCCCAAGGTTGAACTTGATTGCAGCTTCCCAGATGCTCGCAGTGCTGAAGATGAGTTCGTTCTCAGGATTTTCGATCTGAGTTTGCGCTGCCAGCGAAAGCCTTTGCGGAAATGCCCCGGACCACACGAGCAAGTGTGTATCGAGAAGGAATCTCATTCTTCCCCGTAGAACATCTCTTCAATTTCCTTCTGGAACATCGTGTCGAAATCTTCGGGGATTTCCATCTTCCCAATCAAGAATCCCAATCGCCGCTTCGGCTTCTCCTGCTCAGCCTCATCCAGGCGGATCACCTTCACCATCGGCTTCCCCGCCTTGGCGATCACAAACGATTCTCCCTTCGCGGCCTCCTCGACCAGCCGCGACAGGTGCGTCTTTGCCTCATGAATGTTGACGACCTTCAGCCCCTTCAGTTCTCCAACACCAACGGTCGCCATCGCAGCCTCCAAATCCCATCAGTGAACTAAGTTCACTTAGTTTAGTTCATCGCAGATGACTAAGCAACATCTCGAATTAAGAGCCGGAAAAGCAAAATGGCCTTCGCAAGGAAGGCCATCTCGTCAAATCAGTTCCAGGGCCGGATCAGTCCCCTTCAACCGCAACCGGCAGCGCCTGCACCTTGCTGTGCTTCAGCGAATACCCAAAGTAGATGATCAATCCGAACAGGAGCCACCCGATCATCACCGCCCAGGTAATGAAAGCCAGTTGTGTCATCAGATAGCCGGCCGAGAGAATGCCCAGGATCGGAACTAACGGAACCAGAGGTGTCTTGAACGGACGATGCAGATTCGGGTGCCGCACCCGCAGAATCCAGACACCGGCGCAGACAATGGTGAAGGCCAGCAGCGTGCCGATATTCACCAGGTCGGCAAGGTTGTCGATGGGCAAAACTGCCGGCATGACAGCCGCGAATATGCCGAAGACGATCGTCGTAATCCACGGCGTGCGGAACTTCGGATGGATGGCCGACGCCCACTTCCAAAGCAGCCCGTCTTTCGACATCGAATAGAAGACGCGCGTCTGCCCCAGCAGCATCACCAGCATCACTGTAGCGAGGCCGAAGACCGCTCCGATTTTGACCATCGTCGCGCCCCAGCTTACGCCCGTCGCATCGATGCCCACTGCCACCGGCGCGCCCACATTCAGCGTGCTGTAAGGCACCAGGCCTGTCAGCACGGTAGAGACGAGGATGTAAAGCACGGTGCAGACTGCCAACGATCCAAGAATGCCGATAGGCATATCCCGTTGTGGCTTCTTGGCCTCCTGCGCCGCTGTCGAAACCGCGTCAAAGCCAATATAGGCAAAGAAAATACGCGCCGCGCCGCGGGGGATTCCGCCCCAGCCAAAATTGCCATGGCCGTCGGAGGGTGGAATAAAGGGATGCCAGTTCGCCTTTGCAACCTCGGGGTGACGAAACAGGAAGTAACCACCGATGGCGAGGAAAACAGCTACGATCCCAAGCTTGATAATGACAATTGCCGAGTTGAAGTTTGCCGACTCTTTGATGCCGACGACCAGAATCGTCGTGATCACCATAACGATGGCCACGGCAATCAGGTTGCAGATTCCGGTGACGTGCGGCAGCGCCGAAATATCGACGCCGGGCGGCACCGTCATCAGCGGCATCCACTGCTCTTTGTAGAAGACCAGCACGTTGCCGGTAGTCGTCGTCAGCGCCGGCGGAATGTAGATATGGTATTGCTGCAAAAGGCTGTTGAAGTACCCCGACCATCCGGAAGCAACCGTCGCAGCGCCAAACGCATATTCGAGCACCAGATCCCAGCCGATGATCCACGCCACCAACTCGCCCAGCGTAGCGTAGCCATAGGTGTAAGCCGAGCCGGCTATGGGAATGATGGACGCGAACTCGGCATAGCAAAGCCCGGCAAAAGCGCATGTGATGCCGGCAAGCACAAAGCTCAGCGCCACCGCGGGCCCTGCATACTTGGCCGCCGCCTGCCCGGTCAGCACAAAAATGCCGGCGCCGATGACCGCGCCAATGCCGAGAGTGATCAGGTTCATGGCGCCCAGCGAGCGTTTCAGCGTGTGTTCGCCTTGTTCGCCCGCCTCTTGCGACAGCATCGACATCGGTTTAATACGAAGTAGTCTGGACATCAATGAGGGAACTCCTCCTCAACGGTTGCTTTCCAATTGAATTAGGCAGGCTCATGACCTGAGGGCCGCCGCGACCAAAAGAGATAAACAGGAATACCAAGCAGCACAATCATCAAGCCCGGCCAAGTGTACTGTGGCTTGTACCGCAATAATACGATACAGATCCAAGCCGCCATCACGATGTACAGGGCGGGCAGCAGAGGATAGCCGAAGGCCTTGTAGGGCCGCGCCTCGTCCGGCTTCTTGAAGCGCAGGACGAAAAGCCCGACGATGGTCAGAATGTAGAAGAGCAGAACCGCGAAGATAATGTAGTCCAGCAGTTGCCCATACGATCCAGAGATGCACAGAACAGCGGCCCACACAGCCTGCACGATCAACCCCGCGACCGGCGTCCGGTACTTTGGATGCAGTTTGCCGACCGACTTAAAGAACAGCCCGTCGCGGCTCATAGCGTAGTACACACGCGCTCCGGCCAGCGAGAGCCCGTTGGCGCAGCCGAAAGCCGAAACAAGGATTGCTCCAGCCATCAGAAAAGCACCGCCCGAAGGAAAAATCTGTTGCAGTGTCGCCGTGCCCACGCGGTCTTCGGAAGCATACTGAACCCCTCGCGCGAGCACCGTCGCCCCATGCGGGTCGCCATGCAGCGGCAGCACCAGGATGTACGCCGCGGAAGCCAGAAAATAGACCGTCAGCACGAAGCCGGTACCCATCACCAGCGACAAGGGAATGTTCCGTTTCGGATTTTTCACTTCGCCAGCGGTGAAGGTGATGTTGTTCCAGGCATCGGCAGAAAACAGCGAGCCCACCTGCACCACCGCCAGAATCACAAATAGATGGACCAGCACCGTTGGTCCGCCAACGCCCACCTGGACAGGATGCAGCGAAGACCATCCCGCATTCCGCCAGAACTCATGCAGGCCAGGTCCGAAGTTGGCCGCCCAGGCGATCGGATTGCGCCCCACCGTGAAGCCCAGCAGGATCAGCGCCGCAATCGAAAGCCCTTTTGCCGAAGTGAAGACATTCTGGATCATCGATCCGATGTTCATCCCGAAGATGTTCAGAAAGGCCAACAGAAAAACAATCAGAATGCCGACCAGGTTGGCCGTATTGATGCCGATGTCCATATTCCCTAGCACCATCGGCCCCAGCGAAATCGCGGGAACATGCGCGATGTGCCACAGCCAATGCGTGCTGGAGATCGTGGGGAAAAATACCCCGAGAAACTTGCCGAAGCCCACCAGCACCGCGGCGATCGTGCCCGTTTGAATCACCAGAAAGAGGGTCCAGCCATACAGAAAGCCCCACAAAGGCCCCAGCGATTCGCGCAGATAGACATACTGGCCGCCTGCCTTGGGCATCATCGCGGCCAATTCGCCATAGCTCAAGGCGCAGATGATGGTCATGATGCTCGTGACCACCCAGGCCGCGAGAAACAGGGCCGGCGAATCGGTGGTTCGCGCAATCTCGGCATCCACCAGAAAAATACCCGACCCGATCATCGAACCGACCACAATGGCGGTAGAACTGAAGAGTCCTAGGGACTGCACCAGTTGGGGGCCGGCAGGAGCGGACGCCTGGGCAGGCGCTTCTTGGGAAATGGTTGGGATCGTCACTTGGAATGGTTTTACCGGAATTGTAATAAAAAGTCTCCTGCTTTCTTTTAAGCGTATCCCAGCGCTGCGATCCAGCGGTGAAACTCCGCCGCCGGATCTATGTGCCGGAAGATCGCCGCCGAAACTGCAACCGCGCTGGCGCCAGCCTCCAGAACGGCGGGCGCGGTCTGGAGCGTAATCCCCGCTGCGGCAACCAACACCGGCGCCGGGCCTGCCAGCTCCCGAAACCGCCTCACACCCTCAAGGCCGATCGGCGGAACTGAGGTCTGCTTTGTAGTCGTAGGATAGACCGGTCCAAAGGCGATGTAGTCCGCTCCGCTTGCCAGTGCCTCCATCAATTGCGCTTCGGCGCCCGCCGAGGTTCCGACCACCCGATCCGTTCCCAGCAGTCGCCGCGCGTCTGCGACTGGCAGGTCCCCGGCATCCACATGTGCGCCGCCAAATTCCGCTGCCAGCGCAACGTCCACCCGGTCGTCCATCACCAGAGTCGCCGCAGGCATCGTCCTGCGCAGAATGCGCGCGTCCGCGAGCACTTCGGCGTCGGTGCCGTTCTTGTTGCGATACTCCATCAGCCGCATATCGACGTCAGCCAGCGAGCGCCCCAGCCGGTCGAGGAACACGGCCCGGTCAGCGGTCGGAATAACAGAAGAATCCAGAATTGGATAGACAAGCGGAAGACTGAAACCCATGAGACAAGGTTAATGGAGAGAAGTGACGGAAACGGGTGAGTTTGAGAAGAAACAACACTCAAGCAATCTCACCCTCGAAAGCGCACGCCATGGCGTTCCCTGTTCTCCTTACATCTCGTCCGCAGACGGCCCATACACCCCCGGCACCTTCGCATTCAACAACCGAAGGTCCACGCCCAGTTGTGCGCGATGGTGAATCGTATGGTTCAGCACCCAGTTGCGAAACACGTTGTAACGCGTATCGTCAATCCAGGTCTGGTCTCCTGCCACCATCTTCCAGTTGTCGTCCCATTTGGCCGGATCGAACGCGGCCAGCGCCGCCCTGGCTTCAGCCGATTCCCTGTCGAAGCGCTCCAGCAGGGCCGCAACGCTCTCCGGAATGTATGGCTTATACCCTTCACCGGACCACTCCAGCTTGTCCGTGGTAATGGTATGCAGCGCCCACTCGCACGGCGTCTCCGCCACATGTCCAGCGAGACGGCCAAGCGAAAAGGATTTCGGATGCGGCTTCCACGAGAAATCGGCGTCTTCCGGAATCGCAGCCAGCACCTTACGGGTTAAAGCTACTTCGCGATCGAACTCGGCGATCAGTTCCTTTTGAATGTCCATGAACAGCCTCCAATTGTTGCCAGACAAGCATAAGGCAAATCGACACAAATTGGAGAATAAAAAGCGAATAAAAATTCGCTACTCTAACCTTATGAGGCAATCAACCGCGATTGGCTAGAAACCGCTCCATGAACTTGGTATCGAAGTTCCCGGCGCGGAAATCCGGATCGGCAAAGATAGCCCGATGCAAAGGAATCGAAGTCTCGATACCCTCCACCACAAACATCCCCAGCGCACGCTCCATGCGCGCAATCGCCTCTTCGCGATCTTTGCCGTGCACGATCAGCTTGGCAATCAGCGAGTCGTAGTACGGAGGCACAACACCCTCCGCATACTGCGCCGTATCCACGCGCACCCCATTGCCGCCGGGCAGGTTGAAGACCGTGATCTTTCCTGCCGAGGGCGTGAACTTGCTGGGATGTTCGGCATTGATGCGGCACTCGATGGCATGGCCGCGAATCTCGATATGCTTGGGCAGAATCTCGTCCAGCCGCTCGCCGGAAGCGATGCGCAACTGCGCCTTCACCAGGTCCACGCCGGTGATAGCTTCCGTCACCGGATGCTCTACCTGGATGCGTGTATTCATTTCGATGAAGTAGATCGACCCATCCTCATCCATCAGGAACTCGATGGTGCCGGCATTCTGGTAACCGATCTCGGTCAGGCAGCGCTTCAAGGTTGAACTGAGATGCTCGCGGATCTTCGGCGTCACCTGGAGCGAAGGCGCTTCTTCGATCAGCTTCTGATGCCGTCGCTGAATCGAGCACTCGCGCTCGAAAAGCACTTCGACATTGCCGTGCTCGTCGGCCAATATTTGAAACTCGATATGCCGCGGCCGCTCGATGAACTTCTCCATGTACATCTCGCCGTTGCCGAAGGCGTTAGCGGCCTCGGACGACGCAGCAGCATAGAGATTAGGAAGCTCTTCGGCCGAACGCACAATTCTCATCCCGCGCCCGCCGCCGCCTGCCTTGGCCTTCAGGATCACCGGATAGCCGACTTCGTCGGCCCACTTCAGCGCGTCCTCGGCATCGGCGACTATGCCATCCGATCCAGGCAGAATCGGCACCTTGGCCTTCTTCATCGCCTGGCGGGCCTTTTCCTTCTCGCCCATCAGCCGAGTCACTTCCGGTGGTGGCCCGATGAACTTGATATTCGAGACGCGGCAAACCTCGGCGAAGTTCGCATTCTCGCTCAGGAGGCCGTAGCCGGGATGGATCGCGTCGACGTTCGCAATCTCTGCCGCCGAAATCACCGCCGGCACATTGAGATAGCTGTCGCCCGGCCGCG
>Ga0302325_10009796_pt1 | contig 20862 bp, 17 predicted proteins | sample Palsa_T0_2_FD_201948 | JGI IMG/M metagenome (GOLD analysis project Ga0302325, IMG submission 201948) | Peat permafrost microbial communities from Stordalen Mire near Abisko, Sweden - Palsa_T0_2 | ecosystem: Environmental > Terrestrial > Soil > Palsa > Peat permafrost | place: Sweden: Abisko...
GCTTTCCGATCGAGTCCCTGGAGGATCCCGACGCCATGGTGGCGTTCGCCTTCTTCCCCAGCGCCTTGTTGATGGCGGCCGACCTCTACACGCACCTGGAAGAGGCGGTGCGCGCGGCCGAGGAGGAAAATCCGGCCGAGATTTTCGATCACTACTCCGCTCAGATGGCTACCATCGAAGAGCTGCTGCAGCAGCACCTCGACGAACTGAAGGCGGCGCTGAATCTGAAGGACGGCATCGCCGCAAAGCACGGCACGGCGCTGCTGCGCCCGGAGCGCCACATCTCAAAGAAGCAACACGGCGCACGCCGGTCGCACGCGGCGAGGGTCTGAGCCCTGTCCTGGTGGCGGCCTGACATCCACGAGGATCGCCGGCCGCGACTGCTCGCTCGCAATCGGATCAAGGCTGCTTTCCGGCGGTGGTTCGAAGCGCGCGACTTCACCGAAGTCGAGGCCGCGGCGCTGCAGGTCTCGCCGGGCAACGAGACCCATCTGCACGCGTTCGCCACCGAACTGTTCGGTCCGGCCGCCGAGCGGGCGGCGCGCTATCTGCACACCTCGCCCGAGTTCGCCTGCAAGAAGTTGCTGGCGGCGGGCGAGCGGCGGATCTTCGACTTCGCCCGGGTGTGGCGCAACCGCGAGCGCGGGCCGCTGCACCATCCTGAATTCACCCTGCTGGAGTGGTACCGCGCGGAGGAACCCTACGAGACGCTGATGGACGACTGCACCGCCTTGGTCGCGCTCGCGGCCGAGACCGCCGGGACGAAGGTCTTCGAGTTCCGCGGCCGCGCCTGCGATCCATTCGCCGCGCCGGAGCGGATCACCGTGGCCGAGGCGTTCGATCGCTTCGCCGGCGTCGACCTGATGGCGTCGGTCCCGTCCAGCGGCGCGCCGGACCGCGACGGGCTGGCGGACCAGGTAGCGACCGCCGGCGTCCGCATCGCCGCCGACGACAGCTGGTCGGACATCTTCAGCCGGGTCATCGTCGAGAGAATCGAGCCGGCGCTGGGCATTGACCGGCCGTGGATCCTCTACGAGTATCCGATCGAGGAGGCGGCGCTGGCGCGGCCGAGGCCGGGCGATCCGCGGCTCACCGAACGGTTCGAGCTCTATGCCTGCGGCGTGGAGCTGGCCAACTGCTTCGGCGAGCTGACCGACCCGGCCGAGCAGCGCCGCCGCTTCGAGGCGGACATGGCGCTGAAGCAACGCCTCTACGGCGAGCGCTATCCGATCGATGAGGACTTCCTCGCCGCGCTGGCGCAGATGCCGCCAGCCAGCGGCGCGGCGCTCGGCTTCGACCGCCTGGTGATGCTCGCCACCGGCGCGGCGCGGATCGAGGACGTGCTGTGGACGCCGGTTGCCGAGGCGCCGGCGCGGGGCGCATAGGCGGCCGATGAGCTCCACCACCTTGCGCACCGCCGAGGCGCTGGCCGACGCCGGACTACTGCAGCAGGGCCGCCTGCCGGCGCTGGCCGAGGTCGCGGCCCGCTACGCCGTGGCGATCACCCCGGCCCTCGCCGACCTGATCGACGCCGCCGACCCGGCCGATCCGATCGCGCGCCAGTTCCTGCCCAGCGAAGCCGAACTGATCGCCTCGCCCGGCGAGAGCCTGGATCCGATCGGCGATGCGACCCACAGCCCCGTCCCAGGCATCGTCCACCGCTACCCCGACCGCGTGCTGCTGAAGGTGACACACACCTGCGCGGTCTACTGCCGGTTCTGCTTTCGCCGCGAGATGGTCGGCCCAGGCAAGGCCAAGGCGCTGACGCCCGCCCAGCTGGACGCCGCGCTGGCCTACATCGAGGCTCGCCCCGCGATCTGGGAGGTGATCCTGACCGGCGGCGATCCGCTGATGCTCTCGCCCCGCCGCCTCGCAGCGCTGATGGCGCGGCTCTCGCAGATCGGGCACGTCAAGGTGATCCGCTTCCACACCCGCATCCCGGTCGCCGACCCGGCGATGATCAAGCCGGCCCTGGTCGCGGCGATGAAGAGTCCGACGCAGGCGGCCTGGGTCGCCCTGCACGCCAACCATCCGCGCGAACTGACGCCGGCGGCCCGCGCCGCCTGCGCCCGGATCATCGACGCCGGCATGCCGATGCTGAGCCAGACCGTGCTGCTGGCCGGCGTCAACGACGACGCCGAGGTGCTGGGCCAGCTGATGCGCGCCTTCGTCGAAACCCGGATCAAGCCCTACTACTTGCACCACGGCGACCTGGCGCCTGGCACCGCCCACTTCCGCACCAGCCTGGCGGCCGGCCAGGCGCTGATGCGGCGGCTGCGCGGCGACCTCTCGGGCCTCGCCCAGCCGACGTACATGCTCGACCTGCCCGGCGGCCACGGCAAGGTCCCGGTCGGGCCGGGGTATCTGGCGGGGGATCTGGACGGGTGCGTCAATGTCGAGGACCCCTGGGGCGCGGTTCACGCCTATCCGCCTGGGTAGTGGCGAGGCGGCGAGAGGTCAGGGGATCAATCTGGAAGCGCCGGATAGATCGCGGTCTGAGGTGGCCCGAAAGCAGATGGGGTCGTCTAATCGCGCTCCACTTTGCAAGCTGTTTGCTCATGGGGCCGCACACCGAGTCGTCGTTTTCGAGCGGTAGAGGTCGCGAGGTGGATCGCCGGCGGGCTTCTGTACGCGCGGTCTGATCGTTTGCCGGGAGCAGGGTCGTCTACGCGGTCGACCGTTGGCTGCTTCCTGCTTTTCGTCACAACCGGACGCTCGGAGACGCGAGGTCGCTTTGGACGACCCGAGCTCCGGACGGCCCGAAAAGGCGCCGATCGACGCTAGGGCCGCCAGGGAGGCCGTACGCGGGCTTCTGAACGTTACTAGTAGTACCCCCTGGCCGACGACCCCGGTCGCTGGCTCCGGCTCAGGAGCGGACGTTCGCGGACCTCGCGGGGCACGCTCACCGGCCCTTGAATCCCGTCGCCACCAGGAACAGCTCCGAGCTCTCGGTTCGGCTGGCTTTCGGCTTGACCGTTCGCACCTCGGTGAACAGCCGCTTCAGCAGCGCGATCACGTCGGCCGTCTCGCCGCCCTGGAACGCCTTGGCGACGAAGGCGCCGCCGGGCTTCAGCGTCGTTTCGGCGAAATCGGCCGCCGCCTCGATCAGGCCGGTGATGCGCAGATGGTCGGTCTCGCGGTGGCCGGTGGTGTTGGGGGCCATGTCGGAGAGGATCAGGTCGGGCGGCCCGCCCAGCAGCGCCGCCAGCCGTTCGCCGCAGCCCGCCTCGGTGAAGTCGGCCTGCACGATGATCGTCGAAGGCACGGGATCGACCGGCAGCAGGTCGACCCCAACCACCGCGCCGGCGCCGCGCTCCTGCAACACCTGCAGCCAGCCGCCCGGCGCGCAGCCGAGGTCGATCACCCGCATGCCGCGCCGCAGCAGGTGGGCCCGCTCGTCGATCTCGATCAGCTTGAAGGCGGCGCGGGAGCGGTAGCCCCTGGCCTTGGCCTCAGCGACGTAGGGATCGTTGAGCTGACGCTTGAGCCAGGCCTGCGACGACGGCGTGCGGAGCTTGGCCGTCTTAAGCCGGGCGGCCGGCGTGCGGCCATCGCCGCCGCCGCTGGGAAGGCGAATCATGCGTTTGCGCGGGGGCTCGTCATCCATGTCAGCGACCGCCGCGGCGACGCCGGCGGCCGCGCCGGCGGCGCTCGTTCATCAGCGAGATCAAGACGCCTTCACGCAGCCCGCGGTCGGCCACCCGGACCCGCTCGCACGGCCAGACCTCCTGCACCGCCTCCAGGATCGCCGCCCCCGCCAGCACCAGGTCGGCGCGGTCGGGGCCGATGCACGGCTGAGCGGCGCGTTCGCGGGTGGTGAGAGCGGCCAGACGGACGCGGACGTCCTCGCACTCGGTCCGGGTCATCCACAGCCCATCGACCTTGGAGCGGTCGTAGCGCGCCAGGCGCAGGTGCAGGCCGGCCAGGCTGGTGATCGCGCCCGAGGTGCCGATCAGATGGTTGCGGCCAGCATCGAACAGCTCGCGCAGCGGCTCGGCCGTCGCGAAGCTGGCGATCGGCGCCCGCACCGCCTCAACCATGGCCCGGAACCAGGCGTCGGTCGCCGTCTCGCCCTCGGGGAACCGTTCCGCCAGGGTCACCACCCCGATCGGGATCGAGAGCCAGGCGGCGATCGGCGGCAGGCCGTGCTCCGGCCGCCAGCTTCGCAGGTCGAGCCAGGCCAGCTCGGTCGAGCCGCCGCCGACGTCGAGCACCAGCGCCGCGTCGCTCTCGGCGTCGATTAGGTTGGAGCAACCCGCCACCGAGAGCTGGGCTTCCTCGCGCGGGCTGATGATGCTGAGCGCAATGCCGGTGCGCTCGCGCACCCGGGCCAGGAACTCCGCCCCGTTCTCGGCCGAGCGGCAGGCCTGGGTGGCGATGGCGCGCAGGCGCACCGGCTCGTAGCGGCGCACCTTGTCGGCGCAGACCCGCAGCGCGACCAGCGCCCGTTCCATCGCGTCTTCCGACAGCCGGCCGGACTGGCTGAGGCCCTCCCCCAGCCGGACGATTCGCGAATAGGCGTCGACGATTCGGAACCCCCGCGCGGTGGGCGCGGCGATCAGCAGCCGGCAGTTGTTGGTGCCCAGGTCGAGCGCCGCGAAATGCGTCGGCGCGCGGCTTGCGGGCCGAACGGCGCTCACCTGGGGCTGGGCGAGCGCCTCAGCCATGACGTCCTCGTCCGATCCCTATGCGGCGCCATCGACCCTCGCGCCTTGCGATGCTGGCAACTTAGCAACCCTGCGCCGCGACCGAAAGGCGCGCCCTTGTCCCGGCCGTGGAACCGGTTACGTTCATCTCCTGGTCAGGGGATTTGGTGTAAAAACACAGTCATGATTACGCGACTCTCACCATCGACGTGGGCGCCAGGCAGCTCGTCTTCAGCCCCATCGCCTGATCCCGACTTCGTGGCGCACCTCGAGGAAGCGCCGCCGCCGACGCCGTTCCGCCTCGCCAAGTTCGGCATCGGCCAAGTGGTCAAGCACCGCGTGTTCAATTTTCGCGGGGTGATCTTCGACGTCGACCCAGTGTTCGCCAACACCGAGGAATGGTGGCAGGCGATCCCGGCCGAAGTGCGGCCGCACAAGGACCAGCCGTTCTACCATTTGCTGGCCGAGAACGACGAAGGCGGCTACGTCGCCTACGTCTCGGAGCAGAACCTGCTGATCGACACTTCGGGCGAGCCGGTCGGCAATCCCAACACCTCGCTGATCTTCGACGGCTTCCGCAAGGGCCAGTACCACCTGCGGCCACGGGTCACGCACTGATCTGAGCCGCGGCAAGCTGCTCGGTCCCGCAGCGCCTCAATAGTCCTTGCGCCAGCGCACCTCGATCTGCGAGTCGCCGGCGGCGCTGGCGGCGCGGCCGATGACCGAGAAGTCCTTACGCACCCGCCATTCCACCGCGCCGGTCGGCCCGTTGGCGCCGCCGGTGATCTCCAGATAGACGTTGTCGGTGATGTACTTGCCGCCGGAGACGATCGCGCCGGTGGTGTCGCCGCCCAGCGCCAAGCGGTCGAGGTGGGCGAACGAGCGCAGATTGCCGACCACGTCGAAGCCGGAGCCGCCCGCCAGCGAGGTCATCGCCGAGGCGAGCTCCGCCGCATCCAGCGGCGTCAGCTGCGAGGCGGAGGTGCCGAACAGCACCTGCGACAGCACCTCGTCGTTCGGCAGCACCGGCGTCGAGGTCAAGGTGATCTTGGGCTTGGCCGCCGTGCCCTCGATGCGGATCACTGCGGTCAGCGATGGATCGTCGCGCGAGGCGGTGAGGTCGATGCGGATGTCGTCGGCCGACGTCGCCAGATAGACCACGCCGCGGTTGTCGAACTGGAAGCGCTTGCCGGCGAAATCGTAGTCGCCGCGCACGACCCGCGCCGTGCCGCTCAGCCGCGGGTCCGACGTCGATCCGGTGACATGGGCGTCGAGCGAAAGCTCGAGGTTGAGGCCGCGGCCCTTTAGGAAGACGTTCTTGGCCGCCTTCAGCGTCACGTCCAGGCCGACCGCGGGCGCGTGGCTGTTGACCGCCTGTAGATGGCCGCCGCCGGCGCCGGGCGTTCGGTTGATCTCGGTCACGTCCATCGGCGTCACCCCGGACGGGGTCGGCGGATTCGCCGCCACGTCTGCGCGGTCGATCGAGAGCGCGCCGGTCAGCTTCACCGCCCCGTCCTCACCCCGGCTGATGGTGGCCTGGCCGGAGGCGATGGCGGTGGCGATATCGTTGTCGATCAGGCGAAAGCGGGTGAGGTCGAGACGGAAGCTGCTGGCCCCGGCGCGCTCCAGGCTGATCCGCCCTGACCCGCTGACCGAGCCGTTCGCTCCGTCCTGGCCTGTGAACTGGTTGACGTCGATCGCGCTCTGGTCGAGCCGCGCGGCCAGGCTGACGTTGGCGAGCTTCAATCCGGTCGCGCTGTCGATGAACTGACCGGCGGCGATGCTGGCCTCGCCCCGGGCCTGCGGGTCGGCCAGAGTACCGCTCAGCGTGCCGACCGCGTGCACCTTGCCGGCCAAGGTGCGCTCGCCGCCCATCAGCAGATCCCACAGCGGCTTGACCTCGCCGTCGGCGGAAAAGTCGCCCTTCATCGGCGCCGTGCGCACCAGGGCGATGCGGAACGGCGCGGCGCTGGCCACCGCCGGCAGCACCAGGTGGGCGTGGCTCGCCAGTCCCTGGCCGTTGCCGAGCTGGCCGTCGACCGTCATTGTCGGCCCGGTGAGCGCGGCGTTGACGACACCGTCGAGCGTCGGCTCGTTGGCCGCGCCCTTCTCGCCCGCGCCGGCGAGCTTGGCCTGCATCACCCCATCCAGCCGCGCGCCCTGGCCCTGCAGGCTGATTTCGGCGTCGAAGCGGCCGATGAAATCCTGGTCGAGCAGGCCCAGGCTGACGCCGGAGAGATCGGCGGTGGCGTGCAGCGCCCCACCGCCCTGGCGCGCGTCGATCCTGGCCTTGCCGCCGCCGACGTTGGCCAGCAGGCTCAGCGACTGCTCGTGGTCCCCCCATTTCAGCACCGCCGGCTCGAGCGTCTTGAAGTCGGCGTTGCGCAGCCGCCCTTGGCCCTCGAACGTGGCGGCGTAGGCGCCGGCGGCGCCGTCGAGCACCCCGGTCCCGGCCGCTTTCCAGCTGCCGTGCGGGCTGAAGCCGGTGGCGTCGATGCGGTAGGGTATCCGCTCCAGCGGTCCGTCGGCGCTGAAGTTGGCGGTCTGGATCAGCAGGCCGCTGGCGCGGGTCATCGCGCCGTTGGCGGTCAGCTTGAGGCTGGCGTGGGCGCCGCCCAGTCCTGCCGCCCCTTGCCCCGTTTGCGTGATCAGCAACCGTCCGGACGCCTGGCCGCGCGAGAGGAACGCGCCTGGACCGACGCTGACGGTGAGGTCCGCCGACGACGGCGCGCCCTGACGCAGCGCGACCGATCCCGCCGCGTGCGCCCCGCCGGCGTCCGCGGTCAGGCCGGTCAGCTCCAGCCCGTCGCCGATGAAGCGGAACCCGGTCTCGGCGTGGGCGGGCCCGTAGCGGCTGGCGGCGGCGAGGCTGAAGGCGCCGTTGGTGTCGGCCGGGCCCTTGAGGAAGCTCAAGGTGACATGGGCGCCGGTCAGGGTAAGCTCCGGCAGGTCGATCACCGCGAAGTCGGCCAGCAGGTCGGCGCGCGGATTGGCCAGCGTGCCGGTCAGCCCGCCCGAGCCCTTGCCCGCGCCGGAAATTTCCAGCGGTCCGATGTCGAGCGGTCCCTTGGCGCTCCACCCGAGCTTCAGCGCCAAGGCGCTGTCATTGCCGATCAGCCCGGCCGCCGTCAGGGCGCCGGCCGCACCGGTCAGATCCGCGTCGGACAGCTCGATACCGCGCGCGCTCCAGGCAGCCTTGCCTTTCAGCGAAGGCGCGTCGCCGAGCAGATGATCGACCTCGCCCCAGCCGCTGGCGAAGCCCTTGGCCTTGGCGTCGAAGCCAAGCAACCACGGGTCCCGTCCGCTCTGGGTCGCGCTCCAGCTCGCGGTCATCAGGCCCTGCCCGCCAGGATGGGCGACAGCGAAGTTCGAGAAGCTGGCCTGGCCCTTGAACGACAGGCCGCCAAGGATGCCGCGCTGGCCGTTCGCATCCACCTTGAGCCCCGGCCCGACCACGGCCAGCGACTTGATCAGCACGTGGCCGTCCGGCAGCCAGACCAGCTGGGCCGCGGCGTGCGGCCGGCCACCCAGCAGCGCGGCGACGATGCCGCGCCCCGCGCCGCCGGTTCCGTCCATGGTCGCGACGATGTTGAGTTGGCCGCCGCCCCAGTCGAACGTCACCGGACCACGCGCCTGCGCCAGCTTATAGTCGAAGGCGGTGGGGTCGTCGGCCTCGAGCACACCCGCCAGCATCCAACGGTCGGCGCGGCCGGAAAGCGTTCCGGTCATCCGGGCCGCGCCCATCTGCGGGAAACCGAGGAAGCGCTGACCCTGGCGCGCCAGGATCGCCACCTGCAGGCCTTTCGGCCCGATCGCCTGGCGGTCGAAATCGGCCTCGCCGCGAGCGCTGACGTCGATGTTTTCCGACGTCGTCTTCAGCGTGATGTCCTGCAGAGCGTCGGCGGCGCGCACGCCGGAGATCTGGAAGCGCAGATCCGGGCCCAGCCAGTGCTGGTACCAGGTGAGATACTTCGACGTCGCCAGCACGATCTGGCCGCTGCCCTGCCCGCCCTGCGGCGTCCAGGCGCCGTCGGCGGCGATCGGGACCAGAGGCCCGCTGCGGCTGTCGACGTGGAAGCGGCCCTGGCTGGTCGTGCCGGACGCGGTCGCCGAGACCAGGAACGGTTGATTGGCGGCCAGGCCCAGCGCGCCGGCCAGCGCGCCGCCGCCGGCCTCGCGCGCCCGCAGATTGAGGCGGACGGTCTTGTCGCGGCCAAGATCGAAGTCGGCGTCGACGCGGTCGCCGGCGTGGGTAAGGCTGACGATGACGGCGCGCCCCGCCATCCCGCCTTCGCGGCGGCTGTCGAAGGCGCCAGTGACGTCGTAGAGCCCGTAGCGGGTGCTGAACGCCGGCAGCAGTTCCAGCCGTGCGGTGAGCTTGCCGATGTGCAGCGAGATCGGGGCCCGGCCGGCCGCCGATGCGGACGCTTCCGCTTCCGGCTGCCGTAGAACGGTGGTCAGCCGGGAGTCGAATTCGTCGATGTCGAAGCGCCGTTGGATCAGCGCCAGCCAGTTCCACCGTAGACGGACTTGTCGGGCGTCCAGCCACACGCCGTGTGCGTCGTTGACCGTCAGCCTCCGGAGGCTGAAGTCGCCCCAGATGTCACCGTCCAGTCCCTGGACGTGCACGCGGCCGTAGGGGCCGATCCTCAGACCATCGAGCATGCCTTCGACGACGGCGCGGCCCGGCGGCGTCACCACGCCGAAACGGGCGATCGCGACGACGGCGACCAGCGCCACCATCATCCAGATGGCCATCACGGGCCCGCGTCGGCTCCGGCGCGGCGCGGGCTTCGGCGCCGTGGCTTCTGGCGCCTCGGACCCTGGCGTCCTCTCCGTCAAAAGCTCTGCCCGATGCTGATGTAGAGCTGGGCGATCGGATCGCCCTTGCGGCGGGTGACGGGCGTGGCGATGTCGAGGCGGATCGGGCCGAAGCCGAGGTCGTAGCGCACGCCGACGCCCGCGCCCACCTCGACGTGGCCGAAGTCCGGGGCGGCGGTGGCGCCGAGCGATCCGGCGTCGACGAAGCCGGCGACGCTCCAGGGCCCGCTCACCCGCTGGCGCACCTCGAACGAGGACTCGAACAGCGAATCGCCGCCGATCGGGGTGCCGTCCGACAGCTGTGGCCCCACGCCCTGGTAGTTGAAGCCCCGCACCGACCCGCCGCCACCGGCGAAGAAACGCCGATCGCCCGGCACGTCCGGGATGCTGCCGCCGACGATCGAGCCCAACTTGATCCGCGCCGCAAGCACTGTGGAAGCGTCGGAATTGAGCGGCAGGTAGCCGCTCACCTGAGCCTGCAGCTTCAGGTAGCCCAGGTTGCGGTCGCCGGTGATGTAGGTCGGATCGGCCTCGGCCTGCAGCCGCCAGCCGCGCGTCGGGTTCAGCGGATCGTTCGAGCGGTCCAGGGCGAACTGGCCCAGCAGCGAGAAGATCGCCAGCTTCAGGTTATCGCCGACCGCGATGCCGTTGGCGTTGACCGCGGTGTTCTCGCGGGTGTCGACCACGTCGATCGCCGCGCCGTAACCGATGTAGGTGGTCTTGGTGAAATGGCGCTGGGCGTCGGCGCGGACACCGACCCCATCGTCGTCGAACCCCGGGGTGTCGTCGGCGAAGATGTCGGCGCCGACCTTGAGGGTCTGGTCGGGACGGCCCCAGTCCGGCAGGTCGAGTTCGGCGTCGAGCTTCTGCTGGATCTGCGCCAGCCGGCCGGTGAAGGTGATCGTGTCGGCCTGGCCAAGCCGATTGTAGAGGATCCACTTGGCGTCGATCCCGGCGCCCTCGCTGGTCGAATAGGCGACCTCGGTGATCCCGGTCTGGCTGGGATAACCGCCGCTGGTGTAGCCGCCGCCGATCTCGATCGTGTGCGGCGGGCGGTCGCCGACGCTGACGATGACAGGCCGCAGCCCATCCACCGCCTCGTCGGCCGGCGCCAGCGCCACGGTGACGGAGTTGAACACGCCGGCGTCGCGCAGCCGCTGCTCCAGCTTGGCCACCTGCGTCGGATCGTAGACGTCGCCCTTCTTCCACGGCGCCAGGCCGGCGATCCACTGCCGCCGGGTGCGGCCCTGGCTCACCACCTTCAGGCCACCCAGGCGCACCAGGCCGCCGGCGGCGAAGTGGAAGCTAGGGTGCAGGCTGTGGTCCTGGTGGTCGACCACGATCTGGCGCGGATGGACGGCGGCGTCGGCGTAGCCGTGCTTGCGCAGCGCCGCCTCGACCCGGCCTTCGGCGGCCAGCACATCGGCCGCGCGGCCGGGCGCGCCGGGGGTCAGCGCCACCACCTTCTCGGCTTCGGCTTCGGTTGCGCCATCCGGCGGCGGGCCATCCCAGACCACCTCGGTGTTGGCGATCAGCGATCTCGGCCCCGGCGTCACGCGCAGGGTCGGCGCTGGCGCATCGCCCTCGCCGACGTCTGGTTCGACCGTGTAGTCGTAGTAGCCTTCGGAGCGCAGCACGGCGATCGCCGCCTCGCCGGCCTCCCGCGCCCGCCGGCGGGCGTCGACGCGGCTCGCGGGGTGGGATTTCGAGGTTCCGACGGCGCGCTGGATCTCGGCCTTCAACGCCCGGTCCATCTCGCCCTGCACTTGGGCCTTCGGCTCAGCCGCGTGGGCGAGGCCCGGCGCCATCGCTAGGAGGCTGACCGCCGTGCAGGCCAAGGCCGCGACCGGTGTTCGTCTCACGCATCGACTTTCTACTCACACCCCTTGAGAGTCCCTTTAGTGCGAGCCGGGTGGGCTGTCACCGCAGCGCGTGCGGACGATCCGCGCCCGGCGCGCGGTCAACGCGATCAACCAGCATGTGAAAACCGGCGCGGAGCTGCTCGCCTCGCGCCGGTTCGGCAGTCTTGGGGACTCGACGAGGACGCCTATTCGCCGCGCAGGTCGACCGCGGATTCGCGGCCGGTCTTGCGGTCGCGCTGAAGTTCGAAGCCGATCTTCTGGCCTTCCGAGAGGCTGCCCAGCTGGGAGCGCTCAACGGCCGAGATGTGCACGAAGATATCCTTGCCGCCTTGGTCGGGCTGGATGAAGCCATAGCCCTTCTGAGAGTTGAACCACTTCACGGTTCCGGTCGCCATTAGTTCCACCTTTCGGGTGTCTGGAGAGGAGTGCGCGACTTTCCAGGGACGCGCGGTTAGATCAAATTCTCGAAGGGGTGGAGCCGGCCAGCGGACGGTGAATGATCCGAACACGATGGGTGACAGCCGAACCTAACGAAATTCGACGAGAGCGAGATAGACGATTTCGCGCCCGCTTCAAGCTTTGCTGGTGGGGTTTTTTCGAGGCATGGTGAACGACCATTGTTAGCGCACCTAACCTCCACGGCCCGCAATTCGGTGATCGCGCGGGTCGCCTTTGCCCCGCCGCCCTACGACTCCGAGGGGCCACCCGGCGCAGAAGGGGCGCGGCGATGCTCCGGCTTCCCTCCGGCGGTCGAAACTTGCACAAATGATGGGCGCTGCGCGGTTCGGATGACTCGCGGCCCCGGCCCAGCTTGCCACGCGGGCGGCGAGCGGCGGAGATGGTTGAAGGACGCCCAGGTCCATGAGTTCGAACAAGGTCGTGGCGAAAGACGCGATACTGGAAGATGTCCTGCCGCTGACGCAGGCCGCCTATCTGCCCGGGCGCGCCTATGACGAGATGATCGCGCCCGGCGGCGCGGTCAGGCCGCACTACGAGCTGCTGCAAGATCGCATCGCCAGCCTGGGCGCCGAGGAACTCGGCGAGCGCCAGCGCACGCTGGAACGCTCGTTCCTGCTGCAGGGCATCACCTTCACCGTCTACGGCGCCGACAGCGCCACCGAGCGGATCATCCCGACCGACCTCTTTCCGCGCATCATCCCGGCGCAGGAATGGGCGAAGATCGAGGCCGGGCTCACCCAGCGGCTGATGGCGCTCAACGCCTTCCTGGCCGACATCTACGGCGATCAGAAGATCCTGATGGACGGCGTGGTGCCGCGCGAGCTGGTGCTGGGCGCGCCGTCCTACCGGCGCGACATGCAACACCTCTACGTGCCGCACGGCGCCTACGCCAACGTCTGCGGCAGCGACCTGATCCGCAACGAGGCGGGCGAGTTCGTGGTGCTGGAGGACAACCTGCGCGTCCCCTCCGGCGTCAGCTACATGCTGGCCAACCGCGACGCCTCGCGCCGCACCTTCCCCGGCGTGTTCCGCCAGGCGAATGTGCGGCCGGTCGAACGCTATCCCGACCTGCTGCTGGCGACGCTGAAGAGCATGGCCGACTGGCGCAGCGACCCGCAGGTCGTGGTGCTGACGCCAGGCGTCTACAACTCGGCCTACTATGAGCACGCCTACCTCGCCCGGCTGATGGGCGCGCCCCTGGTCGAGGGGCGGGACCTGGTGATGCACGACAACCGCGTCTTCATGCGCACCACCTCGGGCCTGCGCCGGGTGGACGTGATCTACCGCCGGGTGGACGACGACTTCATCGATCCACTCACCTTTCGGCGGGATTCTTCGTTGGGCGCCGCCGGGCTGTTCAACGCCTACCGCGCCGGCAATGTGGTGATGTGCAATGCGCCCGGCGCCGGCGTCGCCGACGACAAGGCGGTCTACGCCTATGTGCCGGACATCATCCGCTACTACCTCGGCGAGGAAGCGATCCTCAGCAATGTCGAGACCTTCCTCTGCCGCGAGCCGAGCCAGCTCAGCTATGTGCTGGCCAACCTAGAGAATCTGGTTGTCAAGGCCGTCGGCGCGTCCGGCGGCTACGGCATGCTGGTCGGCCCGCACGCCAGCGCCGGTGAGCGCGAGGCCTTCGCCGAGGCGCTGAAAGCCGATCCGGAGAACTACATCGCCCAGCCGGTGATCCAGCTCTCTACCGCGCCCTGCCTGGTGGACGGCCGGATCGAGCCGCGCCACGTCGACCTGCGCCCGTTCATCCTCTCCGGCGAGAAGGTGGTCGTGACGCCAGGCGCCCTCACCCGCGTCGCGCTGCGCCGCGGCTCGCTGGTGGTCAACTCCAGCCAGGGCGGCGGCTCCAAGGATACCTGGGTGCTCACCGAAGAGGGCAAGGCGTGAGGCCGGTCCCCGGAGCGAGCGCGCCATGATGCTCGCCCGCGTGGCCGACAGCCTCTACTGGATCGGCCGCTATATCGAGCGGGCCGAGCACGTCAGCCGGCTCTCGGCGGTGATGCTGAACGCCACACTCGACAGCACCCAGGGCGCGGTGCAGACCGGCCGCATCGGCCTGGCCGCCCTCGGCGAGCCCGACAGCGGCCGCGCCAATCAGACCTACGAAGCCGCGCACGACCTCGCCCTCGACCGCACCGACTCCGGCTCGGTGGTGGTCTCGCTGGCCCGGGCTCGCGAAAACGCCCGCCAGGTGCGCGACCAGATCTCCACCGAGACGTGGGAGCGGCTGAACCTGCTCTACCTGCGCACCACCGGCGTGGGCGTTGAGACCGCGTTCGACGACGATCCGCCGGGGTTCCTCAACGAGATCATCGCCGACCTGCACCTGTTCAAGGGCGCGGCCGACACCACGCTCAGCCACGGCGAGGGCTGGCGCTTCCTGCTGCTGGGCGTCCACATCGAGCGCGCCCAGTTGATCGCGCGGCTGCTGGAGGTCTGCTTCAGCACCGGCAAGACGCCGGCGGTGTCGGAACCGATCGCGCTGATGAGCGTGCTTCGGATGGCCTGCGCGCTGGAGCCCTACCTTCGGGTCTACACCGCCGACATCAATCCCCGCTACATCCTGGAATTCCTGCTGTTCGACGAGGATTTTCCGCGCTCGATCCGGTTTTGCACCGCGCGGCTGCAGGATCTGCTGTCCCAGCTCGTCCGCGACGCCGGCGCCAGCCGATCCGACGCGCTGCGCCTGGCGGGCCGGCTCGATGCGCGGCTGAAGTACGCCGATATCGAGGAGGTGGAAGCCACCGGCGCCGGCGCCCTGCTGGCCGCCGTCGCCGCCGAGTGCGCGTCGATCCACGAAGCGATCTACGAAACCTTCGTCGCCTACCCCCTCGAACTGAGCCTCCCCGCGTGACCCCATCCCCCCGCATGGAAAGAACCCGCTAGTGTTGCTCGAGGTTCGTCACGTCACCCAGTATCACTACGCCGAGCAGGTGCGCGAAAGCGTAATGGAGGTGTGGATGCAGCCGCAGAAGTCGGCGACGCAGCGACTGCTGAGTTTTGCGCTGGAGCTCGATCCAGCCTCGCAGCTGTTCTCCTATGCCGACAGCTTCGGCAACGCCGTCTACCACTTCGACGTGCCCCAGCCGCACGACCGGCTGGAGATCGTCGCCCGCTCGGCGGTCGACACCCAGCAGCCGACCGCCCTGCCTAAGGCGCTCGACCGCGGCGAGTGGGACCGGTTGCGCAGCGACTTCATCCAGGGCGAGTGCTTCGACTTCCTGCGCCCGCACGGCTATGCGCGGCGCACCGAGGCGCTGGACGCCTTCATCAAGGCGCGCAACATCGACGAGCTGCGCCGGCTCGATCCCCTGAGCGCCGCGCGCGAGCTCAGTCACGTAGTCTACGGCGCCTTCGACTACGAAACCGGGATCACCGACGCCGACAGCCCGATCGACCATGCCCTCGCCGAGGGCCGCGGCGTCTGCCAGGACTTCGCCCACATCATGATCGCCATCTGCCGCGACTGGGGCCTGCCCGCGCGCTACGTCTCCGGCTATTTGTTCACCGACCGCGCGCAGAAGCAGGATCGGTCGGATCCGGACGCCAGCCACGCCTGGGTCGAAGTCTTTTTGCCCTCGCTGCGCTGGGTAGGCCTGGATCCCACCAACGACATCGCCGCGGGCGAGCGGCACGTGCATGTCGCCGTCGGCCGCGACTACGCCGACGTGCCGCCCTCGCGCGGGGTGTTCAAGGGCGAGTCCGAGAGCCAGCTGGCGGTCGGCGTCTCCGTCCGCCGCGCCCGCGCCGCGGTGGCCGAGCCGGAATTCCTGCGCATGGCCAAGCCGGCCTTCGCCGCCGGCTCGCCGCGGCGCCGCACATCGCTGACCGGCCTGGCGGAACAGCAGCGCCGCCACCAGCAACAGCAACAGCAGCAGTAACCGGTCGCTTGCGCAGCCGCCCTAAGGCCGGACGCCCCATTTGGCGTAGTAGTCGGCGACCTTGGGGTCGATCGCCTGCGCGGCGCGCATGTCGGCCAAGCCGGCGGCGGTCTGATTGCTGCGCAGCTCGGCAAGGCCCCGCACATAGAGTGCGCTGGCCCGCCGCGGATCGCGGCGGACCGCCTCGCTGGTGTCGTTGATCGCCTGGGCGAACTCGCCGCGCTTGAAGCGCACGAAGCCGCGCGCGTCGAAATCGGCGGCGCTGTCAGGATTGATCTGCAGGGCGCGGTTGCAGTCGGATAGCGCCTTGTCGAGCTCGATCGACGCCGCCGCGCGGATCATGCAGCGGGCATAGAGCGTGGCCTCCACGCCCGGCTGCATCTGCAGCGCGCGGTCGAAGTCGGCGATCGCCAGGCCGCTGTCGCGCTTCAGCGCGTGGACCTGGCCGCGATCGAAATAGATCGCCGCGCCATTCGGATAGAGCGCGAGGGCGGCGTTGTAGTCGGCAATGGCCAGATCGTACGAACCCTTGCCGCGATAGGCGTTACCGCGCTCTTCGAGCGCGCCCCAGGTGTTGGGCTGCAGCCTGAGCACCGCGTTAAAGTCGGCCAGGGCGCGGTTGTAGTCAGACTTGGCCAGCCAGGTCAGGCCGCGCTCATAGAGGCTGTATTCGTCGTTGGGATTGAGCGACACCGACCGGTCCAGCGCCGCGAGCGCGCCGTCGTAGTCGCCGCGGTCGAACAGCGCCGCGCCACGACGCGCCGCGGCGGCCTGGTCCAGCTCGGAGGTGGCCGGAATCTGACCACGCAGGCCGCGCGCGTCCGGGTCGTCCGGCGAGAGCGACAGGGCGAAATCGACGTCGGCCAGCGCCAGATCGTACTTGTGCAAGCCGGCATAGGCGGTGGCGCGCTCGACATAGGCCGACTCCAGCCCCGCCCGCGGCAGACCATGGGAGTCGATCGCCCGGCTGAACAGGCCGACCGCCGAATTCAGGTCACCCTTGTTGAGCGCATCCTGCCCGGCGCCTGCATCGCCGACCGGGTCGGCGAACGCGAGGCCGGCGGTCAATCCCACGCTCGCGCTCAAGGCCAATGCCGCCCACGCAGCGGCAGTCCCCAGCTTCATTCGCATCCTCACTGGTGGTCGCGACACGCGTCAAACTAGCCGCGCGACATTGCGATAGCGAGACATTTCCCCTTGCCGGCGGCTCGGCGGCGGCGGCCACGACCGCCGGTTGGCGCTTGACCGAACCGGCCAAAACACGGCCTTGTCGCCGGCTGGAGCGCCTGTGTCGATCAGCCAACTCGCTATGACGACCCTGATCCTGACCGTCGCGATCGCGGCGCGCTACGTGCTGGTGGTCTGGACCGTCTACGCCCTGGTCTGGGGCCGCAAAGATGGCCGGGTGACCGGCCGCCAGCTCAATCGAGACCGCCCGAAGGCGGCGACCATCCGCCACGAACTGAAGCTGTCGCTGCTCTCATCCTGGATCTACGCGCTGCCGGCGGCCGTGGTGTGGGAGGCGTGGCGGGGCGGCGGGACGCTGATCTACCAGGACGTCGGCCGCTATGGCGTCGCCTGGCTGTTCATCAGCGGCGCGCTCTATCTGCTGATCCAGGACACATACTATTACTGGCTGCACCGGCTGATGCACCGGCGCCCAGTGTTCCGGTTCGTGCACGCCGGCCACCACCGTTCACGCCAGCCGACGCCGTTCGCCTCGTTCTCGTTCGACTGGGCCGAGGCGGCGTTGAACGCCTGGCTGCTGCCGGCGCTGACCTTCGTCATCCCTGTGCACCCGGTGGTGATCGTGGTCATCCTCACCGTGATGACGATCGCCGCGGTGCTGAACCACGCCGGCAGCGAGCTGCTGCCGGACTGGCTGGTGCAGGGTCCGCTCGGCGCCTGGCTGATCTCGGCCACCCACCACAGCGTGCACCACACCCACTACGGCGCCAACTTCGGCCTCTACTTCCGCTTCTGGGACCGCGCCATGGGCACCGACACCATGCCGGAGCGCGAACGGCCCGGGGCGGTCCGCGCGGAGGCGTGAGGCGCCTCGCCTGGAAGCCGATCTTTCGCTAAGGCAACCGCCACAACCGCCGGAGCGTGCCTTGGCCGATCTCGCCGTCTTCTACGAACACCCGCAGTGGTTCGGGCCGCTATTCCGCGAGCTGGATCGGCGGGGCGTCGACTGGACGCCGATTACGATCCAGGACCACGCCTTCGAACCGGCCGATCCGCGCCCGCCCGCGCCAGTGATCCTGAGCCGGCTGGCGATGTCGTCGTTCCTGCGCCAGCAAGAGCACGCGCTGTTCTACAGCCTGGCCGCCCTGGCGCACTGGGAGGGGCTGGGCGCGCGCGTGATCAATGGGCCGGCCGTGCTGGCCTACGACCTCAGCAAGGCGCGCCAGCTCAGCCTGTTTCGCCAATGCGGGCTGGACATCCCCAAGACCCGCATCGCCCACCGCCGTGCCGACGCGCCGCGCCTGGCGGCCGAGGTCGGCTTCCCGGTGATGGTCAAGGTCAATGTCGGCGGCTCCGGCGCGGGCGTGATGCGCTACGAGACGGCCGAGGAGCTCGAAGCCGCCGTCGCCGACAGGCTGACTCCGGTCGGCGTCGATGGCGTCTTCCTGGTGCAGGAGTACGTCCCGGCGCGGGGCGGCCGGGTGATCCGTTGCGAGGTGCTGGACGGCAAGCTGCTCTACGCCATCGCCCTCGACGGCGCCGGCTCGACCTTCGACCTGTGCCCGGCCGACGTCTGCATGGTCGACAAACCGACCATCACCATCGCGGCGTTCCAGCCGCCGCCGCAGATCGTCGCCGCGATCGAGCGCGTCGCCGCCGCCGCGCGGATGGATGTCGGCGGCGTCGAGTACATGATCGACGACCGCGACGGCCGGCCGAAGTTCTACGACCTCAACGCCCTCTCCAACTTCGTCGCCAATCCGCTGCAGGTGCTGGGCTACGACCCGCACGAGCCGTTCGTGACCTGGCTGATCGGTCAGATCGCCGCCCAGGCGAGGGTCGCGGCATGAGGTACGGCTTTTGGGCCCCGGTGTTCGGCGGCTGGCTGCGCAATGTGCCCGACGAGGGCATGAGCGCCACCTGGGACTACATGCGCCGGCTCTGCCAGCGCGCCGAGCAGATCGGTTACGACCTGACCCTGATCGCCGAGCTCAATCTCAACGATATCAAGGGGATCGAGCAGCCCGCGCTCGACGCCTGGTCCACCGCCGCCGCCCTCGCCGCGGTGACCGAGCGGCTGGAACTGATGGTGGCGGTGCGGCCGAACTTCCACCAGCCGGCGTTGCTGGCCAAGCAGGCGGCCAATATCGACCGGATCAGCGGGGGCCGGCTGGCGCTCAATGTCGTGTCCTCCTGGTGGGCAGAGGAGGCGAAGAGCTATGGCCTGCAGTTCGACCAGCACGACGACCGCTACGGCCGCACCGCCGAGTGGCTGGAGGTGGTCGCGGGACTCTGGCGCGAGCCGAAGTTTAGCTACGAGGGCCAGCGCTACCAGCTGAAAGACGCGATCTGCGAGCCGAAGCCGGTCGGCAAGCCGGTGATCTACGCCGGCGGCGAATCCGAGACGGCCAAGGACATGATCGCGCGCCAGTGCGACGCCTACGTCATGCACGGCGACGAGCTCGAGGTGGTCGCAGCCAAGATCGCCGACATGAAAGTCCGCCGTGCCGCCGCCGGCGGTCCGCCGATGATCTTCGGCATGGCCGCCTACGCCATCGTGCGGGAAAACGAGGCGGCGGCGAAGGCCGAGGTGGCGCGGATCACCACCCTCGATCCCGACGCGCCCGGCTTCGCCAACTTCGACCAGTGGCTCTGCGGCACCCAGCTCGAACGAGAGCTGAAGCTGCAGGAATACTCAGTCTCCAACCGCGGCCTGCGCCCGAACCTGATCGGCACAGCTCAGCAGATCCGCGCGCGGATCGCCGCCTATGAAGCCGCCGGCCTCGACTTGCTGCTGCTGCAGATGAGCCCGCAGCTGGAAGAGATGGAACGCTTCGCCGCCGAGGTGATCGCGGTCGCGTCCTAAGTCGTTTCGCTCATGATTTCAGTTAGATAAGGTTTGACATCCCGGAGAGCCGCGCAGCGTACTCATCCGGGATCTCCTCCTAGCCTGCGCCATGAGATCCCGGCTTCCACCGCTTCGCGGCTCCGGCAGTAGTGACGACAGAGGCCGATTGACGAAATGTTGTCAATATGACAGTGTGTTGCCATGATCGCTGATGCCCTCTCCCACCTGATCGTCGAGATTTTCCGGATCAACGGCCGGCTGCTTGCCGCCGGCGACCGGCTGGTGGCGGATCTCGGCCTGACGTCGGCGCGCTGGCAGGTGATCGGGGCGATGGCGCTCGCAAGCCAGCCGCAGACTGTCCCGGCCATCGCCCGGACCATGGGCCTCACCCGCCAGGCCGTGCAGCGGCTGATCAACGAGCTGATGGCCGACGGCCTGATCGAGGCGCGGCCGAATCCAGGCCATAGGCGGGCGCGGCTGTTCTCCCTCACGAGTTCAGGGACGTCCTCGTTCGAAGCCGCGACGGCGCGCCAGGCGCCCTGGGCCGAGGCGTTGGCGGCGGGTCAATCGGTCCCAGAGATCAAGGCGGCCGAGGCGACGCTGCGCGCGCTCCGGGCCCGCCTCGAAGCGCAACAGACGGACCAGGAGGCCTGACATGCTGCAACTTTCCAGTCTTCACCCGACCATCGGCATCCAGCAGCAGCTGGCCGCGGCGTCAGAGGGGCCGGTGGTGCTGTTTAACCTCTTCACCGTCGCTCAGGCCGACGCCGACGCGCTGCTGGAGGCCTGGCGCGACGACGCGGCCTACTTTAAGCGCCAGCCCGGCTTCATCACCGCTCAGTTGCACGAGGGCGTGGGCGGCAAGGTCGCGTACCTGAACTACGCCGTCTGGGAGAGCCTGGCGCTGTTCCGAGCCGCCTTCGCCAATCCCGAATTTCAACGCAAGCTGGCCGCCTACCCAGACTCCGCGGTCGCCGCACCGTACCTGTTCCGCAGGCTAGCGGTCCCGGACGTCTGCCTAGCCTAGTTCGCATCCACGAACACTAACCAATTGAAGTTATTAATATAATCGGCCAGTTCGCGGGTGCGAAGCTCGGCGGCTGCGGGTAGTCTTTGGGATCATGCCACTGATTCCAACCAACAAA
>Ga0302325_10009797_pt1 | contig 20861 bp, 18 predicted proteins | sample Palsa_T0_2_FD_201948 | JGI IMG/M metagenome (GOLD analysis project Ga0302325, IMG submission 201948) | Peat permafrost microbial communities from Stordalen Mire near Abisko, Sweden - Palsa_T0_2 | ecosystem: Environmental > Terrestrial > Soil > Palsa > Peat permafrost | place: Sweden: Abisko...
CCAGCGCCGACCGGCCCACCATAGACGGCGTTGACTGCCTGTCCTATGGTCGAGCACGTCTTACCCTGCCAATCGCAAGAGGCAAATTGGCCGCTGCCAAATTGTTTATTCCAGTGAACGAATGCTTTGCCGAAGGCATATTGCGTTTGGTAATTTAGGTCGTCCCACACTTCGTTGCAGGTTTCAAACCTTGGAATCATCCAAGTCGGCATGTTGGCTCTGATGTATGCCGCGAGTTGTGTGTGGAAATCAGTCATGGGGTCGACCGACATGAATGGTGCCGGGAACCACGGATGCGCTCCCATTTCCTTACAAAGCCGCAGCATGACTTCGTAAGGGCATCCGTTTCCTATCCCACGTGATCCACTCGAGTCTCCTCCAGCCTTAAGCCAAGAATTTAGATCAGCGTCATACACCAAAGTTGCCAAAGCCGCCTGCCCTCCGGGGCTATTGACGCTCGGTATAGTGCTCGCGTTTGTTGCTTGCCCCGCGGGAAATTTGATCGCCACCGCACCCGTCGAATTTAAGTTGAGCGTGCAAAGTCTAGTGCCGATAGGCGATCCAGCCCCACCAGTTCCATAAGCGACCGGCGTGCCACCCGGTGTTGTCCCGACTTGAAACGAGTTAGTGGTTAATCCTGCGGTCAGAACATAATACGTCACGGAGTTGCAAATATTTGACGGAAGGTTACCTCCTGACCCGGTAAATCCAATCGGCTCCCCACCAGTGTATCCGTGCGCCGTCCAATTTACGGTCGCTGTCCCAGAAAATGAGATCGTTGCTGAAACATAAGTTGCGTTGGCGTTGAAATAAAGCTGGATCGTTTGCTTATCTACAGGGCCACCGGAGCCAAAGCTAATCGAGTAATCATTGGCGGAATTAGTCGTTGTTCCTGCAAATAAACTGGCGCGATACTCATCATCTGCAAATGTAAAATATGTTGCGGGCTTTCGCGTATCCCAGGTCGAGATATTAGGAATATTGTTCAATGCCCAATTCATAAAGCGATACACGCCAAAGCCACCCTTGCGCAACACTGCTTTAAATTGCTTTCCAAATATTTCACCCGAAAGCCATGCTGCCTCGTCGTCCACGTGCATAATGGCAATAGATCTAACGTAATTGGATGGTGACGAGCTAATCGTCGTGCAACCGTAACGTAGCGATCCTGGAGTCGCGCTGGCATTTGGCGTAAAGACGAACCGACCATTGGCCCCCGTCGTCTTGCCGCTGACAACCGAACTCCCCGGATTCAGCATCGAAGTCGTCCTATCGCCACCCACCCATCGGCAAACATAATTTCCTGGACGAACCGTCGTCGGCGGAATAACACTGGTCGCGCCGTACCCACCTGATTGGCACTGCGTTGGATAACCATTGGAGTCGTTGAATTTTGGGCTTACCTGTCCATTGGCATTCGGGTTTGTTTGATAAGCCCAAGTTCCGCCAGCATTAACGACATTAAGAAACGGGTATTCTCCACCCCATCCTATGAAGCCGAAATTGACTTGCGACCTACCACCGTTGAACCCAGATGCCGTATGGTCTTCAATCTCCGTAGCGGCGCCTGCTGTTTCTGTAGCGCACGTTTCGATACCGGTCACATGCAATCCGACAATGCCGAGGAACTCTCGCCGATTGAGCATGGGGACCTTTCAATGCTTACTTGCCATAAATTCTAGAATCATATTGCAGAAATGCAAGGCAGCATCTCCGGCTATTCCCGAAGAGCCCTCTCGAACAAACCGGTCACATCGTTACAGCTGAAGGCGAGCGCCGCACGAAGTTTTGCCAAAGGTCACCTCAGGGATGATTGATAACGGGGAAACTCCTTCACGCTTTTAGAATTGCCAGCTTCCTCTAGACTGAGAAAGCATCGAAGCATGAAAGATAAGGAAGCCAATGGGCCATGTCATCAAGATGAAGCTCGGGACGAGAAGATCGGTGGGACGGTTGAAGAGGACGCTACTGAAGCGGATCGGTTGGTTTTGCGAAAGCGTCGCACATCCGATCGGCGGACCCCTCGACCTCTAATATGGGCTCCGACCGCAAAAAAATGTTCACGACGCCGCCAAAAGATCAACCCTATTCAACCCACCACCACTCCGCTTCCAATGCCGGCAGACGCCCCAATTATCGAGGCGGAACTGCTGTTCAAATCGCCGGAATGAGCTCACGTGGGAATAGTCGCTAGCTCCAAGAGAGTCCTTTCAAACAAATCAGTTGCGTCGTCCCAACTGTAGGCTAGTGCGGTGTTAAGTGCTGAGTCCGACATTTCCTTCCAATCATGTTCGTTCATCTGCAGAACAGTCGCAGCTCGCTCCGCAAGTGAAGAAAAATCTCCAACTTCCACTAGAAATCCATTCACACCGTCCTTGACAACATCCAACGGGCCTCCGACTCGGGTCGAGACTAACGGACATCGGCATGCCATTGCCTCAAGCGGCGGAAGATGAAATCCTTCGCTCCAGCTCCCGCAAACCCAGACATCGCATTTCTCGTAAAGCAAACGAATACTGTCCTGTGGAGGAAGGTAATGAAAGTCCACCCAATCGGGCAAAGGAAAATGGGCGGACAGTGGCTCGGATCCAAACGCGACTCCTCGCACCGACGGAATCAGCTTTTTTAGCTCCCCCAAAGCTGACAGTAGGATCTCCATCCCCTTAAAGGTGGCGGTCGAGTATAATAAGCCGACGGTTGGAACCTTTGATTTCTCGCGAGGGGGTGCAAAAAACTGCGAGATCTCTACGCTGTTTGGAATAAGATAAGAACTATCGTCTTGATAAATCTCTTTCATCGCATTCTTCAGCCAACTTGAAATTACGATTTTACGAAGTGGCAGCCGATAGGTCGCACGGCATCTTTCAACCGGTAAATATGAAAAAATCTCGTGATGCTGAATAAAATAAACCTTAGCTCCCTTTTTGCTGCTGAGGCCGTTCACCCACTCAGCCGTTTCCCACCAGGTAGCGATAACAACGTCACCGTCCGGCACATCGCTATCTAGTATGGGCCGGCTCGCTTCAAGAACATGTAAGGGAACAGAAAGATCGTCAAAATAGGATGGCGCTGCCGACGGGTTCATTTGCCACCCATGACCCAGAAGAAAGAGTCGCACCCTTCGCAGCAGCGACTGTTTGGGTAGCCTACCAGCAACTACTGTTACGTGATGTCCGCGCCGTCTTAGACGTTCCGAATAAATGGCTACCACTTTATTTCCGCCGGCCATGCCGTCATTTCGTAATAAAAACGTTAGTCGCATCACTATCCCAACTTTTAGCCGAGGCTTCTCATTAGTACAAAACGCAGGCCTAACTCCTTCTCAGAACGGCGACTAAAAACTCAAAGCCGGCTCCCGCAAAAATTCCTACTAAGAGAGCCATTAACTGAAGTAGCTCCTTTTTCAGATCGAAAAGGCCATACTTGATTTTATATGCTATCTGCATCGGCAGCCATGAGAGCTGGCTCAACGTTATCGCCCAAAGGGCTCCTGGCAGATCGAAGAAATAGAACCCAATAGGTGTAAGCAGAAAAAGGGAAACGAGACGGATGGAGCTTACGTGCGAAAGAACCTGGGGCATTCCAAGCGCCATAAAACATTCAGTTGCTATTCGAAACGGCATCGCAATTAACCCGATCGACAAAATTGCAAGCATCCACCCGGCATCTTCGTACCTTTTGTCGTAAAGTAGGGTGATAAGAATGCGCGCCGTAACAACCAAGAAGCCGGAACAAAAAAAAGAAAATGAAGCAATTACAGTTTGAAACCTATAATAGCCTTCTTTTAGCTGAGTTGGTCGATCACGCACGATTTCGCTAAGAACAGGAAACGCTACATCTAGGATTATTTTCGATAAAACCTGCTCGACAGCGGCGAAGATAAGGTAAGCGATGACATAGACCCCAAGCTCAGTAGCATTGACGAAAGCGCCCAACATCAGTCGGTCACCGTTGAGCACGAAGAAGCCGATAATTGAGGACAAAAAAATCCACTTCCCGAAGTTTCGAATTTCCCGAAGCGCAACGAAATCCCATTGCCAGCGGTTCGGATTTCCTGGTAGCAAAGCGTGGCTCAAAATTGCCCTCGCCATCGACGAGCAAATGCTACCGGATACGAGCGCCCATATCGTCCGATCGAAGGTTACCCAGCACAACATAGAAGTTAAGCCAGCGATCTGAACGACAACCTCGATAATGGTAATGCGGCCTAGCACCAGCCGGCGGCTTGCCTCGTACAACTTTGTTGAGTCAAACCCCTGGATAACGGCTGCGAAAGATAAAACCGCAATAATGTAAGGCAGATTCGGAGACCCATAAACACTGGTCGGCGAAATCAGCCAAAAGTGGTTTGCCGCCCAGATACCAAGACCCGCGCAAAGCGCTATTAGCCAAATAGCCGTGCCGCGCAAAATTTGAATAGTCCAGACGGTATTCAAAAAATTGGGGTCGTTGCCACGCGCACTTTGCACAACATTCTGTTTTAACCCCATATCCGAAAACATAGCGAGACCAAATATAATCGTCGACGCTATGGCCATGATTCCGAACGATTCCGGAACGAGCAGTCGAGTCATTAGCAGGTTGCTCCCGAACCGCATCACTTGGCTTAAAAAATAGCCTGTCAGACTCCAAACACCCGCCTTTAGTACCCGTTGCTTCAAAGATATGTCGCTAGCTACAAGCATTTTCGAAACCGGTAATCGCTGCGTTCCATCCCGGAAAACCGCTTCTATTCCAAGGGTCCATTCTGAACAACGAATTGACCACTTTATCCAACCGGTTTTTTGTAAGGGTGAAAATATACTGCAGATTGTCGACCAGGAGCGCCAGCGTTAGCTCCAGCATTGAGAGCTTCGGTTCTCCCCAATAGTGTGCCCATGAGTAGCCAAGTCCACGGACTAATCGACGCATTTGGCAATTGCTCTACAACAACCAGTGCGACAATCAACGCATGCGTCGCCAGCAGCAGTCGATCGCGCGGGTTGATCAAAGATCTCATGGCTGACATAGCACGGAATACCGGCAAACTCATTAAAGCAAACTGTGCAAGAAATCCCACGATCCCGAACTGGCCAATTGTAATTATCCATAATCCATCGGTGGTACTTATGTCTTTTGAATATTCCCAGTCATATACACGGCTACGCCCGAACCGACCCCAACCAAACGCTGGTCTTTCTAAGGCGTGTCCTAACAACAGATCCTCCTGATCAAACCTAAATGCAAGAGATTGTGCCCGATCTGCGTCGATTGTACTCGCAATTGCGACCAACTCCTTCGTCGGAAATACCCCCTCTACCCGAAGCAGCGGATAGAGCATCGCAATGCTCACAAGAGCAGCGGCTACTCTAAGCTGTGAACGTGGTCCGGAAAAAAGCACAAGGGCACCAGCCGTAATGCCATAGACCATGGCACCGGCGGCCCTACACAAAACCAGCACGAGGCCGAGATAAACTGATACGCTTGCTGACTGTATAACACCTGCGTTCTTTTTCAGTCTCTCGCGCAAGATCGCAAATGAAGCAAGCAAGCTCGTCAGAACAAAAAATGCTAATACTAACCCATTTTGTAGAAACACAACCGGTCGAAACGCTCCGTATCGAAATTCCTGGGCAATTGAGAAAGAAAAAGTGCCATAGATCCATCCCGATAGTTGCGGGCTCATCCGAATCTCGAACAAAGCTGGCAGAGAATAAAACAATCCCGCGACAACAAGTGCACGAAGAACAGTTATAAAATCTGATGGTTCCCGAAGGAATTTTCTCGCTAATAAAAAGGGCAGAAAAAACAAAAACTGGCTCAGGGTTGCCGATATTCCGTCGTAGATGTTAACGCCGGGCAAAACAAGATCCCTCAGCACGATAGGATCATTGTTCAAAATCGAAGACACAACCGGACTTATAACGTAGACAACAATGAGGACATCAGCAGATCGAGATCTGTTGACTGGTCTGGCGTCGTGAACCTTTGATAACATACATCCAATCAAGGCACAGATGCCTGGTATTGAATTTTTGTCAAACGCGGGAATCATCTCAAATTTAATTGCAAAGTCCGTCGGCAATAGTAGGTATGCCCCTAAGACGGTCCATACGGTGGCCAATGGAGCTGGCTTTAGTTGGTATAAAGCTCCCGCTACCACCGGCCAGAAAAGCAGGGCGAAGATGGCAAACCAGTTTCCTGTCATTGAGAGAGAACGCTTGCGATTAGGGACTCCTTGATAACAGCATACACTGGACAAGCCAAAGCTGAACCTAAAAACTCAACCGGAGCGCAGCATCGATTGGATTTCAATCCGGCTACCTAAGCAAGGTTAACTGCTGCGCACGTTGCTCCACAGTTGCAGATAACAATTTTAGTCAGTTCCTTTTGCAACTCCGCAGACAAGTCTGATATTGACTATCGCAGCTTGAAAGGCAAGGCGTGTTAAACGTTGCAGGACAAGCGCGTTTACAAGATTCGCTTTGGTTCGCGCAGCTTGAAAGACAAACAGCTTCTGAGCTTTCGGCGAGGCGCAGTTTCGACAAGAAATCACTAGATTCGGCAAGCTCAAAACCAAAAACAACGAACATAATTGCCAATAATAGCAACTTCATCTATAGCCTCCTTGATCGAAAGGGTAATTTGGTTTACCGCAAATCAAAAACTCGATCCAGCCTGTTTTGTTAAGATAAGCCTGCCGAGCTTCTATCACGATTCGAGGGGAGTTTGGATCGGTTTATTCTGAGCCGCTCGACGCCGAAACGCCGTTCGCGGGTTTAGCAAACGGGACAGAGCTGGTCGGAGTTGCAATGCTTAACGGGGTCTGTCTGGCGATTGCATCGACGCCTTCGAACGCCGCAATAGGAATGGTCCGCTTCGAGCAGTCGCAGCGCGAAGCGAGGTCGTCACCATCCCAGTTGGCCATGATGCCGCTCAGTTTGCCGCGCTTGGATGTGCGTGCCGCCGCAACTTAGAGAGACCCGCAATATGAAAACCGGACTCGGTTGGTGAAATTTTCGGCGCACGCCATGCAGGAAATAAGATCACACACTCTACTGCGCGGCATTGCGGCACTGCTAGTGGTCTCCTGCCACTACCGGCTGATAGTGAAATCCCACTTCGATGTTGACGCCTATACCCAGTTTTTCGCCAGGGGTTACCAATGGGTTGATTGCTTCTTTATCCTCAGCGGATTCATTCTTAGTTACGTCTACGGAACCAAACCGGCCAGTTCGTCAGGACTTCTTTTCAAATTCTTGGAGGCGCGCTTTGCCAGAATCTATCCACTACATCTCGCCACTTTGGCTTTTTTCTTGCTGCTGATGGCAATCCCGTCGATCCGTCATCAGCCTATTGACATCCCATGGGGACATTTCTGGCTCAATGTTTTTGACATCCACGGATGGGGCTTTCTCGGTGCCTTCGATTTCAACTTCCCTTCGTGGTCGATCAGCGTCGAATTCGCCGCATATTTGTTGTTTCCCATTTTGTGCCTTGGATTGATTCGTCTCAGACGAACAACGATATCTCTTATGATGATGGCCTTAGTCATCCGCCTTTGCTTTACGGCTCTGTTCGAGAGCAGAAGCGAATGGGAACGAATTGTTGTGCTGCAAGGACTGCCGATATTCATGTCGGGAATACTGATATTTCAGCTAAGAAACTTGGCCAACACGCTGTCGGATCACACTCTCGCGATGATACAGGTCGGCGCGCTAATCTTTGTCGTCTTGTCCATGCATTTTGGTCTCAATGATGCGAATTCCGATGTCGCTTTTGCCGCTATCGTGTTTGCTTCTCAGACCGACAAAGGCCTGATTATTTGGCTTCCTTTCGAAAAACTCGGCAAGTGGTCATACTCCATTTATATGCTTCACATTCCGATCCTGGCGGTCCTTCAACTGGTCTGGCCCAAATTGGTAGCGATACCGCTCCGACTTTCCGATAGCTCAGCAGCATGGGGGCTCGCTTCAAGTTCCCTCGTTGTGACTATCTTTTCTGGGTATTTATCATTCGAATATTTTGAGATGCCAGTCAGGAACTGGTTCACCTCTCCGGATCACGCTCTAGCGCATAAGTAACCCCGCCGCGCGGCGATCAACGAACCATCCGCAATTGCTTTCCACTACACGGGGTTGGGCTCGCGTAGATATCAGGCGGGCCGCCACTTGGCAGCGGGTCGCCACAGACGAAGTCGACCATGCGCGATTTCCGATGCAAAGCGGCAGCGCAAACAGAGAATTTCAGTGCAGAAGCGATTGACACAATCCTAGCGCGTGACCGTAACTTGGGCCATGCCGACGGTTGACCACTACCGCTCGACGCTTCGCGACAGGGGATTCTGTCTCCGATCCAAGCACGTTTGGCTGGTACAAATTAAGCTTTCAAATGGACAACCGCTTAGCAGGACGTTTTGTCGACTCACCGGTGATCGCGTCCGGATTGACGGAGTAACCTTATCTGTGGATAACCCGCTCGTGACGACGCGGCGCAAGGGATCGTTGTTTTTTGGCATCTACGAAATTGCCGAGCGTTATCTGGCCACGTGATATGTCGATCGAAATTTGCCGACAGTTGAACTATGGGGAGCAATCGGTGGTGTTGCCTGCGTCGTTAACAAGCTGCTCAAGCATCCCCATGCCCACGTCGTGCTTCAGTGCAATCCTGTTCTCCTGCCGACACTGCAAAAGAACCAGCAATTGAACAACTCCGAGTTTTCAATCGAACCGCTGGCTCTGGCCTATTCGCCAACCGTGAGCTTCACAATATCGGATCATTTGATGCTTGGCAGCATTCGGGCTTCGAGCACGAGAACACTGACCGTTAAAGCAACCACGCTGCAACAGGTTCTGACGAATACAAATTTCAGACTATAAACTTGATATCAGACTGTGAGGGAGACGGAAGTCGAACTGGTTAAACAGGAGGCAGACCAATGCGTGACAAAGTGAAATGGTTCATCGTTGAAACTCAAGCAATGAATGTCGGCGATGAAGGGGTCGCTAAAATGATCGATCGGCTGAAGCGGTTTCGTAATCCGAGAAGAATCAAGAGACACCGTAATCGCTTTCGAAAATATCGGCATCTAATGATAGTTAGCGATGGCATTCCACTGCGCTGAAGTCGGGCTGGCATATACATCCGGATCTAGCACCGACCAAATGCTGTTCGTTCCACCCAGCTGGAACAGTGACGGGAACAGACCTCCGGCAGCGACGCAATCATTATAATTGCCGGCTACGACATCGATATTCACAAGCTTCCCCCCCGTGAGCAAGAAACCAACATCTGTCGATAACTTCGACATATTGCGCAGGAAGCTTACCTGATTGCTGTTGCCCTCGCCAAGGTCGGGAGAATAACCACCCTCGTAGTAACAGCCGCCCAGAGTATTGCCCGCATCGTTGATATATGTCGCGGCCCATGCGAAACATTTAACATAGAAAATCTTGCATTGCGCCAGATTGCCGTTGCCGTCACCCGAATATGCCGCCGAACCCCCGCAAGTGTCTGCATAGGCAGTCGCTAGCGCCGTCGCCGTTCTGCTCATGCAGATAACGAGCGTGCCACTGATAAGCGTGATCGAACCGTCACCAATTGAGTAAGTGCCGACACCACCGGTAGTCCCGCTTATCTGTCCTGTGATGGACACGCCAGAGGGAATCAAGCCATACTGATCCGTGATGGTTTGCCCTGAGGCAACCGTTCCGACGCCGGAATAACTCCTTCCGGGGCTTCCGACCGTGGTGACGGTCAGCACGCCAGACGCAATGCCTCCGACGACGATTGCCGCCTCGCCTGCGAACATAGCCGCATCCGTGGTTTCCTGGCTTGTACCGCGCTGGGTCGGATTGAAATAGTTGGCGACGCAGACATGAGTCGATACATGATACGCCGCACTCTGGGTATACCCGGCCTGTGGCGATTGAGACTGGCCCACATAGGCCGTAGACGCCAACGTAGCGGCGTGCCCATTCGCCCCGGAAGATGTAAAATCGGAAGTCTTCTGTCCGACGATTAGCTGATACCTTGTGCCGACCGATCCGCCATATGCAGCATTGATCGCTTGACCGATGGTTGATGCGGTCTTGCCCTGCCAATCGTCGGAATCAAATTGTCCCACAGCGAATTGCGTATTCCACTGTAGGAAGGCTTTGCCGAAGGCATATCTTGTCTGGTTGTTGCTGTTGTTCCAAAGTTCGTTGCAGGTTTCAAATCGCGGGATCATCCACGTCGGCATATTGTTTTTGATATAGGTCGCCAGTTGGGTGTGGAAGTCCGTCATCGGATCGACCGCCATGAACGGCGCGACGAACCATGGATGCGCACCCATCTCCTTGCAGAGCTGCAACATGATCTCGAAGGGGCATCCGTTGCCAAGACCGAGCGATCCGCTTGAGTCTCCACCAGCCTTGAGCCATGCATTCAAGTCCGCGTCATATACCAAGGTCCCTAACGCTGCTTGGCCGCCCCCGCTATTAACGGACGGCAGATTCGCTTGCAGCAAGCCATTCCCTGAATAAAAAATGATGGGAATCTTTCCGCCCGAATTAAGATTGAGCGTCGGAAGCCTTGTCCCCGAGAATATTCCCGATGCCGAGCTTCCGAATGCGACCGGCAACCCTCCTGGCATCGTTCCGACCTGAAAGGAATTGGTCATCAACCCCGCCGTCAGCACATAGTAAGTAACCGAGTTCGACAGGTTGGTCGGAAAATACCCTCCGGATACAGTGAAGTTGATCGCCTCGCCTCCGACGAATCCGTGCGAGGTCCAATTAAAAGTTGTCCTGCCAGACAGTGTGATTGTGGACGAATAGAATGTCGCATCCTGATCGAAATAAAGCTGGATGGTCTGCTTGTCGATCGGCGCACCTGATGTCCAACCGGGCCACGCATACAGCGCCAAAGGCGACGCAAGTTCGTAATCATAGCCGTTGAAGCTGCCTTCGTTGGTCGTACCGCCGAATAGCGTTGCTCGATACTCCATATCTGCATAGGTGAAATAATTCGGCGGCTTCCGCGTCGCCCATGTCGTCATGTTAAAGACAGGGATGCCCTCTTGCCAGTTTAGAAAACGATAGACGCCAAAGCCTCCTTGGGAGAGTTTGGCCTTGAACTGCTCCCCGAAAATTTCCCCTGCATTGTAGGCAGGAAGGTCGTCGGTATAAACGACCGCAATTCCGCTCACGTAATTTGTCGGCGGGCCTGAGCTTATTGTTGTCACGCCGAAACCGACACCTTGTGGCACCGGGCTCGCGTTGGGTTGGACGACAATTTGGCTGTTTGCGCCGCCCCGCGTCTGCGTAACCACGCCGCCGGATGTGTACGGGCTGAAGCTGGATGAGTTTACGTTCAGCGTGATCGTCGTCGGCGATATCGCCACGATCTGGTAGTTGTTGCCGTTGAGTTGCGTCATGCCGCCGACGGCCTGCGGATGAATGATCTGTCCGATTGCCAGCGCATGAGCGCCGATAGCCAACACGCACTGCGCGGCTTGCGTAGCGCGGGTGATAGAATAGGTGACCGGCGTTCCGAAATACTTCATCACCGTCCCAGCGTCACCGCCAGTCCACATGATGGTGTAGGTGCCGGCCCGAACCGTGGTTGGTGGGATAACGAAATTCGATTGATAGCCGCTCGTACTCGACGGGCACAGCATCGGGTAGCCGTTGACATCGTTATATTGCGGGCTGACTTGTCCTCCCGAGTTTGGACCTGATGCATACCCCCATGCTGCGGAGGTCTTCACATAATTAAGAAATGGGTACTCCCCCGCGAGCCCGATGTAACCAAAGTTGACCTGAGAAAGTCCGCCATTGAATGCAGACCCGAATACCACCCTTCCATTAATCGCGGCTTTAGCCTGACCTAGATAAGGTGCAACGGAAGCAGCGGTAACCTGGCATCCCGCACAGATAAATTGTCGCCGTGAAAGTATCATCGCAATACGTACAGCCCTAATGTAAATTCTGCCGGCTCACCGACTGTCGTTGCTGCTATGTGTCGTGCTTATTCAATTTCCGACGAAAATTTGTCGTGAAGCAAGCCGCACACTGCCTCTACCATGCCTCCATTTTTGTAGAACTCGTCGAGCACCTGAAAAGCCTGATCGACTATCCTCCTGCGTTCTTGCTCATGCTCAAGATAATAGGAACATTTTTCCTCAAGATCAGCAAAATCCCATTGCACAGGGACGTAGGTATCATTGGCCCTAAAAATGTTAGGACGCGTTTCAACATGACCCATGTTCGGCTTGACGAGCAGGCAACCACTGAGCACCGCTTCGAAATCCCGCCAGCAGATTTCACCATAGCCAAATGGACTGATACAAATTTTGCTGCTTTCCATTTCGCGGTAATACTCGCTTTCTAGAACTCGTTTGTCGGGGGTGATGACCTGATAGCGGTTCCGTAGGCGACTTAGCGTGGAGCCAATATCGCGTCTCAAGTACTTTATCCAATCGTTGGGCACGCTACCTCGAAAAACAATATCGTTTTCCCTGGCATTGGCCGAATGGGGTCTCCGATCCACATAATATTTGAGAATTTTCTTGTCCGACGCGAGATTAATGCCGGCGCGGAGTTTCGAAAGCTGTTCCGCTTTCAACGGCATTGTCTCCGTCGAGACAGGATTATCAGAAAAAGACACTTTATAACTATGACTAACAAAATCAGTTAGGTTACTTTTTCCCACGTACCGCTTTAGATATTGCTTTCTATCGCTAAACAGATGTTTTTTTACGTAAATGTCGACGTGATCTAATATTTCCGGCCACTGAACGCAAAGATCATCATCGCCATCAAAATAAATCAGACGTCGACCATTAAGCGCCAACTTGAGTTCGCTTACAACATTAAGGACTTCCTTGGGATCTGTCCGGAACGACATTTTGAGGACAATAACATCGAACGGTCGCAACATGAGCCGTGCTGATCGCAAAACGTCACTTAATAACAAGTGCACCGAAATTATGTTTAGCTCGCGCAATTCGGCACGACAGAATGAGAAACAATTAAATTGCTCCTCGCTCGTGGCGACGGCTGCGTCGCTGATTAGCGCAACCCTAGTTGGCTGTTTCCGCTGCAACTTAAGGCGCGTTAAGTCGAGCAAATATCGCGAAGGGTTTACGACGCGGTGAAGAGCTCTACTGCGAGCCTTCCTAAGATGGGATAAAAGCTTAATCTGCTTTATGTCGATCTCCATTTCGAAACTTTCTTCATCAGCGTCGAAGCCTTCGGACCATTCAACTAACCTTCAATGATTCACTGGAATCAAGGAAGCGGGTCAATCGTGAAGGCTGGCATTTTCTCGCCCCTTCGCGCAGCCTTTAAAAAGCGATCGGCGGCACCAAGTGCCTCAGAGATCGTGACGTGCATATCAAGGTATCGGTAAGTCCCAAGGCGGCCCACAAATGTAACATTGCTCTCTTTGTTGGCTAACGCGACGTAACGCTCAAGTTGAGATTTGTCAGAAGCAAGCCGCATGGGATAATATGGAACATCATCCTGACCGCACGGGCGGCTGAATTCCTTATAAATTATTGTTTCAGAATGTAATTCCCAAGGCGCAAAATGCTTGTGCTCCGAAATTCGCGTCCACGGTACCTCTGCGTCGCAATAGTTGATAACTGCATTGCCCTGATAGTCACCGCTATAGTTCTCGGCAACGAAATCAAGCGTGCGATAAGCGAGTCGGTCTTGACTATAGTCGAACCAGCTATCGATAGGACCGCTGTAGAAGACGTGAGCGTAATCTGAAGCAAAGGCCCGCTGAAATAATTTGTTGGTATGAATTTTTATATTCCTATGATCTAGTAACTTTTGAACTATATAAGTATAGCCATGTTTCGGCATTCCCTGAAAAGTACTTGAGTAATAGTTATCGTCGTAATTGAAACGAATAGGGAGTCTTTTCAAAATGCTTGCAGGTAGCGCCGACGGATGAACGCCCCACTGTTTCATTGTGTAGCCTTTGAAGAATGCCTCGTATAATTCTCGGCCGATGAACCGCAACGCTTGCTCCTCGAAGGTCTGAGGATTAGTGATTGAGCTATCACCTAGCTTGGCGATAAAATCCTCTGCTTCGAAAGGACCGAGTTGCTTTCGAAAAAACTGATTGATTGTATGAAGATTGATAGGCAGGCTGAAGACTTGCCCATTTGTCACTGCTTTTACCCGGTTGGTGAACGGCATAAACTCGTCAAATTGCCGAACAAAATTCCAAACAGTCTCATTGCTGGTGTGAAAAATATGAGGCCCAAAATTATGCATTAGAATGCCCGTCCGCGCGTCGCGTTCGGAATGGCAGTTGCCCGCTACGTGTGAACGAGATTCGAAGACTTCCAACTCGTAATCAGCCTTTGCCAGCTCGTGCGCTATAACTGCGCCGGAAAAGCCTGCGCCGACTATTGCTATACGCGTCATATCTAAATCTATCTTTCTTTTTGATGAGCGTTCATGGGCTTCGATCGCACAAAATCCGTTAGCTCTTGCTTCTTCTGCATGCAGACGCTTCGGATGCAGCCGGCGCCGGCCTGACAACCATGTAGTACAGGAAATCAACTTACGGATTTTGGCATTATGCTATTTCTCTCGATCGCCGGCGAAGACGGACATTTGAGCAACGGACGCTACAACGCCGGGGAATCGATGCTAGATCACCGTTCATTATAAAAAAAGGGTCCAAAGATGAAGATCGTTACTATTCCGAACTCCGACATCTTTAGGAACAGCGATGGTCCCAGTTGATGAGCAGGCCCAAGACTTGATCGGTGGTCGGAACTTTCGCTGCCACCTCACCTATAATGATCCAGTGGGTAGGCTGACTTGTTGGTCATGGCCCTTACTTTTCAAGTTACCGGGATCTTTCGCGCCGAATTTGCTTGAAAAAATTCTGAGGGAAATAGCAGCGCCAAGCCGGGACGCGGCGCCGCCGGATTTGCGGATTTCAGGTTGTCAAGGGCAGTATTTCAGGCAGGGGCGATTGACTCAACCAGGGCGGGCGCTGTCGGATGCGGCTATGGGAATGCCTATCTCGCTCTATTTAAAATCGAGGCTGCTCGGGTCTCCACTCGAGGCCGCCGCCAGGCGTTTGCAGTCGCTATCGTCGATAAAGGCTATCGCTCTTAATCCAGAGGTTTCGGACATCTTCCTGGAGAGCAAAAGAATCGAGATCATCTTGAGACGGTTGATGGCGCCCGACTCCAACTGCATCGACGTCGGCTGCCATATCGGATCGTTCCTAAGTCTTCTTCTTGATATATGTCCGAACGGAAAGCATCTCGCGATCGAACCATCCAGCGTCAAAAGTGCGTGGCTTGCGAAAAAATTCCCCGCGGTCGATGTTCTTTCTATCGCCGTCGGCGACAAGAATGAAACGCTCACATTCCATGAAAACCTCCAGCGGCCCGGATTCAGTCGGCTGCGCCAGGCTACAGCCGGACGTTCAATTTCCTACCCCGTCGCGGTAAAGAGGCTAGACGATATTTTGGGCGATCGACCAATCGACCTTCTAAAGATCGACGTCGAGGGCGGCGAATATAATGCTCTTCTCGGCAGTCCAAGATTGATCGAACGATGTAAGCCGATTTTACTCTTCGAATGCGGAAGCGAACACGATCTCGATGAAGTGAGCGTGTCCCGGCGAAAACTCTACGACCTCATTACGTCATCCTACAATTACAATATGTTTACACTGCCTGATTTCATCTATGGCAAGGGCTGTCTTAGCTTCGACGAATTCAGAAAATGTGGACTTTTTCCATTTCGAGCTTTTAATTATATCGCCACTACCAATGATAGTTAACTATCGCATTCCACTGTGCCGAAGTCCGGCTGACATTTGCAAGCGTGCCGCCAGCTCCAAAGTTGAAGATCCTTACTATTCCGAGCTCCGAAACCTTTGGGAAACAGCGATGTTCCCAGTTGATGAGCAGGCCCACGACTGATCGGTGGTCGGAACTTTCGCTGCCACCCCACCTGTACTGATCCAGCGGATAGCTGCCTTGTTGGTCATGGCCCTTGCTTTAGGTATCAATTGCTTGGCCGACTGGTCCTTGAGTCAGAATCTGTCTCCGCATACGTTGTACCGATCATCATGCATTTAACCTGCCAGGAGGACAACATGGCCATAGAATGCGAATCAGCAACAAGTTTCCGAGGTCCGTCGCGCCGAATTGGTTTGGAAAAATTCTGATGCAGATCATTCGCGTATTAATTGTCGCGGAGAATATTTCAACTAAGATGGGAGGCGAGGCAAGTCTTCCCTACTATTACGCGAAACTGTTTTCGAAGCGCGGTGCCGAAGTTTGGCTAGCTTGCCATGAGCGGGTTGAAACCGAGTTGCGCGCAGAATTTCCCGAGCTCGAGCATCGCATTCGGCTAGTGCGCGACACACAAGCACAAAAGCTCGCTTTTCGTTTCGGCAAGCTTCTACCGTTCCGGATTCGAGACATTTTCATAAATATGCTGATCCATTTCTCCACGCAGCTGAGGATCCGCAAAATCGCGATGGAGCTTGCACGGACTGGCAAGATTGACGTCGTGCTTGAGCCAGCCCCCATCTCGCCTAAGGGCCTGAGCTTTATGTATGACGTAGGCGTGCCAGTAGTCATTGGTCCGTTATGCGGTGGCATGAACTTTCCACCCGCGTTCGCGGATCTCGATTCCCTTACCACGCGCGGCTTCGTTGTACTTGGCCGCTACGTCTCCCAGCTCGCAAATCGGCTGGTGCCTGGCAAAATCAAAGCTGACGTCCTGCTCACAGCAAACGCCTCCACGGTAAAGGCGCTGCCCGCAGGATATCGCGGACGAGTTGTTTCCTTATTCGAGAGCGGCGTGGATCTCGACATCTGGAAACCATCAGACGCGGACGCAACCCGACCCGATGGCAGCGTCCACTTTGCGTTCTCCGGCGCGTTCGTCGACTGGAAGGGCCTTCAATACCTTGTACCGGCGTTCGCTACGGCCGTGGCGCAAGAGCCGCGCTGTCGACTAGATCTGATCGGCGGCGGCGAACTGCAGGGTCAAGTACAAGCTGTGATAAACCAACACAACCTAACCGAAGCCGCTAGCTTGCACGGTTGGGTTACCCGAACAGAGGCCGCCCGCATCATCCGCGAAACCGACGTTTTCGTGATGCCGTCACTGCGTGAGTGCGGCGGTACGGCGATACTGGAAGCCATGGCCCTTGGCAAACCTGTCATCACAACAAATTGGGGCGGTCCAGCGGACTACGTCGATGCAAGCTGCGGCGTGCTTGTTGATCCGAGTTCGAAACAAGACTTCATCAATGGCCTAGCTGAAGCGATGGTGCGACTTGCACGTTCACCCGAATTGCGCAGGTCCCTAGGCGAAGGCGGAAAACAGCGCGTTCGTAGGGATAACCTCGATTGGAACTCGAAGGTCGATTTTATGCTTTCTGTTCTCGCCAGCGCCGGTAAAACTCCGGCAAATAGTAGCCCTCGGTAAGTTTTCGTCAACACAGTCAAAACAAAGCGACCCATCCATGCAACTCGTTGCTCCAGTGACAACAATGATACTAACAACGGGCCTATGACGAAAAACAACTCTGATAGCGGAAGCATGATTACGAGGGGTAGCACAATGACTGAGGTGAACAAACAGCGGAGGCTTTGTTGAAGTTAGCTGTCTACGAAATGCTTTACAAAACCCTAAAATCTCTCAAGGGCGGCACAAACGATGAAAGTAATGGCAGACACATTATTCCCGCCGTTGCTGCGGCGGCAACCGATAGCCATCGTCCGCGCATTCTCGACGTAGGGGCGGGCTATGGCGCCGATCTGTCAGCTATAGCAAAGCGGCTAACCGCCCTGGGCAGATTGCCAGAGCTTTTCGCCATAGAGAGTTTCCCAGCAAGCATCGCCCACCTAGAAAACATGGGAATTTCCGTCCGCCAGGTGGATATAGAACACAATTCGCTGCCATTTCCGGATGACTACTTTGACGTCGTGGTCTGCAATCAAGTTCTTGAACATACCAAAGAAATATTCTGGGTCGTTTCGGAGATTGCGCGCGTTACTAAGCGTGATGGCAAAATCATAGTCGGGGTACCGAATCTCGGGTCACTCCACAATCGCATTGCGCTTCTTGTTGGCCATCAGCCTCCCGCGATCCACGTTTTAGGGACCCATGTGAGGGGCTTTACAGTTCCGGGGCTGACAGAATTCCTTGAAACGGGAGGTGTGTTGAAAGTAACGAGAGTATTTGGTGGTAATTTCTATCCTTTTCCACCGCGGGTCTCGCGGATACTCTCTAAGTTTCTGCCACGGTTCTCGGTTTCGTCTTTCTATCTAATTGAACATGGTCCGGTAAAGGGTGGCTTCCTTGATATTTTAGATACGCCAATTGGCGCAAGACTCGTTGATACTCCCTATTTTAGGGGTGCAACCAAACCGGCCAGTTGACGACTGACAACGCGTCTCATTGATCAGACTCACGCAGTCGGATAGACACGATTGTGTTAGCGCCGCGTCGCCGTCAGGCTCGCCCGGAATCGGATCCAACCCGCCACATCCTCGCGTGGTCGCCGCAAAAGTCAATTTTCGCTGATGATACGTAACTGATCCTGGATTATCCCGAGGATTAGACCTCGGAATCGTTGTTGCCCTTTGACCGTAAGATGATTGGAGTCGAGAAATTCGTCGTCGTTCATCGAATGAGAAAGGTCGATCAGCGGCGTTGCCGTCTCTGCACAGAGAGACCGAACTGGCGTTTCGTATTGCGCCTTAAAGGGCAACGTCTCCATCCAAGTCCCTTGCGGCAACAGAAGAACCATGACCTTCGCATGATGGGATCGGACTAGCAGTATTGTTTCTCTAAGAATATCTACAGCTTTAATTATATTTTGCGGCCACTGATCCCCCATAAATTCGCGCCAACCTTGCCGATATTCGTCTCCATTATGCAACCGGGCTTGACTCGGTCCAAGAGATGCGACCAGCCATCCTTTTGCAAGACGTCCTAGATTTAAAATAAACCCGGCACTGCGCGCTTGCTCAATACTTAACCATCTCTCAATCGGGTTCATCGGCACGGGGGCAATTTGATTATCAGCGGTAGTCGTGTACAAACCGCGACGACGTAAGACCGATGCCCAGATTCCCCCAAATTGGCTATCAACATGTGCAAGGTGATAACTCACCCCTAGTACCACCAGATCGCGTTCGCCGGCGGCTAGGAATCCTTTATAAGCAATCAGGTATTTGATAAATTGTAACTGATCGGCATGATTTGACGCGGCGATACCATAATTACTGATGAACTTCCTTTGATCTTCCGGCAAATCCCAGGTTTGGAAAGCCCACTCCATGTTGGAGGTACCAAAGAAATAGATCCCTCCCTTTGAATAGTCAGCGCGAGGAACCTCGTCCAAAATGACTCGCTCTTCGAAATCAATGAAATTCCCCCTAGTCGAAAATACAATGTGATTCGTCTCAGCGAGATCTCTGCTTTCAGCTGTAACCCATCTCTCGAGTCCCCTATGCTGCGCTAATAAATACGTCGAGACACAGATTCCAATCAACAGCGCGAGCAGCGCAATCGAAAAACATGATTGGGTTCGACGAGCGACCGCAGCTGCAGCTTTTTGCATCAGAAGGCCTGATAAAGTACGAGTGGAGCATCCGTGGTCGTCAGTTCCACTAAAACTACCACAATCATTAGCACTCCGATGACCACCTCCATCAGCCTCGGTTGCCGCCGCGCGAAACGGTCAATTAGACTCAGATGAACAGCTTTTTTCTGCATTATTGCACCGTTTCTACAAACTCAAGCAAGTCACCATCAGCCGTAACCACAAATGCTACCCGTCGATTATTTATCGCGGGCGCCGGCGCGGGTTCTCGAACCACAATTGCATCACCTGTATCCCTCAGGCGTTGCAAAGTGCCGTCGAGATCGTCTACCTCGAAACACGTATGGTAAATTCCACCCCCCTTCAGCAAATGACGTTCTACAGGGCTCTTTTCGCCATAAGGCTCAAGTAATTCAAGCAATGAGCCATCGCTAAGCGCAACGAACAGAATCCGAACACCTTGGAGCTCATCAGTCACTATAGGTCCAGCGGGACGGCAACCCAAAAGGTCACTCAGTTGGGTAGCTTTCTTTGCTACATCCTTTGTGACGTAGGCAATGTGATGTAGCCGCATCGTTGTTCTCACTCCACAAACACTTTAGATTACCGAACGCCACACCGTCCGAAGCATATGAAGAGTTGTCGGAACGTCGGCAGGAAAAAACAGCAGGCTGAAGCATTCAAAATGCAAGGTGCCTGCAATCGCCGAAGCTCGAATTTTTGGTGACTGCAGATATTCCTTTAGTCCGACCCGTCCGCGCCTCTTGAGTAAATGCCTTTCCCATAACTTCGCTGCAGAAACTCCGACGGCCTGAAGAAGCCCATAAATTACGAAATTCAGCGTTGGTCCATGCCAAATCCCCGCAACAAAAAAAGCGAAAAAATAGCAAAGAAATGCGAGCGACTCAGCTCGCTTTGGCCATCGTTCGGCTATGGTTTTGTAAAGCGGAAGAAATAAGTAATCACGGATCCAGAATCCTAGCGTACGATGCCAGCGCGTCCAATAATCGATCACATTTCTTGCTAAATACGGACGATCAAAATTTTCGGGCAATATCAAACCCACCAGTAACGCGCCAGCAATAACAATGTCGCAGTAACCAGAAAAATTGAGATACAAATAGAGCGGGTAACTGTAAAAGACGCTAAAGAAATGACCTATAGCGGAAATTGGAGCGAGCTGCGCCGCACTTCCTGCGGGCAGGCTTAATGCTTCTGCGGAGCGCTGATAGATTGACTGAAACAACGTCGCTATTATCGTCATTTTGATGAGTCCCATCAAAAGG
>Ga0302325_10009798_pt1 | contig 20860 bp, 16 predicted proteins | sample Palsa_T0_2_FD_201948 | JGI IMG/M metagenome (GOLD analysis project Ga0302325, IMG submission 201948) | Peat permafrost microbial communities from Stordalen Mire near Abisko, Sweden - Palsa_T0_2 | ecosystem: Environmental > Terrestrial > Soil > Palsa > Peat permafrost | place: Sweden: Abisko...
CGATCGCGCTTACAATCTGCATCTGCGCGAGTTCGATGCCCGCCTGCTCATCCGTGGGCGCAATCCGCACAATTTCCGTCGTGCGCGGGGGCAAATCCTTCATCACCGCGCTGCGCGTCCGGCGCAACAGTACCGGCTTGAGTCTTTCGCGCAGCAGATTCAGATCCTTGTAACCCAGGATCTTGCCGCTCTCGTCGGTGACGCGGTGACGGTTGAAGAATCGAAATGCAGGCCCGAGACGTCGGTCGTCGATGAACTCGACGACGGAGAAAAGATCGTCGAGCCGATTCTCCAGCGGCGTGCCAGAGAGCACGAGCGCGAACGGCGAACGCAGGCTCTTGATGGTCTGAGCGGTCTTCGCTTCCCAGTTCTTGATGCGCTGGCCCTCATCCAGAACAATCAGATCCCACCTCACGCCTTCGATCGCGATAATGTCACGCAATACCTGCTCGTAGTTGCAGATGGTGAAAAAGCACTCGTTCCGGTACTGACTGCTCCGCCCCGCAGCGCTCCCTAACACGATCTGGCAATCGCGCCCTGAGAAGCGGAGAACCTCGCTGCGCCATTGGGCTTTCACGGACGCGGGGCAAACGACCAGGACTTTGCGGATGCCTGCTTCGCGCGCCAGCAGCTCCGCCATACCGATACCCTGAAGGGTCTTCCCGAGTCCCATGTCATCAGCCAGGATCGCGCACCCAGCGTTTGCTGCGAAAGCGATGCCGTCCAGCTGATAGGGAAGGATCTCCACCTTCAGCAGCGTCGTGCGCAGTGGATGAGATTTCGGATTGCGCCGGATCTCGCCGACCTTTGCCGCGATGCGCTGCAGCAGCAGACGGGTCTGGATGTACTCCTCCGCATCGGGATAGACCGTCACGGCGACGTCGTGTGCTTCGAGTTGACGGATGCGTTTTAGCAGATCCGGGAGATCGGTGATGGGCCTATCGCGGATCGGGCGCACGATGCCGCTGCTCACGTCATCGAGGTGGGTAGGTAACAAGATACGCAATTCCAGCTCCCCCTCCCCATATGACAGATGCACACTGATATCCCGGCGCCGATACGGTCGATTGCGCCGCGAGTCTGAGAATCGTCTTCGGACTTTTTCCAGCGCATGAAGGATATGCTTGCAGGTGCCGAGCGTGTTCTTACGGAAATCCGGGCACGAGCAGTACGACTGTCCCGGCTGCCACCCTCGCAGAGCGACCCGGTACGACTTGCCAGAGGCCGTATTGGTCAATGTGTAGTCGGTCCAGATCTCCTGACTGTCGAGAGACGTGAGCCGCATTTTCTCGGTCCGGGCGCGCTCTGCCCGCTCCGCGAGCGCTTGCGCTACCAGCGCCTCCTCGCTCACGCTTTCAGCTGGGGCTCGCGCGGGTGGCGCTCCGGCCAGTCCCAGCGCGAGCTTTTCTTCCAGAATCAGAGAGAAGGCGGCCCCGGCGTGCTCACACGGCAGCTCGCACGCGTCGCAGCGCCATTCGAGACAATGGCGGGCGGCCGGAGTCAAAATCAGCGTGACCGCCGCGCCGTCCAGAGTCAGCCGAAACATGTCCCGATCGAATTTGACCTGAGTGGTGAGGTCAATGTCGAATTTGCCGCCTGTGGCGATGAGGCGGTCACCCTTGGGGCCCAGCAGCTTCGCCGCTCTGGTGAAAGTGAGTCGCGAAAGTGTGTCGAACAGCGTCAGCTCGGCGCTCGGTTTCGTCAACATGAGATATAGGGAGTCATAGGGTGATTATTCCATTGGAGGTGCAAAATCCACCTCACAGCCGACGGCTTGCAGTTCCGAGATCCGGCTCGGATCCACTATCTTTGCTTCCGACTCACCCGCGAAGAACGTCGTGATCCGGATGTTGCTCAGGGGGGTCTTGACGACGACATGGTGGGGGCCGAACTTCACTACTCCCATCACCCGTTCGAGGGAATAGGACTGCTGGGCGGCGTGCCAAAGATCCCTGGCGAAGCCTGGTGATTGAATGTCTAATCCGGCCTGCGTGGCCAGCTCGTCGCCCACCCAAGTCCCGTCGCGCAGGCCTCCGGTCTCGCAGCGCTTGAGGCGGTCATGAATCGTGTTGAAAGACAGGATGGAGTCTGACAGCATGTCTGCCTGGACGCGCAGGTACTTTCGCCATGTTTCCCCGTTGGCGCGCGAGAGTTCTTCGGGCCGGAATCGCAAGCAACGGAAATGAGTGGCCTGTCCGATGCCCCGATAAAGTGAGATCTCTCCGGCCGGGATGCTCGGCTGATCCTCCAGGGAGACCCACTGATAACTACCATGTTGAATGAGCAGGGAACCGGGTGTGTCGCGATAGGCGCGGACATGATGATAGGCCGCCATCGGCGTTCTCAACTCGTTGTCTGAAAAGAATCCGAACTGGCAGTATCTTTGCAACGCCGGTCCATCTCCTCTACGGGCATTTGCCCAGAAGTCGAAAAGGAAGCGTGCGCTGTCTTTGAGGCGACTGCCGAAGTAGCGATGCTCGCGCAGATTGACCTGCGGATTGAAGATTCCCGGCAGGATCCAGGTGTACTGGAAGAAGTAGTCCCTCGCCGGCGGCTCGGTGGGGCTGTAGGCCAGGGGTCCTTCTGCGGACAGCCACGGGACGGTGTATTCCGAATCGATGACGGTGGAGGTTGAAAAGCGAGACCGTGCAGCCATATGGAGCTTCATCCTGCATCGAGGAGCATTTGAATGGCACCGCGCGTTTCTGGGCTCAGACTGAAAAATTCATCCTCCGTGAGCAACCCCTGCGAGCGAATCTGGGCCAGCATCGTTAGTGCATGAGAGCGCCGCGGATTGTCGAAGAGACGCGCCATCTCCCGATCACGCTGTTGGAGAATCCTGAAGATTTGGAGGTAGCGCGCATGGTGACCCGTCGCGCCATCGCGCGAGACGCGGTCGATCTCGGCAAGGACACTCTCGCAGAAGCGTTCGAGCGCGAGCGGATGCACGCGCCGCAGCACTTTCCAATCAGGTTCCTTAATCTCCCGCATATGGTTTCCCCGCACTGGGGCAGTGCAAGTGTACGCCGTCTTCTCGTGTCTTCAACCGTTTCATTCATGCTCAATCATGCCAGTTTGGACCTTTGTAAACCCGCGGATGATCAGTGCGAAATCAGCGTCCGAAAGAATGTAAATTCTTTTGTGTAAACCCTATGCTGGTTCGCACCCATTTCACCGTCAATTAGTGAAGGTGCTTCCATTAACTCGGTGAAAGTAAAGCCGCGTGAAAATGAAATTGACCCCCTGACGCGTTACCAGGGGATCGCATTCTTGGGCCCTGACTCAATTGTAAATTGCTGAAAAGAAATGGTCGGGGAGAGAGGATTTGAACCTCCGACCCCCTGGTCCCGAACTTGGGCGGTCGGAACCAATTTCGTTGCTACTCAATCATTTAAGTGGTGCTTCAACCGTCTAATTCCTGCTCAATTACGCCAGTTTTGGCGTAATGTAAACCCTCAATTGCAACCCTAGCCAGGGGTCAAGCTTACCCGTGATCGAAGGCGAGGAGCGAGTCACCCCCACAAACAAGATATTGGCGCAGCAAGAAGAGGGTTACCGAAGGGGACTGGTCTTCCGCCATCATAGAGCACTACTCCCAACTTGAAATTATCGCCGCAAGCGTCCGCCAACTTCCGGAGCCCTTTGAAGTCACCCGCATTCACGGTAGCGCTAGCCTTGACTTCGATACCGACCAATGCGCCACTCCCCGTTTCAATCACAAGGTCAACCTCGTCCTGATCTTTGTCCCGGTAGTGGTATAAAGCGCAGCTCTCATCAAACCAAGACGCCTGTTTCAACACCTCAGAGAAAACGAATGTTTCCAGCAACGGTCCAAAGATCGAACGGTCTTTAGCGATCCGTTCCGCGGTAGCCCCCAACAGCGCGCCGAGGAGACCGGAATCAAGGAAGTGCAACTTGGGCGTCTTTACCAGCCGCTTCAATTGGTTCTGAAACCACGGTTCCACCTTTCGGACAAGAAACAACTGCTCCAGAATAGCGACGTACTTCCTGGTCGTCTTGTCGTCAAACCCAACTTGGGCTCCCATCTGCGTGAAATTCGTGAGCCTGCCAGAGTGGTGCGCGAGAACCTGTAGCAGCCTTGGCATTTGATCAAGCTTTTCCACGTCGGCAACCTCGCGTACATCCCGCTGCACAATGGCCATTATGTAATCCCGCGCCCATGTCTGGCGCCGCTTTGGATCTTCGCGCCGCAGCATTTCGGGGTAGCCGCCAATCAGCACGGCTTGTACCAGATTCTCGCCGATCATCGGTCCCGCGGGTTTGCCCAGTTTGCCATCGAACGCGGCTCTTAGAAAATCCGGCCTTTTGCCTCCGATTTCAGCGCGTGAGAGGGGCAGAAGGCTCACGATCTCCATGCGGCCAGCGATGCTCTCCGATATTTGAGGCACTGTCAAAATATTGGCTGAGCCCGTCAACAGAAACCGGCCGGCTCGGCGATCGTCATCCACTGATTTCTTGATAGCCCGGAGGAGGTCCGGCACTCGCTGTGCTTCGTCAATGGTGGTTCGATCGAGAGCCCTCACGAACCCCGTTGGATCGCTTCGTGCCGCCGCCATCACCGTATCGTCGTCCATGGTGATGAATTCGCGATTTCCCGCGACCAAATCGCGGACCAGAGTGGTCTTGCCGCACTGGCGCGGCCCCGTAACCATGACGACCGGAGTGTCCTTGAGCGCGTTGGCTACCAGTTCCGCGGAAAACCGAGGAAAGAGCACGTGATCGGTATCGTCCATCCCGGGTGGAGGCTCCGTCTAATTCGGATTGATGGTTCGTCTATTTCGGATTATAGGCTCGTCTGATCCGGAACGAAAACTGGAACGGCGCCGATTTTATAGCCGAGGGCACCATAGCCTTTTTGTCGCCGGGCATACATTCGCACCAGCATCAGCACCTGAGAATCGACATAGTCGTAGACACGGACAACATGCTTCGCATCGTGAAGCCGATGGAGACGGCCAACATACTGTTGCAATGTTCCCTTCCAGGAAATCGGCGTCGCCAAGAACAGCGTGTCCAGACGAGCGTCATCAAATCCCTCACCAATGTAGCTGCCCGTTGCAAGGATGACTCTTGGCTCGCTCTCCGGAACAGCCGCAATAGCTTCCGCAATCGTCCGGCGCCGTTTCTTTCCCATGCCACCTCTTAGCACGAACACGTTGCTCACTTTACCAGAGAGCGCCGTCTCGAAATACTTCAAGTGACTGGTCCTGCCGGTGAGAAGCAGTGGTGAGCGCCCGTCTCTGACAGCCCGCAGCAGATCGGCCAGGATCAGTTCATTGCGAACACGGTCATCTGCAAGTGCAGCGTACACTTCTTGAATCGTTGCCTCCTCCTGCTCGGGCGGCAAGCAAAACTCGGTCAACCGAGGAACCACTTCATGGTCGAACGGGGTGACAGCGGTCATCGAGCGTGCGCTGAGCTTATGCCGTATCGGGCCGCACTGCATGTAGATGATCGGGTGGTGTCCATCTTTGCGCTCAGGGGTTGCCGTTAGGCCGAGGACGTACTTCGCCTTTACTTGCTTCATCACCTGCTCAAAGGTGAATGCCGACAAATGGTGGCATTCATCGACAATGACGTGCCCGTATTCTGCGACGAAGTCTTTGACTCCCTCTCTGCCGTGGGTGCTTTGGATGATGGCGATATCCACTGTGCCACTGCGGTCGCTCTTCCCACCTCCAATCTGGCCGATTGATTTGGCCGGAAGATTGAGGAACATCGCCAATCTCGCGTGCCACTGATCTAACAATTGTTGGCGGTGAACCAGTACGAGGGTATTCACCCTTCGCGCCACGATCAGCCATGCGGCCACTGCGGTCTTGCCAAAAGCAGTAGGAGCGCAGAGTATCCCCTCGTCGTGTTCAGCAATCATCGAAACAGCGTTCTGCTGCGACGGGCGTAATTGGCCGCAGAACTCCACGTCAATTGAATTTCCCGCGCACCGCTCGTCACGGATGTCTGGCTTGATGTGATGTGTTTCAAACAGCTCCACTACCTCCGCCAGGCACCCACGCGGCAAAGCAATGTGGTTGGCGAGATCCTCGCCGCACGCAATTACTCGCGGCTTGTTGAATGTGGGAAGCCGCATTGCTTGGGCCTTGTAGAATTCAGGATTCTGAAACGCGGCCAAACGAAGCAGACGGTTCAACATCGCCGAGGGCAGCCCATTCTTCTCGATATACAGAAGGTTTGCGCGAACGATTTGAACTGCGGGTGGAAACGGTCCTGGTATTGGACGGTCTATTTTCTTTTGTGACGGTGGCAGCGCCCACGGATCCTGCGCGCCGTCGTCTACAATGCTGATCCTGACACCAATGAGGTCTCCTCGTTTTTGAGCCTCCTGCACGACTGCCTCGACAGCACCACCCGACATTCTTTCGACGCTTGCCAGAAATGCCCACTGATCTTGGTACGGACGAAATTCTGAATCGACAAAAACACTGTTTCCCTCTGCACGAGGAATTTTTTGCAGAGGCAGAGCTATCAGGTTACCAAGACCTCCCTTGGGCATCGTGTCCTGGTTGGGAAAGAATCGGTCGTATGACTCCAGACCCAGCTGGTGGCGGAACTCCATGGTTCGGGTCAGGATTGCGCAGCCCAATTTTCGCGCGGTGGTCGCAGGAACAGCTCGATTGAAGAATATCCACACGTGGCTGCCGTTTCCCGACCTAGAACGCTCTAAAATCGCTGGCACCTTCATCTCGCGACAGGCCGCGAGAAATGCGGCAGCGTCCTTCTGCCAGGTCTTTTTATCGAAATCGACCGCCAGGAGCCAGCAGGTCTCGTCCTGGAAAAGCGGATAGATTCCGACTGTATGATTCCCGACAAGATGGCCTCGCACAACGTCTTGGGTAAGTGGCCTGAACTTTCTGGTCTGGCGATCAACTTTCTTGCGGTCCTTGTCTTTGGCACGTAGATACGACTTCCAATCGCGATCTGCCTTCGGCATATACCCAGATCGGCCGTCGGCGCTCTCCCAGCGAACGGCATAAACATCGTCACGTCCATGGAAGAGGCTGCGAAACAGCTCGATCCGCTCTTCCGCCGTACCGAATGCGGACCTGGGAACCTCTTGCGCTATCCTTATGGTCTGAGGAGTCCGAGAAATCCCACTTGTGGATGAAATCTCCGGCATTCGTACACTGTGCTCGATTAAAAGGCGGCGCAGCCGACCATTTTCTTCACGTAGGCGCCTTACCTCCGCTACCGATGCCTCAAGGTTCGGAAACTCGTTGTCAGTTTTGCTCAAGTCAAAGCCCTGCCCAGATGCGCCGCCACTTGCCTTCAAAATCATCGCACATTGCCAAACTCCGCTTGTGCGCCGGCGATACGGCAAACTCCTTGCAGTGGGTGGTGGAGTGATGCGTGGACGTTCCCCACGGTCGAGGTTCTTGACACCGACGAGAACCGCGAGAAGTGCTGCACCGCTCCGTGGCTCCGCTACCAATCAGACATGATCAGTGCGAAGACTGCCCTGCCAGTCAGGTGATGGCGTGAACCAATCCGGCGCGGTTCGCTGCGAATGTAAACCCTTTGTGTGAATTCTAGCTTCTTTATCCACTGCAAGCCGAGAGCTTGGTTGTCAAGTCCTTAAGAAGATAGCCCTGAGAAGAGCCGGACTCGGACCCCTGGTGCGTTACCAACGGGGCGCATTTTTGGACCTTGACTCGATTGTAGATCGCTGAAAGAAATGGTCGGGGAGAGAGGATTTGAACCTCCGACCCCCTGGTCCCGAACTATGAAAGTACAAACTCCAAGTGCTTTGTCTGGTGTCGCTTAGGGATTGGCGCACCCATTTTTCTCTCGCTCAGTTGTACCGATCTTGTACCGAACAGTCTAAGGATTGCAGAATCGATAGCTGTGTCGCCTGGAATCAGAAGCAGCTTCTGTTTGTCTGAGTCCTTGTTGCTAAAATGGCCCGTCGTTATTACAATAGTAATAACACGACGGAGGTCAGCCGTGGTCGAACTCAAGGTCCGCAAGTTCGGGAACTCGCTCGGAGTTGTCCTGCCGAAAGAGGTCATCAACCGTCTGCACACCCGGGACGGTGAACCGTTATTCCTGATCGAAGCTTCCGAGGGTGGCTACTTGCTCACGCCTTACGATCCCGGCTTCGAGGAAAAAATGGCAAAGGCGGACGATATCATCAGCCGCTACCGCAATACACTCCACGTCCTCGCCAAGTGAAGGAACCGGTCTGGATCGACGAGCGCGATGCGCTTACCTTGCACGATCGCCTGCTCGCGCTGCACGGCGGGGCGGTGGGATTGCGCGACGATGGCTTGTTGAAATCAGCCCTGGCTCGGCCGCAACAGCACTTCGCCTACGCCGAGTCTCCCGACATTGTCGACATGGCCGCCGCGTATACGTCGGGCATCGTGCGCAACCATCCTTTCGTAGATGGCAACAAGCGCACGGGATTTGTGGTAGGAGTCCTGTTTCTCGAACTCAACGGTTATCGCTTCAACGCTAGCGAGGAGGACGCAGCGCAGGCGGTCCTGGAGTTGGCGAGCGGGAACCTCGACGAGGCAGGCTATATCGCTTTTCTTCGCGCTCATGCGTCGCTCGGAAAAAAATGAAACAGAATTTCCATGCCCAAAGATACCGCAGAAACGAACCTCTCTCTCAATTTCTGATTCGCACCACGGTACGTGAACTGAAGCGACACTTGCTCCGGGATCCTCAACCGGACGACGGATGTGAGGAAGCAGGTTAACGGTTCGCCCCACCTGGATCTTCTCTATACAGGTAGAATCAATCAGCCACTCGAATCGGGTTGGACACAATCCAGAACCAAAGGGAAGTCGGCCGTTGCAGGAAGCGTCCTTGTTTCGAAAGAAATGGTCGGGGAGAGAGGATTTGAACCTCCGACCTCCTGGTCCCGAACTATCGCAGTACAAACTCCAAGTGCTTCAACTGGTGTCGCTTAGGGCTCAGCAAACGACCTTTTCTCTCGCTCAGTTGTACCGAAGTTGTACCGAGAAATCCAATCAGCAATGAGGGAAGGAAATGGCAGGAGCAGCCTTTTCAGGGCTGTAAGTCACCCAAAGCTATCTGTTGATTCTGCGAGGCATAGCGCAGAATTCCTGCCCTGTTTTTACTCATCTTATTGGAGGCGAAATGAAACGCCGTGCCCACTTCAAGTGGGCTTGGCAATATGCGTTGATTGGTTAACGGGTAGATCTGTTCCTAGGGCTTCCTTTATTCCCTGGGACATTTAATTTCTTCACGTCGCGCAGGTACTTGATGCGTTTCAGAACATCGAGCAGCTCTGGAGTATATAGGCGATAACTACCTGCGCTTCGCGCCGGAGTCACAAGACCTACCTTCCCAGAGACGCAACGTCGAGGAACTGATTCCGAGAATGCGCGCGGTCTGCCCCACAGTCAGAAACCGCAAACTTTCCGAAGCAGCATTGCGCCTTGATTCCTTGATTTGCGTGCTCTTGTGTGTCGCAAGCCAGTAATAGTAACGCGGAATATTAGCAAATGTGAAATCTGCTGCTCCACATCTTCTAAGAAGGACGAGGACCCGAGGACCAATGCGGCGTGGAAGTGGGCGGGTGCAGAAAGTGCAGAGCGGGGGGTCGTCAGCTGTGCGTAGAGATAGGGGCATTTTGCCGTCCGCAACCCGCATTGTCTCCGGAGACGCTCAGCGGTCGGTTGGCTCTACGAAGCGTCGATTGTCGGTAAGGTTCGAGTGCGCTCTTAAATTGCCGGTTACCTTGACGGAGAAATTCTTGTGGGCCGCCATCCCGTCCACTCCGTCCACTGTAAGGCGGATCGTGAACTCCCCTGCGCTGGTGTAGGCATGAGATACCTTAGGGTCATCCGCGCTTGTGCCGTCGCCGAAGTCCCAGTGATAAGTGACTGCGGGCACACCACCAGCTTCGGCGGACGGAGAAAGCATGACCGTCTCACCGGTATTTGCCGCCTGTGGGTACCTGCGCCGTCACGGTTGGGGCAGCCGCGGCAACGCTGGTGTCGATCAGCTTGATTACCCTCACCGACTGTGGCCGGTTCTCCAGCCGCGCTGCGCCACCCTCGAGCTTAACCTTTTCATTCTGGTCCAGCACATCCGTCGCCGCAAAGGTGTGGCCGGCGGGCAGGCCGAGGTCCACCAGTCTTACGGTGTGCGAGCGCACCGAGTTCGTCCAATTGAAGAATTGAAGACCGTCAGTATGGCCTGTCGTTGATCTTCCCAGAGGATGAAAATACTGGGCTGTGCATCCTCAGGCTCGTAGGTCATCAGGTCGACCGGCGTGGAAGCTCGGCCGACTTTGGACATATTCAGCAACTCTCGGTTTTCAACCAGCGCCAGCCGATCCTTCTCTGAGCCCAGGATGAGCATGTCATCGCCAATCTCATACATGCCGCCGGATACCGCGGAGAGCGCGATCGACGCCTCGGCCGCGCCCAGCGTAATCGAGGACCGCTCGTGGGCATGCTCCATAAGATGGGTTGCCGTGACGTTGAAGGCGTCCGGATCATCGACGAAGAAATTACGCTGCATATAGAAGCGGGCAGCGATGCCGGAGGCGGCATTCTTGGTCCTCTCGAAACTGTGGCCCGTATCGGCGGAGATCCGGCCCGTATCTACCAGCCCCACTGGGTTGAGCATGGGACTGCCGTCCTTATCCAAGATGACCTCGTCGCCCACAGCGTCGCGGATTACCTGGAGGCCAATGCGTTGGGTTTCGAGGGCTGTGGTGTTGGGGCGGTAATGGTAACCCTCGATCGCGGTGGTATCCATGAAGTCGAGTTTGATGAACCGGCCCCCCATTCGCGGACGAGTTTCCGGTAAGTGTCCCGCATATACTCCTGCGCTCCGGGATGGGTCGTGTCGAGCGCGTACAGCACATCCGTTTTCTGGTTCCAGACATTGCCAATCGGGGGCTGAGGGGCCCAGTGAATACCTGCGAAGCGTCGTCCAGCGCAATCGCGCCGGTGGAGCTGTCGGCAGTTATGCAGTTTGCTCCGCGCACCCGGCCGTGGTCGATGCAGCCATTCAGCAAGCGCTCGAGGACGGTAACTGTCTTCACGCCGAGTCGACCTCCAGCCAAGTTAACCAGTTCGGCGGATATACGGGTATGACGCCGCAGCAATTCGCCGATGGAATGCGCGTCGCTGCCGCCTCAGCGGGATTGCCGGCAGGTCGCGTTCTGCATGGAGCAGACCACCTGGGTTCGTCTGCCTGGCGCAGTGAACCTTCGGCTACAGCCATGGCGAAGGCTTGCGATCTGGCTCGTCTTTGCATTCATGCGGGATATCAGAAAATCCACTTGGACACGAGCATGCCGTGTGGTGACGACGTGAAGAGTCTCGATGAGAAGACCGTCGCCGAACGCGTTGCCATTTTGTGCCGAGCCGCGGAAGAGGCTTGCGAGGAGATGCCGAATGGTTCGCCGAGACCGCTTTACGTCATTGGGACGGAGGTCCCGGCCCCGGGCGGAGAAGTAGCGGAGGGGGAGTGTCCAGTCCCGTCGAAGGTCGAAGGTGTTCATCGCACCTTGGACGTCTTTCGCTCCGCCTTCCGAGCCCATGGTTTGTTCGCGGCATGGGAGAACGTCGTCGGATTGGTGGTTCAGCCTGCCGTGGAATTCGGAGACGCGAGGGTTTTCGACTATGGTCGCCAGAAAGTGCATACGCTGTCGGCAGGATTGCCTGCAAGTCCTGCCCTTGTCTATGAGGCGCATTCCACCGATTACCAGGCCCCGGCCGCTCTCGCAGAGATGGTGGAGGATCATTTTGCAATCTTGAAGGTCGGCCCCTGGCTTACGTTCGCGTATCGGGAAGCAATTTTTGCACTGAGCACCATAGAACGTGAGATGCTCGGCCACAAGCGCGAGGTGAGATCGTCACAAGTGCGAGAGGTTCTTGAGTCCGAGATGATGCGCAACCCGGCGTACTGGCGTTCGTACTACCGGGGCGACGACGACGAATTGCGCCTCTCGCGTGCCTTCAGTTTCAGCGACCGCTGTCGTTATTACTGGCCCCAGCCCTCTGTACAAGAGGAAGTAAATCGCCTGCTGCACAATCTCGACCTCTCTTCCTGCCCGCTGACCCTGCTGAGCCAATATCTCCCGATCGAATATGAGGCGATTCGCCAGGGTGCACTGGAGAGTCATCCAGCGGCTCTCATCGGCCACCACATTCGACGGGTTCTTCGATTTTATTCTGCGGCCTGCGGTGCAGCCTATTCGCGCGGCTCGGAGTAACGCCGAGGAGGCGGAAGAATCACCGATCCGCTGACCGCGATCGAGAAGGTCTGCTCTGCGGCTTTGCCGTCAAGGCCCTCAGCCGTGAGCCGCACCGTGTAGTTTCCGGCGGCAGTATATGCATGAGTCAGGATTGCGCCGTCGGCGACGACTCCATCGCCGAAATCCCAATGATAGGCAAGTGCGGGAACTCCGTCTTTAGACACTGTGCTCGAGAGCACAACCTCTTCGCCAATTTTCGCTTGCGTTGGGACTTGGACGGCAATCGAGGGCGCGGCCATTGGGATCGAAGTGTCAATAATCTTGATCAGCTTGACGGAGTGTGCAGGTTGATTGTCGAGGCGGAGGGTTTCGCGGTCTATCGCCAACAGCTGATCTGGCGCAAGCGAGTCAACTAACTTGTACGAATGCCCGGCGGTGAGCTTCAAGTCAGCGAAAGTGAAAGTGTGCGAACTCGGCCGCTCGGTCCAGTTAAAAACTGCCAGCATCGACTGATGCTGATCTGCGCGCAGCAAGAAGACGCTCGGCTGCTCATCCTTATCCGCATAAGTCAGGAGATCCAGAGGCACGGCAGCCTGCCCCAGTTTTACCATGGCCACTAAGTCGGGATTCTTGACCAACGCCAGGCGTTCCGGATCGCTCCCTAGAGTTGGGAGGTCGTCGCCAATTTCGAACATTCCTCCAGAAACCGCTGCCAGCGCTATCGACACCTGCGCCTCATTCAATGTAGCCGGAGCTTCAATTGTCCGCTCTTCCAGGAGTTGCCGGGAGACCGTGAACGCGTCTGGGTCCGTGATGAAAAAGTTGCGATGCATGTAATAACGCGCCGCGATGCCCGGCCCAGCTTCCTTGCTCCGGAGAAACGTATGACCCGTATCCTGGGATATACGGCCCTCATCCACCAGACCGACCGGGTTCAACATCGGACTCCCATCTTTATCGAGAAGCACACCTTCGCCGACAGCCTGGCGGATAATCTCTAGGCCGCTGCGCTGCGCTTCGAGTGCCGTTGTGTTCGGACGATGGTAATAACCCTCGATCGCCGTATTGTCCATGAAATCGAGCTTGATGTAGCGCGCACCCCATTCGCGCGTGAGCGTGCGATAAGTCTGACGAAGATATTCCTGCGCGTCAGGGTGAGTCACGTCTAAGACGAACAGACGTTCGCCGTGCACCTCTTCGGCATCTCCAATTGGGATCGGATCGCCATGCGCGTTGTGCACCAGCCAGTCTTTATGGTGCTCGTAGATCCAGGACCGCTCGCCCGCTTCAAATGGAGCTGTCCAAACACCTATCTTCAATCCCAAGCGGGAAATGTGGCGGGTCAAGTCCTCCATTCCACGAGGGAATTGCGAAGCATTCGCCGTTGCGTATTCACCGCGAGAGTATCCGTAACCCAGGTCGAAATGAAAGTAGTCGTAGCCCAATCCCTTCAGGTGCTCAGCCAGCCATTGAGCATTCGTGAGCGCGGTGCCTTGCGTGATTTTTGTGTAATAGGCGGTCCAACTCCACCATCCCAGCAAGTTCTCTGTGTTGACGCGACCGTGATGAAGTTCTCGAATCACGGCACCATAATTATCAAGTTGGGAGTAGTAGTCTTTTCCGGCGGCAAACATTACGCGCTCTGAAGTCAGTGATTCGCCTGCGGGAAGGGGAACGCTTAATTCAATCAGGTTTTCCGGAGGCCCCTCGCGCAGACCGGATTCGGGATCGGTTGCTTGTATCTCAGTAGTTCCGGTTGAATCGACCGTATAGGAAACGATGCCAGGGGCATCCGGTGAGGAAGATTGCGTTTGCAAATGAATAATGGTCAGGAAGCGGTTCGAAGTGAGTGCGCCAAGGAACAGGCTATTCTTGCTCTCCCGGTTGTAGATAAGCTGGCTGCCTATTGCGCGGTGCATGCCCTGAGGAGCTTTTCCTAAATCGTAAATCTGCAACGGGGGCCAGTCCTCGCTGAAGCTGTCGGAGAGAACCCGACCGGCGCTCTGCACGCCACCAAGATCGATAATTCTACTTCGGTCGGCCTCAACGCTGCGGATGCTTTGGATTGTTACCGGATTGCCTGTGTGATTTTGTACTTCAGCCGCGATGACGCCGAAATCTCTTCCCTCATAGATTTCCAGCGTGTACGCAAGATCGGGGAGCTTGGGAAGTCCGGACGAAGTGACTGTAATTTTCCTGCCGTGTCCGAGAGCATCCTCAAAGTTCGCTTGAGCTATCTCGTGTTTCGGATAGTCCGTCGACCTGACCCACTTGTTATCGATCTCCGCCGCTACTTTTGCATGAAAGATGGTGTGTCCGCCATTTCCTGTTCGGACCTCGTACGTGCCGTCGCCCGGCTGAACGACCACAGAAAGGCCCTCGATGGAAACGACCACCTGAGAAGCCTTAGGCGGGTGAGAAGAGCCGAAGCCGCCCTCGACCGGGATTAGCACGCAGGCGATCAAGGCACATGCAATTTGCACCAGACGGATCTTGACTGCCAGTTCTTCGGGACGCCGAGAATCGTAAAGAGTATGCCGGATCATAAATTCCTTTCGTGATTGAACGGCCATGTAGCTTTCCACTTCGCCCAAATGAAGAAAACCAGAATGCCGGTCAGAAGCGTCAATAAACCGATTTTGATGTAGAGCCAGCCCGAGGTTAGAAAAACATAGGCCCACCCAAAGAAAGCAATGACAATCGGCACCGGATAAAACCACATCTTGTAAGGCCGCGCGCTGTCCGGAAACTTTCGCCGCAGAAGAGGAATAGCAAAGAGCTGTCCCAGAAACTGCACCAGGATTCTGGTGGTGATCAACGCACTTACGAGCTGATCAAGCTTGAGGAATGCAAGTCCGATCGAAACCGCGCCCAGAACCAGAAGGGAAACCTGGGGATAGTTTTTCGTGGGATGTAGTTGCGCAAACGGACGGAAGAAATAACCGTCGATGGCAGCCGCATAAGGAATTCGCGAATAACCCAAAAGAAGCGCGAATACGGCACCGAAGGCTGACCAGAGGACAAAAATTGTTACTACGATTGCGGCGCCTCTGCCGTACAAGCGCTCCATGAAATCAGAGACGATGAAGTTCGAATGAATTCCTTCCCGCCACGGCACCACCCCGATTAAAGCGACATGCAGCGCTAGGTATCCCACACAGCAGACAGCGAGCGAATACAGAATCGAGCGCGGCACTACATAAGCGGGATTCTGCACTTCGTCCCCGATGTAGCAGACATCGTAATATCCCAGATAGTTGTATACGGCGATCAGAGTGGCGCTGCCGAGACCGAGCACGAAGCCGCGATTAAAAGCCATTGCTCCCGAAGGGAAATCGAATGCCAGGTGAGCATTGAAGTGGGAAAAACCGGTGACGATGATGGTTACCATGGCCAGTGCCGTGCCCACCCAAAGAGTGATGGTCACTTTGCGCAGGAACGTCATCTGCCGGCATAAGAGGAACAACGCCGCAAGGCCAGCGCCGACCGCAACATATTGCTGGCCTCGACCAGTTAATCCCGGCCAGAGATAGGTGGAATAGTTTCCGAATCCGATCATCCCGGACGCGATTTCCAGCGGCCCGCTCAGAACGAATTGCCAGATGAATAGAAAGGCCATGAGTCGGCCCCAAGTTTGATGGCCGTAAGCCTCGCGGAGAAAATGGTAGCTGCCACCTGAGCCTGGCAACGACGCCCCGAGTTCGCTCCATATCAGACCGTCGGAAATCACGATCAGCGCGCCCGTCACCCAGCCCAGCAGGGATTGCGGGCCGCCCATGGAAGCCATCATTAGCGGAATCGTGATGAAGGGCCCGATCCCAACCATGTTGGAAATGTTCAGGGCAGTGGCATGAAGTAAACCGAAAGCGCGTGTCAGGTGGGGAGGCGATTCAGTCTTCATTGCGATTGAGACGGCGCGTTCTGCAGGTTGAACGAGTGATTCGAATGCACCTCGCCAGTCGGTTCACATCGACAAAGGAGGATGCCAGCAGCGGCATCCTCCTTTCTCAATTTTGTTCTAACACTATTGTTCGTAGGCTCCGACGTCGATGGTGTCATTCGTAACGAGGATACGCGGAGTAACACCAGTCACGTCAAACCCACCGACTATCGAAATCGGACTGAGAATCGTTCCTTTAGCCAACGCCGGCGAGCCGGACTGTACATTCAGGTTCGGCAGAGTGGTCGGCGGCGTCGCATTGATGTTGACAAACAGAGGGTCGGCATACTGAGAATGTGCGTCCTGTTTCGCACCCGATTGATAGGTGCTGAAGGCAGTGTAGGTCTTTGAACCCCAAATCCAGTTTTCGGAGGAACTGGGTGCATAGTACAGGTTGTAATTGAGAGTGACCGTCGAAGTGGTTACCGCGTCCACCAGCGTTCCGGTCACAGAAGAAGCATAGAAAATATTGTTTTCGACTATGTTCGTTCCGGTAAGGTCGGTCCCGGTCGCAAATTCGCCAATTGCACCGTTGGTGTTGTTCCCATTGTCCCACGTGGTGTTATTGACAATCGTGGAGTTCGACGATCCCCCGGGGGTGCCCTGTCCGCCGATACTGATCCCGGCTGCAGTGTTGTAGAAAAACAAGTTGTCGCGGACTGTGTTGTTCGTGGTGTTCTGGGCCGCACCTTCTCCCGTCACTTCAATGCCCAAATCAACGAGGTAGACAATATTCTGCTCGACTATGTTGGAAGCGCTGCCATCAATATAGATACCGTCGGCACAATAGCATTTGGAGCCGTAGGGATTGCTGGCAGCGGCCACAGGCGGCGTGGTGCCGGTGCCGTTGGATGGGTTTTCGTAAACGGTGTTGCCGTAAATCTCCCCATTGCGCGCCTGGTCGTTCGGGGAGCCATCATAACCATTGGTGCATGTAACTCCCGAGGCAACGCACTCACCTCCCAGGGCCGCGATGCCAATGTTGCTGTTGTTGTGTACCAAGTTGTTGGCGATGATGAACCCATTGATGTTGCCGTCGAGTTCCATCGTCTCGCTGCAACCCGTCATCATGTTACTTAAGGTGTTGCCAATGATCGATATGTTGGTTAGAGCTGTGGTGCCGCTCGTCCCGGCAACAACCAGACCAAAAGCTTCCGGAGATGTGGCGGGGCAGTTTCCCGTGTGGTTTGTCGCTTTCCCCTGATTCCAGATGTTATTAATGTTGTTATTCACAATCTGAATGTTGGTGCCGGAGCCTTGAAGAGAGATTCCCGCAGGCACAAGGGTGTTGGTCTTCGTGGATTTCCCCGTCTTGAAATTGGTAATCTCAAAGCCGTCGACAGTCACATAGCTAACGTTATTTGTGCTGCCGATGTTCACTAGCCCATAGGCGTACCCGCCGGTGCCAACAGTGACACCGCTGCCATTGATGACGGCGCCTCCGGGGGTGGTGCTCTTGAGAATGAAGTAGCCGCCTGAAGCCGATCCGCCGGTGTTAATCGCTATGTCTGCAGTTTCATTGTAGGTCCCGGGAGCCACATTGATGGTGACGCCGGGGCCGGCTTTGGTGACTGCATATGCGACGTTCGCCCAGGGAGCGCCTGACGATCCGCTGTTCGAGTTGCTTCCGCTTGTCGAGACATAATAATTGGTGTTCGTCGATACGGCGGTCGTAATGTTGAAGGAAGCGGTTGCGGTGAGATGAGTGGGAGTGGTCGAATCGATTACCTGTACAGTAATGGTGTAAGCACTCGCTCCCGCTGGCACTCCGGTCAGCACACCGGTCGAGGTCATGGCCAAGCCCGGTACACTCCCGCTGGTGATTGTCCAGGCGTACGGAGCCGTCCCCCCGCTCGCTGCAAACGTGGTGCTGTAGAAGGTGTCCACCGTCCCGTTGGGCAGGGGGGATGTGGTTGTGATCGCCAATGCGCTCGCTGCCGCCATATTGCTCGTCAGCAGTAAACTACCGAATAGGGCCAACAGAAATCCGGCCCTGCAGGTCATCCTTCGCTTGCGGATAAACCGGTTTGCGTGTTTCATCGAAGTTCCTCTTGTCGAACAGGATTGTGAACCGGGCCCGACTACATCCAAAACAAAGCCAGGAAAAATAGAACTTCCTTTCGAACGGAATGCGGAACCGCGCCAGTCCGCCGCGCCGATATGCGAGTCGCCGCAGCGTTGCGCGAATTTACCTATAATGTGATCGTTTGTCAATCATCTTTGTTTGTTATTGTTCGGTTGTCCCTGGCAGCGGGCTTTTTAGGCGATACAATTCGTCCACGACTCAATACAATTGGTCCTGCGGGAATCGATCTGCACCGGAATGGGCGGTCTCACCGGCTGCCAGGAAAGCGGAGACCTCATGCTCGCCGAAGAGCGCAGATTTCGAATTCGAGAAATTCTTTCCGGTCAACGTACTATTACCGCTTCTGACCTATGCGCTGCTCTTGGGGTCACGGCCGCGACCGTGAGGCGAGACTTGGCAGCGTTGGAGCATGCTGGCGTGCTGGTCCGCTCTCACGGGGGAGCGGTTTCCCGCATGTCCAGCACCAACTTCCAACCGTCTTATGAGACGTTGTCGCACAGCCATAGCAGTGAAAAACACGCCATCGCGCGCGAGGCTGAACGTTTGGTGCTTGACGGCGAGACTGTGTTTCTTGAGGGGAGCACTACGGTGTATGAGCTTGCCCGTGGCTTGAATCAGCGAAATCGGCTGACCGTGGTAACTAACTCTCCTACCATCGTTTGTCAGTTGCAAAGAAGCTTAGGCGTGACTGTGCTTTGCACCGGCGGCGATCTGCAGAAGGATACGTTCTACTTTTCCGGCGAATGGGCACAGCGGGCGCTCTCCGAAATTCGGCTGGACAAGGCAATCCTGGGAGTGAGCGCGATTGATCTTTCTTATGGAGTCTCAACCGCTAACCATGCCGAGGCACAGATCAAGAAGATGATCTCGAGAGTTGCCAAGACCAGGATCGCGTTGGCAGACCATAGTAAGTTTGGTACGCAGAGTTTTGCCTACGTCGGCCCCGTCACGGACATCGACGTGCTCGTAACCGACTCCGGCACCGACGCGAAATACATCAGGGGCCTGCGGGAGGCGGGCGTCGAGGTGATTGTGGCGGAGTTGCAAGAGACCCGCAAAGGACGCAGCAAATGAACAGTTTAGAACAAATAGATTGACAATCGATCACGCGCCGGGTAACTTGAGTCCGGCTTTAGATCTGAGTCCGGCTTTAGATCAGAGTTGAGCGAAGACGTGAGGGAACTGTGGGCGATTGCGGCAAGAAGATTCGGTTGAATCGTGTGCTCGGTGGCTCGGAACGCCGAGCATTGGTAGTAGCTTTCGATCACGCATTAGTCCTGGGGCCGATTCCTGGAACAGAGGACCCTTTAGGAAAGATTCGCCAATTTGCCCAAGCCGAAGTCGATGCGTTGCTGCTGAATCTGGGGCTCATTCGCCAATTCGCCAGTTCGACAATACTCGGTCCAATCCCGGCTTTAATTGCCCGCCTGGATTGGACCACGGTATGGTCTGCGATCGGGCAAAACGGAAGCGGTGAGCTACATAGCGCGCTTCTGGCCCGGCCCGAGGAGGCATTACGCCACGGCGCAGACGCTGTTCTGACCTATCTAGTCGTCGGTACCGGTGATGCCGAGTTCGAGATGAAGGAGATCACTCGCAACGCCGAAATCGCCCGCGAATGTGAGCGAGTAGGAATCCCATTGATTGTGGAATCTCTGGCCCGGGGAAAGGATGTGCAGAATCCAGGAGATCCCAAGTGGCTGAACCTGCATACTCGTATGGCAGCCGAGCTGGGGGCGGATTGCGTTAAGACGGATTACAGCGGGGATATAGCATCCATGCGTTCGGTGGTGGAGAAATGTCCGATACCAATCCTGGTGCTCGGTGGAAGCCGACACGCGTCTGACAAACACGTGCTCGACATGGTCCGTGATGTTGCGACCGCGGGAGCAGCCGGCGTCTTCTTTGGCCGCAATGTGTTCCAAGCCGACAACATGAGCGGATTCCTTGAGCAGGCGCGCGCTGCCCTTGACGCGGCGCCAATCGCAGATTTGCAAGCGATTACGAGATGACGAGATCGGGTTCCCAGACGCAGGCGGCTTTGCGCAAACAGAACGTGATGGACGGCCGCTCCGGATTTCGCCTGCGCGCAGATTGGGGATATGTTTCAGTTCTTGAAGGCGGAGGGCATATCTGCGAGTTGAATCTGAACGCATGTTCTGGCGTGAATCCCCTATGGCGGCCGCCCTGGGAGACAATCGATCCCGTCGAGTACACGGCTGCGAAACATGCGCGCACGTATGGAGAGCCGCCAGACGGCAAGTTGCTCGCAGGTATCGCGGGACACAGCCTCAGCTTTGATCACTTCGGGCCGCCTTCACCGGAAGAAACGGCATCGGGCCTGACGACCCACGGCGAAGCGCCTGCGCTGAAGTGGGATGTTCAGAAGCATGCCAAGTCGCCGAACCCGCATTTGCAATACGGCCTGACGCTGCCCGAAGCCCGCATCCGTTTCAGCAGGAAACTAACACTTGACCGCGTAAATCCAGTGATTTATTGCGAAGAAGAGGCCGTCAACCTCAGCCCTTACGACCGGCCCATTTCGTGGAACGAACACGTTACGTTCGGACCACCATTTCTGGAAGCTGGAACCACCTGGTTCGACATGCCCGCA
>Ga0302325_10009799_pt1 | contig 20859 bp, 13 predicted proteins | sample Palsa_T0_2_FD_201948 | JGI IMG/M metagenome (GOLD analysis project Ga0302325, IMG submission 201948) | Peat permafrost microbial communities from Stordalen Mire near Abisko, Sweden - Palsa_T0_2 | ecosystem: Environmental > Terrestrial > Soil > Palsa > Peat permafrost | place: Sweden: Abisko...
ACAAAGGGTCCGCGCTGCAATAAGTGCTGTGACCCGGCGTGGGGGTGGGGGTGGCTGGCGCCCCCGGCTCGCCCTATAATACCGGGATTTTTTGAGGCGAGCCGGTGGCGTCAGACGCGTCCAGACGCCGACGGAGCCTGCAATTATTCCTGCGTGGGCCCTAAGATGCAGCCCGTGCGCGTCGGAGTCTTGACCGGTGGGGGTGACTGTCCTGGGCTGAACGCGGTCATCCGCGGCGTCGTGCGTAAGGGGGTCGACGCCTACGGGGATGAGATCTTCGGCTTTCGGGACGGCTGGCGCGGTGTGCTCGAGGCCTCGTACTTCGACCTTGACCTCGAGGCGATCCGGGGGATCCTGCCGCGGGGGGGCACGATCCTCGGCAGCTCCCGCACCAACCCCTATAAGCGCGACGACGGCCCCGACCGGGTGCGCGCGACGCTCGAGACCCTCAACCTCGACGGCCTCGTCGCGATCGGCGGCGACGACACGCTCGGCGTCGCCAACCGGCTGCATGCCGAAGGCGTCAACGTCGTCGGGGTGCCGAAGACGATCGACAACGACCTCGGCGCGACCGACGTCACCTTTGGCTTCGACACCGCGCTCCACGTCGCCACCGAGGCGATCGATCGGCTCCACACGACGGCCGAAAGTCACAACCGGATCCTCGTAGTCGAGGTGATGGGCCGGAACGCCGGCTGGATCGCGCTGCATTCCGGGATCGCCGGTGGCGCCGACGTGATCCTGATCCCAGAGGTGCCCTTCGACATCGACGAGGTATGCCGGCTGATCAGTCGCCGCCACGCGCGCGGTCGCTATTTCTCGATCGTCGTGGCGGCCGAGGGGGCGACGCCGAAGGAGGGGACGATGGCGATCGCCGAGAGCGAGGTCGACGAGTTCGGTCACCCGCGGCTCGGCGGGATCGGTGTCAAGCTCGAGCGCGAGATCGAGTCACGGACGGGCTTCGAGACGCGCGCCACGGTGCTCGGCTACGTCCAGCGTGGCGGCACTCCGACCGCGTTCGACCGCATGCTCGCGACGCGCCTCGGCCTCGCGGCGATCGACGCGGCACACGACGGCCAGTGGGGGATGATGACCGCGCTGCACGCGACCAAGATTGAGCTCGTGCCGCTCGCCGAGGCGGTGGCACAGAATCGCCAGGTACCGGTCGAGGAGTTCGAGCGCTACCGGGTGCTCCTGGGTTAGACGATACTTCCGAACCTGCGCCCCCGGGATCCGGGTGCAGTAAGGTGACTGGCAATGGGCAAGGATTGGCGACGCGTTGTCGCCGCTCGGGGGGCGCGGCGTGATCCCGCGCGTCGATGGCAGTTCGGGGCAGCTCCGCTGTTGGTGGCGCTGTTGCTCGTGTGCGCTCCGGTCGGCGAGGCATCCACGCAACACACAGCCTCGGCGATCGCTGTGGACGGACCTAGCGTGACCGCGAACGTCACGTCGGCCGGCCAGCCGGTGGATTACAGCTTTAGCGTCAGTGGTCCCGAGGTGGTAGAGGTCAACGCGACGAGTTGGTCGTTTCCCGACGATGCGGGGACGACGCTGGCGATCCTCAACGCAACCGGCTCGCAGGTCGGGGCGACGTCCTCGCTGAACGGGTCCGGGCCGGAGGTGTTCGCGGCGATCGACCTTCCCGCCGCCGGTACATACCAGTTGGAGCTCGACCCCACCCAGCCGGACGATGTGGGATCGGCGACGCTCGAGTTGACGTCGGTCACGCCGATCTCCGCCGGCGGGCCGGCGGTGAGCGCGACCGTGTCGACCCCGGGGCAGCAGGCGGCGTACAGCTTCACGGGAAAGGCGGGCGAGGCGTTCACGGTAAACGCGAGCCAGGGGGCGTTCCCGTCGGATGACGGCACGCAGCTCTATGTCGCCGACCAGGCCGGGAACGTCATCAGCGACATCGAGTACCTCGATGGAGCGGGACCGTTCCAGCTTCAGCGCTTCTCGCTTCCCGTCGCCGGCACCTATCATCTCGTGGTCGACCCGTCCGGAGCCGGCGAGACCGGGAGCGTCACCCTCGCACTGACGGGCGTCACGGACACGACTGGCTCGATCAGCGCGAACGGAACGCCGGTGACCGCCAGCTTGGCGGTGCCTGGGCAGAAAGAGCTGCTGTCGTTCAAGGGAACCGCCGGCGAGGTGATGGCGCTAGAGGCGACCGCATCGACCCTGCCGGACTTCGACGACTCGGTGTCGGTCCTCGACAGTCAAGGGAACCAGTTGGGGGGGTCCTACTACCTGTTCGGCGGTAGCACACCGCTCTACATGCGCTTCCCCACGCTACCGGCGACCGGAACCTACACGCTGGAGCTGAACGGGGCCCCGTTCAGCGGTGTCGGGCAGGTGACGTTTCAGCTCTCGCGCGTAACGGACACGGTCGCGGCGATCACGGTGGACGGCAGTCCGGTCACCGCGCAGATCAAGCAGCCAGAGCAGCGCGAGATCCTCAACTTCCAGGGCGGCCCGGGCGAAGTCGCCCTATCGTTCTCGGGCTCGACTTTCCCAGCGGTCGACGACATCGTTTCGATTCTCGACAGCTCCGGTAACACGCTTGCGAAAACTGCCCTGAACGCGCCGACGGGGGCCGTCGACGTGGACCTGCCGGCGGCGGGTAGCTACCAGATCGTGGTCGATGCGACCAACAGCGGCGATACCGGCGAGGCCAAATTCCGGCTCCAGCGGGTGGTCGATCGGACGGGCCCGATCGCGTTGAACGGGCCGCCTGTGACGGCGAATCTCACGGTGCCGGGGCAGCAGGCGTTCTTCACGTTCACGACGACCACCCCCAAACAGCAGTTCAGCGTCGACGTGACCAACAGCACGTTCTCGACCAGTCCGTATGACCTTTCTGGCCTCCAGGTGATCGATTCCGCGGGTCAGGTCATCGGTCCGGAGTACGCCGTGGCCGACGGCTGGCTGGGTCCGTTTACGATCCCGACCCCGGGTACCTACCAGCTTCAGCTCGTCCCGGGCAACGGCGTCGCGACCGGGTCCGCGACGTTCGCGATCACCACGTTCACCAACCAGACGGGCCCGATCACGTTGAACGGGCCGGCGGTGACGGCAAATCTGACGGTGCCCGGGCAACAGGCGCTGTTCGCGTTCACGACGACTACACCCGATCAGCAGTTCAGCGTCGACGTGACCAACAGCACGTTCTCGACCAGTCCGTATGACCTTTCCGGCCTTCAAGTGATCGATTCCTCGGGGAACGTGATCGGTCCTGGCTACTCCCTCCTCGACGGCTGGCTGGGTCCGTTCACGATCGCCACCCCGGGCACCTACCAGCTGCAGCTCAACCCGAGCGATGGCGTGGCGACCGGGTCCGCGACGCTGATGATGGCTACAGCCGCGCCGCCCGGTAGCTCCGCGGCGACGGCCTTCCCGGCATTCGCTCCGATCACGACCGTGCCGCGCCGTTGGACACCGACACGCCGCACCGTGAGCGTCAAGGTGGCGCCCAGCCCGAAGCCTCCCGGTCCGCGGGAACCGGAACCGGGTGCGCGAGCGGCGTCGCGTCTGGCGCACGAGGTGGCTGTCGCTCGCCGCCATGCCGAGGCGACCGGGCTTCCCCACCCACCGCAGAGTCACGCGCAAACCGTCCGCCGATCATCCGCCCCCACGAGGAGCACGACGACATCCCAAGGCGTCACGCTGACCGTACAGGAACACGTCGCCACGTTTGACACCGAAGGCTCCAGCATCGATCTGCCTATCAACGGGCCGCCGGGCCAGGGCCTCGATGAGGGCACTATCACTAATCTCGACTGGAGCGAGACGAACGGGCAACCGGAGCTGGCGTCAGGCACCCTCACAGACACCGAGGAAGACTACCTCCTCAACAATTTCTGCGAGATCGCAAAGTACGGGAGCGGCTCAACAGACGCCTCTGCGACGGAGACACCTGTGGCCGGCGGGGTTACGCTGGCTCCGAACGCGGATGGGTCGACTGGTTACACGATTCAAACCGGCGCCTTCTCGTTGACGGGAACGGATAACAGCAGCGGGTACGAGTTCGACAACGGCGGCTGTGGACCCGGTGACGTCACCACCACCAGCCATAGCAGCCAGCCGGTGTCGCCCGGGCAGCAGGGGTTGACGCTCACCGGCAAGATACGAAAGGGTCAGGACCAGGTGACAGGCCATCAGGACTGCGGATCCGGCAGCAGCGGCACCGGCGGCGGTGGACTGGTGCAGACCTACACAACGACGCAGTGCAAGATTACATGGACCCTGAAGATTCCCCTGCGTTCACTGACTCCCGACGTGCAGGTCCTGCGCTACGTCGCGCCCGTCGACGATGCGGGATGCAAGAGCGCGGTGGAGAACGTCATCGCACAGCACCCGGTGAACAACCCTGGCGATCTCGCGCGACAGCAGATCAATGCTCAGTTCCCCAATCTACTCCCCGCGTTTGCTTGCCTGCCTCTCGAGCTCTCGGCAAACCCGGTGCCGCCGGCCACCATGTCTCCCAGCTATCAGGCGACGCGTGAGTACCGCGGATACCTTGACGTACCTCCAGTCGCGATCACGTGCGCAGGCGCGGAGCTCCAGACTTGGAGCGCACAGCCCGTCATCGCCGACTTTGGATACACCCCGCTGGAGGCAAGTATTCGCGTTGGCGGCGCTTGGCTCAAGGTCCGGCTATACGACCGGGCGGACGGCCTGACGACGGCGCTGAACGCGGGGGCGGCCAGCCAGTTGGGCTTCAACGCGGTCGGAGTTCCTACCGTGACGCGGATAAGTGCGAGCGAGATACTGATCACGTACCTCCAAAGCTCACGCGTCTCGGAAGTGGCACGACAGCTCGCAAACGGCATATTGGGCTATGATGCCCCGTTCATCTGGACGATCGCGCAGGAGCGCGTGGGTTGCCGGACGGATTCGACATTGTCGTCCAAGGTCTCGGTAGTCTCGTCGGTATTCCCGACGTCGACCTTGTATATCGACGGGAAGCAGGCGAATTCGGAGCCCGATTCTAACCTTCAACAGTTTCTGCTCGACGGTGGGCTCACCGATAATGCGATCGGCGTTGGCAACCTGGCGTTCAGTCCCCAGTGCTCGGTGATGACATGGGACAACGGCGCCAACACGACTTCTGTGGCATCTACACAGACGTGTACCAACGATGTTCTGACTGCCCGGACCGGAAGCGTCGGCAATTCGCGTGTCGCAGCGGGCCGCGCCGCGTACCGGGAAGCAGCACCTGCGACCACACCCGCCCGCGCAGCGGCGGCCACGAACGATCCCTCGTACGAGGTTTGTACGCTGTTTGCGTGCGGTTTGACGACGTGGACTGTGGATCCCGCGAGTAAGACCTTTGACGACGGCCTCGGCGACGTCGGCACATACGTGGAGTCGGGCGCCAACTACATGTTCACCGACACCGAGTATCCGGGTTCCGGTGTGACCTGTACATACACGGCGACCGAGACTGCGACAGGATTCAACAGTGAAGGTGCGCCTGGAAGGTATACCTGTAGCGACGGGCTCAAGGACTCGTGGTGGGCGTCCGCCTACAGCCGTCCTACCATCGGTTCGGTCGCTCCACACAGAGGGGTCGTGGGTGGTGGTGAGCCGGTGACGATCATGGGCACGAACTTCACCGGCGCGTCGGCGGTGATGTTCGGCACGGGCGCCGCCACGAGCGTGGCCGTCGTGTCGAGCACGAGGATCACGGCGATCACGCCGGCTGGCACGGCGGGGACGGTCGACGTGCGGGTCCTCACGCCGGCCGGGACAACGCCCGTGGTGGCGGCCGACCAGTACACCTACCTCGCCTCCTCGACCGCCTACGTCACCAACTGGGGCGACGGCACGGTCTCGCAGTACACGGTGGCCGCGGACGGGACGCTTTCGCCCGAGACGCCGGCGACTGTCGCGACAGGCCCCTCCCCGGACGCGGTCGCGGTGAGCCCCGACGGGATGAGCGCTTACGTAGCACAATTCAACGGCAGCACGGTTTCTCAGTACACGGTGGCCGCGGACGGGACGCTTTCGCCCGACACACCGGCCACCGTCGCGACAGGCTCGGACGCGGGCGCGATTGCGCTGAGCGCTGATGGCAAGAGCGCCTACGTCACGGGCTACAGCACGGTTTCGCAGTACGCGGTCGCCGCGGACGGGACGCTGTCGCCCGACGCCCCGGCCACCGCCGCGAGCGGGTTCTACCCGGCGTTCGTCGCGCTGAGCGCCGACGGGATGAGCGCCTACATCACGAGCAACGTATACGACACCGTTTCGCAATACGCGGTCGCCGCGGACGGGACGCTGTCGCCCAAGACCCCGGCCACGGTCGCGACGGGTATCTACCCGACCGCGGTCGCGCTGAGCGCCGATGGCAAGAGCGCCTACTTCACAAGCGGCGACCCGGGCACCGTCTCGCAGTACACGATCGCCGCGGACGGGACGCTGTCGCCGATGACCCCGGCCACCGTCGCGACGGGCAACTCGCCGGAGGCGATCGCGCTGAGCGCCGATGGGAGGAGCGCCTACGTCATCAACCAAGGCGACGACACGGTTTCGCAGTACGCGGTCGCCGCGGACGGGACGCTGTCGCCGATGACCCCGGCGACCGTCGCGACGGGCTCAGGCCCGGGCGCGGTCGCGCTGAGCGCCGACGGGAAGAGCGCCTACGTCACCAACTACCGCGACGACACGGTTTCGCAGTACGCGGTCGCCGCCGACGGGACGCTGTCGCCGATGACCCCGGCGGCCGTCGCGACGGGCCCCGGCCCGACCGCGATCGCGCTGCGTTGAGCGTCAGCACGCCGACGCGTGCGACAGACGCCAGGAACGGGTGGCCCGACGAAGGCCGAGCCACGGGACGCGGGCCACTCCGGTAACAATCCCGCCATCAACGCCACCCCCCGAGCACACTATCCTCCAAGCGTGGCCCGTTCCGCTCCGACTGCCAGCCCGCGTTGACGGCGACCGGCGCGGACCAGCGGCTCGACGAGCTGTGCGTGAACACGATCCGCACGCTCTCGATGGACGCCGTCCAGAAGGCGAACTCGGGTCATCCCGGAACGCCGATGGCGCTGGCCCCGCTCGCCTACGTCCTCTATACGCGAGTCATGAAGCACAACCCGCGCGACCCCGCATGGCCCGACCGCGACCGCTTCGTGCTCTCGTGCGGCCACGCATCGATGCTTCTCTACTCGGCGCTCTTCCTGAGCGGCTACGACATCGGTCTCGAGGACATCAAGAGCTTCCGCCAGCTCGGGTCGAAGGCCGCCGGGCACCCTGAGTACGGCCGCGTCCCAGGCGTCGAGACAACGACCGGCCCCCTAGGGCAAGGAATCTCGCACGCCGTCGGGATGGCGCTCGCGGAGCGAATGCTGGCCACGCGCTTCAACCGCCCCGGCCACGAGATCGTCGACCACCACACGTTCGTGATCGCCTCCGACGGCGACATGGAGGAGGGACTCTCCAACGAGGCGTCCTCGTTCGCCGGCCATCTCGGGCTCGGTCGCTTGATCGCCTTCTACGATCGCAATCACATCTCGATCGAGGGCGACACCGCGATCACCTTCACCGAGGACACGCCGAGGCGCTTCGAGGCCAACGGCTGGCACGTCAACGACCTCGAAGAGGACATCGCGCTCGACTCGCTCGAGGGCGCGCTGCGCGAGGCGATCGCAGTCGAGGACCGGCCGTCGCTGATCGTCGTGCGCACCCACATCGGGTACGGCAGCCCGCACAAACAGGACACCGCGGCCGCGCACGGCTCGCCGCTCGGCGAGGAGGAGATCAAGCTGACCAAGCAGGCGTACGGGTGGCCGAGCGAGGAGCCGTTCTACGTCCCGCCCGAGGCGCTCGAGCACTTCCGCCAATGCGTCGAGCGTGGCGCCTCGGATCAGGCGGGCTGGCTCACGCGGATGGACAGCTATCGCGAGGAGCACCCTGAGCTAGCCCCGGAGTTCGAACGGCTCGTTCGCGGTGAGCTGCCGGCCGGCTGGGACGACGAGGTTCCGACCTTTCACGCCGGCGGGACGATGACCGCCACGCGAAAGTCGTCCCACACCGTCCTCCAGTGGGCGGCGGCGAAGGTGCCGGAGCTCGTCGGCGGCTCGGCCGACCTCGCGCCGTCGACGCTGACGCTGATCGAAGGCGCAGACAACGTCGACAGCGGCGCCTTCGCGGGGCGGAACCTTCACTTCGGTATTCGCGAGCATGCGATGGGTGCCGTGGTCAACGGGCTGACGCTTCACTACCTGCGCGGTTATGGGTCGGGGTTCCTCATCTTCAGCGACTACATGCGCGGCTCGATCCGGCTGGCGGCGCTGATGGGACTGCCCTCGATCTTCGTCTTCACCCACGACTCGATCGGCCTCGGCGAGGATGGGCCGACCCACCAGCCGGTCGAGCAGCTCGCCAGCCTGCGTGCGGTCCCCGGGCTGAAGGTGGTGAGGCCCGCCGGCGCCAACGAGACTGCGCTCGCGTGGCGCTACGCGGTCGCGTCGAGAGACCACCCGACGGTGCTGGCGCTCTCGCGCCAGGGGGTGGCGACGTGGAACCCGGCGGCGACTCCGCGCGATGCGATCGAGCGGGGCGCGTATGTCCTGCGCGACTCATACCGCGAGCCCGACCCGCCCGATCTGATCCTGATCGCCACCGGGACCGAGGTTGACATCTGCGCGCGGGCCGCCGACCTGCTCGAGGCGGGAGGGATCGCGACGCGGCTCGTCAGCATGCCGTGCGTCGACGCTTTCGCTGCGCAGGGCGCCGAATATCGCGACCAGGTGCTACCTCCTGTGGTGCGTGCGCGGGTCTCGCTCGAAGCCGCGGCCACGCTCGGCTGGCATCGCTGGGTCGGAGACGCCGGCGAGGCGATCGGGATGGAGAGCTTCGGCGCGTCTGCTCCGGCGAGCGTCCTCTACCGCCATTTCGGCTTCACCCCCGAACGCGTGGCCGAGAGCGGCCGGGCCGCGGTCAAGCGCGCACTTGAGCTATCGAAGGGAGAGCAATCATGAGCACGACCGAGGCACGGGTAAACCCCCGCCTCGCGGCGCTGGTCAAGGCCGGGACGAGCCCGTGGCTGGACCAGATTCGCCGCACGCTGGTGGAAGGCGGCGAGCTGGCGCGGATGGTCGCGGAAGAGTCGCTCCGCGGCGTGACGTCAAACCCTTCGATCTTCGAGAAGGCGATCCTCGGATCGGCAGACTATGACGAGGAGCTCGAGGCCGCCGCCAGGGAGCAGCTCGACGCGAGCGCGATCTACGAGCGCCTGGCGATGCGCGACGTACAGGCCGCGGCCGATGTCCTTGCCGAGGTCCACCGCGCCACCGATCGGCACGACGGGTTCGTCTCGATGGAGGTCGCGCCCGAGCTCGCCCACGATTCAGAAGGCACGATCGCGATGGCGCGCTCCTACTGGCAGCGACTCGACCGTCCGAACGTGATGATCAAGATCCCCGGGACGCGCGAGGGCGTGAAAGCGATCGAGCAGGCGATCTACGAGGGGATCAACGTCAACGTGACGCTGCTGTTCGCCGTCTCCGCCTACGAGCGGGTCGCCGAGGCGTTTCTGAGCGGCCTCGAGAAGCGCCTGGCCGAGGGCAAGTCGCTCGACGTGCACTCGGTCGCAAGCTTCTTCGTCTCACGCGTGGATACCGCGATCGACAAGCGACTCGCCGAGCTCGGCCACGAGGACCTGCAGGGCAAGGCAGCGATCGCCAATGCACGTGGGGCCTACGGTAGGTTCCAGGAGATCTTCTCCGGCCCCCGCTGGGAGGCTCTGCATCAGGCGGGCGCCGCCGTCCAGCGTCCGCTGTGGGCATCGACGGGGGTCAAGAACCCGCATTATCCGGACACCATGTACGTCGACGAGCTGGTCGGCCCGCACACCGTCAACACGATGCCGCTGGCGACGCTGCTCGCCGTCGCCGAGCGCGGCGACATCCACGGACCCACGGTCGAGCGCGACCCATCCGAGGATCTCGACGCACTGGCGAAGGCCGGAATCGACCTCGACGAGGTGACCGAGGCGCTCCTCGTCGACGGCATCAAGCAGTTCGAGGACGCGATGCGCAGGCTGATCGACGGGATCGAGTCACGCCGGGCCGCGGTTATCACCGGCCGTCCGCTGACGATTCAGGCGACGATCCCAGCTGATCTCCAGGAGCCGGTCGCCGCGCGCGTGCGGCGGGCACTGGCGGAGAACGTCGCGCAGCGGATCTGGCGGCGGGACCCAACACTCTGGGGTCCCCCGGGAACTCCCGAGATCGAGGACCGGCTCGGGTGGCTGACGGTATCCGAGTCGATGCTCGAGCACGCGGGCGACCTGCACGCCTTCACGCAGGAGTGCCTGGCTGACGGATTTACCGACGCGGTGCTGCTCGGGATGGGTGGCTCGTCGCTTGGTCCCGAGGTGATCCGCCGCTCGTTCGGGGATGTCCCCGGCGGCTTGCGGCTGCACGTGCTCGACACAACCCACCCGGACGCGGTCAGCGAGCTGGACGCGTCGATCGACATAACCAACACCCTCTTCATCGTCTCGTCGAAGTCGGGCGCAACGATCGAGACGCTGTCGCATTACCGCTACTTCAAGCTCAAGGCGACGCCGCGGCAGTTCGTCATGGTCACCGACCCCGGCAGCCCACTCGAGCGGGTCGCCCGCCAGGGAGGCCTGCGGCGATGCTTCCTGAACCCGCCCGACATCGGCGGCCGCTACTCCGTGCTCTCGAACTTCGGCCTTGTGCCCGCCGCACTGATTGGGGTCAGCATCGAGGCACTGCTGCACCGCTGCCAGGTGGCCGAGCAGACCTGTGCCCACTACGACTCGAGCCAGTCGAACTCGGGGCTGTGGCTCGGTGCCGTGCTCGGCGAGCTCGCGCTGCAGGGTCGCGACAAGCTGACGTTCGTCGTGTCGGAGCCGATCGGGAGCTTCGGGCTGTGGGCCGAGCAGCTGATCGCCGAGTCGACCGGCAAGCAGGGCCGCGGCATCGTGCCGATCGTCGACGAGCCGCTGGGCTCCCCCGAGGCGTATGGCGATGATCGCGTGTTCATCTACCTCAGAAACGCGGACACCCCGAGTCAGGAGCTCGATCAAGAACTGGACGCGCTCGCCCAGGCCGGGCACCCGACGCTTACCCTGGCCACCCACGGTCCGGCCGATCTAGGGCGGATCTTCTTCCTGGCCGAGTTCGCAACCGCGGTTGCCGGATGGGCGCTCGAGATCAACCCATTCGACCAGCCGGATGTCCAAGAGGCCAAGGACAACACCACGAAGGTGCTCGCGGAATCGGCTGGCGCCGATTCCGTTGGGACTTCGGCTGGCGCCGAAGTCCCGGGGCCTGCGGACGACGACGCGCTGCGCGCGCTCCTGCGAGACGCTGGGCCGCCGCATTACCTCGCCGTCCTCGCCTACCTGCCGCCGTCGGACGCGCTCGATGCGGCGATCGCCGAGCTCCGGGAGGCGCTCCGGGCGGCAACCGGCGCCGCCACGACGTTCGGCTACGGCCCGCGCTTCCAGCACTCGACCGGCCAGCTACACAAGGGCGGACCGCCGGTCGGTCGCTTCCTCCAGCTCGTCAGTGACCCCGAGAGCGACCAGGAGATCCCCGGCGCCGGTTTCTCGTTCGCGACGCTGATCGCGGCGCAGGCTGCCGGGGACCTTCAGACGCTTCGTGCCCACGGCCTCCCGGCCGAGCGCGTGAAGCTCGAAGGTGATCTCGCGGCGGCCGTGCGGTCACTGACGGAGAAGATCCAGGGGATCACGCCCCAGTCATGACCGCGCTGGCGGAGAATCCGCTGGTCCAGGGTCTCGAGCGGCTTCCCGTCCATCCGACCGCGCTCGTCATCTTCGGCGCGACCGGCGATCTGGCGCACCGCAAGCTGCTCCCGGCTCTGTACAACCTCGCTCACGAAGGCGCCCTTCCCGAGCGCTTCGAGCTCGTAGGCGTGTCGCGCTCCACGTACGCGCACGAGGAGTTCCGTGCGATCGCGCGCGAGTCGATCGCGCGCTTCTCCCGCACGAAGCCCGATCCGGCGGTGCTCGACGGGCTGCTCGCGGACATGCGCTACATCCCCGGGGTCTTCGACGACGACAGCGTGTACGCCGAGCTCGGCCGCACGCTCGACGAGCTCGACGACAAGGCCGGCTACCCGCTCTCACGGGTGTTCTACCTCTCGACCGCGCCGCAGTTCTTCCCGGTGATCATCGGCGAGCTCGGTGAGGCGGGCCTGAACAGGGCAAAGGGGGGGGAGACCAGGGTCGTGATCGAGAAGCCGTTCGGTTATGACCTCGCCTCGGCGCGCAAGCTGAACGCCCAGGTGCTCGGGGTGTTCGACGAGTCGCAGGTGTTCCGGATCGACCACTACCTCGGCAAGGAGACGGTCCAGAACATGATGGCGCTCCGGTTCGCCAACGCGCTGTTCGAGCCGGTGTGGAACCGGAATTACGTCGACCATGTCCAGATCACCGCCGCCGAGGACATCGGGATCGAGGGTCGCGCCGGCTACTACGAGGGCGCCGGCGCTTTGCGCGATCTGGTCCAGAACCACATGCTCCAGCTGGTGGCGCTGCTGACGATGGAGCCGCCGACGGCATTTGAGGCCAACAGGCTGCGTGACGAGAAGCTCAAGGTGCTCGAGGCGATCGTCCCGCCGGCGATCGAGAACGTGCCGATGATGGCGAGTAGAGCCCAATATGGGCCGGGAGTACAGGCTGGCGTGGCGGTGCGCGGCTACCGCGAGGAGGACGGCGTCGCGCCCGAGTCGCGGACCGAGACCTACGCGGCACTGCGGCTGCAGATCTCCAACTGGCGCTGGGCGGGAGTGCCGTTCTACCTGCGCACGGGAAAGCGCCTGGCACGCAAGGTGACCGAGATCGAGGTCCAGCTCAAGCCGGTGCCGCATCTGGCCTTCCAGAACCAGGGCTCGGTCGGCGTGCAGCCGAATCAGATCGTGATCACGGTCCAACCGGACGAGGGCGTCTCGATCTCGCTCGGAGCCAAGATCCCCGGCCCGCGGATGCGGATCCGTCCGGTGAACATGGAGTTCCACTACGGCACGTCGTTCGTCTCACAGTCGCCCGAGGCGTACGAGCGCCTGATCCTCGACGCGATGCGCGGTGACGCGACGCTGTTCACGCGTAACGACGAGATCGAGGCGCTGTGGGGCATTATCGACCCGATCCTTACTGCCTGGAAAGAGGAGACGGCGAGCCCGATCCCGCAGTATCCGGCCGGCTCCCAAGGCCCCCCGGAGGCGAACGCGCTGCTACAGCCCGGCCACTCGTGGAGGCGGCTGTGAGCGAGGACGTCTGGAGCGAGCGCGAGACGAGTCCCGACGCGGTCGATGCCGCGCTGCGCGAGATGCTGCGGGCTCGCCACACCGCCAACCACGCGCTGGTGCCGGCGCGGGTGCTCAACCTCGTGGTCGTCGTCGACCGCGCGTGGAAGGGTGAGATCGCCAACCGGCTCGAACGTGTCGGCCGCTACCACGCGTCACGAACGGTGCTGTGCGCCGTGGAGCCTGGGCGCACGACGATCGATGCCCGCGTTGTGATGAGCTACGACGAGCCGACCGGGGACGGGCTCGGAGTGATCCTCGAGCAGGTCGAGATCGACCTCGGCGAGATGCACCTGGAGAACCTAGAAAGCGTGATCGACCCGATCAGAGCGCCCGAGATCCCGACGATGCTCTGGTGCCCGCACGGCCACGCCGAGGCGATCAACTCGCTGCTCGAGATCGCCGACGTGATCCTGCTCGACTCCGACGATGGGCCCGACCCCGCGATCGCGCTCGCGCGGGCGGCCGAGCTGCTCGCATCGGTGTATGTGGTCGACCTCGCCTGGCTGCGCACAACGCCGTGGCGCGAGCGCCTTGCCGCGAGCTTCGACCCCCCGGGCCGGCGCGAGCTGCTGTTGCAGATCTGCCGACTGGCCACTCGGCACCAGGCGAGCTCGACCGCGAGCGCGGCGCTGCTCGCCGGCTGGCTTGCGTCGCGTCTGCGCTGGGAGCCGACGCCTCTGAGCGCCCACGCCCACGGCGAGCTGAGCGGTCTCGCCCACGCCGGGGACCACGACGTCGCGGTGCAGCTCGACAGCTCGGATCAGCTCGTGCCGGGGCTGACCGGCGTCACGGTGGCGGTCCAGGAAGCCTGGTCGCTGGCGCTGGACCGGGGCTCCGGCGGTCTGTGCGCCCACCGGAGCTCGGCCGATGGAACCGAGACGAGCTGGCTCGTGCTGGGGGCTTCGCGCGGCGAGGGAGGGATCCTCGGTGAGGGGGTCCGGCAGGCGCTGCTGCGTGACCCGACGTACGGTCCGGCGCTGTCCTGTGCGCGGGCCTTCTGGGGGGCGGAGGCCGCAACCGCATGAGTGTCGAGCTACGCGTCGTGGCGGACCCCGCGACAGTGTGCGCCGAGCTGCTCATCGACGTCGCTGCCGCCGGAGGCCAGATCGTGCTTGCCGGCGGCTCGACGCCGCGCGCCGCCTACGAGCTCGCCGCCCGCGCGGGAACGCATTGGTCAGGCGCGACCGTGTGGTTCGGTGACGAGCGCTGCGTGTCTCCGGATGACGAGCGCTCGAACTACGCAATGGCGAAGGCCGCGCTGCTCGACCCGCTCGGCGATGCCGGCCCCACCGTCAAGCGGATCCGCGGCGAGCTCGGCTCGACCGAGGCCGCGGCGGAGTATGAGCGCGAGCTGCAGGCCGCAGGGACGCCGAGATTCGATCTGCTGCTGCTCGGCCTCGGTCCCGATGGACACATGGCCTCGTTGTTCCCCGACCAGGAGGCGCTGGCAGAACGCTCGAGGCTCGTGGTGGGGGTCGAGCGGCCGGGCCGCGAGCCGATCGTGCCGAGGGTGACGCTGACGCTGCCGACGCTTGCCGCCGCCCACCAGATCGTCTTCCTGGTCACCGGCGCGGAGAAGGCCGATGCCGTCGCCGCAGCGTTCGGCCCCGGCGCGGAGCCCGATCCGCACGTGCCGGCCTCGCTGCTGCCGCCGCTCGCGGAGACGGTCACCGTGCTGCTCGACCCGGCAGCGGCAAGGGCCGAGGAGTGATCGGCCAGGTCATCGGCGTAGACCTCGGCGGCACGAAGGTGGTGGTCGCGAGCCTGCGCGACCGCAACCTCGGCGAGTCGGTGATCGAGCCGACCGACACGGCCGACTCGAACGCGCTGATCGACCAGCTCCTCGGGATGGTCAAGCGGGTGCGCGGGGATGACCTGTGCGCCGTGGCGATCGGAACGCCTTCGGTCGTCGACTCCGAGACCGGACGCGCCGTGAGCTCGGTCAACGTGCCGCTCGCCGACGTGCCGCTCCGCGCGCTTCTCGGCGACCGTCTCGGCGTGCCTGTGTTCGTAGACAACGACGCGACGGTCGCGGCGCTCGCCGAGGCCCACGACGAGCAGCTCCGCCTCACCGCACGCAATCTCATCATGTTCACCGTGGGCACCGGTGTCGGCGGCGGCATCGTGCTCGGCGGAAGGATCTATCGCGGCGCGACCGGAGCCGCCGGCGAGCTCGGGCACACGGTCGTTGGGATGGATCTGGCGGGGTCGGTGCCCGCGCCGATGCGCTTTCCTCAGCCGGGATCACTCGAGTTCGCAGCCTCGGGCCATGCGCTCGATGCGCTGGCCGCCCAGGCCGCCAAACTCCACTCCGAGTCGCCGCTCGGGCGCCTGCGCGCGGAGGGCAAGCCGGTGTTGGGCGCAGACGCGGTCGAGGCGGCGCAAGCTGGAGATCCCGCCGCGGCACGGATGGTCGAGCTCTGGGGCCAGCGCCTCGGGATCGGGATCGCGAACGCGATCAACACCTTCGACCCCGAGGAGGTCGTGATCGGCGGCGGCGCGGCGCGGGCCGGCGACCTTCTGCTCACGCCCGCCACGCGGGTGGCGCGGGCCTATACGCTGCCCGGGGTGGGACGGCGGACGACGATCAGGCTCGCCCGCCACGGAGTCAGGGCAGGAGTCCTCGGCGCAGCGTTGCTGGCCGTTCACGAGCTGGAGGAGGTGAGGCGATGAGGGTCGCCTGCGGATTTGACCATGCAGGTTTTCCGCTGCGCGAGCGGTTGCTCGCGGAGGTCGCGGGCGCCGGCCACGAGGTGATCGATCTCGGTACCGACACGCCGGATCCGGTCGACTACCCGGTGAAGGCGCTGGAGGTCGGCCGCGCGGTCGCGTCCGGCGCGGCGGATCGCGGGATCATCGTTTGCGGGTCGGGCGCGGGCGTCTCGGTCGCCGCGTGCAAGATCCGGGGCATCCGTGCCTCGACCATCCACGACGCCTACACCGCGCATCAGGCGGTCGAGCACGACGACGTCAACGTCCTTTGCCTGGGTGGGCGGGTGATCGGCGTCGAGGTGGCGGCCGAGATCCTCAAGACTTTCCTGGCGGCCAAAGTCTCAGACGAGGATCGCCATGTCCGCCGCCGCGCTGAGGTCGCGGAGATCGAGCGCACCGGGGGCGAGTGAGCATGCGAGTGATCGAATGCAACGCCTGCGGGGAGGTCCTGGCCGCGGTGACCGACGAGGAGCTCGTCCGCCGGCTGCGGGAACACATGGCCGCGGAGCATCCCGACGCCGCCCTCGACGAAGCTGCGGCGCGAGAGCTGGTGGCGGCAGACGCCTACGAGGCGACCGACTCGTAATCAAACTCATCTAACTCAATTGAGTTTGTGTAGAATCCTCGGGACAGCTCCGGCAGGGGCTGATCGCGCTAGTCCTGAGTTCGGCGAAGTGGTTGTGAAACCGCGGCGCCACGTCACGAGGAGGCAGTCATGTCGTCAGCAGCGACCATTCGACCGCCGGCGCGCGCGGGTCGCGTTGTGGTGCGACCGACCGGGGCCAGGCACATGGCCGGCGTCGCCGGCGGCTTGCCGGGCCCGTCCAGCGAGGGACAGCGTCCGCCGCGTCCGCGAGCTGCGTTGGACGCCGAGCCACATCCATCGGCCCCGATCCTGGCCGTCGACGGCCGGCCTCTTGTCCGGGCCGGATTGGCCAGGCTAGCCGCCGGCGCCCTCGAGTGCCCGGTCGAGCCCGTCTCCGACCTCGCCGAGGCCCGAGCCGTGATCCGCGCGACCGGGTGCGCTCCCCGCGCTCTCCTGATCGGTGTGCGGCGAGGTCAGGATCCCAAAGCGCTCGTCGGTGACGCGATGCGGTTCGGCGTGCCCGTGATCTGCGCGATCGACGACCAGAACGAGGCGCTCGTGCGCTCGGCGCTCGCGGCCGGCGCCAGTGGCTACGTTGTGATCGAGCAGGCTGAGACCACGTCTCTGCGCGCGACGCTGCGCGGCATCGAGGCCGGCGAGCCCGCGGCGTCGATCGGCAGCGGGGAAACCGCTGATCAGGATGCCGGCCGCGCCGCCCCGATGACGGGGCGCTCGCTGGAAGTACTCGGCTCGCTTGCGGACGGACTGCACGACCACGAGATCGCCATCCGGCTCGGCATCAGCACGAGCTCGGTCCGCAAGCACATCGCCAGCGCCCAGACGCGCCTGCGGGCGCGGACGCGCACCCAGGCCGTGGCGATGGCGGCACGAGAGGGGCTGCTATGAGATCGGCCGGCAAGCGCCGTCGTGCCGGCACCCGCTCGTGCCCGGCCGCGAGCGCCGTGATGGCGACGGTCCTGCTCGCGATCGGAGTCGCGGCTCCGGGGTCGGCGGCCGCGAAAGCCCACCGATCGGCGAGCACCAAGGCCCCCGCGCTGCCGGCGACGGGCGACTGGGAAGGGACCGGCAACGGCGGCACGACCGCCAGCTTCGAGGTGGCCACCGAGCGTTCGCGCGTGACCGGATCCCACAACGCGAAGTACAGGGTGATCGAGGACTTCGCCGCCGACGCGCCGATCGACTGCACCAACGCGGACGAGCCGGCGATCCCGTTCGACGTCGAGACGATCGATGGGCCGCTGCGCGTGAGCGGGCACGGCACATTCAGCTCCCCCGGTATCGACCATGGGTCCGGGACGGAGGTGAGCGGTCACTTCAGCGGCAGGCATTTCCTGCTCTCCTACCGCTACGAGTCCCAGACCCCGAATCAGTTCGCCGGTGGCACCGAGGTATGCGACACGGGGAGCGTGCGGATCACCGCCGCGCCAGGGCACCGCAGGCTGGTCAAGGCCGGAGTCTGGTACGGGGAAACCGAGACCAACGAGCCGGTCGTCCTCTACGTGTCCGCCGGCGGGCGGGTGCTCGAGGCGCCTCCGCGTCCGCCGACCGATGGATCTCCGCGAGCGGCATTCGCCTTCGGCGCGTTCACGCAGACCTGCTTCACGGACGGGTGCACGACCTCGTCGAACGACATCTGTGCATACGAGTCCCCGACGTCGCTGTTCGTCGCTGCTGACGGAGCGTTCAGCGACAACCAGTGGCTGGAGGGGGACGATCCGATCGTCGCCGGAGCTTTCACGGGCTCAAGCCGGGCGAGCGGGCAGTTTGCCAACGGACCAGAGGGCTGCGGCGAGACCGACTGGAGCGCCGAGGCGGGATGAGCCACGCGGACTCGCCGCGTGCGGACGGCGCGACGGGCCCGCATGTGGTGGTCTTCTCCGAGCGCGAGGTGATCGCTCAGGGACTCGTCGGGCTGCTGCCCGACGAATGGCGGGAGCGCGCCGAGATCGCGGTGGACATGGCTGCGCTCGAGCGAGTCGCGCTCGCTCCGCTGACGGCCACGATCGTGGATGCCGGAAACGCCGAGGCGCAGGCGGCGGCCCGCTTCACACGCTCCCGCGGAGGCTCGGTCGTCGTCGTACTCGGGTCGATCGAGGAGAGCTTGAGCCCCGCACTGCACGAGGACGCAGACGCGATCGTGGTACGCGACGACGTCGAGGCCCTGACGCTCCGCGTCGCGCTGGCGGTCGGTCGCCTCGGAATGCGGTTGCTGCCGCGCGGGCTGCCGCATACGGCCTCGCGACCGGCAGTGGACGCCGAGCAGATCCGGCTCGGCGCGCCTGCCCAGCGGGCGCTGGAACTGCTCGCCGAAGGATTGCGCGACGCTGAGATTGCGCGCCGGCTCAACCTGTCCGAGAGCGCGGTACGGAAGCTGATCCAGCGCACCGTGCGGCAAGTGGGGGCGCGCACACGCTGTCAAGCTATCGCGGTCGCAGTACGGGACGGCGAGCTGAGCTGACGCTTGGACCCTCGACTCAGCCCTTGCTCAGGGCGTGCTGCTGTTTCACATGCACCTTGCCCTTGGCCTTGGCCTGCGCGAGCAGCTGTGGGAGCGTCTTACCGAGTTCCTTGGACCCCTCGATCAGCCAGCGGTTGTGCAGGCGCACGAGCTCGAACAGTTTCGGCTTGATGAACTCCTCCACATCCTCCGGCGCCTGCGCGGTGGCCGTGGCTCCGCGCACGACGATGTCCTGAACGCCGACGTCGTCGAGGATGTTGCCGCTGACATTGACGCCGGCCTGTTGCAGGGTGTTGACCGAGTCCGCGAGGGTGGCGTTGAAGTAGGCCATCGCCTCCGCGCACGTGAACTTCGCGTTCACCGTGTAGGGGAACGCGATCTTGGCCGCCTGCATGAAGCCGGTGAGGCCGGCCGGCGAGAACAGCGAGCACGCCAGCGACCGGTTGTCCTGCCAGGTGGCCCGGTAGAAGGTAACTATCGTCGATGTGATCTGCCGTGCCGAGCTGCCGGTCTCGAGCTGCCGCACGTCGACCGCCGGCTGCTGTGCGACCTGGATCGAAGTCGGGGAGTGGCTCGCCGACGCTGCGTGACGGCTGCCGGAGCCGGAGCCGGAGCCGCAGCCGGTCAGGGCTGCTGCCAGCGCGAGCATGGTAACTGTTGGCACGAGGCCACGACGCATGGCGCGGAGAGTAGCGGCGCGCGACGCCGATTTTGCGCGAGTATCACTTCAGGACAATTATCGGTCTGAACTGACACTGTCACAACGAGCCCTCTGAAGACGACTCGTTCTACCACTAGTCAGTCATTCGTCCGGCGCCTACTCTTACGCGCCAATTGCGCTGACTACAAGCGAGCGCGTCGCGTCGTCCCCGAGGAGGTCGAACGAAATGGCAAAGGACTCAGATCAAAGCGGTGAAAGGCCGCCAGGCCGGCGGCGCTGGCGCTGGCGGATCGCGGCCGTGATCGCGCTTGCGACGGCTCTGATGGGAAGCCTGACCACGCTCGCGAGCGCGGACCTGGTGCTGCCAACGCTTCCCCAGCTAGAGCAGCTACTGGGCCTTACCAACGACCCGGGGGCGACGGAGCAGTCAGGTACCTCAGACCTTCCGATCGATCCGCAATGGCTGGTCGACACGGTCCAGTCCGCCACGAACCTCGGCCAGTGGACAAACCACACAGTTCCCGACGAGATCACGGCGCGCAACCAGGACGACGCGAACTGCCCTCGCACGATGCCGAACAACTCGCAGGCCACGTACTGCCGTCAGGAGTACATCGTGGTGTGGGCGGGCAAGCAGAATGCGGCCGACCTCGACGCCACCGACATCAGCGACTTCATCCAGAACCTGACGATCAACCCGGAAGGGCTCTCAGAGCTCGCGGTCCCGCAGTTCACGCCCGGTCTCGACGCGCTCGCAGTCATCGATGCCCGCAAGTACAACGCCGATCACAGCCTCAACCCGCTCTACGGGCACGTGGTCAACCTCGCCACGCTCAACATCGACGGCGGCATCGAATGCGAGCCCCATCACACGCAGTACGACTGGATCAACGGCGAGAACCTGATCCTCGGCTGCCTGTTCTCGTCGTGGACGTTCGGCGTCTCCGTACAGGACATCCCGAACATCACGGGGCTCGTGACCAATACGCCGCTGTCGGTCGTCCAGGGATCGATCCCGGACGCTTTCGACGCGGTCAAGTACGACAACTCCAACCACGCCAACGACGAGTACATCGGCACCTGGATGGGTGGTCCGCTGTACAACTTCGG
>Ga0302325_10009800_pt1 | contig 20857 bp, 16 predicted proteins | sample Palsa_T0_2_FD_201948 | JGI IMG/M metagenome (GOLD analysis project Ga0302325, IMG submission 201948) | Peat permafrost microbial communities from Stordalen Mire near Abisko, Sweden - Palsa_T0_2 | ecosystem: Environmental > Terrestrial > Soil > Palsa > Peat permafrost | place: Sweden: Abisko...
AGACGGCGGCGATCCCGTGTATGTTTTTCCGCACCCGGCGGGTGCCTCGGAAATGGTATGGTCTCCCGACGGTAAAAGCTTTCAGGTTATTTTTACCCAGAACGGCGCTTCCAACATTTGGGAGCAGCCCCTCTCCGGCGGCCCTCCCCATCCCGTCACCAATTTCCTCTCCGGCCGCATCTTCGGCTTCGCCTGGTCCCGCGACGGCAAGAACCTCTATCTCGCCAAAGGCGAAATCCAGAACGACGTAGTCCTGATCAGCAACTTCCGCTGATTCAAGCTTTATAGCGAAAATGTGATTGGTTTTGGCTGGACCAACGGCGTATTCCTCGAACTACTTCGTTCTGGATCGTTTGAAACAGGGGTAAAGTTGTGCGTCCGCTTGGTTTTCGGGCGCGCGAACATTCGCCTGCCATCTTCGTCTGATCCTGCTGAAATCAGCTCAGCGTTACTTTTCCCGTCGCGAGGTCATAGACGCCCGATTCCACTCTCAACTTGCCAGCCTTGATCGCGTCGCGAACTACGGGTGACGCGGTTCTGAGCAATCCCGCCTGAATTTTGGCATTCGCCGCGATGGCTTTATTAAAATCGCCGCCGGACTGTTCCACCGCGGGGCGCAGGTAGGGATACAGCGCACTGATTTGCCCGGGAACGCTATCCGCTTTCATCGCTGCCTTCACCGCGCCGCAGCCGGTATGCCCCAAAACCAGCAGAACTTCGACGCCAAGAACCGCGACGCCGTATTCCAAACTGGCGATAATTTCTGGCGTGACCATGTTTCCAGCCACGCGCGTCACGAAAATTTGGCCGATGGTTTGATCGAACACGAGTTCCACCGGGACCCGCGAATCGGCGCAGGCCAGCACCGCCGCAAAGGGTTCCTGCTTATCTACGTTGCGATCTCTGAGCATCGTCAGATCGTGCTCGATCGATGTCAGCTTATTCGCGGCGAAGCGTTCGTTGCCAGCCATCAATGCGCGCAGCGCTTCATCCGGCGTCAGATTGCTTTGCGCAACCGCAGGCTCCGAGGACGTCAGTTCAACGCCAGCCCCAACCGTGGCTGCGATCGCCGCCGTCGATAACGCGCCCCCCAGAAATTCTCGCCGGCCGAACGCATTCACTTTGTGCGCGTCATCTGACATTTGACTTCCTCCTAAAATTCCAAACCAAAGCCTCGCTAGTTTCTTCGGGTAGAAAGTATCACCATTCGTATCAAGATTTGAGTCCCCGAAAACAAAAACTGGAAGTCGGCGGTTTGGGCGTCGGCCGCGAAGCAGACGAACCCCCAAAAAAGAGTTACGATTACCAATCCCAGTGTTAGGCAAAGACCAAATCTGCGCTGTGGCAGCCGCTCCCGACGCTCGCTCCATGTGGCGGCAGCTTCAGCAGGCCTTGACCCAGACGCGCACCATCGAACTTCGCCTCGATTGGCTCCGTGACGACGCCGAGATCGCCCGTTTCATCTCCAAACTTCGCGCCACGAAGAATCGTCGCGCAACTCTGATCGCCACTTGCCGCCGCCGTCCTGCCGGCGGCCTCTATCGCGGCACCGTCGCCAAACAGTTGCTGCATCTGGCTGAAGCAGTTCGCGCGGGTTGCCGGTGGTACGACCTGGACATCGAGACATCCTCGGCGTGCCCTCCGGAATTGCTCGAGGTAATGTTGGGCGATGCTCGACGCATCGCCTCCGTCCATTTTTTTCGCCGCACGCCTTCCGATTACGAAGCCGTGATTGCCACCTTGTCGAAGTCGGGCGCGGACGCCATAAAAATAGCCGCCCAATGCGATTCGCTAGCGCAAGCGTCAAAACTTCTCTCGCTCGCGCAGTCACATCACGATGTCATTCCCGTTCCCATGGGCGACATCGCCATGCCTGCGCGCATTTTAGCGTTGCGCAGCCGCAACGCTCTCGCTTATGCCCCGGTCGAAGCCGAAACCGCGCCTGGCCAGATCTCGCTTCGGGCGATCAAAGACTTGTATCGCGCCGACCGCATCGCCGCAAAGACTCGGGTCTACGGTGTCATCGGCGACCCCATCGGCCACTCGCTTTCGCCGCATCTCCACAACGCCGCGTTTCAAGCCAAGAAGATCGACGCGGTTTTCCTTCCGTTCCTGGTGCGCGACCTCCGCGATTTCCTCTCGATCGTGGATAGGTTCAAGATTTCCGGATTCGCCATCACCATCCCGCACAAGCAATCCATTCTTCGCCATCTCGACGACTGCGACCCCGTCGCGCGGAAAATTGGCGCAGTGAATACCGTAATCGTGCGCGGCAACGGAAAACTTTACGGCTACAACACGGATTACGTTGGTGTCCTGCGCTCGCTCGAACGCCGAATCCCGTTGCACCGCAGCCGTGTGCTCATTTTCGGCGCGGGAGGCTCTGCCCGCGCCGTCGCTTTTGCTCTGGCGCATGCTGGAGCCGTCGTTTGCGTTTGCTCGCGCCGTCCCAAGCAGGCGGAAATACTCGCGCGGTCCGTCGGTGGCCAATCGATTCCCCGCGCGCACCTCCGAAATGAATTCTTCGACGCCATCGTGAACACAACACCGGTCGGAATGTATCCGCGCGTAAACGAATCACCGCTCAAAGCGGCGGAGCTGAACTGCCATTTGCTGTTCGATCTGATTTACCGGCCGCGCCTCACGAACCTCATGCAACTTGCGGCCCGTCGCGGCATCGAAACGGTTTCAGGCTTCGATATGTTCATTGCTCAAGGAACCGCACAGTGGGAAATCTGGATGGGTCAGCGCGCGCCCATCGAGCCCATGCGCCGCGTCGTCCTCCGCGCGCTTGAAGCGGAAGAAAAATCTCAGCGCCCGGTGTCTGGCGGGTCAAAGAAGCGTTCTACTCGATGATTCAACCGGATTTCAAAACCTTTGCGCGTCTCGCGCGCGAAGGAAACCTCGTGCCGGTTTACGACACGTTTACTGCCGACCTCCTCACCCCGGTCGGCACGCACCTGCGCATCGCGCACAAATCGAAATACTCATTTCTCCTCGAAAGCGTGGAAGGCGGGGAAAATATCGCTCGTTACACATTTGCGGGAGCGAATCCCGAGGAAGTTTTTCGCTCCCGCGGCGATAAATGCACGATCGAATCCGGCGGACGAACCGAGCGCTTCAACGAAAATCCCATCGCGCTTCTTCGCAAGCTTTCCTCACGCTATCGCCCCGTTCGTGTCCCGGGCCTGCCGCCCCTGATCGGCGGCGGAATCGGCTATTTCGCGTACGACATGGTCCGCCTGGTAGAAAACATTCCTGCCACTGGCGCTGACGAACTCGGTCTCGACGACTGCGTGATGATGTTCTACCGCGGTCTCGTCGCCTTCGACCACGTCCGCCATCGCGTGTGGGTGATTCAAAACGTGTTCACCGAAGGGAAGGGCAGCCTGCGTGAAAAATACGCCGCCGCCGCGCGGGAAATCCATCGCACCCGCCGCAAACTCGAAGGCCCATTGCCAAGGGCCAGCAACGCCAAGTCCCGCAGGCCATTGCGCGTAAAATCAAATTTCACGAAGCCCCAATATCTCGCCGCCGTCGGCAAAGCAAAATCCTATATTCGCGCCGGCGATATTTTTCAGGTCGTCCCCAGTCAGCGATTTTCCGCGCAAACCAACGCCGATGCTTTCGAAATTTATCGCGCGCTCCGCGTCGTCAATCCATCGCCCTATCTTTACTACCTGAAGCTCGACGATGTTTCGGTCGTCGGCAGCTCCCCCGAAATGCTTGTAAAAGTTCAGAATCGCAAGGTTTCCTACCGCCCCATTGCCGGAACGGTTTCGCGCGGCCGCACGGAATCTGAGGATGACGCCCTCGAAAACGGTCTGCTCGCCGACCCCAAAGAGCGCGCCGAACACATCATGCTCGTCGATCTCGGCCGCAATGATCTCGGCCGCGTCTGCGAATACGGCTCGGTGACCGTCGAACGATTGATGTTCGTCGAACGCTATTCCCACGTCATGCACCTGGTTTCCAGCCTTACCGGAAAATTGCGCGCCGAGCTCGATTGCTTCGACGCGCTCATGGCCTGCTTTCCCGCTGGCACCGTTTCCGGCGCGCCCAAAATTCGCGCCATGCAGATCATCGACGAACTCGAGCCCACCCGCCGCGGCATTTACGCGGGCGCGATCCTGTATCTCGATTTTTCCGGCAATCTCGATTCCTGCATCGCGCTCCGCACTCTCGTCGCCAAAAATGGACGTGCCTACATCCAGGCTGGCGGCGGCGTCGTCGCCGACTCCATTCCCGGCCGCGAATATCAGGAAACGGTCAACAAAGCGCGCGCCATCCTCTCCGCGCTCGAAATCGCGCATCGCGCCGGGAAAAAACGATGATCCTCCTTCTCGATAACTACGACTCCTTCACCTACAACCTCGCCCAGTACCTCGGCCAGATGGGCCAGCAGCTCGAGGTTCGCCGTAATGATCAGATCTCGCTCGACGAAGTCGCCGCCCTGCATCCCGAACGCATCCTTATTTCCCCCGGTCCCTGCACTCCGCAGGAAGCGGGCATCAGCATCCCGCTGATCCAGCGGTTCGCGGGAGAAATTCCAATCCTTGGCGTCTGCCTCGGCCATCAGGCCATTGGCGCGGCGTTCGGCGGCAAGATAATTCGCGCACGAAAACTAATGCACGGCAAGACCAGCGAAATCGAACACGATGGCCGTGGCGTTTTCGAAAATCTACCGACGCCGTTCACCGCGACCCGCTATCATTCGCTCATCGTCGAACGCAAGTCTCTGCCGCGCGATCTCGAAATCTCCGCGGAAACCAGCGACGGTGTCATCATGGGCCTGCGTCACCGCAAGCACCGGGTCGAAGGCGTGCAATTCCATCCCGAATCCGTGTTGACGGTCGCCGGCTTCGACTTGCTGAAGAATTTCTTGAATATTTGATTTGACCCAAGCGATCGACTTCAACCATGCCGCGCGGAGCTTATTTTCGGATTGCGATCGTTGCCACGCTCCTGTTCGGCGCGCGAACTCTTGCGGCCCAATCAGCTTCCGCGCAGAACGCGATCCACGATGCACGGGCGAATTCACCACGCACCTACCTTGGTTTCGATGTCAACGAATATCCCGGCGACGCCGCGCTCCCCGCGCTGCGGCAAACTTTCGCCTTCGCCGGATACTGGCTCAACGTTCCGCCCGGCGCCAAAACAGACAACTGGACGGGCAAGCGCGCGGCATTCTTCAAGCACGGATTTGGATTTTTGGTTCTCTTCAATGGCAGACTCGACCGCGAGCTGAAATCCGAAAGCAATGCGTCGGCTCTCGGCGCGACCGACGCTGCCGCCGCCATCGCAGCCGCGCGCCGGGAAGAATTTCCGGCTGCCACGATTATTTTTCTCGACCAGGAAGAAGGCGGCCGGCTGTTGCCCGAGCAAATGTCCTACGTTCTTGCCTGGGTTGACGCCCTCACCACCAGTGGCTTTCGCGCCGGAATTTATTGCTCAGGAATGCCTTCAAAGGAACGGAAGAGCACCATCATCACCGCGAACGATATCCACGGCCACGAAGCGCAACGCAAAATCAGCTACTTCGTTTATAACGACGCGTGCCCGCCATCGCCCGGCTGTGCTTATTCGCAAAATCCGCCGTCGCCCGCGAATAGTGGAGTCCCCTTCGCGGCCATCTGGCAATTCGCGCAATCGCCGCGTCGCCGCGCATTCACTAGGAGCTGCAGCGCCTCTTACAATTCGGACCGTAACTGTTATCCGCCCGTCAACACTGCGACTGGAATCTCCAAGCGAAACGCTGCTATTTATCTCGATCTCGATTCCGCGACGTCCGCCGACCCGTCAAGCGGCCGCTGACGTAAACGCCACAAGCGCCTCGAGCTTTTCGCGCGCCGCGCCGGAATCGATCGATTCGCTCGCCATCCGCACGCCTTCCAGAAAGTCCGCCGCTTTTCCCGCCGCAACCATCGCCGCCGCCGCGTTTGCCAGCACGATATCCCGCTGCGGCCCGCGCGCCCGGTACGGCAGCGACCGTCCCAAAATCTTGTGCGTGATCTCCGCGTTGTGCTTCGCGTCGCCGCCGTGAATTGCGTCCAATGGCGCGCGCGCCAACCCAAAATCTTCCGGCGTCACCGTAAAATTCCTGACGTTCCCATCACGTAGTTCCGAAACAAATGTCTCCCCGCTCAGCGAAATCTCATCCAGCCCATCCGCGCCGTGCACCACAAACGCGCGCGTCACTCCCAGCTCGCCAAGCACCCGCGCCACCAGTTCCGTCAGCTTCGCGTCGTAAACTCCCACAATTTGCACAGAAGCACTCGCCGGATTCGTCAGCGGTCCCAGCAGATTGAAAACGGTCCGCACGCGCAGCTGTTGCCGTGCGGCAGTCGCATAGCGCGTTGCCGCATGCATTGCGGGCGCGTACAGGAATCCAATCCCAATTTCTTCGATCGCCTGCGCCACGCGGGTCGCCGGCAAATCGATCTTCACGCCCAGCGCCTCCAGCACATCGGCCGACCCGCTGCGCCCTCCCGTCGAGCGGTTTCCGTGTTTGGCCACGCGCACCCCGGCACCCGCCACCACAAACGCCGCCACGGTTGAAATGTTAAATGTCCCTCGCGCATCGCCGCCCGTCCCGCACGTATCGACCAGCGCCTCGCCCAGTATTTTGTGCCCGGAAGGGAACATCGGCGTCGCGTGACGGCGCATTGCCGTCGCGAAGCCCACGAGCTCGTCGGCCGTCTCACCTTTGAACCGCAACGCCGCAAGAAACGCGGCGATTCGAACGTCACTCGCATGCCCGGAAAGAATGTCTTCCATCGCCTCATCCGCTTCTTCTCGCGATAAATCGTCTCCTTTGGCGAGCATCATCGATGCGACGATGAGTCTTGGGCAGAGCCGAGAATCTTCGAATTCGTATGCCTCGGCAAGTCCACTCTCTGCATCTGCCTTTTGCGGCCTGTGTCTTAGCTTCGCTCTTTCCACGGCTGCTTTTTCATCTGCCGTCACGCCTTTCATCGAAAGAGCGGTCCAAAACGCTGCCAATTGCGTGGGGGTTGCCCTGCCGGAATAGAATTCTTCCATCACGGCGTCCGCTTCGGCGCGCGAGAGATCTTCGCCTCGAATTACCTTTTCTAGAGCTTCACAAATCATTGGAGTTAGTTGCGGAGCACCTTGCTCGCCTTTCGCCTTCCGGGTAAACTAGCTCGTTTCGATAGCCCGAAATTCTAGCACTATTCACGGCGACCCTCAGGCAGCCGATGGAGTCAGCATGAAGATCCACGAATATCAGGCCAAAGCGATCCTCGCCAAATTCGGCGTTCCTGTCCCGCGCGGCGAAGTCGTCGTCAAAAAGGACGAAGCACGCGCGGTCGCGCAGCGCCTGGGCACCGACGTCGTGGTCGTGAAGGCTCAGATTCACGCGGGCGGCCGTGGCAAGGCGGGCGGCGTGAAGCTCGCAAAATCGCCCGACGAAGCTCTGAATCACGCCGGACAAATCCTCGGCATGAAGCTGGTCACGCCGCAAACGGGTGAAGAAGGCCGCATCGTGCGCCGCTTGCTCATCGAAGAGGGGCTCGACATTAAGCGCGAACTCTACGTCGGCGTGCTGGTTGACCGCGAATTGGGTGCGCCGATTTTTATGGTCAGCGCTGCCGGCGGTATGGAAATCGAAGAAGTAGCCAAGGACAATCCCGAAGCGATTCTCCGCGAGACGGTGGACCCTGCGGTCGGCTTCCAGCCATTTCAAGCTCGAAAACTCGCATTCGGCCTCGGCCTCACTTCCGAACAAGTAAGCGCGGCCGTGCCGTTTTTTCAATCCCTGTATCGCGCGTTCGTCGAAACCGATGCATCCATGATCGAAATCAATCCGTGCGTGGTCACCGGCGATGGAAAGATGTTTGCTCTTGATGCCAAAGTCACGTTCGACGACAACGCGCTCTATCGCCATCCCGAATTCAAAGACTTGCGTGACCTCGACGAAGAAACTCCGCTCGAAGTCGAAGCTTCGAAGTTCAAGCTGAATTACATCAAACTCGATGGCGACATCGCCTGTATGGTCAACGGCGCCGGCCTTGCGATGGCCACCATGGACATTATCAAGCTCAGCGGGGGCAACCCCGCGAATTTCCTTGATGTCGGGGGCGGCGCTTCCGAAGACCAAGTGAAAAACGCTTTCCGCCTGTTGCTCAGCGACCCTAACGTGAAGGCCGTGTTCGTAAATATTTTCGGCGGAATTTTGCGCTGCGATATTCTGGCCAGCGGCGTCGTCAACGCGGCAAAAGAATTGAAATTCAAAGTTCCGGTTGTTGTGCGCATGGAAGGAACGAACGTGAAAGCTGGTAAAGAGATCCTGAAAAACTCCGGCTTGAATTTTACGGTCGCCGACGGAATGAAAGACGGTGCCCAAAAGGTTGTCGCCCTCGCCGGGGGCGCTCGATGAGTGTGCTCGTGGATAACAGCACTCGATTGATCGTGCAGGGTATCACCGGCCGAGAAGGCAGTTTCCACGCGCAGCAGATGCTCGACTATGGCACAAAAGTCGTTGCCGGTGTCACTCCCGGAAAAGGCGGCACAAAACATCTCGGCGTTCCGGTGTTCAATACGGTCGCCGACGCGGTGAAACAAACGCGCGCGAATGCATCCGTGATTTTCGTTCCGCCACCGTTCGCGGCCGACGCGATACTCGAAGCCATGGCTGCGCGGCTTCCGCTCGTCATTTGCATTACCGAGGGCGTCCCGACTCTCGACATGGTGCGGGTGGCGGCTGCGCTCAAGAATTCGAAAACACGTCTGATCGGCCCGAATTGCCCGGGAATTATTTCTCCTGGAAAATGCAAAATTGGAATCATGCCGGCTTCGATTCACAAGCAGGGAAATGTCGGGGTGGTCAGCCGCAGCGGAACATTAACCTACGAAGCCGTCGACCAGCTCACGCGCCTAGGTATCGGGCAATCGACCTGCATCGGTATCGGCGGTGACCCGATTATCGGAACTAGTTTTCTTGATGCGATTCGCATGTTCAACGAAGATCCCGGTACTCGCGCGATCGTGATGATCGGCGAAATCGGCGGAAACGCCGAAGAAGCGGCGGCGGATTACGTTAAGAAGCATGTAAGAAAGCCAGTCGTTGGTTTTATCTGCGGACAGACTGCGCCCCCAGGACGCCGCATGGGCCACGCTGGCGCCATCATTAGCGGAGGCCACGGGACCGCAGTCGAAAAATACAAAGCCATGCGCGCCGCGGGAATTCACACCGTGCAAAGCCCTGCGGATATTGGAAGCACGCTCGCGAGCGTACTGCACAAGTCAAAATTCACATCGAAACCAGAGGGGAGGAAGTCCGCTCCCGCAAAATCGAAAAAGTCGGCGAAGAAAACGGGAAGAAAACGCAAGTAGCTCTTGAATTCTCATCGCAAATTTATCCTAAACTCAGGAGATCACTCGAATGGCGGTGGAAAGAACCCTAGCAATTATCAAGCCCGATGCGGTCGGCCGCGGCCTGACCGCGGACATCATTAGCCGGATTCACGCGGCAAAATTTCAAATTATCGCCATCAAATCGTTGCGCCTTGGCAAGAAACAGGCCGAAGGGTTTTACGCGGTTCACCGCGAGCGTCCGTTTTTTGGCGAACTCACTGCTTTCATGAGCGCGGGCAAAGCCGTCGTGATGGTCCTCGAGGCCGAAAACGCGATCGCCAAATGGCGCGAAACGATGGGCGCCACGGATCCCGCCAAGGCCGCTGCCGGCACGATCCGCAAGGAACTCGGCGAAAGCATTCAATACAATTGCACGCACGGGTCAGATGCCGCCGACACAGCCGCGTTCGAAATCGGTTATTTCTTCTCGGGCGCCGAACTCGCGTAAACCATAAAATCCGGCATCAAGATTTTCGGTGCCGGACGCGATTATTTTTCTTTTTTTCGCCGTCTTCCTCGCGCCGGGCGCCGTCTTCCGGCTCTAGAAATGCGCGCCATTGTTTCCGCCCTGGCCATTTCCAGGGCGAAAGCTTCCACGGCAGCGGCGCACCAGCCGCCATTCGCGACTTCAGGTAGAATGTCGCGAGAAGCATATGGAAATGGACTCAACGCGCGATTTGGGAAAAGCTCTGATCGCCTGCGGCCTTGCGCTGGCCGTGATCGGAACGTTCTTGTTCGCGTCCGGAAAATTGCCGTTTCGTCTCGGCCACTTGCCCGGCGACATCTCGTATAAGGGAACGAATTCGAGTTTTTATTTTCCGGTTGTAACGTGCATTCTGTTGAGCGTATTGCTCTCGGTCGTGCTGTGGCTTGTGAGTTATTTCCGCCGGTAAAACCATGAATCAGGCTTCGCTTTTCAACTTGATGCCGGAACGGCGTACCTGGAAAGTCAGCGAGCTGACTACGCGCATTCGCGAGCTGCTCGAAGGAAATCTTCCGGACATTTCCGTGGAAGGCGAAGTTTCGAATTGCCGCGCGGCGCAATCCGGCCATTACTATTTCACGCTGAAAGACGCGCGGGCGCAGATTCGCTGCGTCTGCTTCCGCGATCAGATGCGCGGAATCAAATGCAAGCCGGAAGATGGTTTGCACATCACGGTGCGGGGTTCGCTCAGTGTATACGACGCGCGCGGTGAATATCAGATTTACGTCACGAATATCGATCCGGTCGGCCTCGGCGCGCTGCAACTGGCTTTCGAGCAACTTAAGAAGCGTTTGCTGGAAGAAGGCCTTTTCGACGAGGCGCGAAAAAAGGCGCTCCCGGTTTTGCCACGCTGCATCGGCGTGGTCACCTCGCCCACAGGCGCCGCGATCCGCGACATTCTCCGCGTGTTGAAACGGCGATTCCCCAACGCGCAGGTGAGTTTGTTTCCGGTGAAGGTGCAGGGGGCAGGCGCGTCGGTCGAGATCGTGCAGGCCCTGCGGTATTTCAATCGCGTAAAAACGATCGATGTATTGATTCTCGCGCGCGGCGGCGGATCGCTCGAAGATCTGTGGACGTTTAACGAAGAAACCGTGGCGCGAGCGATTTCCGAATCCGTGATTCCGATCATCACCGGGATCGGGCACGAAACGGATTTTACGATTGCGGATTTTGTTTCGGATTTGCGCGCGCCCACGCCTTCGGCTGCTGCTGAAATCGTGGTGCGCTCGCGCGACGAATTCGAGCGGCACATTGCCGAGCATGCCCGGCGAATCGCGCAGCAAATGCGTTTTCACCTGTCGCAATGGAAGCATCACGTCCGCGATTTGCAGACCCATCGCGGATTTCGCAAGCTGGATTTTCTGTTGCGCGGCCGCCGCCAGCTTCTTGATGACTACTCCAATTCGCTGACGATTGGCTTGCGCCTGCGCCTCGCCGTGGCGCGCCAGCGCGTCACCGAAGCGAATGCACACATCGCGTCGTTTGATCTGCGCGGCCGCGCCGCGGTTTTGCGCCGGCACATCGATCTTCAACGTGGTAACTTGCGCGCGTCGCTCGATCGCGTAGTCACGCGAAAGCATCGCGCCCTGAATCTCATGCAGATGCGATTCGCTGCGCTCGACCTTCGCGCGCGCGTCGCAGGCTTTCGTCGCACTTGGGAGCGCGACGCTAACGACTTGCAAATCCGGTTTGATCGCGTGCTCGTTGCGAAACGCCGTAGGATCGAGTCCGCGATGATGCAGTTCGAAGAGCGCAGCCCCTTCAAAATCCTCGAACGCGGCTACTCCATCGCTTACGACGCCTCCGGAAAAGTTCTGCGGTCCGCCGACCAAGTCACAATCGGCGATGAGATTTCTCTCCGCCTCGCACGCGGCGAACTCGCCGCCAAGGTTTCCGGTAAGAATAAACAGGGCTAATCGTTCCGCGGCATATTTACGAACACTGCAACGTAAACCCGCGCTGGGTATCATTTCTATTCCTCGTCGTTGGCGCCGCCAGCGACTTTGAGGACTGCCAGGAAGGCTTCCTGGGGGATGTCGACGCGGCCGACTCGCTTCATGCGTTTTTTGCCTTCTTTTTGTTTCTCGAGTAGTTTGCGTTTGCGGCTGATGTCTCCGCCGTAGCATTTGGCGATTACGTTCTTGCGAATGGCGCTGATGGTCTCGCGGGAAATAATTCTGCTGCCGATGGCAGCCTGGATGGGAATTTCGAACATCTGGCGCGGAATTAATTTTCGCAGGCGCGTGACCAGATCGTGGCCGCGCTCGTAGGATTGATCGCGATGGCAGATTACGGTGAGCGCGTCGACCGGCTCGCCGCCGACGAGCACGTCCAGTTTCACCAGGTCCGATTCGCGATAGCCGGACAAGTGATAATCGAGCGAGGCGTAGCCGCGCGAAACGCTTTTCAGGCGGTCGTAAAAGTCGAGCACGATTTCGTTCAACGGCATTTCGTAGGTCAACATGATGCGCGTGGGCGAAAGGTATTCGAATTTCTTCTGCACGCCACGCTTTTCCTCGCAGAGTTGCAGCACGCCGCCGACCGATTCTTCGGAGGTGATGATCATGCCGGTTAAAATTGGCTCTTCGATTTTCTGAATCGAAGTGGGCGGCGGAAATTTCGTGGGGTTGTCGACCTCGATGATTTCGTTCGCCGTGGTAGTGATGCGATATTGCACGCTGGGCGCGGTGGTGATCAGGCCGATATTGAATTCGCGTTCGAGGCGCTCCTGGACGATTTCCATGTGGAGCAATCCGAGAAATCCGCAGCGAAATCCAAAACCCAGTGCGACAGAGTTTTCCGGCTCGTAAAAGAACGCCGCGTCGTTGAGCTGCAATTTCCCCAGCGCGTCGCGGAGCATTTCGTAATCGCTCGAATTCACCGGGAACAGTCCCGCGAAAACCATGGGCTTGATGGCTTCGAAGCCTTCGAGCGGAGGCGCGGGCCGGCCGTCTTCGACAATCGTGTCGCCCACGCGCGCATCGGCTACGCGCTTGATGTTGGCGACGATGAATCCCACGTCGCCCGCCGCGAGTTCCTGCAGGGCGACTGGTTTCGGCGTCAGGACGCCGAGCGTTTCCACTTCGTAGACCTCGTTGTTCGAGGAGAGCCGAATTTTCATATTCGGCGTGATGCGGCCTTCCATCACGCGCGCGAGAACTACCGCGCCGCGGTAGGAATCGAACCAGGAGTCGAAAATCAGCGCGCGCAGCGGGGAATCCGCCGAACCTTTCGGCGCGGGCACGAGGCGCACGATGGCTTCGAGAACTTCGCCGACGCCCTGGCCGGATTTCGCGCTGATGGGCAGCGCGTCGTCGGCGGGAATCGCCAGAACGCTTTCGATTTGTTCTTTGGCAAAATCGATGCGCGCCGCCGGCAAATCGATTTTGTTGATGACCGGAATAATTTCGAGATTGTGCTTCGAGGCGAGAAACGCGTTGGCGACGGTTTGCGCCTCCACACCCTGGCTGGCGTCGACGACCAGCAGCGCGCCCTCGCAGGCGGAGAGCGCTCGCGAGACTTCGTAGGAAAAATCCACGTGGCCGGGCGTATCGATCAGGTTCAGGCGATATTCGTGGCCGTCGCGCGCATGGTAATGCAGGCGAATGCTTTTCGCTTTGATGGTGATGCCGCGCTCGCGCTCGAGATCCATGGAGTCGAGGACCTGCGACTGCATCTCGCGCTGGGTGAGCGCGCCGGTCAGCTCGAGCAGGCGGTCGGCCAGGGTCGACTTGCCGTGGTCGATGTGCGCGATGATGCAGAAATTGCGGATGTACTGGGGATCCATGATCTGTTGTGTGGCGGCCACGCGCCGGCGCAAAGAAGATGCCACGCCAGCTTGCGCGCGCCAACCGCGCGTTTCAAACTTCCGAGTTTGCCATACAACGGCGGAAAATCGAAACCGGAAAGAGGCGGCAGAGGGGAAACGAGAAGCGGAAAATGGGTGAGAGGCGCGCGCGGACGCGGCTCGTTTTCTAACCGCAACATGGGGATTATTGTTGCGGTTAGAAAATGTGATGTCGTTCATTTTCAGGGGATTGCGGCGATTTTTGAATTCGGGTCTGTTGCGGTTAGAACCCGCGGGGCGGGGGCTAGGGAAGGTGGAAAAACGAGGGGGAAATAAAAATCCGAGACAATTTCACAGGGGCGCGGGGAGTTCGCAGCGAAGCGACCCGGCGCCTCCGATTTGGGCTGTGGCGGGGCGCGGCATATACCGTAAAAATTGACGATTAGAAATCACGTAGGGCCTAGGTTCTCAGCCGATTAGATGTGTTTTCTAATCGCGCGAGTTGACGATTAGAAACGCGCGGATCGCACGCGGGCAGGATGCAAATCGGGGGGAGATAGCGGCGCGCGACGACACCCGTTTGGCGTGAGCGGCTGGTTCGCCGCGCCGCCCCTGGCCCAGTTGATGGTGTTCCGCGCTGCATATCGCGTTCTCGTCGAGGCTGAAAAGCGCCCCGACTCACGCTAACAGATTTGTCTTTTTGATTACTATTCGTAGAATTACTGAGAAGGGTATCTATAAGAAAAGAAGGCCCTATTCTGCGTGCGCACACGAAGAATTCAAAAGCTAGCGGGAAATGTAACTGGGCACCCGGCCGGTTTATTCCGGGGGCCTTGCGTGCGACGGGGCAGTTGAAGCGCAGGATCGCGATACTTCGGGTGAACGCGGCCGCTACGAAATCAAAGGTGGCGGCAAAGGTTCGGACCGGTCCCTGCAGAGGCGGAAGGGTAGCGCAGGCGATGACGACGGACATGGTCCACCCGTCGGGTGGGGACATGATTGTGGACGCCGCCATTTGGATGGCGAGGAGCGGTAACTGGGAGGCGCGGCACAGGCACTCATTTATTGAATGGGGACGGGGGATGTCGTAGGCTGTAGCGGATTTGAGGGCAATGCGTAACCGATTTGGCGCTGAATGGTGTATGTATCGCAGCCAAAAGGCGCTCGGAAGCCGTGACCTAACGGAAACGCGGTTGGCGCGTGATGTAAACGGATGACGGCGAAAGGGTGGGCGAGCCTTGGACGCGCCCCTGCAAGGGAAGGTCTAGATGCGGATTGGCGTGACTCTACAGGACACTAATCGTTGAATATTGTTCCTCAACCTGATCCATTGGCTGGTACCCCGGCGAACTCGCCAGTTACGCCGGCTCCCCTCGTTCCTACTGATAGAAAATCAAAGATACTGCGGGTGGTGGGGTATGTGCTGGCGGCGCTGGCGCTGGGTTGGGTGCTGCACGATTTTCATATCGTGCAGGCGATGCGCCAGTTGGCGCGTGTGGATTGGAAATGGGTCTTGGTGGGGATGGGATTCGATGTGCTGAGTTACGGGGCGCAGGCTTTGCGATGGAAGTGGCTGCTGCATCCGTTCGGGAAGGTGAAGCTGACGCATGCGATACGCGCGGTGTTCGCGGGGCTTTTTGCGAATCTGATTTTTCCGCTGCGGCCCGGGGAATTGCTGCGCAGCTACCTGATTTCGAATTCGGAAGATATTACGCTGGGGAAAGTGCTGGGGTCGGTGGGCGTCGAGCGATTGGTGGACCTCGTGATCGCGACGGCTTCATTGGGCGTGGTGTCGTTGCTGGTGCCCTTGCCAAACCGGTTCCGGAAGGTAGCGGACACGCTGGGAATCGTGACGCTGGTGCTGCTGGCGATTGTGGTTGTCGTGATTTATTACCTGGAAGTGAAGCTGGCGAAGGATCCGGATTTTGGGCAAGGGCCGCGAAGGCTGCCCAGTCCGCTGATGAGGGCGCTGCTGGGTTTGCACTCGATGGGAACGGCGGTGAGTTTTTATCCGGCGGTGCTGGCCTCGCTGTTCCTGCCGGGCTTCCAGGTGCTGGGGCTGTGGGCGATGATGAAGGCATACGGATTGAAAATGCCGGACAGTGGGCAGGATTTGCCGTTTTTGGCGGCGATTGTGGTGCTGCTAGTGATTAATCTGGGGGTATCGCTGCCGAATGCGCCGGCGAATGTGGGGTCGTACCAGTTCTTTTGCGTGCTGGGCCTGAGCGTGTTTTTCGTCGATAAGACGACGGCGACGGGTTTTTCGATTTTTGCGTTCTTGGCCCTGACCATACCGTTTATATTTTTGGGATTTGTGGGGCTGGTGAGGAGCGGGTTGACGCTGCGCACGATTCGATCGACGGTGAAGTCATTGCCGAATGAGGCGCGAGGGCGGACTGCGGCGGGAGCCCGGTAGGCCGAGCGGTAGTGCCTGAGGTGTACGAAGGCTCGCGCGAAGGGACCGCGCAAGCGGAAGTGGGACGAGAGGTATTTATTTTGGCGAGACTGAAGTCGCGCCCTTCCGGTTTGCGGGAGAATTCCGCATGCCGCCGCGATTTTGAGATTTTCCGCTTACATTTTGGGAACTGAGACGGATTTGATTTTGGGCGAGGATTGCGGTCCGTTATATAGTGGAGATTCAAGCCGCGAAGAAAATCGGGAGCCGCAGGCCGCTAACTTGCGGCGCAGCGCGCGGCCGGACTTCCCCAGCAAGCCCGCAATGCCCGATTGGCGCGCAATCCCATGGCCCAGGACCTCAACAAACATCTCGAGCGGGCGCGACGCAGCCTGGAGAAAAACAAGCTGCGCGAAGCCGTTGTGGAATATCAGGCGGTGCTGGAAGAAGCGCCGTCGAATAGCGAGGCGCTGCAAGCGCTGGCCGATATTTACACGCGGCTGAACGAGCCGGCGCTGGCCGCGCAATATTATGGAATTCAATTCGACCGCCTGGTGGAGGGCGGCGACGGCGCGAAAGCGTCGGCGGTATTTCTCCGATTTCTCCGCCCGTTTCCCCAGCCACCCGATCGCTTGATGCGTTACGGGACCCTGCTACAAAAACAAAATCGCGCTTCGGAAGCGATCGAGCAATTCTCGAATGCGGCGGGAGTGTTCCAGGACGAGAAGCGAGGGATCGAAGCGTTGGCCTGTTACGAGAGCATGGCGATGCTGGATCCGGAAAATCCGCAGCGGCATGTGGTGTTGGGCGAAGCCGCGGAAGGCATGCATCATGCGGACCTGGCGACGCGAAGTTACCTGCGAGCCGCGCAATTAATGCTGGCATCGAGCGCGCTGGATAATGCGATCGAGTATTTTGGGCGCGCGCACCAATTGTCGCCCCAGGACCGGATCGCGATTCTGCTCTTCGCGGAAGCGAAATTGCGCAAAGGGGACGCGGAAAGTGCCGCGCTACTGTTGGAGCCGCTGGCGGCGAGCGAAACGGACGCTTCGTTTTTGGCGTTGTATGGCGAAGCGCTGCTGCGGACCGGGCGGTTGGATCATGCCAAGGAAGCGTTCGAGGCGTATTACAAACAGAAGCCGGAGGGCTTCACGAAATTCTTCGAACTGGCCGGCGCGTACATTCGGGTAAGAGAGGATGCCAAAGCCGCGGCGCTCATGGTCCAAACGAAAGAAACGATGCGGACCCTGCGGAAAGAAGGCGATTTTGCGACGCAGGCGGATCGGCTGGCGACGACGTATCCGGATTCGCTGCCGCTGGCGGAAGTTGTCGCGAAAATGTACGAAGAGCTGAACCGGGAGGCGAAGTATTTTGACGCGCTGGTGCGATTATTCGATTTGTACTTGAACGCGAACGAATTGCAGCGAGCCTGTGAATCGCTCGACCGGCTGGTGGATATCGATCCGTACGATTACCGGAACCAGGAACGAATCGCGAAACTGGAAGGAAAGGCGGACCCCGCATTCCTGCAGAATATAATGGCCCGGGCGGCGAAGGCGGCTTCGTTTTCCACGCGAGCCGATGGATTTACAGGCGCGGGCCGGGAACCTGCGACAAATTCGACGGCGATACCGGAAGAGGTCCGCGCGCAACAGGCTCTGGAAGACTTGATCGTGCAGGTGGAGATCTTCCTGCAGTATTCGCTGCAAAGCAAAGCGGTGGAACGGCTGGAGCGGATCGCGGAACTTTTTCCGGGCGAGGAGGAAAAAAACGAGCGGCTGCGCGCGCTGTACGAACGCGCGAATTGGTGGCCGAAGGGCGCGCCGCGTAAACCGGCATCCAAACCCTCATCAACGCAAGCTGCAACCATGGAACCGCCGAGCCGGCAACAGCCGGCGCAACGGCTTGAAAATTACGACACGCCCACGGGCGCGATCCCTTCACCCGAGGATACGCACCGGGATCTCGGGGCGATCGCGGAGATCAACCGGCTGATGTACCGGCAGGCGACGCCGCGCGACGTGCTGCAGACGACGGCGGCGGGAGTGGGAAAACATTTAATGGCGACGCGCTGCCTGATCGCCGTGGGAGCAGCGGGCGACGGGATGCAGCTCACCTCGGAATATTCTTCGCCGGGCGTGCCGATCGTTGGGGCGGGAAAAATTTCCAGCGTGGTGGGATTGATTTCGCAGGTGACGCCGGATTCGCTGGGCGGGTTCGAACTGCACGCGTCGAGCGTGCCGGCGTTGCGCGAGGTGGGACTCGAATCCGCGCTGGGAGTGATGCTCACCGACAAGGAAACGCAGGCGCAATCGGGCGCTTTGCTGATCGGGGACGCGAAGGCGCGACGATGGAAGCCGAACGAGAGTTTTTTCCTGCAGGCGGTGGGCGATCAACTGGTTTTGTCGGTGAATCATACGCGTTTGAGGTCGCTGGTGCGCTCGTTGGCTGTGGCGGATGAGAAGACCGGTTTGTTGAGCCGCGGAGCGTACATCGACTGCTTGCTGGTCGAATCGAATCGGGCGCGGGCGCAGGGCACGCCGATATCGTTGATCGTGCTGCATATCGACCGGGGAGGAGAATTGCTGCGGCAGCATGGCGATTCGGCTGTGGATCAATATATAGAGCAACTGGCGCGGGCGCTTTCGTCGTCGATCCGGCAGACGGATATTGCGGTGAAGTACACGGCGTGGTCGCTAGTTTTCATTCTGCCCGACACGGCCATTGATAACGCCCTGGTGCTGGCGGATAAATTGCGGCAGACGGCGACGACGGTACGGCCCTCGTGGGGCACACCCGAACTAACTATCAGCGCGGTGGTGGCGGAAGCGACGGCGCGGCCAGGAGACGAAACGGAAGATCGCGTTACCGAGTGGATCAATCGCGCGGAATCCGGATTGGAAGAAGCGCGGCACCGGGGCGGAGACACGCTGGTGGCGCTGCTAACACCATAGTGCCAAACTAACTTCCGAGATTTAGCCTGTTTTGCAATTCTAAAAATTACCGAGAGGGGAAAATGTTCACGACAGATGCTGTGATTCTGGAAGGCGCGCGCACGCCGATGATTCGGTATATGGGCGCGTTCGAGGATACGAACGCTCTGGAATTGGGAGCGGCGGCGGGGAAGGAAGCGATTCGCCGCGCGGGCGTCGATGCGCAGGAATTCGACCACGTGATTTTCGGCAACGTGATGCAGACCAGCGCCGACGCACTGTATGGCGCGCGGCATGTGGGATTGAAAGCAGGCTTGCCGATCGAGACTCCGGCGGTGACCGTGAATCGACTATGCGGGTCGGGAATGGAATCGATCACGCAAGCGGCGCAGAGGATTTTGTTGGGCGAAGCGAAAATGGTTTTGGCGGGCGGCACCGAGAATATGTCGCAATGCCCGCACGTGATTCGCGGGGCGCGTACGGGATTTCGATTGGGCGAAGGCAAGCTCGAGGATTCGCTGATGTCCGGGCTGTACGACACGTATTGCGGATTCAGCATGTCCGAAACGGCGGAAAATTTGGCGAGCGAGCAAGGCATCACGCGGCGGGCTTCGGACGAATACGCGCTGCGCAGCCAGCAAGCGGCGGATAAGGCGTTTCGCGCCGGATATTTCAAAGATGAGATCGTGCCGGTGGAAGTGAAGAAAGGAAAGAAGACGATTGTCGTTGCGGAAGACGATCACCGGCGGCCAGATACGACGATCGAAGTTCTGGAGGCGTTGAAGCCGGCGTTTCGTAAGGACGGAATCGTGACGGCGGGGAACGCGAGCGGGATCGTGGATGGCGCGGCAGCGGTAGTCGTGATGCATGCGAGAATCGCCAAAGAGCGCGGATTGAAACCGTTGGGCCGGGTGGTTGGTTACGCGACAGCGGGCGTGCCGCCGAAAATCATGGGTATTGGTCCGGTGCCGGCGATTCAGAAGGCGTTGGCCGTGGCGGGACTGAAGCTCGAGCAGATGGATTTGATCGAGGTGAACGAAGCGTTTGCGGCGCAATATCTCGCGGTGGAGAAAGTTCTGGGATTGAATCGGGAGAAGACAAATGTGAATGGCGGCGCGATTGCGCTGGGGCATCCGCTGGCGGCCAGTGGAACGCGGCTGGTATTGACACTGCTTTACGAATTGCGACGACGTGGCGCGCGATATGGCGTGGCCAGCGCCTGTATTGGCGGCGGGCAGGGGATCGCGGTTATCGTGGAATCCCTGCCGGCCTAGAACCGCTGAATCGCGGCGGTTTTCCTCAAGCTGGATGCAAATTGCGCGATTATGTGGCGCGCCGTCCAACCCTGCGAAACGTGGCACAATCGGGTATCATTCCGGTGGTAAAATTCAGCCACATAGCTAGGGAAACGATGGCTTACGAAAATTTGCTGCTCGAAGTAAAAGACGGGATTGCGCGGATTACGTTCAATCGCCCGAACGTATTGAATGCGTTGAATCGCAAGACGATGGAAGAACTGGGCGAGATTCTGAATGTGGCGCGGGCGGATTCCGCGGTGCGTGTGCTGATTTTGACCGGCGCGGGGGAGAAGGCGTTCGTCGCGGGCGCGGACATTACGGAGCTCGCGCAGCAGAATCCGGTGGGCGGGCGCGAGTCCACTTTGGTTGGGCAGGGAATCATTCACCGGCTGGAGACGATGGGGAAGCCGTCCATTGCGGCGATCAACGGATTTGCGTTGGGCGGCGGGTGCGAAATGGCGCTAGCTTGTACGATGCGGATTGCGAGCCGAACCGCGCGGCTGGGCCAGCCCGAAGTGAAATTGGGAATTATTCCAGGATACGGCGGGTCACAGAGATTGCCGCGGCTGGTGGGAAAAGGGATGG
>Ga0302325_10009801_pt1 | contig 20856 bp, 19 predicted proteins | sample Palsa_T0_2_FD_201948 | JGI IMG/M metagenome (GOLD analysis project Ga0302325, IMG submission 201948) | Peat permafrost microbial communities from Stordalen Mire near Abisko, Sweden - Palsa_T0_2 | ecosystem: Environmental > Terrestrial > Soil > Palsa > Peat permafrost | place: Sweden: Abisko...
AGCTTTCATCTTGGCGAGTCGGGAATCGCGGGGCTGTACGCGTGGATCTCGATTGCGTCGATCGGCGCGCTGGGACTCTCGCGGTTGATCGACCGGTTGGGGCGCCGCCGAATGCTCCTTGCCTGCATTGCGGGCACGTCGGTCAGCGCATTGGCGGCGGCTGCGGCGACTAACATCGTGGCGTTTGCGGTGTGCGAGATAGCGCTCTACGCGTTCATCGGCGCGACGGTCGCCGGCGGTATCGTGATCCTGGCGGAGGAGCTCACGATCGAAGAGCGTGCTCGCGGGCAAAGCTGGGGCGGACTTGGGATTGGTCTCGGCAGCGGGATCTGCCTCGTGTTGATGCCGATGGTGGCGGGGCATTATTCGTGGCGCTGGATGTTGGTGCTGGCGGCGATGATGGGGGCGGTTGCGATGCGGCGGGCTGCGGGCGTGATTCCAGAAAGCGGCCGCTGGCAACGCGCGGCCGCGACCGGTACGACTGCGGCCAGCAGCTTTTACGACGTATTCGGAAAGTTCTACCGGCGGCGCGCGCTCACGATTCTGATCGCCTCGCTGCTGGGCAATGTGGCGGCGGTCGCAGGGAGCAGTTGGGCGTACTTCCACCTGGTCTCGGTGGTGCGATTGGCGCCGGGAAGAGCCAGCCTCATGATGCTGCTGGGGGGCGGCGCCGGAATGATCGGGTTTCCGCTCGGCGCGCGCGGTTGCGAGCGTTACGGGCGCATCCCGACAATCTTTGTTTCGTGTCTGATGACCAGTCTCGGCGCGGTCGCATTCTATTGGGCTCCTCCGGCGGACCTGGGTGCGAGCTCGCTCTGGATCGGAGTCACTTACTTCTTTTTCATCGCCGGGCTGAGCGCGTGGCAGGTGGGTGCCAATTCGCTGGGGACCGAACTCTTTCCAACATCGCTGCGCGGTTCGATGATGGGATGGTTTGCGCTGATTGGCGCGGCCGCCTCGGTCACCGCGCAGACGCTGATAGCGGTTCTCGCCGGCCGTCTTGGCGGTCTGTCTGTCGTGGTTGGATACCTGAGTCTGCTTCTAGTACCCAGCGCGATAGTCGTCGCGCTGTTCCTTCCCGAAACGCGCGGGCTCTCGCTGGAAGCCGCCGCGATGGAAGAAGCGTTCGAGAAATCGCAGTAAGGATAACTGAGGAACGCCCAGTTGCGCGATGGCTCCGCCATACGGTTGAGGGGCTGGCGCCTCGCTAAGTGCGTCGACGAGAACTGTTGGTGCGGCTCTTTGCGCGGATCCCCTTCTTTTTTTGCGGCGTCGTATCCTCTATTCCCGCCAAAACGAGCATCACACTTCTCAGTAGTTCGCGCGCGCGGCTGCTGCTTAGTTGGTCAAGGAAAAGTGAATTCACGGTGAGGCCCATCCATAGCGAGACTGCCAGTACCGCAGCGTCCTGTGCACTCAATCCAGGCAATCGCGGCGAGACTCGGAAGAGATTTTCGAGGTAGCTGAGCACGCGCTTCGCCTGCTGCTTTTTGCGGTTCCGCAGCGCCGCGTCGTCGGTTGCGGCCGCCATCTGTTGAAGCACAAGCTTCCGATAGGCGGTTGGAACTGCGCGACCACCGATATAGTGATCGACCAGGTTATTGATCTGTTGAGCAGACGGCTTTTGCCGAGACGCTATAAGGTCATTGGCTATATGGTTAGTGATCGCATCGTTCAGGTGCTCCAGAACCGCTTCTTTGCTCGGAAAGTAGTAGAGCAAGTGGCTCACGGTCATCCCCGCTGCGCGCGCGAGATCGCTCAACGAAGTGTTGGAGAACCCGTTCTTGAGCATTTCACGCTGCAGGGCTCCCGCGATTGCGGTCCGACGTTCGGGCGCACTGGTTCGATCGCTGTGGCGAGCCGCGAGATTTCTAGTCGAGCCGTTTTCGGGACTCTGGCGGGGCAATTTCGGCGCCCTCCCAGTCGCGAATGCTACCGAGTGCCGATCAAGTTTGCAAATACTACAATTTTCGTGAAAAAATTGGTGCCGAGGGCGGGACTTGAACCCGCACATGCTTGCGCACGGAGGATTTTGAGTCCTCTGCGTCTGCCATTCCGCCACCTCGGCACTCCGGGGAAGCCCTAGTTTCAGACCGGTAATCTTAAGCAAAGCTCGCGCGCCCCTGCAATGCCGACGCATCGCGCCTCACCTCCTCCTGCGCGACGCAGTGACCGCAGTAGCCAGTCGCCGGCCACCGACGCACTACTCCGATAGCTAGAAGTGAGTATTACATCGAATACCAACTTCGATTCCCACATATATACTCCCTTCGATTGCCTCCCCCACCGCGCCGCTCCTACTATGCATTCATGCAAGCAATCGCCGCACCTATTTCCAAGCCAATCGACCTCCCGCAGGCCCGCGTCACCGCCAAAGGACTCAGGCACGCCTTCGGCGACTGCCTCCTCGGCGCATCATTCCTCCTCGCTGCCCTGCCCGCCGGCCGCGACTTCAGCTTCACTCTCGCCGGCGTCGCCAACGTCGTATGGCTCGCGGGCGCCGCGGTCATGGCCATCATGTCCTTTGCGCGATTCGCACCGCTGAGCTCAACCGTCAGTATCCGCACCCTGGCCGCCACCGGCGGCATGATGGTCCTTCCGATGTTCATGCGTCCGACCAACCCCTCTTTCGGCGCGCTCGCGACTGCCGGCCTTCTCTTCGAGTTGTTCGGCGTGGCGCTCACCCAGGTCGCGCGCGTCTACATGGGTCGTAGCTTCGGCCTGCTGCCGGCCAACCGTGGAATTGTCCTGAAGGGTCCCTTTCGACTGGTTCGTCATCCCATATATTTCGGATGGCTGATGCTCTCGATTGGCTACGCGCTGTCCTTCGCGAGCGAACGCAACTTCATGCTCATCCTCGTGACGCTCCCGCTGATGGTCTGGCGAATCAACCAGGAAGAAGCGCACCTGAGCGCGGATCCCGAGTACCGCAGCTACATGGATCGCGTGCACTACCGTTTGTTGCCGGGCGTGGTTTAAGCCAACTACCTTCCTCGACGCCGCCTGCATCCTCTATTCGTGCGCCGGCTCCGTCACGCTTTGTCGTCGTCGGCGCGTGCCCAGCAGGTAGATCCCGCCCGCGATCGGTGTCGAAAGAAACATCGCGAACGCAAGTCCGCCGATCACCGCGATCGCCAGCGGCTGCTGAACCTTCGCTCCCGCGCCGTAGCCCAGTGCAAGCGGGAAAAGTCCCGCGGCCGTCGCCAGCGTAGTCATCATTATCGGGCGCAGTCTCACCGTCGCCGCCCCGTACAGCGCCGCACCCGGCTCGAGTCCGGCGCCGATTTCGCGCTCGGCATGGTCGAGCAGCAGGATGCCATTCTTCGCCGTGATTCCCGCCACCATGATGATTCCCATGAACGACGAAATGTTGAGCGTCATCCCCGTGACGTCGATCGCGATGAAGCTCCCGGCAAGACACGACACCGCCGCCACCAGGCACGCGATCGCCGGCGTCAGTCGCGCGAACTCCCACACCAGTATCAGGAACATCATGATTGTCCCCGCCATCAGCACCAGCGCCAGCTCCTGAAACGCCTGTTGTTGCTGTTCGTACAACCCGCCGTATTCGATCGACACTCCCGCCGGCAACGGCATCTGCGCGAGGCTTCGCTTGACCTCGCTTACCCCCGTGCCGAGGTCGAGACCTTCCAGCCGCGCGGTGACGTGGACCACCGGCTGCTGCCGCTCGCGATCGATTTCGTTGGTCGCGCCGAGATAGTTGATCTTGGTGACTGCAGCCAGCGGTACCCGTGCCCCCGTGCCCGATTTGAGTATGACCTCCGACAGCGTCCCGAGATCTTCGTGGAACGCGTCGGGGTATCGCACCCGCACCCCCACCAGCCGATCGCCGGAGAGCACACTGGTCGCCACGGTCCCCTCTATCGCCGACTCGAGCGCGTCGCGAATATCATCGGCGCTCAGTCCGTAATGCGCCGCCGAAGTGCTATCGACCACCACCGCCTGCTCCGGGATACTCTCGACCACGCCGTCGAACACGTCCACCACGCCGTGGATTGAGCGCATCCGGTCCGCCGCCTCGCGCGCCGTCGCCTCGATTGTCTTCTGATCGGGGCCGAAAACTTTCACTTCGATCGGTTCCGGAACCCCCGACAGGTCACCTATCAAATCCTGCAACACCTGCGAGAACTCGACCGTCACCCCCGGCACCGAATTCAGGATGCGATCGCGAATCGAGTCGATGACCACCTCGATGTCCCGCCTGCGATCCGGCTTCAGCCGTACCGACATGTCGCCGCGATTCGATTCGGTCAGAAAAAATCCGAGTTGCGTCCCCGTCCGCCGGCTGAACGCCATAACCTCGGGCGTCGACTTGAGAATCGACCCGATCGAATCCAGCAGCGCCGTCGTGTCCGCCAGCGTGCTCTGCGGCGGCGTGATGTAGTCCAGCACAAACGCGCCTTCGTCCAATGGCGGCAGATAGTCCGTTCCGATGTTGCTGTATACCAGGTACGCCACCAGCAGCGCGGCGATCGCGCCGGGAATCGCAAGTGCCGGTACGCGCACTATCGGCCGCACCGTCATCAGCAACCCCCTCTGAACGCCGCGATAGATTCGTCCCGCCTCGCGCGCGTGCCCGCGAAAACGCCCAAGCGCGAGTTCCATCGCAGGCGTGAAATAGAGTGCCAGCAGCAGCGAAATCGCCAGCCCCCCGCCGAGCGTCGCCGCCAGCGAACGAAAGAAGACTCCCGTCACCCCGGAGATCAAAATCAGCGGCGCAAACACCACCATCACCGTCAGCGTCGACGCGATCAGCGGCCGCCGAAGACTCCGCAGCGCCTCGGCCACTGCGGTGCCCGGCGATTGACCCGCCGCGATCTCGCGATGAATCGCTTCGATCATCACGATCGCGTCGTCGATAAAAAGCCCGATCCCCGCCGCCAGCCCGCCGAGCGTCATCATGTTGAACGTCAGCCCCGCCACCTTCATCACGATGAACGTGATCGCGACCGTGCACGGCACCACTATCGCCGCCACTAGCGCGCTCAGCGGACTCAGCGTGAAGATCAGCACCACCAGCACCGACAACCCCAGCCCGAGCGCGATCGCGTCGCGCACGCTGTTGAACGATTCCCGCACCAGGTCCGACTGATCGTACGAGACCGAAAACTGAACGTCCGGATAGCGCTGGCGAAACTCCTCGAGTATCTGCCGCGCCTGCGCCGCCACCCGCTCGGTGCTGCCGCTTGGCCGCCGCGAGATTCCCACCAGCACCGCCGGCCCGTTCTCGGACGCGGCCCGGATGTAGTCCTCGCGAATTCCCACTTCGACCGTGCCCACGTCGCTCACCCGCACCGGTTGACCGCCCCTCGCCGTCAGCGGCAGCGCTGCTATCTGCTCGGCCCCGCCCAGGTCGGACGTCACCACCGTCAGCAGCATCCGATGCGATTCGTTCATCCGCCCCGCCGACGCGACGACATTGTTCTTCGCCAGTCCCGCCACCACCTCGGCCGGCGCCAGGTCATGCTGCAGCATCCGCACCGGATCGAGCCGCACGACGAATTCGCGATACTTGCCGCCGATCACGCCGATTCGGTACGTGCCTTCGATTCGATGCAGGCTCGGCAGCAGGTCGTAGTTCACGATGTCGGTCAGCTCGGGCAGGCTGCGAACCTTCGAGCTTAAACTGAGATCGACGATCGGAAACGTGCCCGTCGTCAGCAGCAATGAATCGACCGTCGTGTCGCGCGGCAGCTGCCCGCGCTCATGGGCAATCGCGGCGTTCAGGGTCGAGAAGCTCGTATGCGGGTCGGTATCTTCTCCGAACGTGACGTCTATCTCGGCGCTCCCGCGCGTCGTCGTCGATCGCACCATCGTCACGCCCGGCACGCTGTAAACGCTCTCCTCCAGCGGCCGTGTCACCGACGCGAGCATTTGTTCCGCCGGCAGATCGCCGCTGTCGGCGAGAATCGTCGCGCGCCGAAACGTCATCTCGGGGAAAACCGCGCTCGGGATCGTTCGCGCCAGCACGACTCCGATCACGCTCGCCGCCAGCACCGCCAGCACTGCCAGGGTCGAGCTGCTCCGCGTCATTGACTGTCCTGCGCGACGCGAACGCCGAGGCCGTCCGACAGCGCATAGCCGCCCGAAGTCACCACCAACTCGCCCGCCTTGATACCCTCGGTTACCTGCACCCGCTCGCGATCGCGCAGCCCCACCTTGATGTCCGTCCGATGCGCCCGCCCGTCGGCCCCAACCACGAACACGTGGTAGCGCTCCACGCCCTGATCCTGAAACAGCGCCGCCGTCGGAATCACGATCGCGTCGGGCACGCTCGCCGTCTCCACCCGCACTTCAACCGGCGCGCCCGCTTCCGCGATACGCCCGCGCCCCGTGAAATCCGTCCGCACCGACGCACTCGCGCTTGACGCATCGAAGTTCGGTAAAATCGCGGCCACCCGCGCGGGAAACTCGACCCCGGGACGAAACGGCGTGGTCACCGTCGCCGCCATCCCCGGTCTCACCATCGAGAGCTGCGTCATCGGCACCGACGTGTCGACATAGAGACTCGCCGGATCGATCAAATCCACGATCGTATCGAGATCGCCAACCATCTGCCCGCTGTTCACCGGCGGCTGTGACACGACCCCCGACTCCGGCGCCACCACCGGGATTCCCCCGCTATGATTGTAGCGCCCGACCGACGCACTCAGCGCCGGCGCGTCCTCTGGATCGATCTTGCGCGCAACCGCGAGTCCCGCCTCCGCCGCTTCAATCTCGCGATTGACCACATGCGCAACCACCTGCCCCTTGCGCACCGTATCGCCGGTGGAAAGTCTCATATCGATCACGCGCCCTGCCGCCGGTGCGCGGATGATCACGTGGCGCTTCGCGACCGTCGTGCCGAGCAGCCGCAGCTCGCTCGTCATCGGATGCACCTCGGCCCGCGCCGCGCTCACCAGCAGCACCGGATTGGGATGCGACGCGTCTTCGTCGCCCCCAATTTTTTCACCGCCGCATGATGCCACCAGCGTCGCCGCCAGTGCCGCCGCGAAAATCGCGGCGATACGGCGATCCGCAACCGCGCGCTTCATCATTGGATATGGCCAAGCAGCAGGTTGGTCTCGGCCACCGCCTCGCGCGCGTTGAATTCCTGGTCATGGCGCTGCAGCCGCAATTGCTCGGCTTGCTGATAAGCATCGAGCACTTCGAGCATCGTCACCGCGCCGCCGCCGAGAAAGCGCGTCCACGTGAGCGCGAAGTTGTCGTCGGCCGTCGGCTGCGCGCGCGTCAGAATGTCGATCTGCCGATTCGCCTGGTCGTAGCGCAGCGACGCATCCGCCAGTCGCCGCCTCAATATGTACTCGGTCTGCCGCGCCTGCGCCGTCGCCGAATGCTCTTTCGCCTTCGCCTGGTCGATATGCGACGAGATCAGGCCGCCGTCGAACACCGGCACCGACATCACGCCGTCGTACGATCCGCCAAAGTTGTGCGCGATGGTCGCCGGCGGATCGACTCCGACAAAGCCGGTCGTGAACGCGACCTGGAACGTCGGCAGACGCTCGGCCTTCGCCGCTTCGATCTGTGACTCGGCCGACGCGATCGCGCGCTGCGCCGCCTGCATCACGGGACTCTGCGCCAGGTCGCCCGCCGGTTTCGCCGCGATTCCAATCGGGACCTCGACCTCGAGGTCTGGCTGATTCGGCTCGCCGATCAAAATGCCGAGCGCCGCCGTCGCGCGCTCGAGATTCCCGCGCGCCGCGTCGAGCGCGAGTTCGGTGCTGTCGCGCGCCGTGCGAAACTTCAGCACGTCATTCGTGATGACGCGTCCGCTCTGTTCGAGCCGCTCGACCGTCGTCACATAGCGCGTCAGTCGCTCGAGACTCTCCTGCAAATCCTGCTGCGCTCCGCGTGCACGAATCAGATCGAAGTACGCAATCGATGTGTCGAAAACAATTTGCGCCCGCGCCGCCGCCACTCCCAGCCGCGATGCTTCGCTCACGTACTCGGCCGCCCGCAATCGTGCCTGCCGCCGTCCCCAGTCCCACGCCGTATAGTCGAGCGTCAGCATCGCCGCCGACAGCCCGCGGTTCGTGACGACCTCGTTGTAGCCTGGCGCCTGGTAATACTCCGCGCCCGCGCCGACCGTCGGAAACAGCGGTGCGCGCTGCTCGTTCACATGCGCGATGCTCATGTCGCTCGCCGCGGCGGCGACGTCGATCGAAGGCGCGTATCGCAGCGCCCGATCGATTGCGTCCGACAGCGTAATGGTCGCGGCGGTCGCCACCGAAGCCCACGACAGGATCGCGGCAGCCACCATCGCCCTCGATAGATTGCGGCTAATCTGCTTCATCGGCGAAACAGTAACAGCAGCCCGCGAACCGGCCAAATAAATAGATGTTAAGCCGTCGCGGCGGTTGGGCGGCTAGCGCAAAGGCACGGTCGCTCGATTCGGGTCCTCTTTAACCAGCGCCAGCGTCACGACGAACGCGCTTCCGCCCGTTGGCAGATTCGCCGCCGCGATATCTCCCCCATGCGCTCGCGCGATCTCCCGGCACAGGCTCAAACCAAGTCCGCTGCCTTCGCCGGGCGATCCCGCACCGCGATAAAATCGATCGAAAATGTGCGGCAACTCCGCCGGATGGATTCCCTCGCCGGTGTCGGCAACCCTTAGTACCGCGCGATTCGCGTCGCTCTTCAGTCCGACGTCGATCGATCCCCCGGCCGGCGTGAACTTCAACGCATTGTCGAGCAGGTTGATAATCAACCGGCGCAAGTGCCCCGCGTTGCCGTTTACGAAAACGTCCTCCGCCGCATTCACCGTCAGCTTTACCTCACGCGCCTGCGCCAGCGGTCCCACCGTCGCCGTTATCTCGCTCAGCAGCGCCCGCAAATTCAGCTTCTGCCGATCGACCGTCGTTTCGCCGTTGAGCCGCGACAGCATCAGCAGTTCGTCCGCAATCCTGCACAGCGACAAGGCCTCGCGATGCGCCGCGCCCAGCGCCTTGCGGTTTTCCTCAGGCGTCCGTTCGCGCGCGAGCGCTACCTCCAGCCCCGTGCGCAGCACGGCCAGCGGCGTGCGCAATTCATGCGCCGCGTCAGACGCGAACCGCCGCTCGGTCGCCGACGCACGCTCGAGCCGCTCGAGCAACGCGTTGATCACCTCGGTCAGCTGCGCGACTTCATCAGATACCGGTGGAACCGTCAGCCGCGAGCTGAGATTCGTCGGCCCGATAGCGTCGAGCCCCGACGTCACCAGCTCGATCGGCCGCAACATCCGTCCCGCCAGCAGGTATCCTCCACCAACGCAGACCAGCAGCACGATCGGTACCATCAGCAGCAGCAGGTTGCGCAGGCTGCTGACCGATTCCTCGACCAGCCCCGCCTGCACCCCGCTTTGCAGGTACGCGATCTCGCCGTTGTACATCATCGGAACGACCGCAAACCTGAACTCATGGTTGCCGACGATCGCGGGATGTGTGGGCAGCGCCGGATCGAACGGCGGCGGAATCGTATGCACGTCGCCGTAATTCCCAACCTCGCCACTGGCCGTGACGATTCGCACGCGCCGGCCCGGCCCGATATCCGTTTCAAGACTGAGGCGCTGCAGGATTCCAACGGCGCTCGAGGTGCCTCCGCGCTCGATTTGCTCGGCCGTGTTTTCGGCTTCCTCCAGCAGCGCCGCGTCGAGCGCACCCCGCTGCTCACGCGCGAAGAGTTTCACCGCCGCGATCGCAGCGACCAGCAGGATCGCCGCCAGCACCGCGGCCCAGTAAATAGTTAACCTGAGTCTGATCGTCATGGGCGGGCCACCGCGCGTCGTGCGCGGTGTCAGTCCGCGCGCATCGTGTAGCCGACTCCGCGCACAGTGACTATCAGCGAACGATCGGCGCGCTGATCGATCTTCTGGCGCAGCCGGTTCACGAACACTTCGATAAGGTTGGTCAGCGAACTATAGTTTGAATCCCAGACCGTCTCCGCGATCATGTCGCGCGTCACCACTTGCCCGGCGTTGCGCATCAGCAGTTCGAGCAGCATCTTTTCCTTGGGCGACAGGTTCAGACCGTGCTCGCCGCTCTTCGCGCGCCGCTTGACGGTATCGAATTCCAGGTCGCCGACCTTGAGTACCGTCGACGCCGGCGCGCGCGGACGCCGCGCCAGTGCCTTGATTCTCGCAATCAGCTCGGCGAACGCGAACGGCTTCACCAGGTAGTCGTCGCCGCCTGTGTCGAGCCCGGCCACGCGCTCATCCAGCGCGCCGCGCGCCGTCAGGATCAGCACCGGCGTGTGATTACCGGCCGTGCGCATCTCGCGCAGCAGGTCCAGCCCGTTCTTGCCGGGCAAGCCGACGTCCAGCACGATCAGATCGAGCGCGCCCCGCGCGATTATCGGTTCGGCCGCCTCGGCACTTCCGGCTATTTCGACCGCGAAGTCTTCCTCGACCAGTCCCTGCTTGATCGAGTTGGCCAACCGGGCTTCATCCTCGACCAGCAATATCCGCAGCGCGTTCATACCCTACGATGCTGCCACGCCGCCGCCGCCAAAAAAAGCGACCTCCCCCGTCAGATCGCCATCGACAGGATTCCCGCCGCCACCAGAGTGCCCGCCCAGATGGCGTCGAGGTTGATCCACGCGCTGCGCAGGATGGCCAGTCCGACCCACTTGTAAACTAATGTCGCAATGGCTCCTGTCACCACGATCATCGCGCCGGTATGAACCAGCACCACGGCAATCGCCTGCCCGGTCGAATAAGTCCCGCAAATTGCTGCCATTTGATGGGCCTGGGCGGAATTCGGCGTCATTCCGATCAATATCGGAAACAGCATCAGGCCTGCGCCATGCGCCGACGCCATCAGGAACGACCACAGCGTCAACTCCGCCGCGTTCACCCGCATCGCAACCCAGCGCGGATGTGCGTGGGGCCATACAAATCGAAACAAGCCGAAAAGTATCAGCGCGACCGCGCCTATCGGTCGAAGGTAGTCGATCGCGAAAAAAAGGCGAAGCCCACCGATGATTGCGACGACCGCCGCGATCGACGCCAGATGTCCCAGCGCGATCGGACCGAGCGCCCACAGCACCTTTGAGACCCGTTGCTCCTGCAGGCCGAGCGCAACTGCGAACAGCCAGCCCATCGACGGATCGAAACCGTGATATGCGCCGAGCGCCGCGACCAGTATCCACGGCCACGCGGACGTCACGGATAGCAGAACGAGTCGGACGACGAGTCGCCGCCTTCGAGGCGAATCTGATGCGGCCGCTCGCCGTCAAACGTCGTGAAAAAATTCGGGTCGACCGTCATTCCGCCCGCCGGCGCGCAATCGATCTTCGCGACCCAGCCGCGCACGCCCTCCGGATAGAACTGCGCATCCCACGCTCCGTACAGCGAATTCGATATGTAAATCCGCCGACCGTCGCGACTAAGCTCGATCATCTGCGACGCGCCGTTGAGCGGCCCGCTCTTCGGATGCTTCCCGTGCGAAACGATTCCGCCGAGCCGCACACTGCCGGTCTCCTTCGGCTTGAACGGATCGCTCACGTCATATTGCTTCAGGTCGCCGGTGCCGAAACACGCCACGTACAAAAACTTGTCGTCGAGGCTCAGGTTGATGTCGGTGATCAACGGCGGCACCGCCTTGAACGGCTTGAGCGCCGGCGGCAGCACGCTTTCGTCGGCGGGCTCGGCGGGAATCTCGATCACCTTGCTGACTTTCCACTCGCCCGCATCGCGATGCCATAACCAGATCGACGCCGACAAATCCTTGGTCGAGATGACCACGCCGACGAAACCGAAAGTCTTGGTCGGGTCATGCGACGGCCGCAGCTCGAGCGCCATCTGCTGATCGGGGCCGAGGTCGAGCGACTTCAGATGACGCCGGTTGCGCAGGTTCCAGATATGAATCGCGTGGCCGTACTTGTTGCCGAGCAGCAACTCGGGCGACACACCGTTTTCGATCATGTTCGGCGTCCCCCATTCGCTGGTAATCGCAACGTCCCAGCCGAGATGCCACCAGAAATCGTACGCGAACCTCTGCGGCCCGCGATCGACTTCCCATCGCCCGAGCACGTCGAAGCTCTCGTGATCGAGCAGGAAAATTCCGCCCGGCCCGTCGCCCTTCGGATCGCCAAGCGCGCTCACGTAAATCGCGTCGGGCCCGCAATGCACCGTGTGCGGCCGGCTGTATCCTGCGCGCGACGCAATCTCGTCGGCCTCGATCGTCTTCACCAGCTTCGGTTTGGTCGGATCGGGCTTGGTATCGAAAACGTACATCCGCGATGATCGCAATCCCGGCACCAGCAGGTAGCGCCTCTCGATATGAGGATGCGGTGCGTACGGACACAGCGCCGCGCTGCATGCGTTCCAGCCGAAGTGATGCAACTCGTCGCCGACATTGGGGACTTCAGCGCGCCCCACCACTTGCGAGTAGGTCTTCGACTTCGGATCGAGATCCATCACGCACAGCGCATCATGCTTTCCGTTCGCCGGCGTCGGGTTGAACGTCACGACGTAGCCGAGCTGCTCGGGCGGCGCCTGCATCGCCATGCGCGCCGACGGGTAAAAGGTTTGATCAGGTTTCCAAAGCGCCATGAATTCGCACCGCCTTGCGCAAAGATGATTCCGACGGTATCGAACGCATCGAATCTCAGGCAAGAGCCGCGCGCGGAGCGGTTGCCCTCCTCGGCGCCGCTTGATGTAACATTCGCGATGGCGCCGGCGCGGCGACTACTCACTCGGGACGCGATGCCGATGGAAGACAAAACAGTTCTCTACGAAAAGCACGACCGCATTGCCAAGGTCATCCTCAACCGGCCGCGCTACAAGAACGCGCAATCGCGCCGCCTGCTCGAGGAAATGGACGCCGCCTTTGCCGAGGCCAACGCTGACGACGACGTCCGCGTCATTGTACTTGCCGGCACCGGCGACAATTTCTGCTCCGGCCACGACCTCGGCACCCCCGAGGAAAAAGAAGATCAGGCGCGCCGCCCATTTCCCAAGGGCGTGCGCGGCGAGTATGCGCGATCGCGCCAGATGTTCCTCGACAACACTTTGCGATGGCGCGATCTCGACAAGCCCACCATCGCGCAGGTGCAGGGCCTCTGCATCTTCGGCGGCTGGATGTTTGCCGCCGCGATGGATCTCGTCGTCGCCTCCGACGACGCGAAGTTCCTGCCCGCGTTGCTGCAGTACTTTTCGATTCCGTGGGACATGCCGCCGCGCAAGGCCAAGGAAATTCTCTTCCAAAGCCGTTTCGTCGACGCCGAAGAGGCCGCCCGCCTCGGCTTCGTCAACATGGTGGTGCCGCGCGCACAGCTCGAGTCCGAAACGATGGCGCTTGCAAATCGAATAGCAGAGAGCGACCGCTTCACACTCCGTATGATCAAGTGGGCGGTGAATTCCGCGCAGGACGCGATGGGCTACAGCACCGCGATTCGCAACGCGCACTCGCATCACATGATTCTCGGCATCGGCGGGTTGCTGCACGCGAAGGCGCAAGGCAAGGAGCTGCCCAAGCGGATGGCGGGCGTCGAGCAGGCACTCAAGAAAGTCAGGAAATAGGGCGCACCACGCGCCGTTGTGGTTCGAGGATCGGCGAAACGAAATCAATATGAGACATTAGCGGTCCGGTAAGACCCCTTCCGGGCGAACCGATTCGTTTCGATTTTCAAAACTCGTCACAATAGAAGTGTGACGGCCTCGATTCCAAAACTGAGCTGCGCTGTTGTTGCGGCATTCCTCCTATGCACACTCGCAGCGACCGCTGCCAGCGCATCCGACGCGAGTCCCGCGGCCACGCCCGCTCCTTCATCTGACGCAACGCCGCCTTCTGCCCCGGCAATCGCCGAGCCGCCCAGCGCGTCGTTGCCCTCGCTTGCGCATCGGATCGTAGGCGGCGAATTTGAATTCGCCGCCGCCGACGGCGACACCTTCACCAGTATCGGTTCGCGCTTCGGCGAGAGCCCCAAAGTCCTGGCCCGCGACAACGGCAAGCAGGTCACCGATCATCTGGATGCCGGCGACACCGTTCGCGTCGACAATCGCCACATCGTTCCGATTGAGGGAACCGATCTGATCGAGGTCAACCTGCCGCAGCGGATGCTCTTTCACTTCGAGGACGGCAGCGTGACCGGCGCGTACCCGGTTGCGATCGGTCAGCCGGGCCGCCAATGGCAGACACCGATCGGCTCCTTCAAAGTGATCCAGATGCGCGAAGATCCGACCTGGCGCGTGCCGGCCTCGATTCAGCAGCAAGAGGAAGCGGCGGGCAAGGAGGTTATCGATGAGGTCGATCCCGGACCCGACAATCCGCTCGGCAAGTACTGGATCGGGCTCAGTTTCCCGATCATCGGCATTCACGGCACCAATCATCCGATCAGCGTGTACAGCTACCGGACCCACGGATGCGTCCGCCTCCATCCCGACGACATCGAGGCGCTCTTCAACGCCGTCGATCTGAATGACCGCGGCGTAATCGTTTACTACCCCCTGATGCTCGCCCAGCTCGGCGACGGGCGAATTTTCCTCGAAAGTGAGCGCGACATTTACCGCAAAGGCACCGGCGGAATTGCGGCGGTAAAGGCTCTTGCACAAGGCAGCAAGATAGATAATCTTATTGACTGGTTTAGCGCGTCTGAAGTCGTAAACGACGAGGACGGAATCGCGCGCGACGTGACTCTCGAGACCGATCGCGCAGGGGGAGCGCCAGCAGATTCGATTGCGGCGGCAGCAGTTGAGCGAACGACCACACTCGCAATCCGAGCATCGCGCGGACTTATCGCGGCGGCGGTTCCTCCGCATTAGCGCTATCGCCGCGGCACAGCTCGTCGTGCCCGCGGTCGCGATGGCGCGCACCACAGTTCAGCTTCGGCGCCGCTCGCTCAGCTTCTACGCGCTCCATACCGGCGAGAGCCTGAACACGACTTACTGGCAGGACGGCCAGTACATTCCCGGTGAACTCGATCGCATCAACTATATCCTGCGCGATTTCCGCGCCAACGAAATCAAGCCGATCGATCCCAATCTGCTCGACCTGCTCGTCCGCATCCAGCACCGGCTCGGCACCTCGCAACCGTTCCAGGTGATCTCCGGATACCGCTCGCCCGTGACCAACGCGATGCTTCATGCCAACAGCGAAGGCGTCGCCGTCCACAGCCTGCACATCGAAGGCAAGGCCATCGACATCTGCGTCCCCGGCCGTAGCCTGCCGCAACTACGCGGCGCCGCACTCGCGCAACAGGCCGGCGGCGTCGGCTACTACCCTAAATCCGACTTCGTCCACGTCGACACGGGCCGCGTCCGCTTCTGGTAAAATGCTTCCGGTTCCCCTTCCCGCGCGGGAAGGGGTTAGGGGTTAGGTTCCGGAGTCTTCAGCAGCGATTTTGCCGCTTGGCGCTAAATCGTGCGCCGCAGAAAATCGAACATCTTATCGAGTCCCTGCTTGCATCCCGACAGCACGCCCATCTGGATAAACCCGTGCGGCATCTCTTCGAGGATCACAACTTCATGCCGAATGTCGGCGCGCTTGAGCGCCTCGGCCATCGACTTCGTCTCCGGCAGCAACGGGTCGGCGGTACCGCATATGATGAAGCTCGGCGGCAGAGCACCCGCCTTCACCGCGCGGATCGGACTGACGCGAGGATCCTCGAGATTCTTGGGATAGCCCGCGCCGGCGTACGCCTTCACCATTCCCTCGATCGCGGCGGCGTCAGTTTCGCGCTTGAGCACCGCTGGAAAATCGAACACGCCGTAAATCAACAGCGCCGCTTTTGGCCGCGCGCCTGAATATTTCTCCGCTGCCATCGACGTCACGGTCGCTGCCGTCAGATTGCCGCCCGCCGAATCGCCACCGACCGCCAGCCGCGACGCGTCCCCGTTCCATCGCTTCGCATTCTCGCCGGTCCACTTCACCGCATGCACGCAGTCGTCGAGCCCCGCGGGAAATGGATGCTCCGGCGCCAACCGATAATCGACGTTGACTGTCAGGTATCCCGCTTCGGCAAATTGCATCCCGAGCTTGCGATGCGTTTTCGGGCTGCCCGCGATCCATCCGCCGCCATGCAGATAAACGACCACCGGATGCGGCCCCGCGCCCTTCGGCACCGCAACGTCCGCGGTGAGACCGGGGCGAAGTTCGACCGACTCATGGAACGCGCCAATCTCAGGGAGGTCCTGATTCAACATCGGCCCCATAGTTTCCATCGCCGCGCGCAGCCCCTTCACATCGCTCGGAATAGGACTCTTGGCGAGAAAATCGAGAAATGCGCGTTCCTGATCTGTAAGCACGTTAGCCTCCGTCTCTGATTCCTCGCCCGTTACGTTACGGGAGAGGTTAGGTGAGGGTTCTGCGATTCAGCCGAATGCCCGCGACTTACTGCAGCGCGCTTGCGCCGACCGCGGCCTTCACCAGCGGCTCGAGCTCGCCCGCCTCATGCATCTCGCGGATTATATCGCATCCGCCAACGAACTTGCCGTCGACGTAAACCTGCGGAATCGTCGGCCAGTTGCTGTAGCGCTTGATCCCGTCGCGCAGCTCCGGGTCGCTCAGCACGTCGGCCGTCGCGTACGGCACGCCCAGCTCATCGAAAATCGCAACCGTCGCCGCCGAGAATCCGCATTGCGGAAAGTCGCGATTGCCCTTCATGAAGATCATGATCCTGTTCTCTTTGACCGCCGCGTCGATCTTCTCGAGTATGTCCGCCATTGGCTTCCTGTTACCTCCGGTTCTGGTACTGTGCGGGCGTCAAGGTTTTCAGCGTCAGCGCATGCACCTGCACGCGCATCGCGTCGCCCAGCGCCTTGTACACCAGTTGATGCCGTTCAACGAGACCCTTGCCTTCGAAACTCGCACTCACTACCAGCGCCTCGAAATGGTCTCCGCCGCCGGTGTAATCCCTCACTTCAATTTGCGCATCGGGAATGCCGCGCGCAATCATCGTCTCGATTTCCTTCGGGTCCATCACTGAACCGGCATCTTAACCCGCAAAGCCCCCGGGAATCCACAGCAGCTCGATTTCGCGCTTCTTTCCCCTTCACCGGGTGCAGGGGTCACCCCTGCCGAAGGAAGCGTGAAACCCACCGCGGGTTTCACATCAGATCCATTCCTTCCTCAATGCTCGACTTTTATCCGCCCGCTCTTTATCGCCTTCAACAAAGCATCGTAGTCGCTCTCCGTTTGATCGGCATAACCCTTCGCGAATTCCACCAGCGCGTCATCGAACGCATCACTCGATCCCAGGTAGCCGGCGATCATCGCAGGATCTCCAGCGCGCGCATGCGCCAGCGCGAGCGCCCAGCCGCACGCGTCGGCGAAGTAGGCGAGGTCCTCGGGATCCTTTGGATCGACCGGCATCGCAATCTTCATGTCCCGTAATTGGCGGACGTAAAAGTCGCGCCGAGGCTGCAACCCGACCATCCAACCGAGGAATATGTCGCTGGCCGCCTGCATCAGCAATTGTCCACTGACTACCCGCTGTCCGTGCGTTGCCGATTTGCTGCGGCCGGCGTACGGCTCCAGCACCGAGGCGCGAGCTTCCTTGATCTGAAGAAACAGCGGCGCCGCCTGTTCGTCCCTGAACAACGCGACTTCGCAGAAGGTCGCGACACTCCCGATGCCCACGACTTTGAGCGCAACATCCAGCAACTCGAATCGATCGAACAGATCAGCGTACGGCATTGACAGCGAGTCGCGATATCGCCTGAAGCTCGATGCGGCGTGCCGGCGATATTCAGCTGTCCGTTGCGATGGCAGGTGATAGATAAGCGGCGGATGGTCCTTGATTTTGGTGTTCTCTCCGGACGTCAAAGGAAGCACAGCGTCAGGCACCGTCCTTCGTTGCGCTTCTTCGGCAGCCTTCCGGTCGCGTTTGCGATTTCCCGGCGTCGGAACTCTATCGACAAGGTCCTGGAAATCGATCTTCTGATACCACACTTCAAGCGATGGCATCGCCGCGTATTCCGCCAGATGCTCGCGATACGAACGAACCGCCGCTCGCACCGCGCTTTCCCTACTCCCGGAACCGGTACCCGCCGTGCGGCCCGCGACCTCGATACTCGCACTCAAGCGCTTGACGTCCCACTCCCACGGGGCCGGCAGCGTTTCGTCGAAATCATTGATGTCGAAAATCAGGTTGCGCTCGGGCGACGCGAACGCTCCAAAGTTCATGATATGGCAGTCGCCGCACGCCTGCACGCGGACTCCGATGCGTGGTGTATGCGACAAGTCATAAGCCATCACGGCCGCCGCACCACGCATGAAGGCGAACGGCGATTGCTGCATCCGCCCATAACGAATCGGCAGCAGCGCGAGGATTCGCCCCGCGTCGGGTTCAACCAGCAGCTTTATCGGATCAGGCCGATTGGCAGACGCCTTCCACCGCCCATGGCTCTTGCGCGGTACGCGCTTGCGAAGGCCGCGGCCAACTTTCAGACGTTCCGCGATAGAAGCTCGCGGCAACCAACGCATGAAACTCAATACTTGGCTGCAGGCACTACCCCTGCCCAGGGAAATCGAGAACCCGCGACGAGTTCCGGATTTGTTTGACTGAGTTCAACGAATCTAGTTCACAACCGAAATATTCTCGACATGGCCGTCGCTACCGTCCGGCTTCCCCGGTGCACCGCCACCCTTGACTCCATCGAGCAGCTGCTCGGCGTTCGAAGTTATCTCGCCCGCCTGGCCCGCTCCTACTACTTTCGAAAATATTTTGCCGTCCGGCCCGATGAACAGCGTCGTTGGTATCGCCTCGATTCCAAGGCTGTTGGTGAGATTCTCGTCGGCCAGCGCGATTGGATAGTTGATTTGGAATTCTTCGATGAACGGCGCCACCGCCCGCACGCCGTCGCCCTGGATCAGGTCGCACGAGACGCCGATTATCACCAGCCCACGCGACTTGTTGTACTTCTTGTAGAGCGCGACCAGTTCCGGAATCTGCCGCCGGCACGGCCCGCACCACGTCGCCCAGAAATCGACGATCACGGGATGCCCGCGATAGCTGGCCAGGTCGATCTGCTTGCCGTCGAGCCCGGGCGCGCTGAAGTTGAGTCCCTCATCCGCCGGCGCCGTCGACGGCGCTGCCGCCTCTGGCGTGTCCAGATGCGGCGGCGGCGCAGGCGCTTCGGCCCGCTTGAACGAAGAATGAATAAGCGCCCCCACGATCAGCACGACCGCGACTACCACGCCTGCCGTCCGCAGTCCTGCCCGCCGGCCGTTCATACCTGCTCGATTACCGTCGCGATCCCCTGCCCGATCCCGATACACATCGTCGCCACGCCCAGCGCCACGCCGCGCCGGCGCATCTCATGCGTCAGCGTCACCACCAGCCGCGCCCCCGAGCATCCCAGCGGATGCCCCAGCGCGATTGCGCCGCCGTTCACGTTGAGCCGCTCTTCGTCGATCTTGAGATCGGTGTTGCACGCCAGCACCTGCGCCCCGAACGCCTCGTTGATTTCGAACAGGTCGATGTCGCCTACCTTCAGTCCCGCGCGCCCGAGCGCCTTATGCGTCGACGGCACCGGCCCCCATCCCATTATTTCCGGTCGCACTCCCGCCACCGCCGTCGCCCGAATCTTCGCCATCGGCTTGAGTCCCAGCGCTCGCGCCCGCTCCGCACTCATCAGCAACACCGCCGCCGCGCCATCGCTCAGCTGCGATGAGTTCCCCGCCGTCACCTGCCCGTCAGGCTTGAACGAAGGCTTCAACCCCGCCAGCTTCTCCATCGTCGTTTCCGCGCGCGGTCCCTGGTCAACATCGACCACCGCGCCGTCGGGCAGTTTCACCGGCACGATTTCCTCTTTGAAGCGCTCGCGCGCCGCCACCGCCCGCATGTTCGATCGCAACGAGAACGCATCCGATTGCTCGCGCGTGATCTTGTACATCTCGGCCAGCCGCTCGGCCGTCATTCCCATGAAGAACATGTCGCGTGGAAACATATCGAGCAGCTTCGGATTGGGCAGAATTCCCGATCCCATCGCCACATGCGTCATATGCTCGACCCCGCCCGCAATCGCCACTTCGCCCGCACCCGTCATTATTTCCTGCGCCGCGAAGTTCACCGCCTGCAGGCTCGATCCGCATTGCCGGTCGATCGTCGTGCCCGCAACCTCGACCGGCAGCCCCGCCAGCAGGCCGATCATCCGGCCGACGTTCAGCCCCTGTTCGCCCGTCTGATTCGCGCATCCCCAGACGACGTCTTCGATCTCCTTGGGGTCGAGCTTCGGATTCTTCTCGATCAGCCGCCGGATACAAATCGCGCCCAGGTCGTCGGCGCGGATATCCTTGTAGTAACCCTTGTCCTTGCCCGCCTTGCCAATCGGAACCCTGACGCCATCGACGATTACAACTTCGCGCACGATATTCTCCTTGGGCGGCCCGCGTCGCCCGATGCGCACGGCCGCAAATCGATAACTCTATATGATACTACGCTTGCGCAATTCCGATAGCCGTAAACTGTCGTAACCCAGAACGCTCGCCAGCACCTCGTCGGTGCTCTCGCCCAGCCGCGGCGCGGTCGTCGCCGGTATATCGGTATCGCCGATACTCTTCAGCGGCGATCCCGGCACGATCAATCCGTCGAACGACGAATGCTCCGCGCGCAATATCATATTGCGTGCCGCCAGATGCCCATCGCGGCTGACCTCCTCGACGTTCGCTATCGGCGCGCACGGCACCGACGCCTCGTTGAGCAGCCGCAGCCAATGGTCCCGCGGCTCGGTCGCGAACACTCGCGCTAAAATCGCCTCGAGCTCCGGATGGTTCGCCGTCCGATCTGCATTGGTCAGAAATCGCGGATCGTCTTTCAGCTCCGCCATCGTGATCGCATCGCAGAATCGCAGCCAAATCGCCTCATTGCCCGCGCCCATCACGAAGTAGTCATCCGCCGCGCGAAACTGCTGAAACG
>Ga0302325_10009802_pt1 | contig 20856 bp, 32 predicted proteins | sample Palsa_T0_2_FD_201948 | JGI IMG/M metagenome (GOLD analysis project Ga0302325, IMG submission 201948) | Peat permafrost microbial communities from Stordalen Mire near Abisko, Sweden - Palsa_T0_2 | ecosystem: Environmental > Terrestrial > Soil > Palsa > Peat permafrost | place: Sweden: Abisko...
CCTCTTCTTCTCTCTTTAGCTTTAGATCTTCGCATATAGCCCAATTGTACGAGTTCAGGTGAAGACCTCTTCCTCTAGTGAAGTGTATCCTGGCATACCTCGTAGGCCCGTCACACTAACCAATAATCCAATATAATTCTTCACTTTAGTGAAGCTTATCCAAAAGCTTAAATACTATCCAAATAAACCACGAACTAACTAGAAGTATAGGACAAAGACCTATACACACCTTTAGTCCTCTATAAACTATGCTCTAACACCCTTCCGGACAAACTTAGGTAGCCTACATTTCACTTTTCCTACACGGAGGTTCTAACACATCGGAAGCTTTTATTTATAACCTGTCACCAAATAGCTAGTTTATAGTTTAAAAGGCTTGAGGTGATCGCTGTAGAATGACCTAGGAATCGCGGTACCGTTGATCTACCAAAGATAGTATGATTTACCTTGAAAACCTTCTGGCCCAACAATGATAAAAGGACCCTTATATGCCCGGTGCATTTTCTTCTTTATAGACTTCGTATCGTATAACACAACCAGATCCCCGGGACTAAAACTTCCTTGGCCTCTAACACCCAAATCATGTCGATCCTTCAACACCCGCTTTCACTAATTTCTCTATTCAACAGTATGCAAACGCTATGATTCCTGTTGCATGAAATGCAGTTGTGTGTATATATTATGATTCATGAAGGAAGAAGGGGGCGGAAGCCCGGCTATATACACGAAATGGGGTTACATGACCTAAAGTCATGTGAGGTGAAGTGTCAACGTAACAATTCCCTTTTAGCTAAATGCCAAAAGACGGCCTTAACCCAATTGTCTCTAGTAATTTTAGTAAACAACTCGACTCGATTAACCTCTAAGTTAATAACATTTTACATCTCTTTCTAAGGGGTTTGAGCGGTGAATCCTTTTATATATACATCGAAAGCAAGCTTGGCTTTAATTTTATAACGGCATGTGGACTATAGGCCCTCAAGGAGATTATAGATAAACCAAATCAAGTATGAGAAAAAGACCCTGTTCTTAAAATCTAAAGCTAGGGAGAGAAGAAAAGCAAAGAAGGGAGAAGAGCCAGCTATAAATATATGGTTTGGTTCACGTGGCGTAATCACGTGCCTACTCTAAATGGCCTCTAAGATGGCTAAAATGGCTAGCCAAATTGGTTTGTCGTACATGATGTCGGTATTGTTATAAGATTGCGTACTCTGTCAATCGGTTATCGAACCTATTAACTATTAAGGCCCACCCTGCTCCTGCACCTCAACCTTCGCCTTCTTCACACTCCTCCACCCCATCCCCCAACAACTTACAAACGCCGCAACAGCGGCGCCTGTAATAAGATAAAAGACATTGTTGATAGACTTATCATACGACAAAATTACAGCAGGCAGCGACGCAGCCGAAACAACCTGGCGGATACCTGTCGCACCCGCAGCGAAGACGGTCTGAGGATCGACTTCCGGCGCAAAAATATGCAGCTTATCTTTCAACGAATTTGAGAATATCGTTTGCGCGAAAGAGAGAAATAGAGCGGGGCCGAAGCCTTGGCTGAAAATGACAGCAGCCATGCCGATGGATACTTGTTCGGGCTTGAGATGGTTTTGGACTGCAACGAGAGGCTGAAGCTGTTAGTTGAGGCGAGAGTGGAGAGAAGGTGGGACGTACCATTTGCAATCCACAACCGCGTCCTATACCTGCAATTATTTGGAAGAAGACCCATTTGACGGTGGCCGTTGTTGGGTCGAGTGTGGTGAGGAGGCCGGTTCCGATGGATGCTAACACACCGCTAGCGATAGCCCATGGGAGGTAATACCCAAAACGACTAACTGCGTTTTATCAGCGCCTGTGAGGATAGTAGATTTATCAGAGAACAAACCTTGAACTCCTGAGAACATGGCAAATAACATCTGGCTGAGAATGGAGGGTAACAGGTAAACACCGCTCATAGTTGGCGAGGTCCCGCGAACAGCTTGGAAGTATATGGCCATGTAGAAGCTCGTCACTAACAAATTGGAGCATATGAAGAAATATGTCAGACAGCTAGACCAGACGATCCGCTGGCCGAGCATAGATAGAGGAAGCATCGCTGTGTCACCTCTTCTATGCTCCCAGAGCAGGAATACAACGAGCGCGCCAGCAGCCCCGCAGAATAGTCCAATGACTGTGGCACTGCCCCATCTGTATGTTGTTCCACCCCATTCGATTGCGAGTAGGAACATGATCGCTGCTGAGGCAAAAATGGCGAAGCCAGGGAGATCGAATGAGTGAAGGATGGCTGGCAGACCTGTTTTGATCTCGCTTTTAGGTCGCCGGTCGGGGATGTGGATGAAGATGAGGGCAAGGAAGACTACCCCACCGATGGGAAGATTGATGTAAAAACCTGAGTATATTAGTCGATGTTCATGAGTTTCGGAGAGGTGGGAAGGGGGGTGGGGGAAGAAGAGTGAGGCAACTGACACCAACGCCATGACACATATTGAGTCAATGCTCCCCCAATCAATGGTCCAACTAAAACACCTAATTGAGCAGCTATTACAGTTGATCAGTATTGCACGTCTCGGTTGGGTGGGGATGAAAAGGAGACTTACTCCCTATCAAGATCCCAAGATAAGCTTTCAGTCGCAGAACGTTAGTAATCTGTTGATACTTGAGGACAGTGGCACTCATACCTGCTGTTTTCTCCATGGGTACACACGCACGGATTATCGTTAGTGCGCCATTCATCATGCCGGATGCGCCCATGCCAGCGACGGCTCGACCAACGATGAGCATCTTAGAGGATACTGCTACACCGCACAAAAGAGAGCCTAATTCGAAGAATACAAAGAAGAACATGAACGCATACTTTTAGAAGTCAGCTTGTTGACCGAGGAGAGTGCATTGATTGCAGAGCTTACTTTTGACTTAAACTGATTGTAGAATTTGCCTGTCAATGGTTGAAATGCAGAGCTAGACAATTAGCATCTGAGTTTGGGAGCTTCTAGAGGAGATTGTAACTCACGAGGCTAACTGATATGCGGTTCCATACCACCCGATGTCTGACAGGGAATGAAAGTCACTGGTGATCCTGGGAATGGCCTGTTGATGTTAGTTAGGAAAGAGAAAGTTTAGACCAGGTTGAAATTGCACTCACTGTTGCAACAATCGACGTGTCTAGTAGCATGAGAAAGCCAAAAAGAGTGCATGCAGCAAGCACGACGGCGAGTCTGATTCCAGTGACATATTCCCAGTCCTCCTCGGCAGGTGTAGTTGCCGACTCCTCTAGAGAAGTGTCTTTTCCATGGTCTCGAACCTCAGCAGCTCCGTCTTGACTGTTAAGACTAGGATGCGGTAGGTCAGAGCTGTTTTGTTTTTCCATGCTCGCGTATCCGGTGCTTTTGCTGTTGGCGGTTGCGCGGGTGGTCAATGGGCGGGGGTGAAGAAGAGGAGAACGAACTTTTCGAAAGTCGTCAGCGTAGGAAATCAGCAATGGAACAAATCTGCTGAAGTGGAATTGTATAATAATATTCCAGACAACAGCCTTTAAGTATCATCACGAGTTAAATAATACCTGTGCTGTGCCTGCGCTCTGAGCCACTCCGCGCCCGTTCGAAGTTGTATTCTCATTGGCCGAAGCGGGGACGGAGCGTAACTTTTTTCTCAGAATCATCCCGTTCGTCACCAACCACACACCGTGCGCGGCACTTCCTAATCTCCGCCACATACCCATTACCCCCCGGCCATTGCATTAACTTGATAGTCGGACGATTCGATAATGTCTGTCATCCATGTATCGTCCATGAATTGAAAGAAATCTGTCAAATCTTCCGTTCCAGGGGCGCCTGCAAAATCCAGCATCTGATCAGGTACGTGTCCCACGGCAGCCTGGGTCGGACCAGCCATTTTCCCCTCGACGTACCCCTTGAGATAATTCAACCCTTTCGCAAAACGTGCAAACATGTCCAGCTTCTCGAATCCAGGTAAAGTGTTCAGTCTTTCGAGATGTTCAATCAGTCGACCGAGAACGAGTACGTAGTCGATTGTTTCTCGCACATAAGCTAGGTTCCAATCTGGATGATCGAAGTTGGACAATATGTAGAGAGTGGAAAGGGAGCACATCAAGTGCGAGAATGTAGGTATAGATAATGAGACGTAGTTGGCCACTGGAATCGAAAACAAAACTTCGAAATAGGATTTAATGGCTTCGAGGCAAGCGCAGAGCAGCTCTAGGCGCTTGGATTTCGGGAGAGGATCGGTAGACACAGGCGATTTGCAAAGACTGGCCTCGTATAATGAAAGTTCGGTAACGTGATAATGCAAGAGTATCATTGCTAGACAGCGATGATTAGTTGGTGCAAGAGCTAGGGAATTGTACAAGTAAATTAGATGCTTCTTACCATTGCTTGCTTGGTTTAAAGGCAAGCTTTTACGGAACTGCTTCAGTTCTTGTTGGATAGAGGTTATGATGAACATCGTCGCTGTGTTGATTCCCTGAGGCTCGGTTTTGCCATGCCATGAACATTGATGGATCTAAAAAATCTCGAAATCAATTTCTCGTATAACATGATCAGACATTTTGAATATAAGATTACAGTACTGGAACGCTGGTGACATTTGGAGAAGGAAAGAAAGCAGAGAATTATGCATACTCGTTCAAGAATGGCCTGCAGTCTGACGAGCGCTATAGCTGACATGTCATTTGAATGATCCCCGAATTCTTCCAGAGCTCTCACACAGTCCTCGACATATGCTGAGTATCTTTGGGGCGGTTCGGTCTTTCGAGTAAACAACGAGGTGCTGCACGATCTTATTAGTATTGTCATGATCGAACCTTGAACAGTTGGATCATACACTGAACTGAGAAAGTAGTATCCCAAGAATGCCCTTCGTTCTTCTAGAGTTCTCTCAGTCTTGTTCAATGACGACACGCCAGGCACACAATATTCTCGCAATGCTTCGTAGAAAGGACTTCTGTTCGGCGATTTCTTGGGTGGTGATTGATGTAAGCCCATATCGAATACCAAAGCCACTGCAGAATTTTCAATCAGTATTGATGTAGTAATGTGCATATAAGATCAAAGATGGTCAGGGGGTTCGATGTATCAGAGGTTCCATGGTGTGGAATTTACATACTTGCGGCAGAGAGTAAGCTGGATAACTGTGTGGTATTGAAGCAATTCCAGTAGCCCCTGGGTAGACGCAATTAGCAACTGCAAGGTCGGTAATCTGACTTGAGGATTTAAAGTGATACAAAAATGGCACACAAACCATCCGGCATATGTCAAAACTCCAAGAAGCAAATCGAGACTTCGTTCGCTATTCACGAACAACTTCTCAGCAAGTTGCTTGACGACCAGTTTCCCAAGTCCCTGTTGTTGCACGGAGTCACGGCTCGTGACTGCAAGTACAGAAATGTATAGGAAAGGTCTTTCAAGATAGAGCTGCTCTGCAGACAATGACTGCGGTATTATGATAAACGGGAACTGCGGGGTCATCTGATCTCTGAAAATCCCTAGAATGGTATCCGCTTCCGCAAAGGTAGGCATGAAACTATTCGACAAGATTGAATCTGAACTTGGGGGCGTTTTCAGTACATTTGTCTGCGCGACAGAAGGCGACTGGCGAATGGGCACGAATGGTGACAGTCCCGGACCGTTTTGTGACGTTCCCGTGGTTCGGACTACATGATCCTGTGGACCTGAGTCCGCCGTGGAATGAGGAAGAAAGCTGATGGATCTTATCACAGTATTTGGTGATGTCATCTCGCTCATAGTTGGCGGGATTGTTTGTTGATTTGACACGGTGTTTCGTGATGACATTGGATCTTGAGCTGACTTGATCAGGGAGACCAGACTATCGACCTTTTCCTCTAACTTCCCGACTCGACTCTTAGGAATATTACTGCAGTCAATTAGCTGTATATACCAAGAAAAGATTCAGGGGTCGCCAAAAATTTACGTCGTTGGTTTCGGTTTTCGTTTTCGTGGCTGAGAGCGAGGGTGGGGGGCCGAGGGCTCACATATCTTCTCGAGCCGATGGCATCTAATGCTGTTACTTCTGGGTTGAGAGGCAAGGTCAATCAATGCATGGAGTACCTTTGGCACTTCCCATTTTGTTCTTGGTCGGGAACGCATTTCGCTTTGGCTCGAGAGCAGGTAGCACATGCTCTGATGAAGCTCTCGTTAGAGGTCCCTAGATTGGACAGGGAATGGGATGCTGGGCTTAAGGAGCCCATTCCGGGTTCCGAGTTGATGAAGAACCAATGGGAGGAATGATATGCCTTTGTCTTGTGATTTTTGGTTCGGATGGGTAAAGAGATAAGGTCGTAATCCAGCAAGTGGTGGGTCGATTTAGAATGTGAGCAAAGAGCTCGTGAACAGTCATCGCTAAGCTTGGGGCCCGGGCAAACGCAGAACATCCATCTTTCCTTCCAGAGGTCCCCCCCCCCTTTCTGATTACTGTTTTCTTCTCTCTTCTGTTCTCTTCCCGGGCCAATTTTTTTCCAACCCCACACACAAGAATGTTCTTCGTTGTCATTCCCAAGCCTTTCGATGATATACCTTTAAGCCTCAGGCCGAGGACAGGGGTGTCGAAATGGCGGTGGTTGGGCTGATCTTACCTCGTTATTAACCGCCAGCCTCGCGTTTCATTCTCTATCATCTTCTCTAATATTCTACAATCCGTTAGGTTCACAAGCTGTGTCCGTAATGCGCCTGTCGTTTTTATTGAATTCTAGTTAAAGAGGCGCTCCCGCCAGACATATCGATCGTTTTAGCATCCTCGTGAATTGGAAGATTGCTTCGTCGCAAAATCGTAAATTGATCTCGGCTATGGCCACTGAAAACGATAAAGGGAAAGGGAAAGAGGCGGGGATTGAGAATAAGCCAGCGCAGCAATTGTTTGGGCGCTTTCAAGACGGGAAATGGTTTTGCGACTGCAATATCAGGGCAAGATGTAAGAGAGTCATAAAGCCAAACTCGCCGAACCTAGGGAAACTGTGTAAGTTACTTCTTAAACTGTTGTATCGTCTACAATCTAACTCAATCATCAAGTCTGGACGTGTTCCAAAGACAAAAATGACCCTAACCAATGCCCGTTCTTTATTTTTGTCGACGAAGAGGAAGAGGCCAAGGAGTGGCTGTCGAAGTATGGGCCACCACCACCTGAACCTGAGACCCCGAGGTCAAATGAGAACAGGCCCGAAGATCCTCCCAAATCGCTGAAAACTCCATGGACGCTATCCAAGAAACGGAAGCCAGTATCCAGAGAAGTTTCGGACGAGGACGAAAATAGTGGCCCATCAAACCGGAACATCGTTCGTGATGAATCCCCAGGTTTCGAAATCATCGACAGCCCCTCCAGAAAGGTCGCGAAGGTCGCGAAGGTCGCAAAAGTTTCAACGCCCGGCGAAACGTCCAGAGACGATATGCAAAACGCAGCAGAGTCATTGCCAACTCCCGACACTGGTTCTAGACCACAACTTCCAAATAGGACATCACCTCCACGTCGGCTCGAAAATCCTATCAATTTGAGCAATGAAAGGACGAGCAATCTTAGTTCAGCCGTCCTCAGGCTACTACGCTCCGAGGGTGTCGAGTTGAACTCGTCAATCGAGATCATGATAAGGCATGAGATCGATACGGAAATGGAACTAAATGAGGTAAAAGTGCGAAGAAAGGAAGATATAATCTCAGATCTGAAGGACAGGCTTGATAAGATGGAGAACATGGTCCACCATCTGGGGGGTGACATTGGAATGGACGATGCCGTTGAGCTGTCTGACTAGATATCTTGCTGGAGAGACTCGGGATTCAATGCCTCATAATGAAGACAGGTTGGGGCAAATGGGGAATACCAGATCAGTTCAGACTGGATTTCAGACTCACACTCTATGGATTTTGCTACGACGAGATCCGGATCAGGCTCATTGGAATTTTGCTAGGGATGGACTACGCAGCGAGAAGGAAACGTGCGAAAGCTGACAAGGAAGCAAAGCAAGAATGGGAATTCAAGATCATGCTTGCTGAAGCAGTGAGAACCCCATCTGAGGGGAATGTATATAAGCATCTTTTACTGCCACAAGGATTACAACAGGCATTTTTGAGAGAAGTGATGTTTGGACCCGGACGAGCGATAGCGAGAACTCCATCAAATATTTGCAATGCTCATCCGCTCTGTGGCGGCCTGTAATGCGGTGTAGAGGTTGTGCCTTCAAAGCTGATTATGGCTGCAAGAGGACCGGAGCGGTCAACTTCCACAGACTATCAGGAATTGAAGACTCCGGAGACAGGACGGAGAGACGAGATTCGTCGATCGCATCCACAGTTTAGTAGCTCGCCTCAGTCACCTGCAGGCTACTAATTTTTGCTGCGAATCATTTAATGGCTTCTTCCGCGCCATCACCGGTTCGGGACGCTCAGCTGGGATTGAATCAAGCCCGTGCTGCACGTTCCGGGGATGCAAACTTCACTACCTTCCGAAGAGGCAAAAACAGACCAGTCGAAGCTTCACGAGGCTGGCTCGACATCCACATGGAAATCATTCCGTGAAACAAATCCAATGCATTATACAGCACTATCTGATTAACCTGCGGATTGCAGATCATCTGCCTTGTTCCCATTTCCTTATTACACTGGTTCCCCGTTGCACATTTCTATGTCAATTCACTCACAAGCAGGCTGCCAAAGTGAGAACTCAAGATGTCTTCACCAACATCCTCGAAAGCGCCAGTGCACGTAACCAGCACGCCCATCCATCCAACACCAACCCACCAAGCCACACGCGCCACCGCCTTCCCCGATGAAAAATCCCACGACTACGCTGTCACCATCGAGCCCGCCGACGACAAACCACACGCCACGTCCCTCCAAATCTTCCACTCCGCGCTCGGAATCCCGCCTGCCAAACCGCCCAAGCCGGTCAAGCCCACGAAAAAGAACCCCAACCCGCCGCCACCAGCCGACAAGCCAAAACTCACAGCAAGGAACAAGGGCGTTTACGCCCAAGTGATATCATGTGAGCGCACGGCGCGGTGGAAGTACCTCTTCTGCGACTTCAGCGTCACCATCGCCATGTTCCTACAAATCGTAGTCGGGGCCTCCGTCACCGCGTTCGGGGCAGGCAACTCCTCCCACGTTCTCATCACCTGCTTCGGGGCTGCGAACACGGCTCTCGCGTCTCTCCTCGCTGTGCTGAAGAGCCAGGGCTTGCCGAACAGGATACGGCAGGATTGGAACGGGTGGCGGGAGTTGAGGGAGTATATCGAGGAGAAGGAGAGGGAGATTGAGATGGTGGTTAGTGGCCGCGTACCCGGGGTGAAGGGGGTGGCGGAATTGGATGTTTGGGAGATTGTGAAGGAGATTGAGGGGAGGTATAATGCGGTTCGGTTGACGAGTGAGGCGAATAGACCGGATACTTATATTAAGGTTCCTGTGCCGTCGTTGCCAAAATAAGAGGATGTGGGAGGTCGGAATGTGGACATTGAAGAAGGTGTGGAAGGGGATTGATGTAGAGGACTTAATGATAATGCCGTTTTTCAGATAACTTTCAGCGGCCATCTTGGCGCTGTGAAGGAAAATGGTGATGGAGTGTAGGAAGAAGATTATATAAAGTCATGGACAACTCATTGCACTTGCCTTGAGATCAAGTTCACTCCATCACCATAGCATGTCTGACGGGCACACATTCCATCAAAACCGATGTTGAAATGCCCTTTCATTTCTACCCCGCAAAGCACTCCGCATCCTTCTGTACGAAAACTTTAATCGACCCTTCTGTCTTGTCTTCTCAGTATGTATGGTATGTCCATTTACCATCTATCCTCAACAGCCTCCATAACCGGTGGCACAACATACGGCCAAAACATAACCACAGCCACGACAGGAAAGTACCTATTCATCACGACATGTCAGCTTCTGCTACACTTTTCCCTCTCTTCTCCCACCATACCTCCATCTCCCCTCCCTGCAACCACCCCTCCTGTCAAACACACCAAAGGAAAGGTAAGGACTCACATCATCATACTCCCCCCAACCTTCTTCCACTGCGCACCCCAAGCCGCCTGTCCCTGCGCACCACCCGCACTCGCAGCTCTCGCCACAGCATATGTCCTAAACTTCTGGATCGCAGGTCGTTGGATCCTGGTTCGTGCGAGTGCAGAGAGCACTGGGCTTCGAGCGAGAGGAGACATTGTTTGCTTCGAGTTGGGTTGAGTGGAGATTTGTGCGTTTAGGCTTGACCGCCTGTGGGGTCGAGATTCGAGATTCGAGAGTAGAGTGAACTTTAAGTTGCGAGTGATGGTGAAGACTGATATCTTCCTTCTTTCCTTCCGGACTTGCGGATGTTTTGATGTCCTTGATAGTGTTCGGAAGGAGGAGACGACGCGTGGACGTCGAAGAGACCTCCTCACATCTCACAAGTCGCAACCCCGTGCCCTAAACCCGTGTCCTCCAAAACAACAGCCCATTCCTGCATTAACTGGGCGTCTGGGTGTGAGAGGATAATTGGTGGTGTGCCTGCGACCCTGCAGCAGTGAGGGATCGTTATTGGTGGGGTGCGTGGACGGCTATTTAGGGATCCATGCACCCCGCAGATCTGTGGGTTTCGGGGAGTGGGGTAGCCGGGGAAGGGGATTGGTGGATTGATGGATTGGGGTGGGTACCTGGCGAAGATAAAAGGAAGGTGAAGTACGAGCACGAGTAAGCTGTGTCCATGTTGTTGTGTTGTGAGGTTATAAGTTTGATAGGGAGTAGGATAGGAGAAGAAACCCACTGGATTGTCAATTGGGATCCGAATAGTAGTAGGCTTGACCACTTCACTCTTTCAGGCAATGAGAGATCTTTATGGTAAGGCTGGAATCCAGAAGATGGGTAGGAAAGAAGGAGGGATCCACGTGACAAGAGAACATTTGTTCTGTCTCGAGGCGTTGAGCACATTTAAAGAGAGGGCAAAGGATCTATCAAATACCGGTAGTCACTCGTTTGCCGAACGCCTGGCATCGGAAGCTATGTATCCGGTTTCGCTTAGACCCTGTACAACCTCACATCAGGCCCCTATATATTCCACGCCTCCAAGATCCCACACCTTCTTTAAAATATCAACATATACATCATGGGATCACAGACAGAGACCCTCGTCTTCTCCTCATCAGATTTGGTTTCGGCTAGCCAGCACAATGCTACCGTCATCCCTGCTCGATCTTCAAGCACCACCGTCCCACGCGATGTTCGCACGGAAATTAGTTACTGCACGGAACCCGAAGGTGGTGCATCCCAGCTTCCCATCTACATCAACAACAAAGACTCGCGAGTTAGCACCAAGCACAATTTCCAGCCAGCCACAGTGTACGACGTCCGTGGATCAGGAGTCGAACACACCCTAGACAAAACTGGCATCCAATTTCTCGACCACAAGAGCATGGTAAAGGATTTCTCTGATGATGTGACCATCAAGAATACTTATTACTCTGAGATCGCCGACCTCTTGTACAAAGTGTAAGTTCTCCCAGTCTTCGAACCCTCGTCTGTAACCAGGCTAACAGCCGCAGTACCGGCGCGTCCAAAGTACACATCTTTCATCATATAGTTCGTCAAGCGCACACCCATTACCTCTACCTCAAGGACCAAGCCGTCCAGGAGGGAGATGCTGCCAAAGACGAAGAAGGCGAGGCGAAGCCCATTTCTGCAGAATTTCAAGGCCCAGTCCGAGGTGTTCACATTGATCAAAGCTATGGCTATGCCCCAGAGGTTGTCAAGAAGGAATTCCCAGACGAAGCTGAACAACTCTTGAAAGGCCGCTTCCAAATCATCAATGTCTGGCGTCCAATCAAGACCATCTTCAAGGATCCATTTGCCGTGCTAGATGCAACTACTGTCTTGGAAGACGAGCTTGTAAATGTCCAAGTCATCTATCCCAACTACCAATTCGAGTCTGTCAATGTTCGCCAGCCATTGGAGGGCAGAAAGGATGGCGGCCATAAATGGTACTACATGTCCAAGCAAACGCCAGAAGATGTTTTGGCTTTCAAGATCTTTGATTCCAAGACTGACGGAAGGGCTAGACGGGTGCCGCATAGTTCATTTACAGATGAGGAGTTTGAGAAGATGGACGCGAGACAAAGTATTGAGGTTCGGGCTTTGGTCTTTCATGAAGATGATACAGAGTAAGAGGCTGGCCGAGAACCGGTTTTCATTTTAGCGAGCTATGAGGGGGTGTATAAGGTGTGACAGGCGTAAGTAGTAGGCTGTGTCCGCCTATAGATGTGAGCCTTCCTCCTAACTATCTCTACCATCCTATTCATCAATATAGGGTCAATGCCATTCTTTCCTTTCCAAGAATGTCTTCAGTGCGACATTAACTCAGCAAGGAACTAGTGTGAAATCCAATGACTATCAATATGAATCATCGTGTAGCTACTTTCTCGCAGTGCTTCGCGGGGAATCAAAACCACGTGCTCTTCCTCGGATTCCTCCCAGAGAACGTATGGAATTTCTCCGCTTCTCATCACAAAGATCAGATCTCCTGAAATAGGTTTACCTTAGCTCTGTTCTCCTTAGGCCCCGGTCTGTTGTATCGTTTTTTTAGAGGAATATTTGAATGCATGTGAGACTTATTGTTTCTGCCTTCTTCCAACTGGCGTGGTGTTCGTAGTTGCGAATGATCAGCGGGAAGCAGTGAGGATTGCTGGTCTACCTTGCGTAGAGCACTCAAATCAATGCTTAGCTGTTCAACTTTGGGGTCTTGAACCTGTGCCATTCCTTGTTGGGACTTTTTCGGGATCTCCGACTCTGAATCTGGGCGATGAAGCTGGGAAAGGGACTCTCCTTCGGTTAGTATCTTTGTTGACGTAGCTGAGTCCCTTCCATCGGCAACCGTTGTTGCGGCAGATTGTTGGAAAATTCGTGCCACGGCGTGCCATAGCTGTTGTGACCATTTCACAACTCTTGTAACATCGAGAGCAATGTAGATGAAGAATGTCGCGACCACCAGCGTGATTCCAACTACATTTTTCAATCACTATGAGATGCAATAATAGATTGAAACCAAAGGAGCAGACTTACAAATGTACTTTGAGACCCAGTTAAGTGGTAGTGCATTGGAGTCATCTGTGCTCTTTGGGAATTCGCTGACAGGGAGAGCAAAGAATGCCGTGAGAAAGGACATTGGGAGCTGAATAATTCGCGATTGTCAGATGCTTTCCTGGTTTCTGGTATCCTTGAAATCATAACTTACGAAGATGATGGTGACGATAGTGAAGACCAAAATAGTTTGCCCTTGCCTTGCAGTGTCTAATGCTGCCATTCGGGAAAGCTGAGCTTCGAACACAGTTGCCTGCTTAACCTTAAGCTCCAACAAGTTGTTAAGCTTTGACGTCAGCTGGTGTATACAAGCAGAGGAGAGAATAGATGCAATACCATTTCATGGGTCTTTGTGGCATGTCCATGCATCCTTGAGACATCGATTTTATGAGTGTCAATTGCCTCCGAGATCCCATCCACCCATGCCGTGTTTACTTCATGGTATTCCTTGTGGATTGACTTGTGAAACTTCTCCGCAACCTTCGTTTGATCATCGAGCAACACATTGATTATGTCGAGTTCGTCTTGAATGTCTCTGATCTCCCGTTTGAGATCAATCTCCGTTGCAATCTTCAAGTATTCTGCATCGGAGAAAGCCAAGTCATGGTGCTTGTGAGGGCCGGCCATGGTTTCTGCCTGTATAACACCTCTTTTGAAGTCGTTAAAGCGTTGGATTTCACTATTGGTCTAGAGATCCAATTTTCAATGAGTGCGTGATGCGGCATAAATACTGCGATTGATGCTGTGTGACTTACTATTTCCTCAATAGACGCTTCAAACATGTCCATGAATTGAAGATCCGTGCTCTTAATAGCATTTCTATCGAAGACTGCTGTACATTGGTGCACGATTAGCGCAGCTAGATCGAAGACTGTAAGGAGCGGTAGTCTATCGGGCTGCATTAAGATCCTATGGATGTTGTATAAAACGTCGCGGCGTTCTGGTTTATTCGGGTCTTGATTCCAGTTTTGAGGAAAACTCGTGATTATTGTTTCTATTGAAGTTAAACTTTGATCAAATGAGTTTAAAAGGGGATAGAAGAGAAGAATACTTTCGTCAAGTATCCACAACCAAAGTTGGTCAACCATGAATATTTTTGCTGGCATATTATTACGCTTTGCGTATCTTCCAACAGTCTGGTCATCAACATCATCATCCTCACTCCCTTTGCCGATATCAGGAAGATCATGAAAGAAAAACTGGTCCAGAGTGCGCCTTATGTGCAAAGCCTGGCTGCCCCATGATGTTTGAGGCCTCAGATACCCCTGGACTAGTTTCTCGTTCGGGTTCTTTGACGGTGTTGTCACTTTTGCTAATCCTTCTTGTCCAGTGCCTTGAGTAAGTTGGGAAGATCTAAGATCTTCTCCATTTAAGGGAGGTTCTTTCTGCATTGCTTGTGCGACCGCCTCCTTCAAAGCATTTTTCCCTTCAATGGTTTCGTATGTCAAATAGGGCATCTTGATTCTGTTAGCATGTCGCGTGAATATATAAAACAATTCGAGCAACTTGCAAAAAGCATCAACCCTTTACTTTTCTTTGGAGTTGGTTTTCGTTCATTCTATGCAAAATATCAATTTTTGTTGCAATTGCGGTTGTGTGACGTGATTCTCACCTTGATCACAGTTTCGCTAGACTGTAGCCATGAATTATCAGCTCCAATCCGCTAGATGCATATAAGTATGAGATAGATTTACCTCAAAAGTGGCACAGTGAGGCCGCAAGAAGACTGAATGGGAAAACTTCCCCTTATATTCCTTCCCGAGCCACTTTCGAGTTTTAAGCAAGTTGGGTTCAATTTGATGCCCTCCATCGAGGTATATCCTCGTTATAAGGGCCTATAATGTTTACTAGGTCAAAGTGCTTTGCAAAATAATTGATTATAAGACTCACCTCGATCCATGACAACTATTTGGTCAATCAACATTCCAGATTCATTCTGTTCGGAATAATACTAAAACTCACATTATTTGCTGGAAGATGATGCCATCGAAATTTTCGATTTTCATTCATGCCGTATAATCGCAACGGTCGAATCACCCCCTCTGGGCCCCCACCATATAAGAGTTCGTAAACCGAGGTACGGCCATAGAGATTTTTCTTCAGCCTGCCAGCCAGAAAATCTACAACCACCCCTTGAAAACCCTTACACGCATCCAATGCATAGCTTGATGTAGGCTTTGAATGACCACTGAGCTGATTTTGGGTATCGACGTTTAGGGATACCTCTCGAGGTTGGGTGAGGATGCTTTCCATACTCTCCAAGGCGCGTATCTGTCGGCCGGCTTCTTGACCTAGCTTCCACAACGGAGAATGCTTTTTTCGACTGGAGTACCTCGTAGCTAATTCCTTGACTTTCTTAAGATCGTCCCTGACAATTTCCAAGGCAGTCTTCCCGGGAGAAGGCCCGAATCTGGCATTTCTGTCCGCTCCTGCAGCCAGTAAGATTTTCATTATCTCGAGTTTTCCTTTTAATATAGCCTGCAGCAATGGTGTTCTTCCAGAAGCATCCATGGCCTCCAACTCCGCTCCATGATCAAGCAAGGGCCAGATCAATTCATCATTGCCTTCGTAGACTGCTATGTGCAGTGCCGTATCACCATCTCGGGTGTATTGCTGGACTTCTGCACCATTCTCCAACAAAAGTTCAAGAGATATCAACTGGTTCTCCTGGATACCGTAGTGCACTGCTGTCTTCAGACGGTTGTCTTTCGTCTCTATTTTTGCTCCATTATCCAACAGCGTTTGGATCAGACTAGTTTTCTTTCTCCCAGCGGCTAGCATCAACGCAGTTGTCCCTTTATAATCCTTCTGATTCGGCTTTGCCTTGTGCTGTAGAAGAAGTTTGAGTACAGCGTCGTGAGAAATTCTGACTGCTTCATGGAGAGCCGTACTGCCGTAGAGATTGGCGCTGTGAACATCGGCCCCAAGGTCGAGCAACACCTCGACGGCACTGAAATTTCCTTCCGTAACAGCATAATGGAGAGCAGTGTTTTCTTCAGCATCTCTACTTTCCAAGTCGGTCCCATTCGCCAGAAGCCTGACGGTCTGTTCGATTGCTTCGCTTTTGATGGCATAAACTAAGGGACTCCTTCCTAGATTGTCTTTCTTTTTCTTGTCAGCTCCTAGAGATAATAAAAGTCGCCGAGTGCTCTCAGCCTCGGGTTTCTCAGCTGCCCAGTGAAGCGCTGTTCGGCCCTCAGTATCCGCACTGTTGACTCCGTTGTTGTCCTGGAATACTGCAAGTCTCGGCACGTCCGTAGACTGGGAATCCGTGTCTCCTATTCCTCTGGCTAGCATTAGAATCATATCCTCCGTCCCACTGTATCGCACTGCTTCCGATAATGGGGTGGACCCGGAATGGTCGCTCTTCCACCTGTCAGCTCCGTGCAATAGCAAAGTCCGCACAAGATCTTCGTTCTCGCTCATTCCCGCAATTCGGTGGAGAACCGTCCTTCCAACAGAGTCTACAGCATCAATGCTTATACCCTTCTGCAACAATGTCTCCAAAGCTTTCGGATCATTGTCGGTCATTAAAGTACTGTAAAGTTTGTTATGTGCGTTAAGAACATCTTCACCAATTGACGAATTCTCACGTGCTTCGTCATCGTCCCAAGAATCGTAGAGTTCCTCATCAGAATTCGTTTCGACAATAAATATCTCATCTGACGATGTTTCCGTCCGATTTCCTTTGACTTGATCTTCGTCTTTCTCTGTCAACACAGCCTTACCATAAGCGTCCATCAAATTGAGGGATGGAGTCGAAGTTTCCATCTCGACTTTCGCAAGTGGTTCAGCCGACATTGTCAACGGATTTCAGGACGAAAAACACACCAAGGGAGGAAATAAGTCGCACGTGTGCGAAGTCAGAATTTGTACAACTGGCGACGCTGTACTTCGTAATCAATAGGATATTAACTAAACTAGCAGTAATCCGCTAAGCTTCAATAAGGCACCGACCGGACATCAATTTGCCCGCGGTATTAGCTGGTGCTAAAAGCAAGTCCAGCTGAAAGTCCAGCTGAAATAATAATCAACTTTTTCTTTCTTTTTTTCTTTTTTTCTTCTTTCTCTTCTCTTTACTATATTGAAGCACGGTCGGACCACCTTAAGCGATTGGCTCCCGGTGCATTATAAAAAAACGGGTCACGTGAAGAACACCAAAACTTAGAGTTCCTCGACGATGGCTTGCTGGAGCTTGAGTTTCTAAGTAAAGGGCTAATGCTCGAGTGTTCGCAAGCTCACACGTCGCATTTATCGCCCTTTACTGAAACTCAAATGCGACGGCCAGTATAAGCGCCAACTCGTCTTCTATATACTGTACTACGGTCGGGCCACCTTCAGCGATTGGCTCCGAATGTTCCTTAAAAAAAAACTGGTCACGTGAGGAACACCAAAACTAACCGAGCCTACCTACGCACCCAGACACGCCACACCAGTGTGGCTAAACGAGTCCCTTGAATTGAGTCCGATGTCATGTAGAACCGAGGCTCCACCCACGCACCGTGATTGGACTTCCATCTCTCATGCTGTGTAACTTCAAGATGGCCTTCTCAGCAACTGCCACGTCAAGGGGATTATCCACGCTTACTACGTATGCAGTCGCCCTTTTCGCAAATTTTCGATCCAATTTCCAACTCCCACACTTAAGGTGCGCACGGACATTGTCCCACATCTTAGTACTAACACAGTGCGTATCCGTCCATCCACTATACATCTCAAGACGCAATCTTATCCTATATGAAGACGCTCTATCGGCCTCGCTACGCTATACTAGTTTTTCCGCTAGTTATCTAGAAATGGAGACTCTATTAAAAGGGAAACATACTGGTCAACCAGTTGACGGCTCTTTTCTAGGTGTTGAGTCTCGTGTTCCTCTTCGCATATCAACTTCAGACATCATCACAGCCGGATCGGGTATCTCCGTAGAGGGGCAAATTCAGGGTAACGAAGAAATTTTTCGTGTCGCCCAAACTCTCGTAACCGTCCAGTACGTCAACCCTATAACCAGCTAGTAGGAAACCTCTATCTACTATCTTATTTGCATGCTGACCCTTCTCTGTCCCTAAAGAAGCGATAACCATATGAACGATACTTGCGACAGCTGCCTTCTGTGGACTGGCAGTGCACTTTACCAGGAATCAAATCCCACAAAACATCTCAGCCTCTCAGCATGCAACGCTTGCAAAGTTGTGCGATATTGCTCAAAGGTGATCGGCTTCTCTGATTCATGTAAATACGCTGTATGATCTAACTATCTTTCGTAGGCATGTCAAAAGAAAGCCTGGAAGAGACACCACAAGGCAGAGTGCAACATGTGCGAATTTTTTTGAATCTGAGTGTCTCTTTGGCTCAAACTAACTTCTCGACATCAGATTTGGCTTACATCGGTCGGAGGGTATTGGCCACATTGTGCGTGCAACAATGCGTCTCTTGCATCTACGCCTGAGCGGCCAGCTGACAGAGAATCAATGGTCTGCTCTCCTGAATCTAAAGTCACATAAGGATAAGTTGAAAATCTCTGATACATCGTTCTGGCCCGATGTTGACAGAAATTGTCGAAGTATCAAGATATGGACCGGTACAGACGTGGAACAAGACGTTCTAGAAGACTTAATTTGTATTGTAAGGATAGTTTTATTCTCTAGTCTGCAGCTTTTCTAGATCAATCTACGCCTTTCTTTGTGCTTTTACCATTTGGTTCTTATCTAGTACCATGTCAACAACCTGTTAAAATATGCCCCTTTGGAACCCTTTACTAATAGTCATAGTTCGCTATCAATAGCATGAGCATAGAAAGTCCAGATGGGACTGTTATAGGCAGCTGTCTAGAGCCATTTGCAGCCCTTATGAATCATTCATGCGATCCAAATTCTGCCTTCTTTTTTGAGGGACCAGAGTTGCGAGTCCGATCAATTAAGACTATTATGAAGAGGGAAGAGATAACAATCTCATATACGGACCCCGATGAAAGCTTTGACTTCCGCCAAAAGCAACTATCAAATTACTACTTCATATGCAAATGCAAGAAGTGTGAGGAAGAAGGACTAGGGGAATGGAGAACTGAAGACACCGAGCTCAATAGACCGACTCCGGAATCACAGCATCTGCTTAGGGAATTATTGCAATTGGACCCTAAAACTACTTCTCCTGAAGCTGTCGAAGCCTCAGCGAGTCGAATCTGCCGCGAAGGATGTCTAGGAAAGCGTTGGCCATGCGATCTGCCTCCAATGCCTTCGCTACAAATATGTCTCGCTCAGCTCTACCATGAGAAGCAGAACTGGCTCAAGGTTTATAGTCTGTGGCTGAAAACATGCTTTGAGACCGATCCATCAATCTTCGCAAGTCAATACAGTCTTCGTCGCGTGGAGCATTTCATGCATTATGTAGGTGTAGAAGGGTAAGTAAGACACTATATTTCGCTAGTTGGCTTACTGACTCTGTGTTTCCTCGACAGGCACGTTGCGAATCTATTGTCCGAGGCCCACTCCAGCGTTCAAGAGCTACAACAGTTGAAAAGTACGATTTCAGCGGTGCAGTACCCTCATATCAAGAGGTTTGCTGAGGACGCTAGGAGAGCGTATGGAAGAGACAGCACGATGGCAGAAGTGGCAGGGATATGGGAACGGAGATGGGATGATATTCTGAATGGCCAGGGGTTAGATCATAGAGTTTTGGTATCATATTGGGCAAGCAATGAAGGAAAGTTGGAGCTGAAGAGAGATGAGCTGAAGTTGTTAGAGTGGGCTGAAAATTTTGGAATCTGAGGAGAGAGCATCTCGTTCTTGGAATCGTCTACATGTTTCCTGTATCTAGACTTATTGATGACACTGCTCGTGTTGAATAAAAATGGGCTTTGATCAAGATTTGGCGCTGGACATGGAGAAAGCGGATAAAGAAGAAGCAGCGCTAAGTGTTGTTAGGAATAATGGTGTAGTGGCACGTGAGCCGCTAAAGCCCGTTAGGCTGTCCTATATATATACGCTATTAAGGTGTCTCCCTCTAATATAAAAGCTTCTTTATTTTAAACTATGTTTTTCTAGCTTATAATTATAACCTTTACCTTATCTTTGCTTTATAGCAATATAGCATTAAATGTCGTAATTATAGCAGCTTTCTCTCTATTTAACATTTCAGCTTCGTTTTCTTGCATTTTATAAAAGATTTGATGTTATTAAGTAATACAAGATATGTAAATAAGTTGTAAGGTTATAGTGCATAAGTATAAGGTTATATAAATTTTAGTAAGGGTAAATGTTTTGTGATATGCGGGAAGTCGACTATATGCACAAGGCTAGTGATGCTAGGGATCAGGTGACCTATAAGCACTAGAACACCTAGAGCAACATTTAGTCCATAGTAGAGGAATATTTAACTTATATTATATCCCTACAAGCTATAAGCTTTAAGGATGTTCGCTTACACTTAATAAAGGGGCAAAGATTAGTTTTATACTAAATTGTTTACATTGCTTTATTGCTTACTAATAATATTTTTATAAGCTAATCTCTTTATCTTAAAAACGGGAAGTAGTTTAATAAAGCAATATATCTTTTAACAATTATGTTAAAGTTATCCCCTTGCATAGTTCCAGTATTAGGCCTAATTAGCTTAATACTAATAGAAGCAATAGTAGAAATAAAAGCGGATCGCAGTTGTATACTATTACGGTTCTAGCATTCCATTCCATGTCACGTGGTCACGTGCACTAGCGCGGCTAGCATAGGCGGTGTGGAGCGGCAGAACTCGAGTATTTGTACGAACCGATCCTTTGTAAATAACCTCTTCTTTCCTTAGC
>Ga0302325_10009804_pt1 | contig 20852 bp, 14 predicted proteins | sample Palsa_T0_2_FD_201948 | JGI IMG/M metagenome (GOLD analysis project Ga0302325, IMG submission 201948) | Peat permafrost microbial communities from Stordalen Mire near Abisko, Sweden - Palsa_T0_2 | ecosystem: Environmental > Terrestrial > Soil > Palsa > Peat permafrost | place: Sweden: Abisko...
AAAACAGGCGTCCGCCGACCGCTGTTCGCGCCTGCTCGGCACCTTCGTAAAAGTTCCCGAAGTGCAGTATCACCACGAGGTCTACAACCAGTACCTCTGGAACCAGTTCTAGCAAGCCACGGCGCCGAGGACGGCGCCAGCGCTACACAAAAAAAACGGCGGAGCATTTTCGCTCCGCCGTTCGTTGCGATAACCGCCCAAGACCTTTGGAGTGCGGCGGCTCTGCCGCCGCTTTGCGATGCGAAAATAACCTTCGCCCGATCCAGCTCTGCCTCGATTCCCGGCGAGCGCACCACCCGCCGTTAGCCGTCATCCTGAGCGCAGCGAAGGACCTCTCTTCGATTGCTACGTCGAGTGCAACACTCCGCCCGCTGGCACGGGGTTTAGCCTCTGTAGCGGCAGCCTTCAGGCCGGCGAATTGCCTCTTGCCGTTGCCAGCCAGCCCACCACACTAGTCGTAATACTCGGCCCCCAAATGCGTGATCAAATCCTCGCCCACCATCCAGCGCAACGTGTTCTTCAGCTTCATCAGCTGAATAAACAAGTCATGCTCCGGGTAAAGTTCCTTCGCGCACATTGGCGACTTAAAATAAAAACTCAGCCATTCCTGAATCCCGCGCATCCCGGCGCGGCTGGCCAGATCGAAAAACAACGCCAGATCGAGAACGATTGGCGCGGCCAAAATCGAATCCCGGCACAGGAAATCCACCTTGATCTGCATCGGATACCCGAGCCATCCAAAAATATCGATGTTGTCCCAGCCTTCCTTATTGTCCCCGCGCGGCGGGTAATAATTGATCCGCACCTTGTGGTAGATCTTCCCGTAAAGTTCCGGGTACAACTCGGGCTGCAAGATATGCTCCACCGCGCCCAGCTTTGACTCTTCCTTCGTTTTGAACGACCCCGGATCGTCCAGCACCTCGCCGTCGCGGTTCCCCAGAATGTTCGTCGAAAACCACCCGCTCAGCCCCAGCATGCGCGCCTTGAACGCTGGCGCCAGCACGGTCTTAATCAGCGTCTGCCCGGTCTTGAAATCCTTGCCGCCCACCGGGACGTTCTTGGCCTTCGCGAATTCCTCGAGCGCCGGAATGTCCACGGTCAGGTTCGGCGCGCCGTTGGCGAAGGGAACTCCCTCGCTGATCGCCGCATACGCATATATCATCGATGGCGCAATCGCCGGATGATTTTCCTTCAGTCCTTTCTCGAACGATTCCAGCGTTTTGTGCACCGCTTCGGCCTTCAGGAACACTTCCGTCGAAGCGCACCACACGATCACCAGCCGGTCGCACTTGTTTTTCTTCTTGAAGTCCCGAATGTCCTGGCGAAGTTGCTGCGCCAGATCGAATTTGTTTTTGCCCTTCTTGACGTGCGTGCCATGCAGGTTCTTGACGTAGCTCTGATCGAAAACCGCCTTCATCGGCTTGATCGCCTTTAGAAATTTCTCCGCTTTGGCCAAATCCTTGGCGTCCAGCACCCCGGCCTTCACCGCCGCCTGGTAGGCGTCATCGGGAAACACATCCCAGCCGCCAAATACCAGGTCCTCCAGTTTCGCGAGCTTCACGAAATCCTTGATTTTCGGCGTTCGTCCATCCGTCCGCTTTCCCAGGCGGATCGTGCCCATCTGCGTCAGCGAACCTACCGGCACCGAATGTCCGCGCCGCACCAGTTCCACACCCGCCATGAACGTCGTGCTCACCGCCCCCATTCCGGGCGTCAGGATTCCAAGTTTTCCCATAGGCGGAGCAACACTCACAGGCCTGCGCATTCTTTTCCCCAAGTCATGTCGTTCAAATTTTTGTGGCGCGCCAGTCGCCACCCATGCCACCACACCGGCTCCCGCCCGTAAACCGCGACGCATCGAATCGCGCGCCACGCGCCGCGAAATGCGTTAATGGGAATCCAGCGCGACCATAAGTTGTTCGGTGATCACTGCCGGCGCGATGGACCACACAAATCACTTCAGCAAAACAACCCATCATCCTGCAACGCGATATTTTTTGCAAATCCAATCGAAATGTTGCGCCGAGGCGGACTCGCTTTTGTAGCGGCCGCCTTCGGGCGGCGAATGCGTTTTGTATCGCGCGCCTCGGTTTTGCAGCGTGCGAATTGCCTTTTGCGTTTTGCCGGTGCGCTCGCGTTTTGCCTCTGCGTCCACGTTTTCCCGGTGCCGGTGCGTCCGGCTCTGCCGCCGATCGTTCCTGCCGCACCACCCGCCCTTGACCGTCATCCTGAGGAGCGCCTCTTGCGGCGAAGGACCTCTCTTCGATCGCTCCGCCGGCCGAGCCGGCCGGCCATGCCTTTGTAGCGGCGGCCTTCAGGCCGGGGGTGGTTTTGTATCGTGCGCCTCGGTTTTCGCAGCGTTCGACTTGCGTTTTGCCTCTGCGTCCGCGTTTTCCCGGTGCCGGTGCGCCCGGCTCTGCCGCCGATCGTTCCTGCCGCACCACCCGCCTTTGGCCGTCATCCTGAGCGCAGCGAAGGATCTCTCTTCGATTGCCACCCCGAGCGCAAAACCCCGCCACGCCCCCGCCGGTATTTGGCCACGACCTTCGCGCGACCAAAAAAAATCACCCCAAAAACGCCCATCTCGGGCACTTCTGGGGTGACGAAAACAATCTGCCCTTAGATTTTCTCGATGTGAATCGAGCCGTCGCCGGAGCTCACGGCTAAAGTCCCGCCGCCCGCATTCAGTTTTCCGTGCACCGACCCGTGGCTGAGCGTCCCTGACATCATGATTGGGTAATCCATGTTGATGTTGCCGTCGCCCGTATGAGCTTCCAGGTTGGCGTTTAGGTCGCCAGGCAGTCGCAGTGTGATCGAGCCATCGCCGGAGTGCACGTTCCAAGAATTCGCCACTTTGGAGCCGCCTCCGACTTTGGCGTCGATGCTGCCATCTCCCGTCTTCAGCGCCAGGGAATCAAAGCGGCCTTCGACCCGCATGCTGCCGTCGCCGGTGTCGGCGTCGAGCGACCCGTCAAATCCAGTGCCCTCAATTCGCCCGTCGCCCGTGTGCATGCGAATGTCGCCCCGGATGTTGTTTGCGTTGACGTTGCCGTCGCCGGAATCGAATTGCAGCTTGCCCGCCAGGTTCGTCGCTTCGATGTTTCCATCGCCGGTTCGCGCTTCCAGGTCCACGTCGTGCGGGACGCGAATGTTCACCCGCAACGAGCGATGGCCGCTGAATATGTGCCAGCTCATGTGCGGGAATTTCACTTCGATCGAAACGTGGTCGCCGGTTTGGCTTTCCACGATCTGCACGTCGTTGGGTCCGATCTTATAGCCGTCCGACGTCACCTCCGCGTCGATCTGCTTCTGGTCGCCGCCCGTGATGGTTACGTCCCCGTCGCCCGTGGATACGTACAGGCTCGCCCGTCCGCTCACTTGATAAGTCTTCTTCCACTCGTCCGCGCGCGCCGGAGCTGCCGCCAGGGTCATCGTAATTCCCGCCAGTGCGATAGAGGCCGTCAAGAGGCTTCGCTTCGTGATTTGCATCGTCGTTCGCTCCATGGCGCAAAGGTCGCCTTCGCGCCCCGAATCTGCCTCGGGTACCGTTGTCAGCGTGGCCGCGAAGCGGGTCTGCGCGCCCCGCGACTCCTGGCTCACAAAAGAGATACGTGGCCGCGTGTAAATATGTTCCGTGAACGGCCGCTCAGACCGACTTCCTCTTCGCGGCCTTCGTCGCCGCCGGAGCATTTGCGACGCCGGGTCTCGGCCGCAGCGCAGCCAGGAACTCCGCCAGCGGCAGGGTATTGATCACGTCCTTCTTCTCCATCCACCCTCGCCGCGCCGTAATCACTCCGTATTTCATCATTTTGAAGTGCGTAGACGAGTGGGCATCGGTGGAGATGACCACCTTTAGGCCGCGCTCCTTGGCCATCCGCAGATGAATATCTTTCAGATCGAGCCGGTCTGGGTATGCGTTGCATTCCATCGCCACGCCGTGTTTCTTCGCGGCGTCCAGGATATGCTCCATCTCGTACTCGAAAGCGTCGCGTCGTAACAGCAGCCGCCCGGTCGGGTGCGCCACAATGTGCACATTCGGGTTTTCGATCGCCGCCAGCAGCCGCTCGGTCATCTCCACGCGCTCCATCTTCATGTAGGAATGTACCGAGGCGACCACCACATCGAGTTGCCCCAGAACCTCATCGCTCAAGTCCAGCTTCCCGGTTTTCAAAATGTCCACTTCAATTCCAGCCAGCAACCGTATCCCCGGCACTCTCGATTGCGCGTCGCGAATTTTTGCGAGCTGCTCGAGCGTGCGCTTCTCGTCCATCCCATTGGCCACGGTGACAGCTTTCGAGTGATCGGTCAGCGCGATGTACTCGTAGCCCAACTCTTTGGCCGCCTCGCCCATTTCCTCGATCGAGTTGCGCCCGTCGGAAGCCGTGGTGTGCATCTGCAAATCGCCGCGAATATCTTCCAGTTTCACCAGCGTCGGCAGGGTGTGATTTTCCGCGGCCTCGATTTCCCCGGTGTTCTCCCGCAGCTCCGGCTCGATATAATCAAGCTGCAGCTTGGCGTAAATGTCGTGCTCCGTTTTTCCCGCCACGAATCGCCCGGACTTCAGCGTGGTCAGCGCGTATTCGTTCAGCGTCCAGCCCATGTCCCGCGCCCGGCCGCGCAAGACGACGTTGTGTTCCTTCGAGCCCGTAAAATACAAGAGCGCGGCCCCCAGGCTGTCCTTCTTCAGCAGGCGCACGTCCACCTGCAGTCCATTGCCCAGCACGATGCTCACTTTATTTTCGCCGTGCGCCAACGTCTGATCGATCCCGGGATATTTCAAAATGTGCGCCGCCACCTCGTCCACATCCGCTTGCTTGTCGCGCTTCGGCCGCATCGTGACCACCAGATCGACGTCGCCAATCGTTTCTTTGCCGCGACGCAGCGAGCCGGCCGCCGTTACGAATTCAACGATGTCGCCCTTTTGCCCGATGTAAGCGATCAGCTTGTCGGCCTCGCGATCCGCCACGTCCAGCTTAAACCGCCCCGACGCCCGTTTCGCCAGCGCCGTCGCTTTCAGGATGTTTTCTTCGCTCTTTTCGCCGAACCCTTCCAGGTCGCGCAGTTTGCCGTCCCGCGCCAGCTGCTCCAGGCCTTCCACCGTCGCCACCTTGAACTTCTTCCACAGCAGCGCCACTTTCTTCGGCCCCATGGATTGCAGATTCAGGAGCTCAAGCAGCGTCAGCGGATATTTCTTCAGCAGCTTCTGGCGCAGCGCGTAGTCGCCCGTTTCCAGAATCTCGACGATGTGCGCCGCCATGTTGTCCCCGATTCCGGGCAGCTCTTTCAATTTCTTGGGCTCTTTCGCCAGGTCTTCGACGCGTTCGTGGATACTGTACAGAAGTTCCGCAACCTTCTCGTAGCTGCGATAGCGCCCAATAATTGCGCCGTCAATTTCCAGAAGTTGCGCGGTCTCGCGCAGGATTCGGGCTACTTCGCGATTTTCCATGTCATCCCCGTCCGCCTCAGAAGAATGGTGCCCGCAATTCCCAACCGCACATCGCGATCCCTTCGGCTCTCTCTTCGCCTGCTGCGTCGAGCGAAAAACTCCCCGCATCGGCCATGCCTTTGTAGCGGCGGCCTTCAGGCCGGCGAATTGCCTTCACCATCCGGCTCTGCCGCCGATCGTTCCCCATCGCACCACCCGCCTTTGGCCGTCATCCAGAGGAACGCATTTCGCGACGAAGGACCTCTCTTCGCTTGCTAGGTTGGCCGCAAACCTCCCCCGCGCTCACACTCCTACGCCGTCGGCGGAAATTTCTTCGCCCGCTCCACATCCTTCAGCACCTGCTCGCGCAGCGCTTCGACATTCGGAAATTTCTGCTCGTCGCGCAGCCGGCTCTTGAAGCGCACTTCCATCCCTCCAGCGCTCAGCATTTCCGCAAAATCAAACAAATGCGACTCGATCGAAACTTGCCGCCCATCGAAAGTCGGACGTACCCCAATGTTCGTGACCGATTGATACGTTTTTCCATGCACCACGCTTTCCGTCGCATACACGCCGTTCTTCGGGAGCAGCTCTTGCTGCGTGGTCAGATTCAAGGTCGGCACCACCAGTTTTCGTCCTTGCTCGGTGCCCGGGCGAATTTCTCCCAGCAACGCGAACGGGCGCCCCAGCATGTGGCGCGCTACTTCCATCCGCCCTTCGCTCACCGCCTGCCGAATCGCGGAACTCGATACCATGGAGTTGCCATCGCCCACCGGCGCGATGACGTCAACCTCGAACCCGAATTTATCGCCAAGTGTTTCCAGCAATCGGACGTCGCCTTCCTGGCGATGGCCGAAGCGGAAGCTTTCCCCCACCAGTACCGCTTTCGCCCTCATCGTTTCCACCAAAAACTTTTCCACAAAAGCGTGCGCGCTTACTTGCGCCAATTCCAGCGTGAACGGCAACACCAGCGCCGCCTCAATCCCGGAACGCGAAAAACCTTCCAGCCGTTGCGCGAGCATTTCAATTTGCAACGGCGCCGCCTCGGGGCGCAGGATTCTGGTGGGATGCGGGTCGAACGTCAGCACTGCGGGCATCCATTGCGACTGATGCGCGCGCTGCGCCACATCGTCCAGAATTTTGCGGTGGCCGGTATGCACTCCGTCGAAATTGCCAACGGTCGCCGCCGTCGCCTTCGCCGGATTTCCAAACAGCTCGAGCCATTCCGCCGCGGAATGGGCGACCACCAGCGGCTTCCGCGGCTCGCTCCGCGCGATCTCCGGGCTCCCCAATTGTTCGTACGCCATTAAATCTTCACCTCGAATTTCAATCCATCGTAAGCGAGCTGCACGCCCTCCGGCAATTTCGCATTCGCCTCTGTGTGGCCCAAATCATGGCAGATGTGCGTGAACCACGCCCGCTTCGGGCACAGTTCCTTCACCAGCGCCAGGGATTGCGCCACGTTCGAATGCATCGGATGTGGCGTGTACCGCAACGCGTCCAGGATGAAGTCATCCAAGCCCCGCAACAAATCTTTCGAGTCTTGTGGCACCGAGCTGAAATCCGTGAGATACGCTGCCGCCCCGAAGCGATAGCCGAGCACCGGCTGCTTGCCATGATTTGCGAGTATCGGCGTGAACGTCAATCCGAAAACGTCGAACGGCCCGTCAATCGTGTGCATCTCCACGCCGGGCAGGGAACTCTCCGTCGGCGCATCGTCGAAGATGTACGCAAACTGCCGCCGCAAGGTCTTTTGCGTTTCCGCGGAAGCATACACCGGCACCACGCCACCCTGTTTCAAATTGTATGGGCGAATATCGTCGAGTCCCAGAATGTGGTCCGCGTGTGCGTGGGTGTAAATGACCGCGTCCAGTCGATCGATCCGCTCGCGCATCGCCTGCTCGCGAAAATCAGGGGCCGTATCGATCACCACGTTGCGCCCGGCATAGGAAAGCAACACCGAAGGGCGCGTTCGCTTGTCGCGCGGGTCGCTCGATTCGCACACCTCGCAACGGCAGCCAAGCGTGGGCACTCCCATCGAAGTGCCCGAACCCAAAATGGTCAGTTGAAGGGAAGGCATGATGTGCGCGTGCAGTGGAATTCAGGATTTTTGTTCGCGATGAACTGGATCGCGTCGCGAACGCGGAAAGCGGCCCTTACTGGCCTTTCGCTCGTTTCGCCATTTGCTCGGCCGCGGCCTTCGATACTTCCATAAACGTCAGTTTCAGGCTGCCCAGAACTTCGATCAGCAGGTTGTCGTCTTCCTTCGACAAATTGCCGCGTGTTTTTTCACGCAGCGCATCGAGCATGTCGATCACTTCGCGCGCGCCTTCCAGGTCCACGAACGCCTGTCCCGTTCGCGGGTCGGCCATGCCTCCCAGCATTGCCGCCGCGTTGCGCGTCAGAAAATCGATGAGCATCTGGAAGCTGCGCGAGCTGGCGCTAACGTCCGCGCCGCTTTCGGTGGGCAGAAGCCCGTCTCCCGCGCCATTGGTCAGCGCCTGAGGTTCGAAACTTTGCGGCGCGGCCGTTTGCCCGCCACCCACGATATTCGACGTCTCCAAAGTTCTCGGCGGCGCGCTCGCGTTGCCGGAGGCTTGCGCCGTCTTGCTATTCGCCTGCGCCTGGCTCGCCGCCTTCTTGGCGGCTGCTTCGTCGTCGCGGCGTTCCTGCTCCACCACTTCCGGCCGAATCTCCCCGCTCTCGCTGAAGAGCCGCCGGTCAATCACCTTGAAAAAAGTGTCTTCGTGCTTCGGATCTGCCACGGCAATTGTCCTCGATACATCAGGTCGAAGTTACCTGACAGTTTAACATCGGCCCCCCGAGCGAACAAGCCACGCAAGGCCGCGGCCGCCATCAATGCAGTGTTTCTTCGTTTTGTTCCCCGCCGCCCACCGGCCTTTGGCCGTCATCCAGAGGAGCAACGCGACGAAGGACCTCTCTTCGCTTGTGGCATCGGCCGCTCCTCGATTGTGGCGTCGAGCGCAAAACTCCCCAGGCCACCACCGGAATTTGACCGTCATCCTGAGGAGCAACGCGACGAAGGACCTCTCTTCGATTGCGTGTATTTTGCCACCCGCTGCTCCGCCGAGCCAGGTTTGGCTTTTGCTTGGCCTGTTTTGCGGTGGCCTCTAGGCCGGCCGAATTGCTTTTTGCATTTTGACTTTGCGTTGCCGGTGCGTCCGGCTCTGCCGCCGATCGTTCCCCCTCGTACCGCCCGCCATTTGGCCGTCATCCAGAGGAGCGCCTTTCGCGACGAAGGATCTCTCTTCGATTGCGTGTATTTCGCCACCCGCTGTTCCGCCGACGCGGTTTCGCCTCTGTAGCGGCCACCTTCAGGTGGGCGAATTGCCTCACCGCACCCGCGCCGCGTTTGATCCCCGCATCCGCCCGCACCATCTTGTAAGCCATCACCGCTCCCTGTAAATTGTGAGCGGCACAGGAGCCAACACTCATCGTGGCGCGTAAAAAAAAGAAACGAATCAATATGCCGGATCGTTCGCGCAAAACCAAACCCGCAAAGGCCTTCGCCAATGCCTCCGTGAAAAAACCAATTGCCAAACGACGTACGCCACGCGGCCCTGCAATTCCAATCACCGCACGCGATAAACGCTCGGGCAAATGGTTTGAAAAACTAGTCGCCCTGCAAGCCCGCCTCCGCGCACGGGGCGGCTGCCCCTGGGACCGCGAACAGACCCACCACTCCCTGCGCAAATTTCTGATCGAAGAAACCTACGAAGTCCTCGACGCCATGGAATCCGGCGACCCGCGTCATTTTTCGTCGGAACTCGGCGATTTGCTCCTCCAGGTAATTTTCCATTCGATCCTCGCGGAGGAAACCGGCGCATTCACGATTTCCGACGTGATCGCATCCGTCCACGCGAAAATGGTGCGTCGTCATCCGCATGTTTTTGGCGACGTGAAAGCCAAAGATTCCAAAGAAGTGCTGAAGAATTGGGAGCAGATTAAGTCCGAAGAACGTGCCGAGAAAGCATCGGCTGCGCCTGAAATCAACGTAACTACAAATCCCGAATCGCTTCTCGGGGATATTCCAAAATCGCTTCCGGCCGCGCTCGAGGCTTACCAGCTGACCCTCCGCGCCGCTCGGATCGGTTTTGATTGGGACGACCTGCGCGGCATCTTTGAAAAGATCGACGAGGAAAAAACGGAAATCCTGGAATCGTTGGGCGCTATCGCCAGAAAGTCTTCGCGCGCAGACTTGAAAGCGGGTCTGCAGAGCAAGCCGTCGGCCTCCGCCATCGCGCATCTCGAAGAAGAAGTCGGCGACCTGCTCTTCGCCGCCGTCAACGTCGCGCGCTTCGTCGGCGCCGACCCTGAAATCGCCCTCAAGCACGCCAATCGAAAATTTAAGCGCCGATTTCAGTGGATGGAGCGCGCCGCGCACGCGCAGGGCCGGAAATTCGCCGATTTGCCCCGCGAGCGAATGGAAGTCCTCTGGAATCTTTCCAAACAAAGCGAAACATCAAAATCGGCCTTCGCGAAATGACTTCGAACGCAGACTCCACACACTCCGCGCTGCATCCGCTCGAAGTCCGTCACTGCAATACTCTCGCGGAATTCGAAAAGTGCGTGCAGCTCGAGCGCGTCATCTGGGGCGAGCAAATTACGGTTCCCGCCGCGATCTTCGTGGTTGCGCAACACACCGGCGGCCAAATCCTCGGCGCTTTCGACGGGGATGAGCTTATCGGCTTCACCTTGGCGCTGGTGGGGAATCATCACGGTGCTGCTTTTTTGCATTCGCACATGACCGGAGTTCTTCCCGCCTATCAAAATCGAGGTGTTGGCCGCCGGCTGAAACTTTTCCAGCGCGAAGCCGCGCTCAAGCACGGAATTTCGCTGATTGAATGGACTTTCGATCCGCTCGAGATCCGCAACGCGCATTTCAACTTGGTCCGCCTGGGTGCAATCTCGCGGCGTTTTATCCCGAACTGTTACGGAATCACCGCGAGCGAACTGCACTCCGGCCTTCCCACGGATCGGCTCATCGCGGAATGGTGGCTCGATTCTCCCCATGTCAAAAATATTCTGGCGGGCAGTAAAAGTTTCCCCGCGGCAGATTGCCAATTGATTCCCATTCCCGGCGACATCGGGGAAATTAAATCTGCGGACCGCGTTTCGGCCGAGAAGATCCAAACGCGCCTGCGGCAAGATTTTCAGCGGCTCTTCCGCGAAGGCTACGCCGCCACGGGCCTCCAACGCCACGGTAGCGCCTCCGCATATGTTCTGCAGCAACCCGCTTTCATCGCGGGGCTGACTCTGCCAGAATATCGCCCGCACGAAGTCGAGTACTGAAATCGACGGTCAAGGAATTACCGTCTCGATGCGCGTTCGCAAACTTACTCTGCGTGAAATACATCTGCCGCTCATCGCGCCGTTCCAAACCAGTTTCGGCACCAGCACGCTTCGCCGCATTCCGTTGATCGAAGCCGACGTGGATGGCGTGATCGGCTGGGGCGAATCAACCGCCGGCGAAGATCCCTACTATTCCTACGAAACGGTAGAGACCGCCTGGCATATCATCCGTGATTTTCTGTGGCCGGCGCTGCGGGGCAGGGAATTTTCGAGCGCAAGCGAAGTCGGCGATATGTTCGCGCAGGTGCGCGGCCATAACATGGCCAAAGCGGGCGTCGAAACCGCCATCTGGGACGCCGAAGCAAAGCAAAGGAATATTCCACTCGCGAAATTATTAGGTGGCACGCGCGAGGAAATCAGTTCGGGCGTTTCCATCGGCATCCAGCCCTCCATCGAAGCGCTCATCACCAAGGTCGAAAAGGAACTCGCCGCAGGCTACCAGCGCATCAAAATAAAAATCAAACCCGGCTCGGATATCGAGCCGGCGCGCGCGCTGCGCGAAAGGTTTCCACGAATCCGCCTCATGGTGGACGCCAATTCCGCCTACACCCTCGAAGACGTGGCGCTGCTCAAGCAACTCGACGCTTTTTATCTCATCATGATCGAACAGCCGCTAGGCCACGAAGACATCTATTCGCACGCCGCGCTGCAGCGCCAAATCGAGACTCCCATCTGCCTCGATGAATGTATCCACGACTACGAGCACGCCCGCGCCGCCATCGAAATCGGCGCGTGCAAAATTATCAATATGAAGCTGGGCCGCGTCGGCGGCCACACCGCGGCGCGCAAGATTCACGATTTGTGCCAGTCGAAATCGATTCCGGTGTGGTGCGGCGGGATGCTCGAATCTGGAATTGGGCGCGCGCACAACATCGCCATGTCCACGCTTCCGAATTTCATTCTTCCCGGCGACGTTTCCGCCAGCCGCCGCTACTGGTCCGAAGATATTATCGAGCCGGAAGTCGAAGTCACTCCGCGCGGCACGATTCGCGTCCCCTCCGCTCCCGGAATCGGGTACGCTCCGCGCCTCGACCGTATCGAATCGCTCACCAAACGTCGCGAGGTTCTCGAGTAAGCCGCACGACTCGATCAATTTTCTGAGCGCTCCCGCCAATTCGCCGCCTGCACCGGAAATATCGCGTCCCAGCACTTTTGTTTTGGTGTCTGCGCTGATTCTCATGCTGTTTTTGTGGTCGCTGAACTACGTCGCGGGAAAAATCTCGCTGCGCACGATTGACCCGGTAACCCTTGCCTGCTTCCGCTTGGTTCTTGCCGCGCTGGTCATGCTTCCGATTTATTTCGCGCAGCCCAACCGCACGCCGCTTAAGGCCCGCGATATCTGGCCGTTTACGTACCTCGGGTTCTTAGGCGTGATCCTCAATCAAGGCCTTTTTACCGTGGGCCTGAATTACACCACTTCCGATCACTCCGCCGTCGTTATCGCGATCGGTCCGGTCATCGTCCTGTTGATGGCGCGCGCGCTGAAACTCGAAATATTCACGGCCGGGAAAATTCTGGGAATGGCGATTTCTTTTACGGGTGTTTTCCTGCTCGAAACCGAGAATGGCTCGCCGGTCAATTCTCCCTTTCTTCTCGGAGACCTGATCACGCTCGCCGGCGTGATTGGATTTGCCGCGTACGCGGTGTTCGGAAAGCGGCTCGCCGCGCGATATGACGCCATCGCCATGAATACCTTCAATCTCGTCGCGTCTGCAATATTGTTGCTCCCGCTGACGATCCGGCAGGGTTTGCATCTCGATTGGAAAAGCGTCAGCGTGGCGGGTTGGCTTGGAATGATTTATATGGCGCTGGGCAGTTCGATCGCCGCGTATACCATTTTCTACTGGGTTTTGCGGTACATGTCCGCGTCGCGCGTTGCGGTGCTCAGTTATTTCCAACCTGTCGTCGTCATCCTGCTCTCCGTCGTTTTCCTCGGCGAGCATCCGACGCGAAATTTGCTGGCCGGCACGGCGCTTGTTCTGGCCGGCGTTTACCTTGCCGAGCGGGGAAAGGGTTGACGACTCAGCTACCAGCCGCCCTTCAACCGCCGAAATCACGTTGCGCTTCGTCCCATTTAGGCTATCTTGCTCGATGTTGGCCTGGATCTGCGGCGTGGCCCTATGGACCGTCCGCGAACCAATCGTGTTAGCCGCGCGGACACTGGCCGTCAGGTGCTTGTCCCTGGCCTTCGGTACCACCGAAACTTAATCGAATCGCCCGTGTTATATGGTTCGGGGGTAACCCCTAGCTGGCTCGGACGATGATTGGAAACGACTTAAACGAACTGCAACCAACTGCGTTCCGTTAGAGTCCAATCTAGTGTGAGACGCGTTGTGAATTTGGGCGTCCTGCTACAGCTCGAGTCGTTGTTGGGTGGAGGATAAACAGATGACCAGGTCCACCTTTTCCAAACTTCTTTTTGCATCCATTTTTGCGATCATATTTATTTCTGTCCCGGGGGCGGCCTTTGCGCAGCACGGCGGAGGCGGTCACGGCGGCGGCTCGCACGGTGGCGGCGGGGGCGGCTTCCACGGCGGCGGTGGCGGGGGTGGCGCCCACTATAGTGGAGGTGGCGGCGCGCGATCGTACTCCGGTGCTTCACGCGTCGGAAGCTACGGTGGTTCGAACCACTATTCCAGCTCGCCGAATCATTACGCTTCCTCGAACAACCGTTCTTACTCCGGCAATTCCTACTCCAGCGCGGGCCGCTCGGCGAATTCGTCTGCTTACGCTTCGCGTTCAACGGGTTCTTACAGCGCAGCGGGCTCGAGGGGTTCGACGATGCCGTACATGGGACGCAGCGGAAATACTGCGTCCGGGAGCAGCGCGGTGCGCGGCGGTGCGAACGGTTCAAGCTCGTATCACGGAGCGAATCGTTCCTCGTCAACAGCGTTCGCGGGCCGCGGAGCGACGTCGGCTAGCGCGAACAACGGCGCGGCACGGAGCTCAAGCTTGACCCCGGGCGTCACTTCAAATTCGAGTGCGGCCCGTGGCGGGAATTCGCTCTCGGCAAGTTCGCGAGGCTCATCCGCGGTTTCATCCAACCGCGCGCTTTCGAATATTGACAACTCCCACTTCGGCAATTCTTCGCGCGGATCGTCTTCTTTCTCGGGCGCTCGAACCAATACCAGCGTTTCTTCGGGTCGCTTCGGAAACGCCACCGTGGGCACGAGCCATTTCGGCTCGACGAACAGTTCGTTCGCGGGAAGCCGCTCGTTTGCCGGGAGTTCAACGGGATTCCGCGGCGGCGTTAGCGGTTCTGGTTTCCACGGCAACACAATCGGTGGCTACGGCTATCGCGGCGGTTACGGCTACCGCGGCGGCTACGGTTGGGGTGGCGGATGCTGGGGCTGCGGCTTTGGCTGGGGTTTGGGCTTCGGTTGGGGTTGGGGCGGTTTTGGCTGGGGATGGCCAGGATACGGCTACGGATTCGGCTACAACCCGTACTGGTATAACCCCTACTGGGGATTCGGATACTCTTCGTTCGGCGATCCGGCCTACGGATATCCCGGTTACAGCATCGGCTACAGCGATCCCGACTATTCCAGTTCAAATCAGGCACCCGATCAGAATTCGAATGGCGACTACTCGTTTTCCGCAAACAACAATCTGGGCGTAGCTGCACCCGGCACAGTGACCAATGACAACAACTCGGTCGGCGACGACAACCTTGCGCCGGAGACGCAGGGTTCGGTAAACACCAACCCAGTCACCGGAAATGTGGCGGCTTCGACTCCCACCGCACTGATCTACTTGAAGGACGGAACGACGTACGCCGCGAGCGACTACTGGATGCAAAACGGCCGGTTGCACTACACGGTGAACTACGGTGGGGAAGGCACGCTGAATATGGACGAAGTGGACTTGCAGCGAACCGTGGATGAGAATGCGCGCCGCGGAGTTCGATTCTCGCTGAAGCCCTACCCGTCGACCGTAAACTCCGCGCCGAACCAGCGGAACCAAAACAACGGTACGCCGGCTATCGCACCTGCTCCAGCTACGGATCCGCAATTGCAAACCACGTCGCAATCGCAGACGTAACGCGGCGAGAACGTTTCTGCACAGCAAAAAGCCTCGGAAGCAAAAGCTCCGAGGCTTTTTTATTTCCGCGGTGCGATTCGCGCGCGGCAATGCGTTACAAAAGAAAAACGGCGCCGCAACTTTTCAGTTCCGGCGCCGCACTAATTCTCCAACCCCGCCCCGCCATGGCACGCTAAACGTCCCGTCTGCAGTCAGGATAGTGAATTAAACTTTTTAGTTGGAAGCCGACCCAACCGTCTCGAGTTCTTTTTCGTGATGGTGCGATTTCGAGCCGCTGTTGCGTTGAATTTCGATCTGGCCTTTGAGGTACGCGCCGTCTTCGATGAGCACGCGGCCGCCGGTGATGTTGCCGATGACCGAGCCATCCTTCTTCACTTCGACACGGTCTTCCGCGAAGAGATTGCCGCGAACTTTTCCGTAGACGATGACTTCGCGCGCGTGCACGTCGGAAACGATTTCGCCGGCCGAGCCGATAGTCAGGCGCTGGCCTTTCAGCGAAATCGGGCCTTCGATCTTGCCCTCGACCTGCAAATCTTCGTCGCCGGAGATCTGGCCCTTTACGGTCAGGCCGGGGCCGAGAGTTGCAAGATTTTTTGCGGCGGGTACGTTCGAGCGAACCGGAGCCGCCGGCGCGGGAGCCGAATTGAAAGTCGAAGCAGCGGGCGCCGCAGGGTAGCTTGAGGGCTGTGCCGGGGCTGGCGCTGGATAATCATTCTGAGGCTGCTTGTTGCTGTTCCACATGGTCCCTCCCAAGTTGGGTGCCAGAAATTTTGGTATTGCGAAAACTGTTGCGCGAAATTTGTGCCGAACCGCGCCGCGGGAGTGCCGGAGGCCGCGCCACGTTCGCCGCAGAACCAATGTAGGCGTTGCGCAGTGAGCCTAGCAATCGCAAATCCCGCATCAGTTTCCCCTCATCAACTGGCCCGAAGGACAGGTGCGCTTGCCATTCGAGGCGCGGCGTACCCTCCGCTACCGTTCCGCTTTTGGCCGTTATCCTGAGGAGCAACGCGACGAAGGATCTCCCCTCGATTCCGGCGCCGCCGCAACGCTTACATCGAAGAGAGATGCTTCGCTGCGCTCAGGATGACGGCCAAACGCGCAGGCCGTTGGGTTTACGTCGATAATCGCCGGTCATGGTTTCCTCAACGCGAAATAGGGTTCTGCGAGGTCTTTCCACGACGGAATTCGCAATTCGATCAGCGCGACTTTCTTCGCTCGCAACCATTCCTTGATTTGTTTTTCGCGCGCGATCGCACGGCGAATATCGCCGCGGCCGATCGTGGCGTCGAGCGCAAACCCCGCCGCGCTGCCCACCGGAATTTGCCGAGCGCCTTTCGCGACGAAGGATCGCTCTTCGATTTCAACTTCTTGGCGCACTCACCACCGCCGCGTCGCCCTACATCCCCGTACTTAGCACGGCGCGGAAGCGGACTTTCGCGCTGAGCATGCGATCGTAGGCCTCCTGATATTTTTCCAAGGGGAACACCTCGGTCATGGGGCGCACGCCGGTCAACGAGCTGAACGCGACGGTGTCCTGCGAATCGATGGAGCTGCCGGATGACCAACCTTTGGTAGCCGTGCGGTTCATGATCGCGGAAATGGGATTCAGCTGAATCGGCGCGTCCGCTGCGCCTAGAATCATCAGTTCGCCGTCGATGCCCAGGCCGCCCAAGGCATCGGCCATCGCCTTTCCGCTGGTGAGGGTGGCGACGATCACGCGCGCGCCGCCGAGCTTCTGCAGTTCTTTCGCCACGTCCTGTTTTTCAGTGTCGATGTAGACGTGCGCGCCCAGCTTCTTCACGAAAGTTTCCTTGTCGGCGCCGCGCGCGATGGCCACGGTCTTGAATCCCATTTTTGCGGCGAACTGCACGCCGAGATGGCCGAGCCCGCCAACGCCCAGAATGGCGACCACCTGGCCGGGGCCCGCGCCGCTGTGGCGCAAAGCATTAAACGTGGTGACGCCCGCGCACATCAGCGGACCCGCATCGACCGGCGTAACGTCATCGGGAATTAGCGCGAGCGAACCAGCGTGCGCGATCATGTAGTCCGCGTAACCTCCGTCGCGCGTCACGCCCGTAATTTCGCGCGTGTTCAGGCAGACGATGAAATCGCCGCGGCGGCACGAATCGCAATATCCGCAACTGCCGCCGAACCACCCGACGCCGACGCGGTCGCCGACTTTCCAGCCCTTCACACCGTCGCCGAGCGCATCAACCATGCCCGCGACTTCGTGTCCGGGCACGCGCGGATACACGATGCCGGGCCACAAGCCTTCTTTGGTCAGCACGTCGCTGTGGCATACGCCGCAGGCTTGCACCTTGATGCGCACATCGCCCGGCCCGGGCGCGGGAATTTCGCGTTCGACCATCTCGAATGGTCCCTTGGCTTTGGTCACTTGAACTGCTCTCATCTTTTTTGTCGCGCTCGCCATGATTTCTCCTCCGGATTCGCTGCGGATCGATTGTAGTGCGTCAGCCGGTTTGGATGCGCGAGCAAGAGGCTCCGGTGCGCTAATTTCCGGCCCGCGAGCGGCGCCAAATCGCCGGAAAATCTAACCGCAACTCTAATCGCAACAGGCGATTTATTGTTGCGGTTAGAAAATGTCTTCTCTTGTGTTTTCATGGCTTTGCCCGGTTTTTTGAATTCGGTTGTGTTGCGGTTAGAAGCCGCATGGATTTTGCGCCACGGGTCTTTCGCTTTGCGAGAAGGGAACGCTGGGAGTCAGGTGTTCCGGGAGGCGGGCCGGCGATGAAACAGGCGATCCGTGGAGGCTCGGCCCAGACTCCGTTGTTGTCCAAGTGCGTGTAGAGGCGCGCGGCGCGGATGATGGTGTCGAAGCGATCGGCGGGACACTGGTCGACATTTTCAAGAACGGTTTCGAGGACGCGGCCGAGTTCGCGTTTGCGGCGGTCGAACAGGCCCGTGGAATGCGCGTGGCGATAGATGGAGGCGCGGTCGGCGATCTTGTAGCTCTTGGCGATTTGGCTTGGGCTGTTCCAGCGGATGAAGTCACCTTCGATGGCGTCACGATCGGGATGAGAGCAAATGATGCAGCGGCGGGCGTGACGGGAGAAATCGGGAGGTAGGGAAGAAGTGGCGGAATCATGCGACATGCTTCTTTCGGGTGCGACTGGGAGCGTGGCTTGAGCAGCGCCTGGTGAATGAATCGCAGGCGAACCGGAGCTGGGCGCGGACGGGGGAGCTCGGTCGTTGGGTGCTGCGGCCGAAGGCTCCTGGAGGCCGTCGGGCGGGTCAGTGCCGGCTTCGGCGGCGGGAGTGGTGGATCGGTCGAGTTCGACCAGGCTCGGGAATCCGAATTGGCCGCGGTCATAGGCGGCGGCCTGCTCGGGGGAGAGTTCGTCGGGGTAGACGAGGCGGCTGCTGGTGGCTCCGTAGGGGCCGTCACGCGTGATGGCGATGCCGAGGGGGAAGCCCGGCCTCGCTATCTTTGCTCCGAGTGGCTCGCCCATAAGTCCTCTTTCCCGGGATTGCCGGGTGTAAAACGAAGGAACGAGCGATGCGAATTCGCGAATCGCTGGCGGCGCGCGGCGAAAGGCGCAACGCGACGGCACGCGCGAGAGTTTTTGATGGCCGTTCGTTTAGGTTAAGTTTTAAGGGATGCGCTGCACGCGCTGAGTCTCGCTACCAATCAACTGACCCGCATTTTATCATGGCCGGATTATCGGCTCAAATGTTACACGAGCGATCCGAGGTCAATCAGAAGCGGCAACGCGGGCGAGGGTTGGCGACGGCAGGAGGGTAAACACGCACGGCTGGGTTGCGACGGGGCATGCAAGGGTAGCAAGACGAGGCAGCTTCTGGATGGATGTGTCCGGGAAGGATTGCGGCGCGGATGTTTTGCGAAGGCTGTCGGTCACCGCGGCGAGAGCGTCGTCGGGAATCGTCGGAACGAGATCCACGATGGCGGAGTTTACGCCAATTATGACAGTGAGTTGGGCAATTCCTTGTATGCCTTCGGGATTCGGGACGATTACGGTTCGAAGACTAGATGGAATCTTGCGAAATTCCTGGAGGCGAGCATCGACCAGGGAGTCGCCGCCGAGTAGATTCGCAAGCTTTTTTCGGGTTTCCGCGCTGTCGTCGGACAATTTTCGGTCCGGGTGCGCGACGGCCAATGCGGCGAGATACATTCGAATCGCTTCGTCTTTGTGCCCTTGCGCTTCCGCGACTTGGCCCAGGTGCATAGCGATGGTCGGATCATCGGCGAGTTGCCAAGCCGCAAGAATGTACTCTTGCGCTTCGTCCGTTTTCCCCTGCTGGAACTTGATCCAACCCAAGGTGTCCCAATACGCTCCAAGCTTGACGACGAACGGCCAAGTGCGCGCGCCGACCGTCCCCAATGACGAGTCGTTAAGTTCTTTCTCTACGGTAGCGATGGACTGCTGCGACCATGCTTCGGCAAGATCGAGATTGGAATTTGATTCGGCCAACTCATACGCGACGCTGTTTAACATGGAATCGCTGGTGTTGTACGTTAACGCCAGCCGAAAGGAGACGATTGCCTTATCGTTTTGTTTCGTTTGGAGATAGGCCCGACCCAAACTGAAATACGCCAAGGCGTATTTCGGAAAGCGCGAGGTCGCGCGGTCCAGAACAGGAATCGCTTTGTCGGGTTGGTGCAGAGCCAGGTAGGCTAAACCCAAGCGGGCAAGAGCATCACCATCCAAAGGTGCGTCGTCGATTCGCTTTAGCATCAGGTCCACATCTTCCTGATATTTTTCTTCCGAGTATAGAACCCAGGCCATGTTGAGATACGCGCGAGAATCGTCCGGGGCGAGTTCCAAATACGTTCTGAAATCCGATTCGGCGTCCGGAAAGTGGCGCGCATACATCTGAGCGCGCCCGAGTTCGCGCCAAGCATCGGGGTATGCAGGATCGGCGGTCAGGGCGGACTGGAACGCGCCGATGGCATTGGCCCAGTTCTTGCGCTGGGCTTCTTCCCGGCCCTTATTGAAAAAATCATGCGCAGAACCTGGCGGATCGTAAGCCGCACGGGATTCGGTGGCCGGAGTGGTTTTAGGAGCAAGTGCCGGAGTGGTCGCGGACCTAGGCACCGGAGTGGCCGCAGGAGTAGGCACTGGAGTGGCTGCCGCGGTTGTTGCGGGAGTGGTTGCCGGGATGGGAGGTTTTTTACGGGCGGCGAGGAAATCCTCGGATCCCTCGGAAGCCTGGGCGACAACTTTTTGGACGAACGCCGCGTATTGGTCTGACTCGCCCGCGGATATCTCCGGCGCAATCAAGGTCAACTGGCGAGAACCACGAAACGTGGAGCCTTCCCAAGCGTCACTCGATTCGTAGAAGGCGAAAGGCGCGTTTATCGAGTCTTTCCGGGCTGGCGGAAGATCGACCACGCCGAATGCCGGGAAGGTGACTTTGACTGAGAACGAATAGGATCTTGGACCATACAGAAAGGTAGATTGCGAATGGGGGCGAGAGCTCGAATCCTTATTCGCGGACGCGCCCGGCAGCAGTGAAAGGAGGCCCCAGCGCTCAATTGGCATCGAGGTGACCGCGGCGGCTAACTGCGCAGGGGTTCCTGTGCTTACATTGACGTACATCGGTTTGCCGGTAACGTGGAACTGCACCTTTAAGGGCTGAGCGATGTCGGAACCGTTGAGAACTCTAAAATCCGTGAAGTGGCTCGAGTCATAGAGAAAGCGATTAGCCCCGGCAAGGAGAGAATCCGCGGTTTTATCGAGCTGCTCCGCCGAAGTGTGGGCACTGAAAAACCGGATCAGAACCTCAAGATCGCCGCGTGTTTCGAGCACGGCGGTCGCGTCGAGCGTGCCCGACGCATCAACGCTGCCATCAACCGACAAATGGTACTGCACAGCCGATGGAAAATCCGTTGGGGTTTGTTGCAGTGCAGCCGGCACGTTCGAAGCGACTACCAGAACGTTCTGCCCACGAAGTTGAGGCGCAAGATATCCAAAAGGACCGACCCCAAGGGTGGTATCGAGCCAGATATCGTTGTTGCCGACACGCAGGAAAG
>Ga0302325_10009805_pt1 | contig 20850 bp, 23 predicted proteins | sample Palsa_T0_2_FD_201948 | JGI IMG/M metagenome (GOLD analysis project Ga0302325, IMG submission 201948) | Peat permafrost microbial communities from Stordalen Mire near Abisko, Sweden - Palsa_T0_2 | ecosystem: Environmental > Terrestrial > Soil > Palsa > Peat permafrost | place: Sweden: Abisko...
CGTCACCGAGTGCACGCAGGTCTCCGACCAGGCACACGGCATCATCCGCGCGCCAGGCCTTCACCGTGCCGACCAGATTGCTGCATGGCGAGGGATCACTGACGCGGTGCACGCCGCCGGTGGACGTATCTACTGCCAGATCTGGCACTGCGGCCGCGTCGCCCATCCGGACATGCGCGGCGGCGAGCAGCCGGTCGGGCCTTCGCCTAAACCGGCAACAGGCGACTTCTTTCTACCGAGCGGCCACGTCGAATTCCCCGTGCCTCGTGAGCTGCGCATCGACGAAATCCCCGGCATCATGGCCGATTTCGCCAGAGCCACGCGGAACGCCCGCGAGGCAGGCTTCGACGGTGTCGAACTGCACGGGGCGAACGGCTACCTGCAGGACCAGTTCCTGCAGGACGGCAGCAACCGGCGCACCGACGCCTACGGCGGCCCGGTCGAGAACCGCGCGCGGCTGATGCTGGAGACCACGACGGCGATGATCGACGCCTGGTCGGCCGATCGAGTCGGTGTGCGCCTGTCCCCGTCAAGTTACCTTTATGGCGTGGACGACAGCAACAAGCTCGAAACCTTCGCCTTTGCCGTCCGCGCGCTCGACACGCTTCGGGTTGGCTATCTCTGTCTTCTCGAGCCGAATGCAAAGGATGCTGATCGCGGCGTGCAGATCAGCAATGTCGCCGAAACCTTCCGTCCGATGACCTCGGTTCCGATCATCGTCAATACCGGCTTCGACAAGGCAAAGGCTGACGCTGTCCTCGCCAGCGGCAGCGCCGATCTCGTGGCGTTTGGAGTGCCCTACATCGCCAATCCAGATCTCGTCGAACGCTTCCGCACCAACGCCGTGCTCAACAAACCGGACCCCGCGACCTTCTATGGCGTTGGAGCACGCGGATATACCGACTATCCGATGCTGATACCGGCGCGCGCGGCTTGAGCGTTCGATATCGAGCTTCAACGTGTCCAGATAATCCAAGCGTGGGAGATGACGGATGAGCCTTGCTTTCGCGGACTTCGAGCACGGCAAGGTCAACATCGCGGGAGGGCAGCTTCACTACCGGATCGGTGGGGCAGGGGAACCCGTAGTATTGCTGCACGGATGGCCACAGCATTCGCTGCAGTGGCACAGCGTCGCTCCGCGGCTCGCGGAACGCTATCGGGTCGTGGTGCCGGATCTGCCGGGCTGCGGCGGCTCTTCGATCCCGCGCGCGGGTTACGATAAGCGCACGATCGCTGCTAAAGTGAGAGAGCTTGTTCGCCAGCTCAACCTCGGTCCCGTGAAGCTAGTCGGCTATGACCATGGCGCGGGCGTAGCCTACAACTACGCCTGCGCAGATATCGACAACGTCAGCCATCTGGCCATCGTCGAATTCGTGCTCCCGGGCTGCGGCTACGAGAAAGCGATGATGCCTTCGCCCGATTGGCACATCGGCAGCAACTGGCAATTGGCCTTCTTTGCCGTGCCCGAAGTGGCCGAGTTCGCGTTTCGAGGGCGCGAGCGGGAATTGCTGACGTGGTTCTTCTGGCACGGATCCTGTAATCCCGCGGCGGTCGCACCTGCCCATCTCGACGAGTATGTCGATCAGATCGCCAAGCCCGGCGCGTTGCGAGCGGGCATCGAATACTACGCGGCAGTCTGGCAGGACATCGAGATCAACAAAGAAAACATGCAGCGCAAGCTAGCGATGCCTGTCCTCGGCATCGGAGGACGCTGCAATGCTGGGGAAATGGTTGGCAAAGCCTTGGCAATGGTGGCCGAACGGGTGGGCGTGGCCGTCGTGGAGGGCGCAGGACATTGGGTGAGCGATGAGAACCCTGAAGAGTTGAGCCGCATCCTGCTTGAGTTCTTCGCGCAGGCCTAGCTGGAAGTAGGCCTCGAACGGGAGGGAAGATAGATGGAGAGTCAGAAGCCTGTCGCCGTGGTAGCGGGGGCAGGTCCAGGCAATGGTGCAGCCCTTGCGCGGCGCTTTGTCGGCGCCGGTTACGCAACCGCGATCCTTTCGCGTCATCGTTCCACGCTCGTGCCCATCGAAAATGAGCTGGCGGCTGCTCGTGGCTTCGAGTGCGACGTCGGCGATCCCGTGTCGGTCGAAAGCACTTTCGCGCGCATCCGAAGCGAACTCGGCGAAGTCGACGCGCTACTTTACAATGCGGGATCGGGGGTGTTCGGCGACGTCGAAACAATTACGCCCGATCAGTTCGAGCAGGCTTGGCGCATCAACGCATACGGTTCTTTGCTTTGCGCGCGCCAAGTAATCCCTGGGATGAAGGCCAGAGGCGCAGGTGTGATCATCTTTATTGGGGCGACTGCATCCCGTCGCGGCGGAGTTCAAACTGCAGCGTTCGCTCCAGCCAAGGCTGCGCAGCGCAGCCTTGCGGAGTCGATGGCGCGCAAGCTTTGGCCCGACGGCATCCATGTCGCGCTGATCGTCATCGACGGCGTAGTTGACCTGCCAGCTACGCGGTTGATAATGCCTGACAAGACTGACGACGCGTTCGTCGATCCCGACGGCGTCGCGGAGATCGCATTTCACTTGTGCCGGCAACAGAGGCGAGCTTGGAGTTTCGAGGTTGAGGCCCGGCCCTACGCTGAGAAATGGTGAGCGGCGCGCCCGAAAGTAAAACGATAGGGCAGAGTGCCGGCGCGCGACTCCTCAGGCATGCACAAGCCGCGGGAATGGCCCGAAGCGATATCGACGGCGCGGATCTCTTCGCATTAGTCGGAGCGCTGGCATGGCTGGCGGATCAACACACGCCAGCGGCGCGTGCGGACCGCCTGTTTGACGTCATTGCGGGCGCGATCCTGACGGTTCAGGCCGGGGGCGCAACGGTTGAACACCTCGCAACCAGTTAATGGGAGCTGACATGGAGACGGCGCCCGACTTGATCACGCGCTCCGGCTTCTTGGCTGGTCGATGACATCCTCACCGCCTCGCCACCTGATCGTCACCTGCCTCCGAGTGGCCGCGGCGGTGGTAACTCTTGTCGCGCCAGCGGGCACGACGCGTCGGTTTTCTACGTCCTCAAACCTGGACTGGAGACCTGATGAGCAGGGACCAACGATACCAACCGGACGCTCGGCTGCATAATACGCCGCGGGCCCTCTCGACAAGTGCCGGTCGAACGGATGCGGGAGGGCCCTGCTACCTTCATGGGCTAGTTCCTCGTTCCGGCCGACGTCCAGCGGAGACCGACTGAATTGGCCGGCCGCCCCGCGGTTTTCGTCGAACCGGAGCCCCCCACGCGCGACGGCAAGAAAGTAGCGAACGTAATCCCAGTCGATCCTATGCTTCATTTTGCACCGCGACGTGGGGCTTTCAAAACCCTTCTCACATTCCGTCAGCGCCGGCCGATGCTCAGTTTGAAGACCGAACGACAGGTACGTTGCGACCTCATTCACCGCGTTCGCCCTAGACTGAAAAACCTAGTGTGCAATCGGATCGTTTTCGCACCAGTGGTATGCGCACTTTGGCACTGAGAAAAAACTTTGACGCGGTTCACAATGCAGAATTTGGAACTTATGCTTGTTTAGCCATGTGAATTGGCCTCACAGTACGACCCGAGGCGTTCGGCCATCTACGCGCTTGACGACGTTGATGTAAAGCGTCGCCCGAGATGGTCTGGAAACTCCTGATCGATAATTGGTCAAAGTTTTACACTCACGCAAGGACCGCTAAATCGTAACCGGAGAACGTGTGTTCGGGCTGCACGCGAAATACACCTGGAAGACGGCCGACATTCCGCTCGTAAACACCGAGCAGGAGTTTGTTCCCCGGTGAGAGGATCGCATGGGATTCGCTTCTCGCCGAGGGCCATGAGGACTCGAGCGCCTATCACGGTTGGGTCATCACTCCGACGGACAGCGGCTATAATCTGCTTACCGAGGGCGCAGCAGGGTCCTTTCTTTGTGGAGGAGCTCGGCCGCAAACACCCCGGTACGCTGTACCAGTTCCACCAGGACTGGGTGGAAACCCTGGCGCGCGCGGCCGAGAGGGAAGCCGCCCGGTGCGCTCCCGAGCTTGGAGCCAAGAATCGAGCTTCGCCGTGACCAGACGGGGCTCCAGCCGGTGACCACGATGCGCAATGGTCTACAGCGCCCGTCTCCCACCGTCGCGGCGAGGGCACTTGGGGCTGGATTGCCGACTCGGTTGCGGAAATGCCGACTCAGTATTTCCGCGCAAGCCAAGGGCTCACCTCGAGGAAGCGGCACATTTGGCCTGGCGACGGGGATTTGACAATGTCAACGAGCGAGATCGAAAAAGTATTGACCATATTTCGAGGCATCGCGAGCCGGGACGCCGAGCTTACGACCAAGTACATGAACCCAGAAAAATATATTCAACACAATCCCCACGCTGCCGATGGCGTTGAAGGGTTGAAGGAGTATGTCCGTCAGTTCCCGCTTGAAAATCATCATTTGAAGGTGCTGAGGGCCTTTCAGGACGGGCCCTACGTTTTCTCCCACGAAGAGGGCCTGATACTCGGTCAAAGCGTCTTCTTCGACATCTTCAGATTTGAGGACGGATTAATTGTCGAGCACTGGGTCTTTTCAGCCCAGGGGGCGCCTCCCAATAAGAGTGGGCATACTCAGACCGACGGGCCGACTCAGGCAAAACTGTCTGACGACACAGAGAAGAACAAGTCGATTGTCCGGGAATACTACGAGACCATTCACGTCTCTGGGGATCACAGCAAGATCCCGCAATACTTTTCCGGAGATCATTGCATCCGCCACGAACCCGGCGTCCGCGATGGAGTCGCGGCATTCAAACGTGACTTGGAAGAACTCGTCAAACACAGGAGCATCGATGAGATTAAATTTGTGCTGGGACAGGGAGACTTCGTCTTCATAGCTGCCAAGGGATCGCACGAGGGCAACCCTTGCGTCTACATCGACCTATATCGAGTTGAAGACGGGAAGATCGCCGAGCGCTGGGGTTTCCCCGAAAAAACTCCGCCTCGAGACGAATGGAAGAACAACAACGGCATGCTCTAGTTCAGGTGTGGCCGCCTATTTCTTTGCGGGCCCGGCAATTCGCGACAAGGAGGGCGGCCAATGAACCGCAAAATAAAGCTCGCGTTCGATCCCAAAGCGTTTCTCTCGAGAGTAAACGGCGGGCGAGCCATTTCCAATTGTCGGAAGGGTCAAATTGTCTACAGACAAGGCGATCTTGCGGATGCCGTTTTCTACATTCAGAGCGGCCAGGTCAAAAAAACTGTCGTCTCCGAGCAGGGCAAGGAAGCCGTAGTCGCGCTTCTCGGAACCGGTGAATTCTTCGGTGAGGGCAGCTTGGCCGGAGAGATTCTACGTCTGGGGACTGTCACCGCTCTGACGAAATGTGTGATCGTGCGAATATCGAAGGCGAATATCACGCGCGTAATCCATGAAGAGCCGGCGTTTGCCGAGTTATTCATCGCCCACCTGTTGGCCCGCAACAGTCGGGTCGAGGAGGACCTGGTCGATCAACTGTTCAATTCGAGCGAGAAACGCCTCGCGCGGACGCTTCTGCTGCTGGCGAATTTTGGCAAGGAAGGTCGGCCGGAGCCGATCATCGCAAAGGTCAGCCAGGAGACGCTCGCGGAAATGATCGGAACGACGCGGTCGCGCGTGAGCTTCTTCATGAACAAATTTCGAAAACTGGGCTTGATTGATTACAACGGCAACATCGAAATCCACAGTTCATTGTTGAATGTTGTTCTACGCGACCAGCCGCATATCAGGCGCTGAAGCGTTGCGGTCGCGGCAGTATGTCGTAGCAAATTGAACCATCCGTGCGACGCAACTGCGCCTCGCAGCCACCGCTGCCCATGAGTGAACAATCTTGCTAATACTCGGCACAATTGACGCAACGAATCTCCAATAGCTTCGGCTAGCCCTGCCGCATCCTAGCGTTGGCGGCATTTGCACAAAAGGCCGAACAGAGCAGAAAAAATTATATGGATTGCGAACGCGCTGTCGAGCGCGGCCTACGCGGCCCAAGGATGGCGATGGAGGCGGTAGCGCGCACTTCGGCGGCGGCGCGGCACACAATTACTGGCCACCGACAATATCCCGTTCGCGCCAGATTGCGTCAAATTTGGTTGATGGTCTAGCGACCGATGGATCATTCGACGACTAGAACAAAGGACGAACGAAGTTCTCTGCCACGTGTATATATAATGTCACCGTGAATTTGCGCCTGACTGTGCTGCCGAAATCACCTTCAAGCGCCGACGGCAGGCAAATGCTGCTTCGCCGGAGGACGTGTCACGAAAAGCAGTCGCCGGCGCCAGGCAGTGAGACGAAAGCTATTTTGTGGGACGTTGCTTGCCGAAGGCGGCAACCACTTCGTTCTTCTTTATGCGCGCCTCCGGGTTGCCGCGCTCATCGAGAACTTGCTCTTCGGCGCCATCAACCATCTTAACGGGATGACTAACCTTGCTTGCTTCCTGGTGCGCTGAGTGGTGGTCCGTGTGCCGGACGCCGCTTTCAGCGGGGAAGGGACGCCCCTTTCCGCCGCTGGCAAGCTAAACTAGTTCGCACAGTGACGACTGAGCGCAATTGCTCAACCTAAGAAGTCCACGACTGGCTGCCGCGTGGCCGGCATCGGCGAAAATGAACGACCACACCGTGGACTGCATCCGCGATCGGCTGCGGACAACACCCAACCGACCGGATCGGCCCTTTCAATCCCAACGTATACAGTTCTTCTCGACAGCGATACCCGACGGCGTCCGGCTCTCGATATTGCGGATGTCGCTAACAGAGGAGCTGATCGAGTATTCGCTATAGGTCGTAACTCTCTGTTCCATTTCCCGCGGTGTCAGCCCGGCATATTGCCAAATGACTGTCACGACTGGAATGTTGATGTTTGGAAAAATATCCTTGGTGGTCGTCAGGATAGCGCTGCCCCCGAGGTGGAGCATCATAAACGCAAGCATGTAGAATGTGTGCGGGAAACGAAGTGCGAAGACGACGATGCTCATAGCCTATACTGTTTAATTCTGAAAGACATGTGCGGCTTTCGCCTAAGTTGCCGACGAATCTCTGCGCTGACTTTCAACCTCGACTTTCGGTCTATTAATCGCTAGCCCTCGATCTAAAAATTGATAGGTCACGAGATTGCGAGAAGCCTGCTCTGCTTCGTTGAGACGATCGTCGCGAGGCCCACCAAAGATGGCCACTTCTTCCCGTGGAGGTGCCGAGAACAGTCGAATTACGATCGTCCGTGTCGACGTATCGTGTCGGCGAAACCAATTGGAGGCACGGTAATCGCCGATGCACGGCGCCGCCAGGGACAATGATGAAGGCGTGATCAGTGGCGCGAGATGTCCAACTCGACGGGCCCGCAGGCCTGCGCAGGACGGATCGCATCATCTCCGATTCGACTCGCACCGCCACTCGCGATAGTACCGATTCATGCCCACCGTCCGGCCTCTTCGAAGGACAGCCGCGGGTTGCGCGGAAACGGCGTGCCCGGCTTTCCGTACCCAAGGCTGCAGATGAAATTGGATTGGACGCGCGTGCCCGCAAAAAACTCCCGATCGACTGCCACGTTGTCGAATCCCGACATAGGTCCGCAATCCAACCCAATTGAGCGGGCGGCCATTATCAGATAAGCTCCTTGCAGGGCGCCGTTGCGCATGGCGGTGATCTCGGTCATTCCAGGTTGACGAAACATTTGGCGCAGCATTTCACCGCGGGCCGGAAACAGCTGCGGCATGAGCTCCGGAAAATTCAGGTCGTTGCCGACGATCGCCGTCAGTGGCGCCGCCAGGATTTTTGGGCGATTCATCTCGAAGGCGAGTGCGGCGAGCTTCGCCTTGCCGCTGTCACTCTTGACCCACACGAAGCGCGCCGGGCAGCAGTTGGCGGAAGTAGGGCCCCACTTGAGCAGTTCGTAAAGCTCATGGATCGTCCGATCGTCTACGTCTTGGGGGCTCCACTCGTTATAGGTTCTCGCGAGCCGAAACAGCTGGTCAAGGGATGCAGAGGGTAATGCGGTTTTCATATCGATGCGCCTTTTACGGTTTTCCTACGGGGCTGATCGGCAAATGAGAGACTCAACCCATCTTTAAACCGGTTGATTTTTGCTGCTATTCATCCAAAGATTAGAAACAGTGACTCCGCCACGATCAACTAGCTTGGCATCTTCTTACGATATGCGAGGAGACGGACTTCACTGGCGCGGCACGAGGGCTTTGCGGTCTAAGCTGGATCACGCTGCTACGATGCTCGTCAGTGATTTCCTCAAGCTTGGTCCGCCTCGATGGCGGAGACGTTGCCGCCGATGAGCCTCACCGCCTTGTCGAGCGGCTTCCTGGCGCCGACCGAAGATGACACGTGGGCGCCCCCCTCCTTGACGAACCGTTGCGCGATGGCGAGCCCAAATGCCGCCGTTTCCGCTGCTGATGACTGCAAACTTGCCTTCCCAATCTCGCACGATGGTTCTTTCAGTTCGCGTCACAGGTTCGTCTGGGGATGCGGTTGACGGTCCTGTGGGGCAGGATGGAGGAGGGGCCTTGGAGTCCGAACATCGATTTGCCCTTCTGAGCACGGCGGATCAAAGCGCCGGCCGGGAGAGCGTGTTCGAGCGGCGCCGCCGCAGCCAATTATCCGAACATAGGTCGGCCTGCGGGAAGCGTTCAGTATTGACGTTTGCATACCGGTGGTGCGGAAATCGATCCGGCGAACTACTGACGCCCGCCATGGCGGGCGGCGTAGCGCGTATGCAAAGGAATTGCCCCGCGGCCCCTGGCGCAGATGACGGCCCCTGCTCTCTACAAGAGAAGCTGTTCAGTGGTATTGGACGCGGGTTTAGAAGACGCACCTTCGCGGTGCAGGATTGCACCGTATGATCGACTGGGATGACGTCCGTTACTTACTTGCCGTCGCGCGTGCGGGCTCGGTCCGGGCCGCCGCCCAGCGTCTCAGGGTGAACCACTCTACCGTGCTCCGACGCATCGCCCAGCTGGAAGAGCGCATCGGGGCGCAAATGTTCGAGAAGCTGCCTTCGGGCTATCGTCTAACGGATGCGGGAGAAGCGGTCCTCGAGTTCGCAGAGCAGATGGAAGCGTCGTCGAACGAGCTGGAAACGCGTGTCTTCAGTCGTGACCAGAGCGTACGCGGGCTTCTGCGGGTGACGCTGGCTCGGACTCTCGCGACACACCTGCTCATGACGGACTTCGCCGATTTCGCGCGTCTGCACCCTGAGGTCGAGATGGAGATACAGTCGTCCGACGAGCCGGTGAATCTGACCAACCGAGAGGCCGATGTCGCGATCCGCGTCGTGTACGACCGCAACGCCCTGGCGCCCAATCTTCACGGACTGAAGGGACCGGAGCTTTTCGGCGGTGTCTATATGTCCCGGGACCTCATTGCCGCGTGGCGCGCGGGAGCGGCTGATCGCATCCGTTGGGTCGTTAGGAACAACCATGGCATCCCGGACTGGGCGCGTGAGGGTGAGGTTAGCACCACAGAGGTTTCGGTGAGGACCACGGACGCCGGCGCGCAGATCGTTGCGGCACGGCATGGGCTTGGGATGACGACGCTGCCTTGCTTCGTCGGAGATGCCGACCCACTGCTGGTGAGGGTGCCGGGCACTGGCTTGCACATGTACGGGACGCTTTGGCTCCTCGTGCAGGGCGAGACGCGCAAGACGAAGCGCGTGCGGCTTTTCACGGAGTTCATGTCTCTCAGGCTCGCCGCGTATGTCGAGCTTCTCGCGGGACTATCCTATTCCCCCGACTGACAAGCGACTGCGACTGCAGTAACCCCGATCGGACGCTGCTCACTCTCCTCAGTTGGGATTGAGTGCTGCAAGGCGGCCTGCGCAAGCGCAGGCGAGATCGGCCGGCAGTCGGTCGACCTTCGCCCGGAATTGCCTCAAGTCGATGCGAACAGCGTCTGGTCCCGGCCGGACGTGTGCACCTTCAAGGAAGGGGAGGCGATGATCTGTACCGCGACCCGCGGGCGCATCAATGGGACATTCGCAGGACGGGCGGTGCGATCACGCTTCACTGGCCAAGACAGAGCTCGCGTTCAGAGCAGCCAAGGGCCGTACAGCGCCGGGCGAGCAGTGGCTCGTGCAAGCGGCCAAGCGAAGACCCGTCGTTCCGCGAATGGTGCGCAAACGCACAGCCGATGTTGAGAAATTGGCGAAGCCCGTTCGGGCGCGCGCGACGTTACACCCTCAGAGGCCGAGCCGGCCGGTGGTTCTGGCGGCCGCGTCCGCGCGCCTTCGGGTGAGGCGTAATCCCGGAAGAACGAGAAAGAGAAATCGTCATGAGCAGGCTGGAAGGGCGGATAGCTGTCGTCACCGGCGCGGCGAGCGACATCGGCCTTGCGACGTCGAAGCCCTTCACGGCGGAGGGAGCGAACGTGGCGACCCTGCGTTGGCGAACAGCACGTCGCCCCGCCTCTGCGGCCTAAGGTCGAACCTAAACCGAAGGATCAGAAATGAAGAAGCTGTCTATCTTCATCGTGGCTGCGTTGGCTGTTGGTGCGGGCGCGGCGATCGCCCAATCCAGTTTGACGGGGGGCAGCGCCCCCGACCCGATCGCCAAAATTCCAATCCTCATGAAGACGGTGGAGGAGTGGCAGGCGTTGCCGTCCTTCGGCGGCAGTTCCGGAAGCGCGAAAGTCCAACTCGTGAACGTGATCGGTGATCCGTCAGAGCCCGGCCTGTACATCCAGTTGGAAAAGGTAACGCCCCAAGTCGTGATTAAGGCACATCATCACGCTGGCGACCGCACCGTGACCGTAATCCAGGGCACCTTGATGTTCGGCAACGGGCCTAGGTTCGACCGCGGCAAGCTCAAGGTGATGTCCGTCGGGTCCATTTATACGGAGCCCTCGGGATCGCCTCACTTCGCGGCCACAGTCGATCAATCCGCCGTCACTGAGGTGACCGGATACGGGCCTACCGACATCGTTTATGAAAATCCCGCCGATGATCCGACCAAGAGGTAGGGCGGGAAATCGCGGGGCCTCCACCAAGCCCACCCGCCAGGACGATATCGCCGCTTGTTTCAGAAATCCAGGAGACTCGTAATGAGCTACAGCATCATCGGAACGGGAGGCGTTGGTTCGACACTGGCCTCGTACTTCGCCAAAGCCGGGATCGAGGTTGGCCTCGCAAACAGCAGGGGCGCGGACGCCGTTAAGCCGCTGGCCACGAAGCTCGGCCAAGGCGTCGCGGCATCATCTTTGGACGAAGCCCTCAATGCCGACGTCATCTTCATTGCGGTGCCCTTTTTGAAGTTCAAGGACGTCGCTTCGGCGCGGAAGGACTGGACAGGCAAAATCCTCATTGACGTGACAAACGCCTTAACGCCACCTGAGGTGGAGGAGGCCGAGCGAGCCGGGCGCCCAACATCGGAAGCCAACGCCGAACGCGTGCCCGGTGCGAAGCTGGTGAAGGCCTTCAACCAGCTTCCCGTGCCAGCCCTCACGAGCCCGGTCGCCGCTGGCGGAAAGCGCGTCATCTTTGTGTCCAGCGATGATGAGGACGCGAGCGCGAAGGTCGCCCGTTTGGTTGACCAGTTGGGATTTGCGCCGATTGAGGTTGGAAAGCTCGGCGAGGGCGGTCGTTTGATTCAAGCGCCGAACGCGCTCGTGTCGCAAGACCTCATAAAGTTCGAGAAAACCTAGCGAAGCCGCCTGGCGCTTCGCCGTGTCTACAGCAGGTTCGATCCCAGCCCAGCCCAATAGGCCCACCGTACCGTCAGATTAGGAACCCGATATGTACAACCATGTGACCTGGCCCGAGCAATATGACCCGAAGATATCGGCGATCTACGCGCTCAACGACATTGACGTGAAGGCGCCGCCCGAAGTGGTGTGGAAGCTGCTTGTCGACGCCGAGCATTGGTCGAGCTACTTTCCCGCCGAAAATCAGGTCAAGATCCTGACAGGTGAGCCGGAACTGGCGCTCGGTGTCAAATACACTCGGGTGACCGTTGGCATTCCTTGTAATCTTATCGTGACGGAGTACGTGCCCGGCCGCAGACTCGCGTGGTCGACATTGGTCGAAGGCGACGAGACCGGTTCGAGCGCCTTCCACGGCTGGGTCATCACTCCCACGGACAATGGGTGTCACGTGCTATCGGAGGAGACGCAGCAAGGCTCCTTCTTCCTTGAGGAGATCGGGCGCAGGCATCCCGGTGCGCTCTACAGCTATCACCAGGAATGGGTCGAAAGCCTTGCGCGAGCGGCCGAGGCGGTAGGCGCAAGGCCTCGGGCTAACCTCCATGGTCAACAAGATGGTGCTGCACGCCTTCGCCGTCACGCTGCTACGAGCCGGGCCGCTGCCTTTCTCTGATGGTGGTTCCACATTAGCGCACCTTGCAGCGAACGGCGACGGAAAAACCGCTAACCCTTGAATCTGGGGAATACGTCTTCGTCACGGAGTATTGCTATGATCAGGCCACCAAACATTCCTCCTAGCGAACTACGACCCGATCAGCGTGCGGTCTTCGACAAACTGGAGTCCGGCGTCAAACGGCATCTGACGGGCTTCACGACGCAAAGGGCCGACGGCGCGACTTAGCGCCAACAGAGTTCGCCCAAGAAAATTCACCAGAGGAAAGTATGAATAGATTCGAAGGTAAAGTAGTCATCATCACGGGAGCCGGCACTGGTATCGGCGCCGGCACCGCTCGCCGTTTTCTACGCGAAGGCGCATTTGTCACACTGAACGGACGGCGTGAACACAAGTTGCAGGAGACTATCAGAGGGTTCGGCGCCGCAAAGTCATTGGTTCACCCGGGGGATGTGTCGGACGAGGAGTACGTGAAGCGCCTCGTCGAAGACACAGTCGCCAAATTTAAGAAGTTGGACGTGTTGGTCAACAACGCCGGAATGGCGATCTTTGGTCCTTTCGCGAAAACCACCACCCAAGACTGGCGAAAGGTAATGGCGACTGACCTAGACAGCGTCTATTTTGCTTGCCGGGAAGCCTTGCCACACCTCCTGAAAACGAAGGGCTCCATCGTCAACCTCTCCTCGGTATCCGGCCTGAGTGGAGATTGGGGGATGAGTTCGTACAACGCGGCAAAGGGCGCCGTGACAAACTTTACGCGCGCTTTGGCGCTTGAGTACGGCTCTCATGGCGTGCGGGTCAACGCCGTGGCACCCAGTCTCACCTCAACCGATGCCACTGCCGAAATTGAGAAGAGTGAAGCCGTAATGGCGGCTTTTCGGGAACGGCTCCCCCTCGGCCGGGCCGCCACACCAGATGATATCGCTGGAGTGATTGCCTTCCTCGCCAGTGAGGACGCCCTCTTCGTTAATGGGGCGATCCTACCGGTCGACGGGGGAATCCACGCGTCCAATGGGCAACCGAATTTCCTCTCGCTCATGGGACAAGGCTGACGCCCAGCCTGAACAAAATGTTTTAGCAAATAACAACAAGCAACACCTCATAAGGATGAAAGTCAAACTTAGCATCAAATTCACGCGTATAATTGTTCTGGCCCACATTAGCATCAACGGAGTCTCGAATGCCTATCAAAGTCTCATTACCGGCGCCTCTCGCGGGTTTGGCCGCGTCTGGGCCGAGGCCGCGCTCAAGCGGGGCGAGAAGATTGCGCCGACCGCCCGCGACTTGAAGGATATTGCCAATTTGAAGGAACGTTATGGCGACGCCGAGCTTCCTTGGCACTCGACGTAACGGATACCGATCAGGCTCGACATGCCGTTCGGCGCATTTTGGCAAGCTCGACGTTGTCATCAACAACGCCGGCTACACTCTGGTCGGCACGGTTGAGGAGGCCAGCGAGGCCGACATCCGCGCGCTATTTGATACGAACTACTTGGTACGGTCCGGGTCTTGGCCGTGTCAAAACGTTTTGGTTGGAAGATGTCAGAACCAGCCGAGTCGGTGATTGTTACGGGGCTTTGGCTTATGCTTGCATCGCGGCCACTAGCGGGCGGCGACCCATGATGCAGCGTTAACCCAACTCGCTACCCTCTCGCGCGACGCGCGAGGCGCGAATTGATTCGGCGAGCTCTGAGGCAGACCGACCTGCTCGAGCGCGTCACCGGATACCTTGCGCTTGGCAAGCAGGAAGGCGCCCACGCCGTCACCGGAGGTAAACGCCTAACCGAAGGGCCGCTGGCAAAGGGCTATTTCGTGCCGCCGACCGTGTTCGCCAACGTCCGCGACGACATGCGGATCGCGCAGGAAGAGATTTTCGGCCCGCTCATCTCGGCCATCCCGTTCAAGGACATGGACGAACTGGTCAAGCGCGCCAACGCCACGATGTTCGACCTCGGCAGCGGACTTTGGACGCGGGACGTAAGCAAGGCACACCGCCTCGCCAGCGCCATCCGCGCGGGCTCGGGGTGGGTCAACTGCTATCAAGCAATGGATCCCGCGGTGCCGTTCGGCGGCTACACGATGAGCGGCTACGGCCGTGAGTCCGGGCTGCAGCACATTGAAGAGTATCTCAACGTCAAGGTGGTGTGGATCAAGACCGGATGACCGACATCGCAGCAAGCTGAACGACTTCTCGCAGCGATGAGATTGCGCGCTGAGAGGCGCCGGTCTGGGCTGCTCAAACTTTAATCCGCGCGAACGACGATTTGCGTGGAAGGAGGAAACAAAATGTTCAAGGTCGTTCGCGTACCTTACGACGATCCACTCGCCTCTTGGTCGGGTCCGGTGTCTCCGTGACACCGTCACACTTGAGCGTGACGCGTTTTCATAGCCCTTCCGCACGGCATATCGGACCGACCAACCACCTCGACTGTGCTGGCTGCCGATCGACCGATACATGGCCCGCAGGCCGTCCTCGGAGAGGGAAAACGAATGCCCTGTCCATTCCAGCCTAATCACGCGACGCATTCCGCGAGTCTTAGAGGACGACGAGAGGGTCGCGGTCAGGCAGATAGCAAGGAGAAATCGCGTATCAGCAAGTTCCTTGCATCAAGTATTGAGTCGAAAGGCGAAGAGGTACGACGTTGCGGAGCAGCGGCGGCAGCATACGGCCACTTCTTTTAAGCGGAGGCTGAAGCCAGTTTTCGAGACGCGCATTCACCGGACGAGTATACCTGTCAGTAAGAATCGATCCCACATTGAGGCCCCGAGGCGATTAAGTGAACGCTCGATGTCCGCGTCGAGTCAATCGCGCCAGATGCGACCGTTCAAGAAAGTGTCGAGATAAGTAATTCCAAACCTTCGATAATTGAGACGCGACGTGACCAGATCTTCCCACATCTGGATGCGACGGATGTCGCGCGCGCCCGCCCCTTCGGCGAAATACGCCGCTTCGCGGCTGGCGACGCGCTAGCCACGATCGGCAAAGTCGGCCTAGGCCTCGCCGTCATTCTCAGCGGCCAAGTTGATGTTTACCGCTACGACGCCCACGGCAGACGCCAGCACCTTTACACGTTCGGGCCTGGCGCATTCGTTGGCGAACTGGCGCAGCTCGCTGGCCGGCCTTCGTTCGGCGACGGCGTGGTTACACATCCCGTCGAGGCGCTGATTTTTTCGCCGGATCGGATGCGGGCTTTGTTGATCGCCGAAGCCGAGCTTGGCGAACGGCTGATGCGCGCGCTGATCTTGCGCCGTACGCAAATGCTCCAATCCGGCGTCGGCGGACCGGTGATCATCGGCCGCTCCGAAAATGGCGACGTGCTGCGGCTCGAGGGCTTTCTCTCGCGCAACGGGACTCCGCGCATGATGCTCGATCCCGACACCGATCCCGAAGCGCGCGCGCTGATCGATCGCTTCCACGTCGATCCCGGACAGTTGCCGCTCGTCGTATGCCCGGGCGGACAGATCTTGCGCAATCCGAGCGAGACGGATCTAGCGCGTTGCATAGGATTGGTCGGCCCGATTGATCCGCACCGTCTCTATGATGTCGCCATCGTCGGCGCGGGGCCGGCGGGCCTCGCGACTTCCGTCTATGCGGCGTCCGAGGGACTTTCTGTTCTGACGCTCGACACCCGCTCGTTCGGCGGCCAGGCCGGCGCTTCGGCGCGCATCGAGAATTATCTTGGGTTTCCTACCGGCATCAGCGGAATGGCGTTGATGGCGCGCGCTTATAACCAGGCACATAAGTTCGGGGTGGAGACTGCAATCCCCAACGAGGTGATCGGCTTTGACGCATCTAACGATTACGCCGCGCCCTTTGTTTTGAATCTTGCCAGCGGCGAACGCGTCAGCACACGATCCGTCGTGATCGCAAGCGGCGTGAACTATCGGCGGCTCGCGGTGGAGAATCTCGCCGCCTACGAAGGCGCCAGCGTCCATTATTGGGCCTCGCAGATCGAGGCCCGCATATGCGCCGGCCAAGAGGTCGTAGTTGTGGGGGCAGGCAACTCCGCGGGTCAGGGCATCGTTTTTCTTGCATCGCATGCGGCCAAAGTCTGGGTGTTGGCGCGTGGCGGCGACCTCGACTCGACCATGTCGCGCTATCTCGTTGACCGGATCACCGGGCTGGCCAACGTGGAAGTGCTCACGCGTACTCAAGTCAGCGCGCTGGAAGGCGCCGACGGCGTGCTATCGGCGGTGCACTGGCATCGCGCCGCGACCGGGGAAACGGTTAGACGTCCCATTCGCCACCTGTTCCTTTTTATCGGCGCCGACCCGAATACCGGCTGGTTGTCCGGATCAGGTGTGACACTCGACTCGAAGGGCTTCGTGCTGACCGGAGCGGAAGTCGGGGAAAACATGCGCTCTCTGGAAACGAGCCGTTGCGGAGTTTATGCCATTGGCGACATCCGTTCGGGGTCGATCAAGCGCGTCGCCGCCGCGGTCGGCGAAGGCGCGCAGGTGGTCGCGGCCCTGCATCCGTATCTGTCGCCGCCGCACGCTGTTCGAATGACGCCAGTCCCCGCGGAGGCCACTACTGCCACAAAGCAGCGTCTGCCGTAACTGTCAAAGGCACTTGAGCGGCTGTCAGCTAAGGAAATGCTGCGGTTCTTTCGCGAGCACCAAGCGCCGGCTGGATCCGACACCGGAGCTGCGAATGGTGAGAACTCTCGATAAAACCTGCTGGGTGGGTCGACGGTCATCTTGGCGTTTGCTCGGGGATGCGTTCGCCGCGGATAGAACGGACGCGGTCAAGAGGTTACGTTGAAAGCCTGTTGACACTGCGCGTCGGTTCTGCTCGCCCGTGCAGGCCGAGTGAGCGATGCGCCGGTACCGCTTGAAACCCAGTTCAAACCGAAGTTGAAGTCGGTTTCGCCCACTCCCCCATCCCCTCGGCATAGAGGGTCTTTTGGGAGGGACCCTCCTGCTCGGAAAGGAAGTGTCTATATCTGGCTATGGGTGTAAACGCCGCGTCCATCACGCGACCTCATAACCCGGCGCGATCCTTCGGCAAGATAATTGCCTTGCCGAGTCGAGTGGCGCCTGCTGCGCGTGCCGGGAAACCTAAACCTTGGAGACTGTAATGGTACGGGAGGTTAAACCACCCTTGGCAGATGTAAAGGCAGAGGCTCAGCGAATTGTAGAGCAGACCATGGAGCAAGCGCGTTCGGCAGTAGATAACTATTTCACTTTCGTTCAGAAGATAATTTCATCCTATCCTGCGGGCAGGACAGAAATGGGTGAGAAACTCAAAAGCGCTGCGCAGAAAAACCTCGCTCTCACGTACGAATTCGCTCAAAAACTGAGTCATGCTAAGAATTTCAATGACATCATCCGAATTCAAACCGAATTCGTACAGACGCAATTGGAGTCGTTCGGCGAGCAAGCAAAGAGTATCGGGGAGGCGGTTGGTTTCAAGGCCGCTACTTGGTACGAACGCCGTAATACTGATACCGATTAGGCCAACAATGTTGATCAACGCAGCCGGCGCGGCGCGTTAACCGACTTCGCTGCCCTCTCGCGCGCGCGGCGCGAGGGGCGTGGCGCTGATGATGGCGCCGGCGGCCGGCGCGAGGTAGGGGGTGGCGCGCGACGGCAATCGGTTCAAACAACTTCGTTGAGGGGCAGTTACTCAATGTCGAGCTCTCTCTCAATTTTCCGGCTGGCGCTCGCGGTCTTTATCCCTTGGCGAGGGGTTGACGGATTCCGGCCCGCGGGATGGCACCCGCGCTGATGGTGTGTTGGATCGAGGGCGGCGCCGGCTTTTTTCTTTTTAGCGTTTTGGCGCGGCGGCGCCGTCGAGCTACCGGGTCGATCGCGGCCGGCACCTGGCGTCGTCGACCTTCGGCGGGGTGGCCCTTTCCGGGCCGTCTTTTCGTCGGGTTCATACGCTGTCCCGACGAGGACGTCAGACGCCACAGACGCCTTCATAACCCGGACTTCCCACAACACACGCTTCTTACGCATAGGCTCAATCAAATAAATCGCGGTCCCCGGCATTTCTACTAGGGCCACAAGCAGGTCTAGTCGTAGGGTAGCACGCACAACACTCTGCCGCTCGGCTGTGACAGTGATTGACTGACTAGATTAGATTAGGCCGCGTACTCATAAATCCCGGTTCTGTAAGCGCGGCTCGCTGATTGTCCGCTTCACGACTGAATTGCTGCGTCGCCGCGAAGACGCGAGGGGCCATTTGCAGACATCTGGCCAGTTCAATTCCTGGCCGGTAGCGGTCGCCACCGTCACTTCATAGTGAGCAATTTTGCTCAGACGCCGCCGAGCGCGTTGTCGATGCTCTGGTATCGTAAATTCATGCTCTCGTTTCATAAATTTAAAACGGCGCTACTTCTGACATAATAGGAAACAATATGCAAAATCCCGCTGGCCAAGCCAAATCCGTCGAAGCTTGGTCCGTAACGCACCCACTGACAGCTGAAGATGGGATCGCCATGACTGCGATGCGGGCCCTGGTCGAGCCGAACAAAGGCAAATTGCAGGGGATCGCCGCCCGCGGGCCCTACGACGGAATCATGGCCGGAGTCATTCCGGCCGAAGGGGTCACCTACCGCTCCGACACCATCGGTGGAATATCTGGCTGGTGGTGCCAGCCGGCAGGCGCGCTGCCCGGTGGAGCAATCATCCATTTGCATGGGGGGTGGTTCAACTGGGGATCCGCCCAAGCATTTCGGCACCTTGTCGGGCACATCGCCCAGCGAGCCGGGGTTGAGGCGTTCATCCCCGACTATCGGCTGGCACCCGAAAATCCCTTCCCCACCGCCTTAAACGATGTGCAGGCCTGCTACAGCGGGCTTGTGGCGCGTGGAATGCAGCGGATTGCGCTCACCGGGGATTCGGCAGGCGGCAATTTAGCGCTGGTGCTGCTGTCGCTCACAGCGGCACAAGCGTCCTCGAGCAAAGCGGTCCCCGTAGGAGCCGTCGCACTGTCGCCGGTGACCGATCTCGCACTAACAGCGCCGAGCTGGATATCGCGGGCGGAAGCTGACCCGTACTTCATCAAGGTCCAAGTCCTCGAACTCGTTCGCTCTTATCTGAACGGCCACGACGCGGCCGATCCCGTGGCCTCACCGCTCTACGGAAACCTCACCGGCTTACCGCCAATTCGCCTACATGTGGGGGACGATGAAGTGCTGCTAGACGATTCTCGGCGCTACGTTGAACGCGCTGTTGCCACCGGCGTCGATGCGAGGATCGACGTGTGGGGCGGAATGCCACACGGATTCGTCGGGGGCATCGGCAAATTGGACGCGGCCGCTCAAGCACTGAACGCAGTTGGCACTTTCCTCTGCGAGAGGTTGAATGCCTGAGGACTTGATGCAGCATGGTCGGGTGCGGTCACGTGTCCGGCCTGTTGATGCGGCGTGGATGGCCGCTGGCCCTAATGCTGTCCGCGGATAAGGTCCCAATCCTTCGCACGCATTCGCCCTCACCAATCGATATTGCTGACCTACTTAATCTAATGTCTCTCACGCTGCGATCATTAGTGTCGGTTCTTTGTATCTCTCGCCGCGCACCATCATGGCCCAGGCCATCCGAGCAATTTTGTTGGCGAGCGCGGCGGCAGCGACCTTGATCGGTCGGGTAGCCATGAGACGAGCGAGCCACGGCCGTTTTGTGCCGTGCTTCCGCGCATATCGGATGACCGCCATTGCACCGGCAACGAGTAGCCAACGCAAATGGCGATTGCCTTGATATTCCGCCGAGTCTTTCTTCGCCGGTTGAATGTTGCCTTGCGACTGGGCCGATCCACGCCGCCAGACTGCGCCCCGACGCGAACGCCCTCCAATCACCCACCTCAGCGACTAGCGCGGTCGCAACGATCGGGCCAACGCCAGGGGTTTCCTCGAGCCGCCGGCTTTCCTCACACGATCGGTGCCAGCCATGGATACGCTTCTCAATGACCAATCTGCCGCGATAGCTGCGTACTGCCGAGCAAGAACTTCGAGGCTGAACCGTGCGACCGCTGGAATGCGATCATCCTCCTGGTTCGTAATAACCTCTAACAGCTCGACCGTGCCATTGCGGCCTTTGGCCGAGATCATGCCGAGCTCCTACGACGTCTTAGGTGGAGCACATCGCCTCAATTTGTGAGTCCCAGTACGTCAGGTCTAGCCCAACAGAGTGGATCATGAGGATTGTTTTAGCGCCGACGGGTCCCGTCCGGACCTAATTCAAGTAGGAAACGACATCATTTGGCGCGGGGGCAAGGTGTGAAATCGGTTCGATGAGCCATGTTGGCATTCCCTGCCATTCCCGGCGTCAGCCGGGCGGTATCATTTTGGGGTGTAGATGTGTGCTGGCGTTTTTGACGTACGCGATGTTCTTGACAAGTTTCATCGTATCAATCTGATGGTCGATCAGAACGAGCGCGCAGGTTTTGCTATTGAACCAAGTTGACTTATCAAGACTTTCTACCTTTAGCATTTTTGTGCTCTGGTTCTGGGCTGAGGCTAAATGCGGCCTAATCAAATCGAGAAACTTCTATGCCGCGTTTATCATGCCAGATTGCCGGCGACCGCGTCAGCGGCGGAGT
>Ga0302325_10009806_pt1 | contig 20850 bp, 30 predicted proteins | sample Palsa_T0_2_FD_201948 | JGI IMG/M metagenome (GOLD analysis project Ga0302325, IMG submission 201948) | Peat permafrost microbial communities from Stordalen Mire near Abisko, Sweden - Palsa_T0_2 | ecosystem: Environmental > Terrestrial > Soil > Palsa > Peat permafrost | place: Sweden: Abisko...
CAAGGGAAATTGGATCCATCTGCCAACAACGGGGAAGTCATACTATAATCGATGTTGGTATAATCATTCGCAGGATTATAACTCGATTTGAAGGGATAGGGGAAAGACATCTGCATATGTCCCCAAACTCCCGTTATCGCTACCCCGAAAAACACCGCCATGGTCCTTAGATTGACCATCTTGAATTAAGGAAGTCGTCCTTCGGGAACTGTCGTCCTCGTTCAAGAAGTCCTTCGGGGAGAACGGGATCGCTGGGAAGAAGGTCGGTGGAGAGAAAAGAATCCCGTCGCGAAGAAAAGGGGTGTTGATGAGGTATATAAAACCGCATCCACGCCTCCATGTCCCGTCCCAATCGCATTTTATTGATATATCAACCTTTCAATCTAACCTCAAGATCCGATCCACGAATGAAATCCCAGGGACCGACCTATGCAGACCAATAAGGCCATTGATATGTGTCAGGAAGGCAGGTAATCGCATGTGAGATGAGGAATGTTACTTTTGTGGAATGGTGGTGATTAACGGCCGCGGCGGCGATGGAATCAGGGGGGAAAGTGGCGCGCGCGGCGGAAACAGCCACATTTTTGATGAGCCCCTCGGAACGCGCTTATTACCGCTGCCGAACGAACGGACCCCGTGGACGTGTAGGAAGGGGGACGGGGAGGCGGGACGTGTTTGGAAGGGGAAGTCGCTGGAGAGGCGCCGGGATGGATGGATGGATCATGGATGGGTGGGGAGATCCTTCCTTGCGTACCGACTGGCTATTGAGGGGAGTTCATGAAGCAGAGACACGGGGAGCCATTCGTGGCCGCTGAAGGGTATCTTTGGGTGTTGGGAAGGGGAGAACATGCGGTGTCCTATGCTCGTAGACACTGTGCGGCCCTAGACCTTGTCGTCGAGGCTGGATGGATGGACGAGAGCCGGTGAGTGATTTTTCGGCGTTGTGTTCGGCGCGCGAAAATCCCCTAATCTTGGGGATTTTCATCCCACGAACCACGAAACACATCACCAACGAACATCGATTCCATCCCCGTCAACGCATCCTTCACCGACGTACCGACTGAAGCATTACTGCCAGGCACTAGCTTCTTTTCGATTACCAGGGACTCGTACTGATATCACGATTGAAAACTTGAAATACAAAACACATGTATTCGCCCTGCAGGGTGGAATTCTTCGGGTATTGCAGGCTAGTTTTTAGTCCCGCGGCTCCGCAAGAACATCGCTTCTCAAGCCACATATTCAAATCAATCATTGATGGGCAAAGAAAGAAATGTGGCATTCACGTAAACGACCTGTCGGTGTTATTCGCAGAGAACATGGGAAATTAAAGGGTGGTAGGAAAAGTTTCGTACGATCGCGAAGTCCCGAATCACTCATCTCATATCCAAGATCACTACATACCCGCGGCATGTATTCGAACAACTTCCCCGAGAGTAGCATTCCCCGAGAAGGCCTACTATTTACGTACAAATCCGACGTTGGCGGTCTATTCGCGAGAGCGCGGCGTTTCACGATACCATTCAGGCATGAGATGGCAAGAGATCATTATATTCGCAAAAGAAAATTCAGTCACATCAATGGCTCCAGAAAAAGTACTTTCACGGCGCAACGTGTTCATCAGACTATATACTAATGTATTGGGGAGCTCCGATTGTTCATCATTTGAAAGTTGCGCAATCGCCGAGTCATTTCCCCCTGCCGGTGAATGGAGAATATATATTACTTGGGAGAAACCCTGCTCGACGCGGGATATTTCGATCACTGGACAGTAGTAGTGAGAGAATTGGAGAAATCTGGTCGACAGGAACCGGATTGCTAAGTTATTGTCAGTCCCACGGAGCAGGAAAAGATCCCCCCCTGGAGTCATCTGAGATTATCATCTCACTGGGACGACAGATTTGGTATCCAGACGCTCTATTCTTCCGCAACGACTGCAACCTTTGGATTGAAAGAGGTATTCCTTGTCAAGATATACACAAAGCATTTATTACGAAGATGACTCTATTTGCGGGAGAATTATTTCGATTACACGCATACCAATGGTACATTCTCGCAGTAATCGACTTTCTTCAAACTACTCTGGAACTACAAATCTCTGATGACGCTTTTTCGTTTTGCAGAATTCATCAAATACCACAAATCCACTGTCAATTCGGCTGCGATGTGATTCGACCCCCCGAGTTAACCCAGCAAGGGATTCGATTCAGAAGCTTCAGATGCGGTGCCTACCGGATTAATTGGCACATTTATTGAGATACGAAACCATTGCGGTGGTTTAATTTCGACAATCATCATCGCAGAGCAAATAAGTCACGTCTTGCGCGATCGGGGACATCATTGGCCCTTCGAACTTGCATCTCGATCGGAATTCCCCATTGCCAGATGACGCGACACACACAGACCCCCCGTTGTTGCAGAATACTACATACAAAGACTCGCATTGAACCCTCGGTCATGAGAGAACATACCATTCGAGAAGCCTTCGACAAATATATTCTGTTATTATTCACGAGATAAGACACACAGACACACAGACACGCACACACAAGTGTTATCTACGATATCCGCATGGGGGATTGACCGCCCACATTATTTGCGGGAACCGAAAGCTTGGTGGGATTCACATGCAGCTGACTTTATCGGCGGGCGAAACATCGGAACTCGGTTTATTTACGAAGTGATGCGTATGCATGGAATGGTCTGTGGCAAGTCTATATCGTGGCGAAATAGACCGAAGGGGACTGTCCGACAAGGTTAATTGGGGGCCTGAATGCTGTCAAAAGTATTCTTGGAAGGTAGGTATTTAGGGATTAGCTATTGGACAGCGCGCGGCTTCGCGAGAAATTACTTAAAGAGCGGGGGTTTAGATTCTAGCTATTCACGGGCAGATAGAGCCAATTAATTGACAAGATTTGATCCCATCCTACATCTGACCAGCCAGGAAACCATGATCATGAGCGCGTATTAAGCCTACATAATCGATGTGAGACAAGGACAACATACATTTGCGAAGAGACAGCGCCGTCGATACAGATACATTCACCTTCAATATAAATTATGTTGCCATGTCTTCGTGGGAGGGGGGGACTTGAATTCACGACCCCTCCGAAGCAAGTCTGATACGCCAAGTAACTTCATAAGTCTTAAACGCATCCGCAAACGGACTCAACACCCTCCCCCTTTCCCCCCCCAGCCGCATCACATCCCCCACAAAAGCCTCGATCTGATTATAATAAGCATCGTCCTCACTGCACTCATACACCGTCTCGTCATCACTCTCGGGAGTTCTGCTGTTGTCAGCCTTCCACTTTCGATACCCAGCTATTTTTATATAATGCAGGGGGAGAGTGATTCTTACCGAACAAAAAGTTTAGGGGCGGTGTATAAGTCCACGAGACGGAAGGAATAACCGTCTGTGAAGACGGATAATTGGGTTTCGTATCTTTTGCCGTGAAGAAGTAAGGAGTGGGTCAACGATCCCACTGCGCCGGAAGTATATTTCCTGAAAGATTGTTAATTGCAAATCCACGAACAGAACGGGAGTTTATACCAAATTGCCGAAGTCACTCGCGGCAGACGGTCCTTTGGCGGGATCTGAGATTCTTCAACATTCGGCGGAATCGAGGATAATTTCCCTGCTGGTCCATCATCATGTTCCACCGCAACCGCCCGCACCGTCGATAATGTAACATCTCCAGCAATGTACCTGGATAAGTCGCCTGACACGCACGTCAACCTTGACTACCTCGAGAAAGGGTTTACATAAATGAGTGGCTTGTTCGACGATAGGGCCACAGGATTGAGCTTTATTCCACCAGAACACTTCGAATTAGTAAGTAATAAATCCCTCGGACCGCCCCTGACGATCGATCGAACCTTTATCCTCGCTGGCATAAGTAGATTGATACCAGGCATTTGTGCTCGCTACTACGAGTCCCTTCTCCTTGATTATGGTTTTCATTTTCTGCACCACTAGTCATGTCAACGGTGCCGCAAAAAAGCAGGAGGATACCTTGCAGGTATCGCAACATGTATCCTACCGCGACGAGAGATTCGTGTGCCTGGAAGTACGGAATTAGCGGCACCACATCCTCAGGAAACGAAGAAGATATCGGCTTTTCCACAAACAATGCGGCAGAGGGGAACTTCTTGGATACAGCGACTTCGATGTTCCGTCCCGGAGCCATTGTCCCCCTGAAAGCAGGCGGCGTGCCTATAAAAACAGCATCCGGGATTTCCCCATCGTACTCATCAATACCGGCACATACAACCGTCCTCTCATATCCGCTGACCGCGTTCTTCTCCTGCAACACACTCTGCGCCCGGGAGACAACTGGATCCACAATAGCGAGCACAACAAGTCTCCCCCCAAGGAGTCTAAATCGGTCAGCCGTGATCGGCGGGACGGGGGGAAAGGGGAGCAGGACTTTTCGAGACGGGCAGAGTGATTCCACGGGGCACGCGGGGTGCCAAAGTTTATTGCCCCGGCACCGATGAAGAGGACTTTGAAGGACATGGCGTTGATGTCTGGATGCTGGAAAACAGGTTTCTGAGGAAGAGGGACGGTGCCGGGCCCCACGCGCGGATGGCGGATAAATGCATGCGTCAGATTGGGATTTTATGGTTCACGGGATTCAGCCCAATCGAGGTATGATTACCGTCGTACACACGAATATTCCTGAGATGCAAAGACTGTCATCCCACCCACTGAGAATGAATGAGAAAGATGTGGTAGTTGTATATTTATTCAAGAGCGCGAAGTAAGAACATAGTAATAATGCCTGTGCCTCCTAGCCTGGTAGTGGAATCGGTTCCCCAAGCAACCACATCTCACCATTTCTCGCCCTCTTCTTTTCCAAAATCCTATTCTGCAAAGGCAACATCATAACCCCTTCCGTTCGATTAACCCACGTCACGCCATAGTCCCACTCATTCCCTACGAAGACTCCCTCGGGAATAGGATACGGAAACATCGTGGCATGAAGAAATCGCTGGACATTTTCACATTGAATGAACCGATCGTAGCCGTAAATACCAAAGTAATGATAGCAAAGTCCTTCCAGTCGTCGCCGGAGATACGCTTCATTCGTCCAGACTAGCACCGTGGTATTTCTGTGGGGATCATCCAGGCGAGCGCGCTACAGTATTAGTACTACTAAGACTATAATCTGAGGGGCGAAGAGCAGTACAAAGTCACCCCAGCTCCAGGCAAGGGTGAAAAAGGGTTTAATGCTGTCGGGGTGGTGGAATACGTGTTTCCATAAGACGTCGGACAGGAGAGCTTCTGAAGGGGGGAACCCCTCATTGAGGGATTTGAGCCGGGGCTCATATGGATAGGATTCAGTTGAAGAGTGATTCCAAGTGGCATTTCCCAAGAGTCTTCTTGTCGCATTCACCTTGTTGATAAACACTGCCGAAGACAGAAGTAAGCAAGAGAAGAATAGCGTCGGCTTCATGGTTTTGTGGAATGAAAGACGCACTGAAAGGTCATGGAGGTTGAAGTGAGCAGCGATCATAGAAGGATTAGCGACAAAAGATCATCGACGAAACTTTAGACTCGTGGAGAAAATTAGATGGAATCATGTCCGGTTCAAGCGTTAGGACAGGGACGTAATGATATTACTGCATGTATAAACGAAGCCCAGACCATATATCTCTTCCATCAATCGTTTGGAAGTTTCCCCCAAATAAATCCATTTCCCACGGCCGTACTTCCGCCAAGTCTATCGTCAACCAAGCTCTTGAAAACCGGTTATTACCTCGGCGAACACGCATCAGCGGACTAACTCCCAATAGTATGTCTGCTCATTGTCTTTCAACATCAACTCATAGAGCAGGCCGTCACGGTAGCCTCGACATTGTTGTCCCTTATAGAAGGATTGCAACGGTGCCTGCGGAGGAGCGCCTGGTGGAAGCACAGCGTAGTATTTGCGGCGAACTCGAGGCGGAGGAGGGGCGAACGAGTAGCTACACCGGTCTCCCATGGTTGTCTAGTCCAAGAGGCTTCGATATTCGTTGATAGGAGCTTCGATGGTACGGTATGGAATGAGATGATTCGTTCCGATTTGATCGACGTCGATGTGAAGACCTCATTATATATGGCCGACGGAAGAAGCTTCACACCGCCACATGGTCAGTCGAACTCCGCCCCTATAGCGCTTTTTGCGCCCCCTTCTTTTATCCTCTTTGTCGTAGCCCGTTACTGGCAAATCCAGTGTAACTTGGTCGAAATGCACCGCCTGCGTGTCCAGACGGCCCCCGTTTTAGGCTACGATTGTAGCCGATTCCGCTTCGTCTAGGTCTTTCCAGAAGCTTTGGGTAGCCTTTCGAAAGTTGCTCAATTGTTGGGGTGGACAATTGTTGGGGTGGGATTTTATTAAACTTTAAGTATGTATTTCCCCACGAGGACGTGGCTCCGGCGCGGAACAAGGTACATATGTTCCGTGCTCTTCGTTCGACACTTCCTGCCCGCGAACGCCAATGCAACCCCATGGCCATCGGGCGCCAGTATACTTTCTATCCCATGGTTCTCCGTCGGTCTTGAATGACAAAGAGGTACTTTTCGTCCCTTTCAATAAGCTGACGCTTATTTTCAGGGCCCACCCTACCTCGATCTCGTCCGTCTCGGAGAGCGGATTCAAGATATCGATCAGCCTTCTGCGATTGTTGTTTTGTGTGCCCACTGGGCAGGGGAAAGCGATCTCATCGAAGGCACGTACCGAGATAATCCCTTAACTTACAACGAGTCAATACGGGCGAAAATTCGGCGCTTGTTTATGACCTTCCGCCCCAGTTTTACCGTCACAGTTACCCGAATCGTGGAAACAAAATACTAGCCGAACAGATTATCTCGCTGCTGGAAACGAGTGGAATCAAAGCTGCCGGCAAAGATCGAGGACTAGATCATGGGGTCTGGGTGCCGTTCAAAGTGGCTTTCGATCCTATCGTCAAGCCCCTTCAGGTCCCCATTGTGCAAGGTATGAATTACTTGATCAAGTCAAACTAAATGGTAGTCAGCATCTTCGGATCCGATTCCTTGGTCGATCATTTAAAGCTGGGACATGCGCTATCACCTCTTCGAGACCAGAACGTAATTATCGTCGGAAGCGGTATGACAGTCCACAATCTCGACCCCCCCAAATGCAGCGTATCAGGGGGGATCGATCCTTTCTATCTTTCCAGAGCCGACGAGTTCAATGATGCTGCCGTCTTTGCTGCGACGGACGACGTGGGTCTTGTTCGTGAAAATCAGTTACACGAATTGTATGAACGGAAGGATATCAGACTCTTCCATCCGTCGTTGGAACATCTTTTGCCGCTGGGCGTATGTTGTGGTGCCGCTGGGGAAGATGCTGGACGCTGCTTATTCAACTACGTCGACTATGATGGATTGGGATGGTCGAATATTGTTTTTGCTAGTGGTTGAAAATAAATAGAGCAGCATAGCTAGCGCTATTACGTATATATACATGGAAAGGTAGGTCTTGCGATCGTCTTTTGCAACGGAATATCTCATCTTCAGATCAGGCAATAGTATATGATAATTAGCTATATAGTATTATGTAGGCGATCTAGTACTTTCGAGTGAACACTATACTAGCCGCCAAGCTCGGCACTGTTTTCCATGCTGCTTAACAGCGCTGCATGTGGCGGTGTTCTCAAGTGCATGTGCGAGCCAAGATTCTGGCGGCTACGCCATAAGCCGGATGGGGCTGAGCGAAGTTAATTTTTCGGGTGAAATAAATTTCCGGGGCCCGCCATCGGCTGCCTCCGGATTTCGCTCGCACAAAACGAATTGATCCTCCAACGAGGCACAATGGTATTACAAGCCCCTGTTCATTGACGCTGATTCTAGAGTCAAAAGCCGACATGGTTCCTTCTATCCGACACTTCCTATCATCCTGGCGGGCAGATTCAAGTCGGTCAGCTAATAACGGACCCCCTTGTCCCTTTTGGACGACTGGGCAATGGCCCCCTGCCCCATGGGCCCGACAGCGAGAAGACCTGTGCCACTTCGGGCCCGTTTCAATACGCGAGCAATGAACAGTCAGATATCGAGGGGAGCATTTCTGCTCTATTCTTCAATTTCTTTAGTCTCGGTTTTCACGGCGGTAGAAGTAACGAATTTGGTGTTAGCCTCAGCGTCGACAGTGTCAGCACTACCACCTTTCATCCAAGCGAAGCCTATGTCGAGCGCGCACTTTCACAGGACGCAGTTCATTCCCATCTGAGAAAGAATAGGTCCTCGTTGTATATAATCGTTGGCATAAAAGTTGCCCACGGGGGAGTTGTTTCCCTCTCACACCGCCATGGGAAAAAAGCGGGCGCGGACGTGGGTCCTCTAGGACTCTCTGCACTCGGTGTACCGTTGGATGGGAACATCAGCCTTTCGGCGAACGCGAAGGAGGCGGTTGCTCAATTCGGATATCACCCAGAAGATTTTATATTTGCATATCGTTTACGAAAGTGCAACTTCACCAGACAGGAAGTGGGTCTCCAACCTAAGTTCTATACAAAAGGAGCGACGATGCATCATATCGACACCGACGATGCCGGGACTGAAGTGGAAAATGGAAGTATTGAAGACACAACTGCTTCGACTCAGTTTGCCTTGTCTTCGGAAGGATTATTTGAACAAGATGTGAATGCGAAGATGCTGAAATTGAGAAATGACTGTGTTCGTTCAGCTTCTGACGAGGGAGGATGTAGCTGTATTGTAGTTACACTGGCACAAACAAAGAAATAAATCATATGATAGCAAGTAGTAGATCGGAGAAGAAATAACCGATTGTTTGCCTTTAACGTCCCATCCTAAGGAATAGCCTACAGGTAGTTCCTAGAACGGAGCGAAGGAACTTGATCAAGATCACTGAGATGAGAAGTCCTGTTTTCACCCCAACAGAGTCTGTTCTGGATCTTGTGTCGATTAAACTAAAATGTACATATCTGCTCGCAACCTGCTTGTCTACTTAGATAGACTCCCTGTTCTGCATTTTTCCAAGCTTTCCATTTCATTCCTGGTCAACATTGTATCTGGGTCGTTTGGTCCTAAGACCTTTTCTCGGAGGTTCAATGTTTTCCGGAACAGATTGGATGATTCTTCCCACCGTCCTAGTTCGCGATAAGCCCTTGCCAAATGGTGCATAATCCAAAGCGTACGTGGGGCTTCCGGGCCGAGCTTCTCCGTTCTGATCTTGAGCGTCGTTTCGAACAGAGTTACTGCTTCGCCGGGCCTTTCCAACTCCATATATGCCAGTGCCAGACCGTTCATGGTCCATACTGTTAACTCTTGTTCGGGTCCTAGGTTTTTTTTTGCCAAATTCAGAGTTGTCTCGTACCAAACCACTGCTGTTTTCCAGTTCCCGAGATCTGCGTTTCCAGATCCCATGTTGTACATTTTATATAAGTAAGTCGGGTCCCCCGGGTCACAAACATCAAACACCCATTGGAATATCTTCAACGCCCTCTCCGGTTTCTTGAGCTTTCCATATGCCGCGGCTAAGCTATCATAGCCCAACAGAGTATCTGGATGCTCCCGACCCAGCAGTCTGCTTCTAATCTTGACCACTTCTGCATATAAGTCTGCTGCCTCCTTCCAATGCCCAAGATTGCCCAACGCCGAGGCTAGGATGTACTTGGCTGTGACTGTAACTTCATCTCCTTCGCCTAGTATACGCGTACTTGTCGCGATCAATTGTTGTAAGATGTCCCTCGCTTTCTCCCAATTTCCCAGCTTATCATGTGCCAGCGCCAAGCTGTTTGTTGCCGCAAGAACAACTGGCTGATCTTTGCCATATAAGCTCTCTAACTTGGTAATGATTCGTGCCGTTAATCCAAGAGAATTGAAATAATCCCCATCTGTCAACAGGAAATCTTCGACACGGTCCGCCAAAACTTGCCAGTAAGGATCAATAAGCCAGCTTCGGTCGTCTTGATGAGCATACACCGGTCCTAAGCAGGCCATCACCTGTTGAAGAAATTGGCGGCATTTTTCATATTGCAGACCAGTGTCCAACGAGGGAAAGGCTGATATTCCGAGCTGCACAACTTGTCCGATTATTCGCTGCCGGGAATCTTTCGAAAGAGAATCTTGGATCACCGCCCGGACGAGTCGGTGCATTTCAACCCCTTCCGTCTGCCGTGGTTGGACCACTGAAAACTGTTCCATCACGAATACTGCTTCCTCGAAGCGATCCTCGTCTTGAATAATTTGTTGTAGCTCTTCGTCCAAGCCTTCACTGCCCGCATGGACAAATGAGAAGAGAATGGGGACGGGATGAAGGAATGAGAATAACGATAGTAACTTGGTAGCGTCCGGACTTTTAAGGTCAATGCCTTCGAAAGAAAGTTGACAGGTTGTCCATACGCTGAATTCATAGTCCCGATTGCCGTGCGGAACACGTTCGTGAATACGCTTTGGACTTCGGTGATATTTCGGAAGGAAACTGAATATATCGTGCAAAATCTCTCGGATATATGCACCAGCTTGCTCGATCGCCAGCGGCAGATATCCGAGCTCCAAGGCAATTCGCTCAGCTTCTTTGTGCTCGGGCGAATCGGGGGCGATGTGGATGTTCGATATCGTCGAGATCAATTTTACACAATCTTGACAATCCAGTAAAGGAACTTCAAGAGGATCGGCAGGAATTCCATGTGTGTGGAGGTTCTTCGTGGTTATGAGCGTGTGCTTTTGTGGACCGTTTTCCGGAAGCAAACCTTTAACTAATTCGGCATTATCCACGTTGTCAAAGACAATCAACCACTTCTGTGCGCCCTGGAGCCGTTTTAGTACATCGTCAGCGAGTTCTTGGAGACGAGACCCAGCTCTGCTTGGGATTGCGAGCGCTACCGCAACTTTTTGAAATCCTGATAATAGACTGCCTTGATCAATAGCCGATATCCAGAATATCCGGTCGTAGTATTCTCGGTAGATATAAACGTATTCAAGCGCTATCTGGGTCTTTCCTATTCCTCCCATCCCCCAGAGGGCAACTCTGTGGCTGTACCCGTTTAGGATTTCCTGTGATAATCTTGATTTCAATGTTTCCAAGAACGTTCCGCGTCCAGTGAATCGAGGGTTTTGCTGATATGGAACAAGGAATTGGGTTTCAGTTCCGTTGGCATCGACAGGCTTTGAGTTCGCTACAAGGTCAGACAAAACTGGTTAAACTTGCCCACCGTTATCAACTCCTTGACGGTTCAACCAGTCATCGGTCACTACACACGTTGTCAATAAATCAGTAGTTTAGCGACGTACTTGGAGGGCCAGAGATAATGCTTTTGAATAAAGCCCTTCGCTGCGATTCATCTTCAAGTTCAAACAATGACCAAGGGGCAAGAAACCGATACGACCGTCCTTTTGAATCTCGTGACATCGCCAGGAAAAGCTTCCGCATTCGATCGTAGTGGGCAGCGTCATTCGAAGGATCAAACTGTCTCGTGTAGGCAATCAACAGCGACGCTATACCTGCTGCAACCGGTGTTGCCGTCGAGGTTCCATTTATCCGTGCCGTTCCTCGGTTCGAAATCGAAGCGCCGACGACGCCTTCGCCGACGACACTAAATTTCTCGACGCCTTTGGCGACGGGGCTGTAATTACTGCGCCTGCCGGTTGAGTCGGCTGAGCCAATGCAGAACACAGGCGGCCCGATGTTCGCGGGAAAGGGAATAGGATCATTCAGACCGTTATTGGAGGCCGAGGCGAGAACTATGACGTCGTTTTCAACTGCTCTGGTCAATGCGCTACGAATCGGCGTAGAGTCGGAATCTATCCCCCATGAGATCGATATTATATCCACCTGCCACTCTGTAACTGCCCAGTCAATCGCCAGTTGACGTTAACAATGCAATTGAAAGATTGGGTACATTGGCAGCGGCTTCATAATCATTGGCAGCGTCCAGCTTACCAGAGTCGTCAGAGACCCTCGCAATGTAGAGAGCCGTGCGGGGAGCGGATCGTAGTATGACGCTTGCAACATATGTTCCGTGGCCACGCTTATCGCGAAGTGGATCGAATGGAAAACCTTTCCAGTCCTTGATACGGCCGTCGTCCTTTGTCTCATTTACAAACTCGGGATGCGAACTATCAATGCCGGTGTCCAGAACCGCCACTCGAACAGGCGAATCATCAGTCCGATTAATGTCCACAATTCGCTGGACAGTTGCTAGCCTTTTAAACCACTTATCGGTGCCTTTGGCTCTACAGTTTAGCCCGATCAATAGCTAATCGACACATTTCTTCGTGCAAATCGGAATTAGAATCCAGGAATGGCTCAAGTCGTGTCAGAGAAAGGCCTGACATGTTTGTTTAGGCAAATGGTTCCGGAGAGTGCCTAGTTCGATGCGCCGAAGAGGTTGTGACAGAGAAGGCCGGAATCGGAATCGACATCATGTTGATGCCACGCCGATCGGCCGGAAGTTAGATATTATATCTAGCTGGTCTAGATCAGGACCCAGCTTAAATATTACACCTTTATTACTTATTAAATATCTATCCAAATATCTACCAGATATTTAATAATACCTCTAAGATCTAGAGTCTAGACATCAACAGCAGGTCAGACCAACAAAACCCACTCCGAGTCGGGCTAGAAACGGTTTGCGCTGTTCTTTTTATGGCGCGCATTACAGCAGACTCGTCACTATCAGAACACTTGTAGAGTTTCTTCGGTCAGATGACTGAATGTGCACGAGTATTTCGAAGAGATTAATATCCGTTGAACTGTTCAAATTGGCAGACTATATTGCTTGCTGACTCACAGAAGGGGCCACCTTCGGGCTAGAATTGGGCCGGCGCCTGAAACCTGTGCCTCGGAAAGGCACGTGTCTGCTAACCGCTCTAGAACAGGGTCCAAAAGCTTAAATTGCCACCCCCACACCTGCGTCAATAATTGTGGGCCGCGAGTTATCAAACCTTTAGCTCATCCCACGCTGTCCGATAGCTCCAGTGGTTGCCACCCTCCAAGGACCCTTTTAACTAGGCCCGCCAGCTCGGCAACTATCCCGACCGCCATGACTGAACAAGACATAGTCAAGCGCATCGATTTCTTCCGCGACGGCTGGTACGACCGCGTCTTCAAAGATGTGGAAACGAATGTGCGCCACTGCCCGTTATCAAAGGCTTGCTGCTGCTGACCATACCTTTTGTAGGACGTCCTCTTCTTTTGCGAACTCCCATTCAAATGGCTCGGCGCAAATGCGTATTTCCACCGCCATGGGAAAGGTGGCCCGCTCCACATGACTGTTTCACGGAAACCGTTTTCGGCGAGTACGGTTTTCTCATTCGCCCATGAAACGGAAGTTATCCTTGAGCCGCGAGCGTTCTTGGGTTTCTCGAGGCATAGTTATTTCCGGTACAAGGACAAGCGATTTAAATGGAGTGGGTGTAATAAGTTGAAGAGGGAAGATGGGGTGGTTATTGCGAGGTTCGATAGGATGTCGTTTATTTATGGACGGGATGGACGGTTGGAGGTTTATCAGCAGGGAGCCGGGATGGTTGATGTGATTGTCGCTACTTTGATGATGGTTTTGTGCACGGCGTGGTATGATGAGACAGGGAGTTCTAGGATGTGATCCATAGAGCATGGGAATTGGGCAGTAGTATTGGATATTATCCCAGTTGATGCGAGTATTTGAAAGCCGGTATGGAGAACCATGTAAAGTTACCGAGCAAAGAATTAAGGTCAGATATATTGCAGAGAGTCCTATCTCAAAGCGGGATTCCACTCCAACCCTTCGACAGTAAGCCCATGACTCAATCTTTAGTATGAAATCTACGCATCTCAGCGACTCACTGCAATGCATTCTTCACCGGTATTAAGAACTTTGGTGGACCGAGCTATGAAAAGAACTGCCCTACCATTGTACGGCACCCCTCCCATAATAGTGTTTCACCACTGAACAGGCTCTTAAATGTCCTCGCTATACGTCCGCTCCAAGACCATTCCTACCATCAGAATCAAGCCACCCCGCAGCATTTCCAACCTTCCAAACGAAGTCCCTGGAAGTCAAAAAGATTCCCATTCCCAGGAACCCCGAAAACGAGGTTCCGAGACTGGCGGGCCCTCCCCGCAACATCTCTTTGAAGAAAAGTCGTGCTACTTGTGCCATCCCGCGAGTCAGCTGCAGGGACACCGAAGTTGACTTCAACGACGGTATCGTTTTGAGAGGCTTGTACGGTATACGAACTCATTGGCGCGATCGCGAGATACCCTGAACACTTTCCAAACTAATACGTCAATGTATCTGTCTGTCAGAGACGGGATTCTAGTACCCCTAGGGTTGCATTGTTTAGACTACCCTCTGTGGTGAAGTCAGTGAGACTGTTTCCCTCTAGCGGCGCGAGCGCTATTCCAGACAAGCCAAAGAGGATCGTGAGGAAGTTTAACACAAGGGCCGACGTCATCTTATGAGCGACTGAAGTTATTCAAGCAGAGGAGGAGATCGACAGGTAGTATTGGTTCCGGACGAGGTCAGAACATACAAAAGCGCGATTTGGACGGAGTAGTTTTCGAAAGGCTGAGAAAAGCGATCAATAGCGAAACTTGAAAATTGCGACTCGTTGATCCGATGACTGTGCCTGCGTGAGATGCCGAGGGTACTAATATGTATAGTATTGCGTTCAGGTTTTAGGAGAAAATTGTTCTGTATGAATGCGAAAGCAGCAGCTGCCTACTATTTGTCAAACTCACGGGGTCAGACCTTTATTGAAATACTCTCCGTATCGTGTAGAGGACTTCAAATAGCTAATTAAGTACATCAGATACGCATTATGTACAGATCCATTAATCCAACGACTATCCACGGACAAAGAGATAGCAAAGCCAAGGAACAGTCCCCATGATCGAGCCTAGTACCCATCAATCATTTTCCATCATCGCAGCTGCCGACAGAGGCCTGACTTGGTCTTCCATGTCCCCTTGAAGATCATCCCGCGCTTCAAATTGTTCCTGAGCAGATGACCGTCGTCGTCTCAGTCTCTGCCAAACTAAAAAAGCGATCAAAACGAGTACTAAGAACCCGAATATTCCACCGAGAATTCCGCCGAGTTGAGAACGCGACAGGAGAGCGTCTGTTGATGAGCTAGAAGAAGGCATGGGTGTCGAAAGCTACGGTTAGTGTTTGGTTTGGATTGATTATTGTTCATGCATATGTTGGACGTACCGTTATAATGGTGGTAACCGATATCATCGATGGTGTAGATGACGGAGTCGGCGCGGTAGTAACACTGGGCAACACCAGCGCCGTCATCGGCACAGTCAATCTGTGTAACGTTTTTAGCGTGCAACAACAACAACAACGATTGAATAGCAGCAGCAGGGGGGGGATCAATACACTATCGTTCCAGTAGTATCAATAGTATTCGCAACCCCCACAATCGGTGAATACGAATAATCCTAAACATTAAACACAGGTACAGGAACCCGGCCGGCAGCGGGCCGCGGGAATCATACCAGCGTAACTTCATCTCCCGGCCTAAGCAGAGTAACGATCAGATCAGGGAAATCATATGCCGCAGTAATACGAGAGGTTAATCCATCCGAGTTCCAGTAGACGACAGCACTGGGCGCGGCGCGGTAGATTGTCCCGTGGACGGTGGCGCTGTACCACTCGGTCGTGGTCTCCGGAACAAGGCATCCCTGAAGGACAATGACTTCGTATAATGTGAAGCCCGTCGCTGTCCGCAGGTCTTGGAAAAGCCCGCCGGTCTACCCGTGGTATCAGCATGGTTTCTTATAACCTTCAAGCTGCGGGACGGACCGGGATATCATTGATCCAGAAACATGCGGCGGTGGTGGATGTTGAAGGACTACTACTTGTGGCGGGATCCGAAGTCGTGCTGGGAGTAAGAGATTGCGCACGAAGTAGAAGGAGCCGTGAGAGGATGAGCAGGAGCAACTTCATCGGCGGGCCAGCAGGAATTTGTGTGCAGCCGGGGGAAGCGGACCACTTTAATATGTGCCGAGGACCTGGCGCGGCTCACACGCGTTTAATATGACTCATGGCTCACGGATACGAAATGCGCGGAATTGCGCCACCCCTTATCTCCGCCATCGGATCAGTGACAGGAAGGAGATCGCGGTCGGAGAGAGTTAGGCGCAAGTACCCGCCAAAGTCTTCTCGCAGGGACAGTTCAGTCACTCCATACGAGATGGCAAGACCAACTATCCTTTGCCGGAAAGGACTTCTATCTCGGGTGGCCGTGTTCCTATTTTTAGCCCCTGTGGAGCGCCTTAATTTAAACTTTTGTGGATTATCCGTATGGGATGTGGAGGGGCCAATAGGCGGACGGGATGGGATCTCTTATCATGCTCAGCCACATCAGACTCGGATCGCATGAATGAGTCATAAAGTTTAACTTAGCACTGTGGCCAGAATACCTCCTCCGCTCGGCCTTATGTCTCATCCGTTTCATGACGACGATGTTGGTAAAGACTTCCAAGCCAAGTCCGATGAACCAATTAGACCCTGGTATCAGTTCCCGAACTGCCGACTCGCGGGGAGAGAGCCACGCGCTGTAGATGGAATAAGGACACCAGCACCGTTGCCGAGTCAGGAGTCAGGCGGTGTTCTCTCCGACATCGGTGTACATGTGTGCGGCCGTGTCCAAGAAGTTCGGATAATTCACCCAATCATGTCTGCGTGCGGGCCATTTCCGAGCTGCACTTTCCGTCAAGTCGTCAAATTAAATTTAGGATGACACCCCTGACGACCCCGGACGCTGCCATAGTACCCGACTGGACATCCTGCGCCATACATATGGAATATCCTGTACCGCATTACGGTATTCGAATATGTATCTATACAAATAAAATACCTACTAAAGTGCCCTGACATAAGTTAACGTCGCTTCAGAATTTCACCACACAATTACAGCTTATAATGGTTTGTGTTACTAGCTTCTCATGTGGCCAATATTGACCACAGAAGGTCCACAGTTGGGTAAATACAAGAAAAAACACAGGCCTTTCAATTCCACTCTTCAGAATTTTGGGATAGCTATTGTGAAGAGAGATGTCCATTCTCAAAGTCAAAAATGCCAAAAATGTCGAAATTTAATATGTAATTGCCTGCTGACTTGACTTTGACAGCTTGAGGCTCAACCAAATAATTCTTTGTACAAATTCTGAAGAGTGGAAATCGTGGGCTACTGTCTTGAGTGTTCACAAATCAAATGGGAGTTTCTGGGGATTAGTTTTGACCAAGACAGGATGCTAGTAACAATCTCCATTATAAGCTGTAATTGTGTGGTGAAATTCTGAAGTGACGTTAACTTATGTCAGGGCACTTGATTGAAGGACTTGATTACGCAATGGCTGATTATCACGGTTCGCGGGCGACTTCCAGTTCCTGCAGGCTCCTGCAGCTATGCACGAGCCCACTTCTAGAAGCGCAGAAGCTTTCTAGTCTGATCTCTTCGATAAAACAGGTGAGACAAAGGCCACGCACACATTCTGCTTTCGCGTTATCAAATCAACAAAATCAATCAAATAAGGTTCGTCTAGGTTCCCATATTTCTCTTTGTAGCTAGCCTTATCAAAGCTACAATCTTCTTTCGTCTCCTGCAATACTCTGACCTCGTTGACGTACTGATCCCGTCATTTAGACAGGTCGATATAAATTCATTACTGCATCGCTAGTACTATTCGAACGTGCAGGTTCTGAGTTAGTGTTCGTGTGTTGGTTATTCTGTTTTTGTCTTTGTTATGGAATACTAGTATCTGTCGAACAGTGGATTGTAGGAAGTCATATCTGAACGCCATAGTATATGTAGTCAATATCCAGTGAGAATCAAAAACTATTATCCCTATCTAAAGTTTGACTCGTTTAAGGTTCGCGCCGACCTCCGCATACATGTTCAATATTGAATTCCATCCGTTGACGAAGCTATAAGATCACGCGAGTGTCCCTTTAACTACTTAATCAAAAAATCCTCTCAGACTCGTTTAACAGCTCCCACAATCATGCCATCTGATCCAAGAGACAATATCGCACCCCCCCTGGGCACCAAGGAGAAGAGTTACTATGTGAGAGGGGATATTGTCTGTTATATTCCCGAAGGTTTGTTGCTCACTATGGAGTCTCCTAAAGAGCGCTAGAACACGAAGAGTGGATATGGGGTACGATTGATATGACCGCATTCAGTACACTGTTTTACGACGTGACGTCCCAGGTTTTTGGAATTAACGGTAGATCACCGCCCTTAAAAAGGGGGACCCGGGCGGCAAGCAGGTCGATAAGAAGTATGTCAGGGTTGCTAAGTAACTGTCCCAGGAGGGGGTTTCCTCGGTGGGGCTTCATTATTTCAGCGTTTCGAACACGCTCCGAGTCGTCAGACCATCTAGAGCACGTAGTATGGGGTAATAAAAATTCCGAGCTCGTCTAGCCACGGAATAGTTATGCCTATGGACCCTTGTCTTAGAAGCGGTTCTTGAACCTACGAACTTAAGTCTCGCTACATAGCGCCCGTTCAACAAAAGCATATTCCAGCAATTCAAGGGAGCGACCAAGCCTAAATTCTATTTATAGTGTGTGCGTCCGGTCTCCTTGACCTGATTGGCCGATTAAGTCATCCAAATCAGTGCGCGGGACAGGTCGGACTGCTACAAATTACGTAAATAATTGATGCCTGAATTATTTATGCCATATATTTTTCGGTAAAATAACCGGTAAATTTCCCGTAAAATACGGCCGGAAAAATACCTCGTCACATCCCTACTCTCAATCCTCCCTCCACTCCGTTCCGGTCAAGGAGATAGCCAGCAGTTTTCGGAAATCAACGTTCCCACCGTCGTTAGCCTCCTTGTACCAACGGCGAACAGCTAGACAAGTGATAAGATAGACGACTCCTCTATCCAGCACCCCCATGCCTGACGCACTCCCCTCCTCAACCACTGTCATCAGAGGCGCGCCTCAAGGATTCCACCTTCAGGCATTGCTCCAGATCGCCTTACAAACTCGTGGTGTACCTTGTCATCAGGGCAGCCCGGCTCCACTCGAAGGGGCTTACAGTTTCACGGTTTCAATCTCCTTTGACGACGGGGTTCAATGGATCGCGAAATGTCCAATAAGATATGGCAGACTCGTCTCCGAACTCCGAAAAAAATGTTTAGAAAGCGAAGTTGCTACAATGCGCCTTGTTCGATCCCACACGACGATTCCAGTCCCCGAGGTTTTTGCCTGGGACTCATCGGACGATAATCCAGTTTGTAGCGCGTATATTCTCATGAGCTACGCGACAGGGAAAATTCTGTTTCATTGTGGTTGGTATTCGTGGTATTCCAGAGAATGTACGGAAAGTATGACTGTGGAGCAGAAATGTAAAGTGTATTCTCAGTTAGGGGGGATTGTCTATCAGCTGTCCACGTTACGGTTTCCCAAGATCGGTTCGATTTTTGGCAGCGACACAGATGCGTATATTGAAGAGTGTCTTCGTATTCAGACATTGGAATATGGTCGCGCTGAACGTGGCGTTCCACGCGGTCCATTCACCTCATCAATGGACTATTATACGATGCTCGCCGATGTTCTAGGCGAGGAGGTCCTTGATGACAATCTATATATCGGCGTGTTCTTCGATGTCTTCCCTCGGCCGGAACAATTTTAGAAAGGCCACTCTGATCCGGATTACCGCCAAACCATCGGCGAATGGAATGATCGTGCGGAAATCGGCTGCTGCACCGTTGATAATCAATCAAATCTCCGAGTGTTTGCGACCCTTGTGCGCGAGATGATACCTGATATGGAGCTCACCCCCTCTAATGACAACGATTTCGCTCTCGAACATGCTGACCTCGGTGTCCACAACATCTTCGTTGACGAGGATTTCAACATCACTTGTGTTATTGATTGGTCGCAGTGTTCCACTGTTCCTCTCGCAACGCTTATCACGCATGCACCTCTTCCTACTCGATCGAACGACGTAGGGGAGGCTGAGGGGCAAGCTTTCGAACGGGGTTTTGAGGAGGAGGAAATGAAGAGGGACTCTTCTGGTAGATTGACGGTGCTGTTGATGGAAAGTCAAGCAATCGTGAGACGTGATTTCAATCGAATTTTGCATAAGGATGATAGTGTGGCTGATTGGAGTAGATTTCAGCGTTTGTTTGAATGGAAATATGGCTCGGTTGATATGAAGGAGTATTTCGGTCAGCGGAAGAAAGATAGGATGGCAGGAGAGAAATTAGATGTTTAGAGATACTACTCGAATCATTAATTAAATGCATTAATATTCAGTCAGGTGTGTTTCTAAGGCTTTGTCTGTGATAATGCGTCCAAGTATCCGATGTGATGTCAAATACGAAATCAATGGCTGATTTAGAGTAAGCATTCGGTATTCATGGTCTATGAACGGCCCCATAGAAAGAGACCAAGTTCGACTCCCCTCAACCGGGGCTCTGGGGCGAGCCATGAACACCGGCGGGGGAGTCATGATTGAGAGCGCGACGCGTCGATCGAAGTGAGGGAGTAGGTTGAGCGAGCACACGCGTGATGATGTCAATTGAGTTTGCGCGATGAGGATAGAGACACGACCGAGAATAATTATATCGGTAAACCTACACTATATCGACCTAACTCTCCCGCCCTCTGCGCCTGCGCACTTCATAAGTTGCATCCAATGAACAATTCGCTCTCATCCTCATCGTATTGCGGAACCGTTGGTTCCGCCCTCCTGACATCCAACCATCCCCTCTCAAGCCCCGCGAGGGTCAGGGCATCGGGCCTATGTTTGTCTTCGCACAGAGCTCGCTGTCCTGTGCCACGGACGTTCGCGAGGACGGCCTGGCGGAAGTGTTCTCTGATGAATTCGAGGGGGGGTGCGAGAGACGAGGGCCCGAAGGTTACTTTGCG
>Ga0302325_10009807_pt1 | contig 20849 bp, 19 predicted proteins | sample Palsa_T0_2_FD_201948 | JGI IMG/M metagenome (GOLD analysis project Ga0302325, IMG submission 201948) | Peat permafrost microbial communities from Stordalen Mire near Abisko, Sweden - Palsa_T0_2 | ecosystem: Environmental > Terrestrial > Soil > Palsa > Peat permafrost | place: Sweden: Abisko...
TGCCGTGACTATCGTCAGATGCCCACCGCGACCAAAGATCTCCACCCGATCACGGCCGCCTGCATCGAACATACGTCCAAAAGCCTTCCGGGCAGGCGCGGCGTGGGTCATGCTGCGTCACGAACTCCAAATCAGCTGAAAAGGCAAACTCGTCGCGAGGCGAGGACGCAAAGCCAGAGGTCTCCGTCCGGAGATAGCTCGGCCGCCAGCACAAGCGCATGGAGGCTCTTGTGCCCGCGTACCCATGTATCTCCACCCCCCGCCCGCAGCGCCAAAGGCGCCTGCTGGGTTTCTCCCTTGCCATCGCCTCTGCGCTCACCGGCCTGGCAGCGACAGCATTCTTGCCGGCCGCAGCACAGGCAGCGCTGATCAGCAGCGGCGCCTGCAACGAAGCCGGGCTCTCCCAGCCGTTCCAGCGCTGGGGCGATTCCAACTCCTACGAGCTCGTCCCCGGCGGCAACTTCGAGGGCGCGCTCTCTGGTTGGAGCCTCAGCGGCGGCGCGCAGCAGGTGCCGGGCAGTGAGCCCTACGGCGCCAGCGGCTCCGTCGGCGCCTACTCACTGGCGCTCCCCGCGGGCGCAAGCGCCCAGACGCCGTACACGTGTGTCAACGCCAGCTACCCGCTGTTCCGCTTCTTCGCGCGCAACAACAGCCTCACCTCAGATGTGCTCGTGCAGTTCGTCTATCAGACCCCCCTCGGCACCGTTGCGGTGCCGATCGGCACCGTGCTGCTCAGCGGTGGCTGGCAGCCCTCGCTGCCGATGCTCACGGCCTCGGTTGCAATTGGCGCCCTCACGGGTGGCACCAGCCAGGTCGCACTGCGCTTCACCGCGCTGCTGGGCTCCTCCCAGATCGACGACGTCTTCATCGATCCCCGCATGCGCTAGTGGACCGGCCGCTCGGCAGGGACCAGCTCCCGCCCTGCCGAGCGTGCCCGGCCCAGCAGCGCCGAATATAGAAACGGCCGCCGAGTTGCCCCGGCGGCCGTTTGCGCGTCCTGCTCAGCTTCTTTTCGCTCAGCGACCGCCGTGGCGGCGCCCGCGGCGCTGCGCCATCACGATCGAGAAGCCGGTGCCCATCAGCAGCAACCCGATGCCCAGGCTCCAACGGAGATCAAAGCCTGTGAACGGCAGCGTGCTTGCTTTGGTTGTGGACGGTGACACCGATTTGCCCGGCGTGGGAGTCGTTTCTTTCGGCGTCGTTTTTTCTTTCGCCGGAGATGTACCGCTACCGGGGGTCGTGGTCGTGGTGGTCGTCGTCGGCGTCGTCGTCGTCGTCGTGGTGGTCGGCGTCGTCGTCGTCGTGGTCGACGTTTTTTCGGTGTAGCCACTGGTTGGTTCGGCGGCAAGCGCCGGGGCTGCGAGCACGCCGCATGCGAGCAGCGCAAGCGGCAGGATCGAGAGTCTGCGCAGTTTGCGCGAGAAGCCCCTGCTCATCGGCGTTGCATCCTGCGGCCCGATCGAGGCCTCGACATTGGTCCGACTCATGCCAACCTCCAGTTGATCCAGTTTTTTGGTGTGTAAGTCCGTACTACCCATCGCTCTCAGCCTCATCGCCCAGAATCCCGGACGATGAGAGTTGCGAAACATCCGTGTCTTGTTCGCCATTCTGGCTAAATCACCTGCCTATTTCTCCGCAAGGTCTATCACGCCGCCCCGCGGAAGGGTCTCGCACTGCGTCAGTCGGCCCCTGCGGAGTCCTCCCGGCGGGCCTGCCCGTGCCCTCAGGAAGCCTTGGCGCGCCCCTCCAGCGTCCCCTCGCTGAGGCTCGCCCGTAGCGCCTTCTTGTCGAACTTGCCGACGCTCGTCTTGGGGATCTCTGCCACGAACGCGAACTCGTCGGGCAGCCACCATTTGGCTACCCGCCCGCGCAGGTGCTCGAGCAGCTCCTCCGTGCCGGCGCTCGAGCCTTCGCGCAACACCACGCAACACAGCGGGCGCTCGGCCCAGCGCTCGTCGGGCTTGGCGATCACGGCCGCCTCGAGGACGTCGGGGTAGGCCATCACCTCGTTCTCCAGGTCGACCGAGGAGATCCACTCGCCGCCGGACTTGATCACGTCCTTGGAGCGATCGGTGATGCGCACGAAGCCGCGCTCATCGATCGCGGCGATGTCGCCTGTGCGCAGCCAGCCGGAGGCGAACTTGTGATCTTCTGAGTCATCGGCGAAGTAGCGCGATGCGACCCACGGCCCGCGTATCTGGATCTCGCCGCTGGCCACGCCGTCCCAGGGGAGCTCCTTGCCCTCGGCATCGCTCAGGCGCAGCTCCACCCACGGCAGGGCCTGCCCCTGCTTGGCGCGATCGTCCCAGTAATCATCGCCATGCTCGCCCTCGCCCGGGCGCGAGTAGGTGGCCACGGGGCTGGTCTCGGTCATCCCCCAGGCCTGGAAGATGCGAACCCCGTGGCGCTCCTCGAAGTCCTTCATCAGCTGCCTCGGCACGGCCGAGCCGCCGCAGGCAGCGTTTGACAGCGATGACAGATCGACCTCGGGGTGCTCATCGGCGTAGCGCAGCAGCTCACCGAAGATCGTCGGCACACAGCCCATCAGCGTGGGGCGCTCGGCGGCGATCAGCTGTGCCAGCGGCTCAGCCGCAAGGAAGCGGTCGGGCAGGATCAGGTCGGCACCGGCGAGCGTTGCCCCGTAGGGCAGCCCCCAGGCGTTGACGTGGAACATGGGCACGACCGCCAAGACCCGCTCGCCGCGGCCGAGACCGACGCCGTCCTTGATCAGGGTGGCTGTGGAATGGAGGCTTATCGAGCGGTGCGAATACAGCACCCCCTTGGGGTTGCCGGTGGTGCCGCTGGTGTAACACAGCGCAGCTGCCTGGCGCTCATCCAGCTCGGGGTAGTCATGCTCCCCGGGGCCTGCCTCGGCGAGCAGCTGCTCATAGTCCAGCGCGTTCGGTAGCTGCTCCATCTCCACGGCCGCATTGGCGTCGCCTCCCATCACGACGAAGTGGGCGACGCTGTCAAAGCCTGGCGCGAGCCTCCCCAGCAGGGGCACGAGCGAGCCGTCGACGAAGATGACCTTGTCCTCGGCGTGGTTGACGATGTAGGTGATCTGCTCGTCGAAGAGGCGGATGTTGAGCGTGTGCAGGACCGCCCCGATGCAGGGGACGGCGAAGTACAGCTCGAAGTGGCGCTGGTTGTTCCAGGCGAAGGTGCCGACGCGATCGCCCTGCTGCACACCCAGACGCTCCAGCACGCGCGCGAGGCGATCGACGCGCTCGGAGACCTCGGCAAAGCTGGCGCGCCGCACGATGCCGGGGTCGGTATGGGTGATGACCTGAGCCTGCGGGCTGGCGCGGCGCAGCCTGCGGCGGATGTGCTGAAGGGTCAGCGGGAAGTCGTCCTGCATCAGGCCTGCGAGCGCCTGGCTCATCACTTCTTGACCTCTTGCTCGCGCAGCAGGGGCGCAGCCAGGTCGTCGTAGATAGCCCGTGTACGCTGGGCGATGTCCTCCCAGTCAAAGCGCAGCACGTGCTCTGAGGCCTCAGCCACCAGACGTTCGCGCAGCTCGCCGTTGACAAGCAGGCGCTCGATCATCACGCCGAGGTGCTCGGCGTCGCCGCCGTGAAAGCGCAGACCGACGCGCTCGCCCGATGGAACAACCTCGCGCAGTCCCCCGGTGTCGGCGACGATGCAGGGACAGCCGGAGGCCATCGCCTCCAGGGCGACGAGCCCGAACGGCTCATAGATGGAGGGCACCACGCAGAGGTCGGCGATGCGGTAGAGCGCGTGCAGCGCGTCGTCGCCGATCCAGCCCAGAAAGCTCCCATGCGCTGAGAGGCCCAGGCGCTCGGCCTGCGCCTTCAGCTCCGCCTCGTGGGTGCCGCTGCCGGCGACCAGGAAGCGGACGTTCTCCACCCGCGCGATCACTCCCGGCAGAGCCTCGAGCGCCAGCTGGAAGCCCTTCTCGTAAACCAGCCGCCCGACGAGCAGCACGAGCTTCTGCTCGGGGGTGGCGAACTCGCTGCGCAACCCTGCAAGGTCTCCGACTGCCCGCAGCTCGCTGGGGTCCACCCCGTTGGGGATCACGGCAATGCGCCGCTCGTCGATGTCGAAGATGTCGGCGACGTGACCGCGCATGTAGTAGGAGCACACGATCACCCCGTCTGCACGCTCGGCCATCCAGCGCTCCACGGCATGGATGCGCGACTGCGGATAATCGTGCACCTGGCCCTGATGGCGCCCATGCTCGGTGGCGTGGATCGTCGTGAGAAAGGGCACGCCCAGCCGGTCGGCGAGCGCGGCGGAGGCATTGGCGACGAGCCAGTCGTGGCCGTGCACGAGGTCGTATGAGAACTCCTCCGCCAGCGCCTCTCCGGCGGCGAGCATGTCGGCGTTCATCTGCTCCACCCAGGCCACGAAGCGATCGAGGTCGCGCGGCCAGCTCGGCTCACCGACGCGGTGAACGCTCACCCCGTCCATATGCTCGACGGCGGGCTGCTCGCTGTCGGGGCGCCCGGCGACGGCGCGTGTGAGCACGTCCACGGCCACCCCCTGGCGGACAAGCGCCTCGGCGAGCTTGCGCACATGCCGGGCCAGGCCCCCCTCGATCACGGGCGGGTACTCCCAGGAGAGGAGCAGCACGCGCTGGCTCATGGCAGAGACCCTATCTCTCAACGCCTGCGCTTCGCCCGGACCCGGGCGCTATGCCAAGGCTCGGCTAGTGTGAGGCGCGTGCAGATGGGCGAATCCTCGATCGGGACCGAGGCGGGCGGAGGCGGCCTGGCGCGGCGCTGGTGGGCCCTGATCGCGATCTGCTGCGGCACGTTCATGCTGCTCGTTGACGTCACGATCGTGCAGGTGGCATTGCCGAGCATCCAGCGCGAACTGCACGCCAGCTTCACCAACCTGCAGTGGGTGATCGACGCCTATGCGCTCAGCCTGTCGGCCCTGATCCTCACATGCGGCACGCTCGCCGACCTGCTCGGGCGCAAGCGGGTGTTCATTGCGGGTCTCGGCCTGTTCACGCTGGCGTCGCTGCTGTGCGGCCTGTCGGGCAGCTCCACCCTGCTGATCGCTGCGCGGGGATTGCAGGGCTTCGGCGGGGCGGCCATGTTCGCGACCTCGCTGGCGCTGATCGCCCAGGAGTTCCAGGGACCCGAGCGGGGCACCGCGATCGCCGCTTGGGGGGCGACGGTCGGCGGCGCGGTGGCGGTCGGACCGCTGGTCGGCGGCGCCCTCACCGACGCCTTTGGCTGGCAGTGGATCTTCTTCGTGAACATCCCCATTGGGGTCGCAACGATCGCGATATCGCTGGCGCGCATGGTCAACGTGCGCGACCCCGGCGCCGAGCGTCTGGACTGGGCCGGGCTGATCACCTTCTCGGGCGCCCTCTTCCTGCTGATCTTTGGCCTGCTGCGCGGAACCGACGAGGGCTGGGGCAGCGCGCTGATCGTCTCGGCGCTGGGTGGCTCGGTGGTGCTGCTGGCGGCCTTCCTCGTGGTCGAGTCCCGCCAGGAGCGCCCGATGTTCGACCTGTCGCTGTTCTCCAACCGCGCCTTCTGCGGCGTCTCGCTGGCGACCTTCGCGATCGGGGCAGGCATGTTCGCGATGTTCGTCTACCTGACGCTGTATCTGCAGAACGTGCTCGGCTACTCACCCCTGCAGGGCGGCCTGTGCCTGCTGCCGGCGACGGTGCTGACGTTCATCGTGCCCCTGATCACGCGCAGGCTGAGCGGGCGGGTGGCGCCAGGGATCCTGCTGGGCGTTGGCCTTGGCCTCACGGCGCTGGGACTGGCGCTGATGCACGGCCTCTCAACCAGCTCGCGCTGGACGGCGCTGCTGGCCGGGCTGCTGCTGAGCGGCATGGGCATCGGGCTGGCCAACCCGGCGATCGCCAACATCGCCCTCGGCGTGGTGCCTCCAGAGCGCAGCGGCATGGCGTCAGGGATCAGCAACACCTTCCGCATCGGCGGCCTGGCGACCGGAGTGGCGGCCCTGGGCGCGGTCTTCCAACACCGCCTGACGGTGAGCTTGAAGGGCTCGCTGGGCGCGGCCGACCCGGCGGTCCTCGCAAAGGCGGTGGCCTCGGGCGGCACTCGAGCGGCCGCCGGCGTGGCGCACGGGCAGAAGGCCGTCGTCTCCGCCTCCCTGCACGCGTTCCTGAGCGGCCTCAACGAGATCCTGCTGATCGGCGCCGCCGTGGTGGCGGTGGGGGCGCTGGCCGCGTTCACGCTGGTGCGTGCGCGCGACTTCTACCGCCGCGCCCTCCCGGAGTCACCGCCCGCCCCGGCGCCCGAGACCGCCCGGGTCTGAGCCGTCCCGTAGGGCCCAAACGCAGGGTCCGGCGAAAGGGCGTAGGATCGAGGGAAGAGGGATTTGCCCCTTTTTTATTAGGAGGGGCGGGCAGCGGGAGGCGCAGCAGCGGCCATGTCTATCAAGCAGCACCTTGTGGGCCTCGCGTCTGCGCTGGCGCTCGCTTCACTGCTTGCGTTGCCGGACCTGGCGCAGGCGGCGCCGCTGCCGAAATTTTTCATCAACGGGGTCAAGGCCGGGGCGGTGCATGTCCCGGTTCTCGCATTCGGTGAAATCAAGCTTGAACAGAAGGTGATCCTCGGCCTTCAATGCCAGAATCTCATCGCCGGGTCGGTGTGGAATGAAGTCTCGGGAGGCACCGAAAAGGGCCTGGAGAGCATCGAAGGGTTCACCACCTACGACTGCGTTTCGGAAGCGAAATGCAAAGCCGAGAACTCCAGAAGCGAAAAAGTAGAAGGTATCTTTGCGTCGGCTGAAGGTCCACCGAAGGTCGTGGCCCTTGAAACTGAAATCATCAAACCTGGAGAAGAACCGCGCAAGCCCAAACGACTTGCCAACACGACGCTTCCCTGGGGCGGGGAAGCGATCGAACCGGAACCGGGTCTGGTCAAGGTAAGAACGCATGGCATCAAGATCTATTTCGTGATTCCTCCAAGCTTTGGAGGGGGGGCCGAGTGCCCGACCGAAGGACTCGAACTGCCGTTTGAAGGCGAACTTGAACCGATTGCCGAAAACGGCAAAAAAAACGGGCTCAACCCCTCGATCATCAAGCTTGAAGGTAAGGCTGGCAGGACCAGTCTCCTCACCACCCCCGATCTTCCGGCGTTCGAAGAAGACAACCTGGGCTACACGATCAGCGAGCCAAATCTGACGACGCTCGGCACCGAGGAGCAGCTGGTCAACCTCGAGCAATAGCCCTGAGCCGCTCACGGCAGCGCTCCTCGGCTACGGTGGGAAGCGATGCGCTGGCTGGTGGACGGCATGAATGTGATCGGCACGCGTCCTGACGCGTGGTGGAAGGACCGCCACGCGGCGATGGTCCGCCTGGTCCACCTGCTCGAGCGCTGGGCTGCGCTCAGCGGTGAGGAGGTCACGGTCGTGTTCGAGCAGCGACCGTCGCCACCGATCTCCTCGACGGTCATCGAGGTGGCACATGCGCCGCGGCCGCGACGGGACTCCGCCGATGATGAGATCGTGCGCCGCCTCAGCGCCGACCCGGAGCCCGGGAGCGTGCGCGTGGTCACCTCTGACAACTGGCTGGCAGACCGCGTTCACGGCGCGGGCGCGAGCGTCGAGCCGGCCGCGAGCTTCCGCGCCCAGCTGGAAGCCGTATGAGGGCACGACGCTGCGAGCGGCTTTGTTGTAGACCGTCGGCGACCTATTCGACTGGAGGGGAGCCCCGATGAGCGCGAAGTGGACGACCGAGCAGATCCCCGACCAGAGCGGGCGCACGGCGGTGGTGACGGGGGCCAACAGCGGTCTCGGGCTTATCGCCGCGCGTGAGCTTGCGCGCAAGGGGGCGCGGGTGGTGCTGGCGTGCCGAAACACCGAGAAGGGTGCGGCGGCGCTTGAGCAGATACGGGCCGTGGCCCCCGTGGCAGAGCTTTCGCTGGCACAGCTGGACCTCGGAGACCTGTCCTCGGTGCAGGCCTTTGCCGAGGGGTTTCGCTCAGACCATGACGGGCTTGACCTGCTGATCAACAACGCCGGCGTGATGGCGCCCCCGCGACAGCTGACAGCCGACGGCTTCGAGCTTCAGTTTGGCACCAACCACCTTGGCCACTTTGCCCTCACGGGCAGGCTGATCGGCGCAATGGAGGGACGCGAGGACGCGCGCGTGGTGACGGTCTCGAGCATCGCCGCGCGGGGAGGGCGGATCAAATTCGACGATCCTCAGTCCGAGCGTCGCTACAACCGCTGGGGCGCCTACAACCAGTCGAAGCTGGCCGACCTGATGCTCGCGCTGGAGCTCGACCGGCGCCTGCGCGCGGCCGGCTCGACGGTCAAGAGCCTGGCAGCGCATCCGGGGTGGTCGGCGACCAACCTGCAGAGCGCCGCAGCACCGCTGATTGATCGCGCGTTCATGAGGGTCGTCAACGCGACCTTGGCCCAGAGCGCCGACGCCGGGACGCTGCCGATTCTGTACGCAGCCACGGTGCCGGGCCTGGAGGGCGGCGTGTACATCGGACCCGACGGCATCGGCGAGTTCCGCGGGCGCCCGCGGGAGGTGACTCCCACCGCCACGGCACTGGCCGAGGGGGCCGGCGCCCAGCTGTGGACGCTTTCAGAAGAGCTGACGGGTGTAAGGTTCGAGCTCGCCCCTGCATGATCCTGTTGCACGGCTTCGCGGGCACCCGCCGGGCCTGGGACGGCGTGATCGCGCGGCTGCCCCCCGATGTGGAGACGGTGGCGCTTGACCTGCCTGGCCATGGGGCAAAGGCCGGCGCCAGGCGCCCGATCTCCTTTGAGGACTGCGTCGATGATGTCCTGGCGCAAGCTCCCGAGAGCTTCTGCCTCTGCGGCTACTCACTGGGCGGGAGGATTGCCCTCCACGTCGCCCTGGCCGCGCCCGAACGGGTGACGCGCCTGGTACTCGTGTCGAGCACGGCAGGAATTGAGGAGGAGTCCGAGCGCGCGCAGCGGCGCGAAGCAGACGAGCGCCTCGCCGAGGAGCTGGAAGGCGAGCCCTTCGAGGAGTTCATCGAGCGCTGGCGCTCCCAGCCCCTGTTCGCAGGCGAACCTTCCGCGGCTGCGGAACGGGCGCGCGAGGATCACCGCCGCAACCGGCCTGAGGCGCTGGCGGCTGTGCTGCGGGGACTGGGCAGCGGCGCAATGGAGTCACTGTGGAAGCGCCTACCCGAGCTGCAGATGCCCGTCGATGTCGTTGTGGGAGAGCGCGACATGAAGTACCGGGAGCTGGGGCGGCGAATGCTTGAGCTGCTCCCTTCCGCGCAGCTCGTGGTCGCGCCGGGAGGCCACGGCCTGCCGCTTGAGAACCCGGCGGCCGTGGCCGGCGTGCTGGCGCGCCCTCACGAGGAGCCGCTGTGATTGCCCCGCCGCGCAACCGCGAGCGCTCCGAGCCCCGCCAGCAGGCCGAGTATGCCGAGGATCAGGGCCGTGAGGGCCACACCCTTGCTCGCACCGCCGCTTGACTTTGCCACGGCGGTGGCCGGCAGGGCGCCCGACTGGCTCGCGCTGCTCTGGGTGGCCGAAGGTCCTGCCTCATCGCCTGCGATGTCCTCGATGACGCCGCCTTTGGCGACCACGTTGATCCTCGGTGAGGGGTGTTCGGCGCTCAGCGAGGGGTCGATCCAGTGGACGACCTGCCCGTTGCTGTAGCTCTGCACGGTCCTGAATTCAAGCGCCATCCCGGTGTCATTGGCGGGGATAGCCAGGGAGAGCGGGAAGTTGATGAACTGGCCGTTGTTCACCTTGCCGAGCGGGCCGGTCCAGCTCCAGATGATCTGGGAGACCTCTGTGTCGATCGTTTCACCATCTTCTTTTATTGGTACGGCGAGCTTTGTTTCGATCACCCTGGTGTTCCAGCCGGACACGTTTTCATAGTCGACTCCGGTAAATCCGGGTGGGAACTTCACATCGACCTTCGTCACATACGCGCCTTCCTGCTCACCGGGCACACGGACGTCGAGCGTCGCGAACGCTCCCGCCGGGATGGTGTTGGGATGCAGGCTTATGTGCGCCTGAGCGCTGGCCGGAGCAGTCAGCGCTCCAGCGGACAGCAGGATTGCGAGGTTCTTTGCCTTCATTCTTCTCACAGCTCCTTCCGGGTGGGGGCCGAGCGTGGTGCTCAGCCGATCGGGACCTTCACGGTGCGGCTGTACTGTTCGAATTCGGAGACACGGTCGGTCAGCTGGATTTCCCAGGTTCCTCCGGGGCTGAGCACGGCCGAGTTGAGGATGTAGTGACCGGGCCCTGCCAGATTGGCGCGCAGCGGCAGCGGGCCGATTCCCTTGGAGGGTAGATCGGCTTTTGCGACGAGTTCCTCGGTGGCCGTGAACTGGGTGCCGGTCTTGGCGTTGATGAGGTAAAGGTGAATCGTGTTCACCCCCACCATCGCCGGTTCGACGGTCATCTCCAGCTCGGCTGGGCCGAGCGTGGTGTTGATCGAGAATGGCCCGGAGGCGAGGTCGATGGGGGGCGCGTAGCTGATCAGCGCAGCGGTCACACCGAAGACGGTGAGCATGAGCAGGAGCTCACCACGCATCGTGCGGCGCGCCAGCACGCCGGCGGCGCCGGGGGGGCGCTCTGCGCCGGCGATGCGCTTCAGAGCGGGGATCACCCGTTCGCGATTTATCCACCCTAGGCCGATCAAGAGGAGCAGTAGGGCGACCTTGACGATGATGAGGGCGCCGTAGGTGCTGTGAAAGAGCGCGCTCAGAGTTCGCACGTCGATGTATGCCTGCACGACTCCGCTGACCGCGATCACGATCACCGACGCCAGCGCGATGGGTGAGAATCGGACTAATGTGGCGAGCAGCAGGCGACTGCGGTCGGGCCCTTGGAGCTGACGGGTGGCGGCGGGCAGCGCCAGGAGCAGGCAGGCGATCCCTCCCACCCAGACGCTCGCTGCGAGCACATGCAGGACATCGGAGGGGAAGAACACGGCCGTTGGGCTCTGGATGCTCGCGTGGCCACCGAGCGCGGGTGTGAGCGCGAGATAGGCGGCGCATATGCCGATCGGGGCGAGCAGCCGGCGCGGCGGCCGCAGCGTGGCCGACGGCGTTTGGCGAGAACGCAGGAAGACCAGGCTCAGCAGGCATCCCAGGGCCAGCCAGTCGACGGCCCGCAGGCCCCAAACCTTGCCGAAGCGGCTTTCCAGTGTGTTTTCGAGGATCGTGCCTTTGAGAGAGGCCCACAGCGAGACGCCTGCTGCGCTCGCACCCTGCAGGAGGATGCCGAGCACGCTCACGAGCACGCCGAGCAACACGGCGGCGATCAGGATCATGCGCATGCGGCGGGCGAAGCTTCGTGCAGCTGCCTGCCACTCATCCCCCGCGCCGGCCACCGCGGCGAACCCGGGCCCCCAGGCGAAGATCACAAACGCCAGGCCGCCCAGCAGCAGGGCGATGGAGAGGTAGTCAAGGCCACGAACGGCACCGAAGGCGATCTCGGTGATCTGGCCGGCTCTGTTGCGGCCGATGAGGCCGGCGACGGTGAACTTCGGCGTCGCCCCGGCGTGGCCGAGGTTGAAGACAAGCCCCCCGTAGACGATGTGGGTGTCGGCGGAGATCACCCGGTAGGTGGCCGTGTAGGTGCCATCAGGCAGCCCGGGCTTCAGGCCCACCCCCATCCAGTGCTCCTGGCCCTGCGGGTGTGATACGTCGAGGTTGTCGACCTCCTGCCCCTGGGCGTCATAGACACGAACGGCGCCGAGCGTTCCTCCGACGTTCTGGTTGAACTTGAAGATCACCTCCTGCGGCTCGGCCGCCACGGTGGAGCCCGACAGCGGGGCGGTACCGAGCAGCTGGGCATGCGCGCTTGCCGCGGGTGCGCGGGCGAGCGTGCCCGCACTCGCAAGCGCGAGCGCCAACAGGAGGGTGGGTGCGGCAATGATGGGACGACGGAACATGAAGGCTCCTCACATAAGTGCCGGGACACCTGGGGCGAGGATCCGCCACGCCGACGCGCGTGCGCAACCGCAGCAGATCCTCCTCGGCGGGCGAGCGGAGGCGCCCCACTGTCGGGCGCTGGAGCTAGCTCGCCGCGGCGATAACAGGCGGCGGGCGCACGGCCAGCGAGCGAGCGATGAGCAGGCCGCCGTGCACAGCCGTGAGCAGGACGCGGCGGCGGGGACCGGCTGAGGAGCGTGGACGCGGCCAGCGCCGGCGCCGCTTGGGCGCCAGAGCGATCAGCAGACGCTCGCCTGGATAGCGCCGAGCCAGCAGCACGGCGGGGAGGACGAGAGCCGGCAGAAGGCACAGGATCGCGTGCAGCACTGCCGTGGAGCCTACTGAATGGCGGGCAACGTCGATTGTGGCGTGGGGTCGTACTCCCACAGCGCAAGTGCGCTCAGCAGCGCGGCCACCAGGGTGCTCAGCGCCAGCGCCGAGAGACCGCCGGCGAGAAGCCCAAGCAGGCACAGCGCGCTCACGGCCAGCACGCGCTTGGGGTTCACCGAGCCGATCATGCGCAGGCGAAAGAGGCTCGTGCCGAACAGGTAGAGCGCGGGACCCCCAACGAGCACGACCGCACCAGCGCTGGAGAGGGCACGGCTTGGATGCGCGATCAGCAGGCCGTCACCGACGGCGACCATGATGACCCCGGCAACAATCGGCAGGTGCAGATAGCTGTAGGCGTCGCGGGCCAGAGCGCCGGAGTCCTCAGCCGAGGCAAGGTAGCGCCGCGAATGCTCCGCGACCTCACCGAAGTACAGCCACCACAGCGCACCCGTCCCGAAGAAGGCGACGGCGAGGGCCACGACCACAGTGCCGGTGAGCCCCTTGGCGCTTGCGCTTGCGCCGGTGACGACGATCGACTCACCCAGGGCGATGATGATGAAGGCCTGAAAGCGCTCGGCGAAGTGGCCGCCCTCGATCGGGTAGTCGGTGGTCTGCGCGCGACCCCGGCCCGGTAGCCAGTAGCCGGCGATGGGCGCGAGGAGGTCGATCGCGAGGGCCGGGCCCCAGAGGGCAAAACGCAGCGAACTGGGCGCCAGCGCGCCGGCGATCCACAGAGCCCCCGAGACAACGCTCCAGGCCACCAGTCGCTCGAAGGTCTGGCGCAACGCATGGTCGCGGCTCAGCAGCGCGGCGCAGGAGAGATTGCGCCCCACCTGCATCGCCACATAGGCGCCGGCGAACAGCAGCGCGTGGGCGCCGAAGGCGCTGGGTATCGCGGCTGACATCAGCAGACTCGCGAGCGTCGCCGCGATCAGTACGAGGCGCACCTTGCTCGAGTTTGGTTCAAACCAATTAACCATCCAGGTGGTGTAGATCCAGGCCCACCACACGACCAGCAGCAGAAACGCCGTGCGGCCCGCTCCGGGGAAATTCAGATGGGCGCTGAGCAGGTGCGAGAGCTGGGTGACGGCGAACACGTAGACGAGGTCGAAGAACAACTCGACCGAGGTGGTGGGGTGTTCGCTGCCGTCGCGCGGCCGCAGATGGGGGGATGTGTCGGTCACGGGCGCAGGGAGCGACTGGACTTGGCTCTCACGCGAAAGCTACCGGGCCACCGGCGCTTCTTGACAAAGCGGGCGATCAACGTACAATTCACACAAGAGAGGGAACGCGTCCCAGAGAGAACTGGGCGACGGAGAGGGAGTCAAGGATGACGATCGGGGATGGATCCACAAGGACCCTGCATGGGGTGACTCGCGCGTTCCTCGCGCTGGTGGCAGCAGAAGTGCTCTATAAGGTGGCGATCCGCTCACACGTACGCCGTGCGATCGGAATACCTGCCGGCGCTCAGCGAAGCTGACCCGTCAAGCTTGGAGGCGTGGACGCACTAAGCACGGTTGCCGACGGCCTGAAGGATGCTTTCCTGATGGCCTGGGAGGTGTGGTGGGCGCTGGTATTGGGCTTTGCGATCTCGGCGATCGTGCAGGCCTGGGTTCCCCGCGAGCGCATTCAGAACGCGCTCGGAGGTTCGGGAATCCGCCCGGTTGCACTGGCGACCGTGCTGGGCGCCGCCTCCTCATCATGCAGCTACGCGGCGATCGCGATCGCCAAGAGCCTGTTTCAGAAGGGTGCGAGCGCGGCGTCGGCGCTCGCGTTCCAGTTCAGCTCGACGAACCTGGTGATCGAGCTCGGGATCGTGATGTGGGTTCTGATCGGCTGGCAGTTCACGCTGGCGGAGTTCATCGGCGGCCTGCTGCTGATTGCGATCATGACGCTGCTGCTGCGCATGTTCGTCTCAGCACGCGTTGAGGAGCAGGCCCGCGAGCACGCCCGGCAAGCGGAGAGCGGACATCAGCATGAAAGTGCCGGCGTGCAGATGACGATCGGCAGGCGCCTGGTGAGCGCGAGCGCCTGGTCAGACGTAGCGGAGAACTTCCGCAGCGACTGGTCGATGCTATGGAAGGAGGTCACGATCGGCTTCCTGCTCGCCGGCTTCCTCGGCCAGCTACCCGACAGCTTCTTCAACGCCCTGTTCATCACACACGCGCCGGCCGCGCTGAAGCTGATCGAGAACGCGATCGTGGGGCCCATCATCGCGGTCCTCAGCTTCGTCTGCTCGGTCGGCAATGTGCCGCTGGCCGCGGTGCTGTGGTCAGGCGGGATCGGCTTCGCCGGAGTGATCGCCTTCATCTTCGCGGACCTGATCGTGCTGCCGATCGTCCTGATCTACCGCAAGTACTACGGCAACGCCTACACAGCGCGGATCGTCGCGCTGATGTTCACGACGATGGTCATCGCGGCGCTGATCGTCGATGGGCTGTTCAGCGTCGCTGGACTGATCCCTCATGCCAGGCCCACCCGGGCTGAGATCTTCGGCTCGGTCAGGATCGACTACAGGCTTTTCACGAACATCCTCGCCGTTGCCATCTTCGCCACGCTGTTTGCACTGACGATGCGGCGAGGAGTCAGGGTCAAGCGTTAGTGGCGGTCCCTCGCAGGTCACTGGTCCTCCTCGCAGCTGGAGCCTGCAAGGCCCTGTTGCGCAGCGCTTCGGCGTCCAGCTGCTGTGTGACCTCTGGCGCCGGCAGCGGCCGGCTGAGGAGGTAGCCCTGGATGAGGTCGCAGCCCAGATCCCTCACCGCCTCCCAGGTCTGCTCGTCCTCCACCCCCTCGGCCACTACGCGGATGCCCAGGGTGTGCGCGAGCTGGATTGTCGCCTGAACGATCGCCGCATCGGTCGCATCGGCGCACATTCGCGCGATGAACGAGCGGTCGATCTTGACCTGGCCGACGGGTAGGGACTTCAGGTGTGTGAGCGAGGAGTACCCGGTGCCAAAGTCGTCGAGTGAGAGTGCTATCCCAAACTCTCGGAGCTGCGCGAGCACCTCTCCTATCCGCCCCGGATCGGACAGGATCGAAGTCTCGGTGACCTCGAGGACGAGCGCGTCGGGTGGCAGGCCCCGCGCTTGCAGCGCGGACAGGACCTCCCGTGGGAAGTCGACATCGAGCAGGTCGGCGACAGTGGTGTTGACGGCGATGTGCAGATCGTGTCCCGAGGAGCGCCAGCGCGCGAGCTGGTCCAGGCCGAGCTCCAGCACCCTGCGCGTGAGCGCCCGCGACAGACCACCCTGCTCGGCGGCCGCAAGGAAGGTGAGGGGCGAGACGAGCCCGCCGTCGGCGCGACGCATGCGCACGAGTGCCTCAACGCCGGTGATCCGCCGCCGCCTTGCGTCGGCGATCGGCTGGAAGTGGACCTCGATGCCGTTACCCTGGAGAGCCGCGGCCAGCTCCCCGGCGAGACCGAGCCGCTCGCGCGAGTTGTTGTCTCGCTCGCGCGAGTAGAACGCGTAACCGCTGCGGCTCACCTTGGCCTGATACATCGCGACATCCGAGCACTTGAGCAGGCCGTCGAGATCCTGTGCGTGTGCGGGAAACGATGCGATACCGACGCTGGCGGTGAGGTGCAGCGCGAGCCCCTTGACCTCGAACGGCGCCTGCAGCGCGTTCAGGATGGCACCTGCGGCCGCGGCCACCGTCACCTCGTCGACCTGGGAGTCGAGAAGGATTCCGAACTCGTCGCCGCCGAGTCGCGCCAGCGTGTCTGTAGGGCCGAGCGCTCCCTTGAGCCGTGGCCCGATGAGGCGCAGCAGCGCGTCGCCGGCGTTGTGCCCAAGCGTGTCATTGAGCTCCTTGAAGTTGTCCAAGTCCAACATCATCACCGAGATCCCCCCGCCGGCGGGGCGATCGGCGGCGATCGCCTTGCCCAGGAGCCGCATGAACAGGCGCCGGTTGGGAAGCGAGGTGAGGTCGTCGGTGGCGGCCTGGCGCCGGGCCTCTGAGAGTCCGTGTATGTCCCTGAAGGCGAGCCCCAGGCGACCCAGCGCGGCAACCAGCGTCAGGCTCGCCAGCACAAACGCGAGCTGATCGAGCCTTTCCACGTGGTCGTAGAAGATCAACCCGAGCGCAATCAGGCTGAAGCCGGTTGGAACACCCAGGACCGACCAGCCCTCGACCCGCTGCACCCTCTGGGCGGGCGTCGGCTGCCAGGCCGCAAACGCCAGCATGGTGACGGCCAGCAGATAGAAGAGGTCGGTGATGCTGCTCGGTTGGCTGGCGCCGCCCGCGACCTGAGCCGCATACATGCTGTCGGCGACGGCCAGCAGGAGAAAGCCGCCGCCGAGCAGGCCCCAGATGCGGTCGAGCCGCCAACCGCGCAGCGCCAGCACGCCCACGACCAGCGCGGCGAGCAGCAGGTCGCCGATCGGGTAGGCAAGCTCCGTTGCCACTGCCAGGGTATTTCCTGACGCCGAGGCCAGGACGGAGTTGAACACGAGCGCCGCCCCCAGCGCCGCCAGTCCGCCTCCGGCGATGACGCCGTCCAGCCATACGCCGGCCGGCAGCCTGCGCTGCTCGCCGCGGCGCGCGAAGCCGACGATGCCGGCGTAGCTCAGGGGATAGAGCATCAGCCACAGCCCGTCGCTGATCGAGGGGATCGGTGGGTTCTGCAGCTGTCCGATCCAGACCGTCCACAGGACGTTACCCAGCCCGTACAGCGACAGGCCCACGGCGAAGAGCGCCCATGAGCGACGGTGCGCCCCACCTCGGATGGCGCGAAGCGCGACGATCGCGGCCACCAGAATGTAGACCACGCAGGAGAGCCATTCCCGGATCAGGAGCTGCAGGGAGACGCCGCCCACGCCAAGAATGGCGTTGGCCGCGGTGAGCGCCATGATGGCCAGCAACACGGCAAAGCCGCCGGCCAGCGCCCGTGACTCGGTCCTTGTCAGGTCAGCTGATCGCCACAGGCCGCCGAGGCCACGTCCGTGCATGGGTCGCTGTATCGACAGCGACCGAGGGCAGCGGGAGGAAATCACCGGTTCTTCGGCGTTGATCGGCGCGCTACCCTGGGACATGATGATGACCACCGTCGAGCCAATGACCGCCCGGGGCGCGCACTACACGGCGTTGCTAGGAGCGATCGACCACCAGGGCGCCGCAAAGCTGCATGCGAACGAGCGTGAGCAGCTGCTGGAGGCCGCCGACGCCCTGCTCTTCGGCGAGCCTGAGAACCGGCGGCTGCTGCGCTCGGCCGAGGACGTGATCGAGGCCCTGGAGGCGAGTGGACGCTGGTCGGCGGAGAGCTGTGACCAGTTGCGCGAACACCTCTACGGCTGCGACGGCGCGGCCGGCGTGGGCTGAGCGCACCAAGAGCCCAGCCCCTTCCGCACAGGGCGGACTCGCTACATGCTCTTTGCCGAGCCGAGGATCGAAGCGAGAACGTGTCGCTGGCGGTCGGTCATCGAGCCGACGGTCTTGGTGTCCGCCACAGGAACCTGAGCGAGGACATTGTGGCTACGGGTCTGGCCCCAGTGGCGCTGACTCATCAGTAGGTCGGACAGGGCCATGCTGTCTGCCTCCCAGGGGCAGCAGGCGATTATGTCGGCAACATCGACCTCGCCATGGGCCACCCTTCGCTTGAGCCCAGCGCGGGCGATGCGAACTCTGTTGGCGTGCACCAGGGCGCGCATATTCTGTGTACCGGCAGGGACAGCTGTCGCTGTGGCGTTCATGGTTGCATTCTCCCATCGGCGCCGTGAGTTCCGCGGCGCCCAGTCTTAGATGTACATGTGGCGCGCACCCTGTGTGCTGTGAGTAATAGCTACCAAGCGTCGTGGCTGGCCCATGACGACAACCTCCTAGGGGTGTCTCTGGGGTGAGCCTGCAAACGGCCGCATAGAGCGCGGCCGCACACGCTACCCCGGCCGCGATGCGCGGTCAATGGGACGCCTGCGCTTCGTGCGCTGAGAGCGGCCTTTTCGTGGTTGCGTGGGCCGGCTCGGGATCCTTCGGGCTCGCCTCTAGGAGCAGGTCTCATAGGTGCGAGTAAAGGTTGTGATCCTGTTGCCGTAGCGGGGCTTGGTGGTGATCCGCACCGTCAGCCGCTGCCAGGAAAGGCCGCGCAGGTCGACGTCGACCGATGTGGATGTGCTCTTCAGGGTCTTCAACGTGTGACCCTGGGCGCTGAGCAGGATCGCCTTGGTGATCCGGGTGCCCGGCTTATAGCCCGGTTGCGTGCTCAGGTGCACGGTGAAGCTGCGGGCACTGGTGCAGCCGGAGGTGACCTTGGCGGCGAGCGGCTTGGAGACCGGTGTGGGCGCGAGGGTCACTGTGGGCGTGGGCACGAGGGTCACCGTGGGCGTGTCCGCCAATGTCGTCGTTTGGGGGATGACCACCTGCGTATCTACGCTGGTCGACAGCCCCGCTTGATCGGGGTCCCCGGTCGAGGAGGTCATCGCGACAGCCAGCAAAAGTGTCGAGCCACTGACGATCGCGGGGTCGGCCTTCGCGGTCAGCCAGAAGTTGGCCGAGCCGGTGGCGAAGGTCGCGGCGCTGCACGTCACTGAGCCGGAGGCGCCGACCGGGGGAGTCGTGCACGACCAGCCGGTGGGCGCCGAGATTGCGCCGAAGTCGAGCCCGGCCGGCAGCATCGCGCTCATCGACGCGTTCGACGCGCTGTCCGGTCCAGCGTTCGTGGCTGTGATCGGGTACATGATGTAGGAGCCGGGAATGACCGGTTCCGAGGAGCCCCACGCGGCTACCGAGAGGTCGGCCGAGGGCGGGATCGGATTGGGGCATACCGACACGGCGTTCGAGTTCAGGGTCAGTGCTCCGCTTGCGAGAAAGCGGCCGGTCGTCGTCGTGCCGGCGCCGGAGGTGACGGCACCGTTGGCGAGGATCGTGCCGGTGAAGTCCGTGGCGGCGCCCAGGCTCGCCGCGCCGTTGAGCGCCCAGAACGTGTTCGGCGCACAAGTCTCCCCGCCGGCGCCAGTGTTGATCACATCGACTGCTGAGGCGGCTGCGGTGCTCAGCGCGGCGTTGATCCGAAACAGGAAGAAGGCATTTGGATCACCTTGGAAGTTGAGCGTCAGGGTCCCGGTGATCCCGATGGCTGCACCCGCGCAGTACACGCCCGGCGTCAGGGTGACCCCGCCGAGATTGCCGGTGATGGCCGCTTCGCACGGCAGTTCGGTGGCGTTGCCGGCGGCGGCGTATGCCGCGGCGAGATCGCTCTGGGCCATCGTCGCAGCCGGATCATCGGGATCTTTCGTTCCGGTGATCACGCCGGGCGGAAATCCCGTGATTGCGTTGCCCGGGGAGGTGCCCAGGTTTCCCGTGACGACGCTCGCTCCGGTGTTCGCCACTGTCGTTCCGGCGAGGACCACAAAGTTTCCGGCGCTCGCAAGAGGGATCGTGCGGTCGGCGGCGGACGCTGATACGGGGCTCAGGCCGAACGCTGCGATCCCGATCATGACTCCAAGCGCACAACCCACGACGGCGCGCGCGCCACAGTGGCGTGGACGGGTCACCGGACCAGAGTGTGTTTGTCGGAAACTGACCATTAACTAGAATCTCGGCAGATTGAACCTCGGGCGACCCCGCGGAAGCATGCACATCGAGGTGGCAAAGTACGGACCAGCAGGGCCACATCGGGCCCGCGCGAGGTCTTGAGCAAGCTAGGCTTGGATGCTGCGCTGCAGGCGGTAGCCGAGGTAGAAGTGCAGCGTCGCCGGCGCAACCAGCAGCAAGCCCCACCAGAGGCCGGAGTAGCACATATAGGCGGCAAGGGCGAGCAGCCAGATACCGACGCCAAAGCGCACGCGGGCCTTGGCGCGAGCGTGGCTGTGGGTGTCTGACGCGAAACCCCTCATATTCATCTGCCCACCTGAAACCGCCCGAGTTGCGGGTCTTCTACAAGGGGTGAGCGACGGGACTCGAACCCGCGGCCGCCTGGACCACAACCAGGAGCTCTACCAACTGAGCTACGCCCACCACGGAGGAGCAGCGTGAGTTTAGCGGCATGCGGGTGCAGGCGGGTCAGCTTCTGCGCATGACTAGCCCGGCCTTTTGGCCATCACCGCTCCAGCTGTCTGGCATGGCCAGGCGCCGCTCGAGGTCGTCTCCGTCGAGGACGTCGTCGCTACCGGACGCGCCGGCAGGTACCAGGATGAGCAGGCGCGAGCGAAGAAGCGAGCGAAGGGCATGTTCGGCAAGGGTCAGGCAGTCTCCGGCGGAGCGCCCGGGGAAGCGCTGGCAGGCCAGCTGCCAGGCCTGATGAAGCGGCGCGGGGGCGTCGCCGAGCAGGGCGAGCAGATCGAGGGCCAGGGAATCGACCGAAGGGCCGCCGTCGGGCGGCGCGGGAGCCTGCGGTGGCGTCGGCGGGGACGGTTGGGCGGGCGCAACGACGGAGGTCCTGGCCTGCGCGAGCAGTCGCTCGGTGACATCCTCGCTTTTGCGCTGGGCGTTCTGCCAGCCGCGGCCCATGGTGAGCTGGTCGTTGGGCATGTGGGGACCCTCGAGCACGGTGATCCTGGCCTGTTCGGCGTTCCACTTGCGTTCTCCGAACTCCACCCACTCGCCGCGAACGAGTGGCTCGACGAGGGCGCGCAGCTCGCGCTCATCGAGGTTGAAGCGGCAGAAGTTGTGGGGAAACTGACGCAGCTCTAC
>Ga0302325_10009808_pt1 | contig 20847 bp, 23 predicted proteins | sample Palsa_T0_2_FD_201948 | JGI IMG/M metagenome (GOLD analysis project Ga0302325, IMG submission 201948) | Peat permafrost microbial communities from Stordalen Mire near Abisko, Sweden - Palsa_T0_2 | ecosystem: Environmental > Terrestrial > Soil > Palsa > Peat permafrost | place: Sweden: Abisko...
ACACTCTAAATGACCTGCTCGCGCATGACGACCATCCTGTTCTCTCCGAGCACCTCCGAATTAACCAGAAATTCCACGAGCTCATCGTCGGGTACTCGAACAACTCGCTGCTTCTCAAGTCTTATCTGGAAGTGCAGGCGCGTATGCAATTCCTGCAGGTATATTTCGGCTTCGAGAACTGGCAGAAACATTCTCCCGAGATTGTGGAGGAACACAACGAGATCATAGAAGCTCTAGCCTCGCACGACGCCGGCTCGGCTCAGGGACTCATGAATGGTCATATCCGTTCAGCTATGACGAGACTGATCGCTGTGATCCAAGAGCCCAAAGAATCAAGGCCTGTTCCCGAAGATCGAAAGTTGGCTCAAGATCACGATGTCCAAGTGCTTCCGTAGCCCCGCAAGAGGAAAACTACAATTAGCGGCCGCAGGACGTCTGCCCAAGAATGCCACGAGTTGACAACGCTAAGAAGCGAATGGTAGCATTTTTCGCGTAATATAATACATATTAGATTATGTAATACCGCAGGTGGTTGTTGCCGACGGGCAGGATTCAGCCAAATGGGAGGGCTGACACCTCATATGCAGACCAAAACGAAGGTAGTGCACAGAATCGCTGATGTTCCTTTCCTGGAATCTCCGGATGGCGCAAATCGGGATAGTTTCCTGGTGACGGAATTGACCTGTGGCTCACAGCAATATACGGCCGGCCTATATTTTGTTCGTCCAGGGGAGCGGAACCGTGCCGATCGGCATCCTGGACAGGAAGAGGTTTACTACATTTTTGAGGGAAGTGGAACGGTAACGGTCGACGGTGAGGTCCACCGGATACAGGCTGGGGATGTCGTTTTTATACCGGACGGTACGACTCACTTTTTGAGCAACGATACTTCTAAAACGCTGGGCTTGTTCTGGGCAATCGCGGCAAAGTGGAGTGATCTAAAGGAGATTCAAAGCTTTATCAGCACTTGGCATGAAGTCAAAATCGGCAGTCCGTGGCAGTCTTGAAGGTTGGGCAAATGACCGTCTCCAATCGCAACCTTTTCGATCTGACGGGCAGCAATGTGCTCCTTACCGGAGGGGGCCAGGGCTTGGGAAAAGCAATGGCTTTGGGCATGGCGGCCCACGGGGCAAACGTCGCCATTCTTGAAGTCAACCCGAAAACTGGAGAGGAAGCAGCACACGAGATTGAATCGGTCGGCGTTCGATCGCTGTTGATAGTGGGAGATGTAACTGACGAGGCTAGTGCGACTTCTGCGGTAAACCGTGTGGTCGATGCTTGGGGACGGCTAGACGTCCTCGTTAATAACGCGGGTTTTGCCATCTTGAGCCCAGCCGAGGAGATGAGCGTAGTCGATTTCAAACGAGTCTACGAGTTGGATGTCGTTGGCATGTTCATTTGCTCAAAGGCTGCATTCGTGCCGATGGCCAAACAGAGGCACGGAGTGATTATCAACATGGCGAGTATGTGCGGGATGACTGTATTGCTATCCAATAAGCATGCGGCCTACAACTCTGCCAAGGCGTCCGTAATTATGCTCACAAAGTCTTTAGCAGTGGAGTGGGCTCCTCATAACATCCGAGTCAACGCGATTGCTCCTGGCTACGTCAATACGCCTCCCGTTATGAAGATGGGAGAAGAGGATCCAAAGCGCTGGGCAGCCATGATGTCTAGAGTTCCCATGGGGCGAGCTGGCGAACCGGATGAACTCCAGGGGGCGGCAATTTTCCTGTGCAGCCGGGCGTCCAGTTACGTAACGGGCAGTGTGCTGGTTATCGATGGGGGCCACACATGTATGTGAGTCATAAAACAGGCAGTTCACCTAAACAATTTCGAACTCAACCGCTCGACTGCCCAAAAGCCCAAAGACCGAAAAGTGCGTGGCGTTTTATGAACCGACGTTGACCCATACGGCCTTCACTTGCGTGTACTGCTCAAGGGCATCAGCCCCCGAGTCACGACCGTATCCGCTCATCTTGTATCCTCCGAAGGGCACCGCGGGGTCCATGACGTTGAAGCAATTGACCCACACGACTCCTGACTGAAGAGCCTTAGCGATCGCGTGCGCTTTCTGAACATTCTGAGTCCAGACTCCACCGGCCAGACCATAGGTCGTATTGTTGCTAAGTGCTATTACCTCATCGATTTCCTTGAACGGAATTACGCAAATGACTGGTCCGAAGATCTCCTCTTGGGCAATCTTATTGTGAGGTTTGACGTGCTCGAACACAGTCGGCGGCATGAAGTACCCGTTTCTTAAATCGCCTGTTAATAAGCGTTCACCACCACAGACGAGTTTGGCACCCTGCTCAAGTCCAGATTGAATGTATCCGCTAACTCGCCTAAATTGTTCCGAAGAAATAAGAGGTCCCATTTCGCTGGTCGGATTAAGACCGTTGCCAACCTTAATCGACGCCGAAAAGTCACTGAGCTTCGATAGGAAACGATCGTAGATCTCTTGTTCAACGAAAAGGCGAGATCCTCCGCAACAGATTTGTCCGGAAAGCCGAAACATCGCCCACGCAGTGCCCGGGATCGCCCGATCGAGATCTGCGTCGGCGAACACAATGTCGGGGGACTTTCCTCCGAGCTCCAGAGACACTCGTTTCAGATTGGAAGCGGACGCCCGAACGATACTTTGTCCCGTTTTGTAGGACCCGGTAAACGCAATCTTGTCTACATCGGGATGCCCGGCTAAGGCGGCACCTGCCTCACCGCCAAATCCGGGGCAGATGTTCACGACGCCGCTGGGAAACCCGGCCTCCAAAACCAGTTCTCCCAGCCGCAGTGCCGTGAGGGGAGTCTGCTCAGCCGGCTTAAGCACAACCGTGCATCCCGCCGCAAGAGCCGGGGCCAACTTCCAGATCGCAATCACGAAAGGACTATTCCAAGGAACGATGGCGCCCACAACTCCTACCGGCTCTCGAAGGGTGTAAGTGAAAAAATCACCAGGGGCAGAATTGTCGATGGTCTCCCCATTAATCTTCGTTGCCCAGCCCGCGTAGTAGCGTACCTGTTCAGCGGCTCTCGGAATCAACGAAGATCGAGCCAAGGAGATCGGCATTCCGGAGTCTAGGACTTCGAGAAGTGCAAGTTCGTCAACGTTTCTTTCGATCAAGTCGGCGAGTCTCAGGAGGAGCCTTTGGCGGTCAGACGGTTTCGTCTTGCGCCACACTCCCTGAAAGGCTTTCCTGGCTGCTCCGACGGCTCGATCGATATCTTCTCGTCCCGCTTCCGCAACCTGCGCAAGGACTTCACCGGTGGCAGGGTTCCAGGTCTCAAAACACTTTCCAGACACCGACCCAACCAATTCTCCATCGATCAGCATCTTCTTGGGTTGAGATGAAAGAAAGGCGACGCCTGACGGGCGCACAAGATCTTCCACATTAGGATTAGCCACGCGTTAACGACCCCCATTCCCGGAGAAATGTAAAGGATGAAGAAGTCTGTCTCCTACCTCGCCAGCGACGATCGCCGGATTTCTTCACGAACCCTTGCTCGAGCCAACAGATTCTGTGATGGCTCCGAGTCTGTAGAATTCCGTCGCGGTTGATTTAAATAGCATGGCTTCTTGGCAGGGCTGTAACCCACCCAGGGCTACCCTCATGCCTCGCAACGTGTCTTTGTAACTCGCGACCAGCAAAGTCACAGGCCAATCGCTTCCCCACATGAGTCGGGTTGGACCAAACCATTCCAGCAGGGATCCGACAAAAGGTTTGATCGCCTCGATGGGCCAACCCCCGCCGGGCGCACTTAGCAGTCCGCCGATCTGCTCGACGCGGGGAGAAAACGACAACTTGCACGCTACGGAGGTGTTAGCGGCTAACGCTTTCATGCCCGATTCCCACTCGCCGCGATCACTCTGGCCCTCGAGATCGGGCTTCGCCATGTGTTCGATAACTGACTTCAGATGCTGAAATCGCTCGTAGATCTTAAGGATGTATTTTAAGTGGGCGGCGCGAACGAGCAATTCAAGAATAATTCCTCGCTCAGCGATCTTCGCTATACCCTGAAGGATTTCCTGGCGCGCGAGAATATCTGGGTCAGGATTGCCTTCGAATCTGGCGCGCACAGCGCGGAACTTGGGGTTTGTAGACCAGCTGTCTAACTCTTCTTCCAGCGAAGGACTCGCAAGATCAACATAAGGCGCAAAGCCGGCGATCAAATTTGACGAGGCTGCCATATTCTCCATCGCAGTGGATTCTTCCCGGGTCTTACCGGATTCGATCAAAATACAGGCTGTAATGCCACACGGAGCGGCGACAAGCGAGAGATCCCCAGGAGAGAAAGTGCGAAAGATAGGGCCGAACGCTGCAGTTAAGCCGCCTTGCTTCGCTAATCCCAGCTCCCATAGATGACAGTGGGTATCAATACCCAGGTCGAGATCCGGCGTAACTCCGTCCAAGTCCGTGGCTATTCGTCGGTGAGTCATAGCTTCGATTGCGTCTCAGTACCGCTTTATCAAGAATCTATGCGACCCAACAAGCCGCAACGTGCTTACAAGCTAGGCGCGAACCTCTTCCAGATACCGGCGGACCCCAGGCACCAAAATGGCCTCCAGATTCGTCACAATGTATCGCGCACCCCTTTGCCGCCATTCGCGTGCTGAGTCCGCACTCGAGGCTAAAGCTCCCAAGATCTTTCCCGCTTGAGCGACCTGTGCAGCGATCCTGTCTGTGGCTTCGCGGACGCGTGGATGTTGAGGCTGGCCCGGGACGCCCAGCGAAACAGATAGGTCAGTAGGTCCGATAAAGACGACGTCAACCCCGTCCGTGCGGGCAATATCCATTACCTCCCCGAGCGCCTCGATGGTCTCAACTTGAAGGATCAGCAGCGTCTCAGCATTGGCCACTTTTACATATTCGTGGAACGGGGCTGTCTGCCCATAGTCAGCGGCACGGGTCGAGCCTAATCCTCGATTGCCGCGGGGGGCGAATTTGACGGCGCGCACCGCCCTCTCTGCCTCGGCCGGCGAATTGACCATCGGCACTTGCACTCCTTGAGCGCCTGTGTCCAAAAACCGTAAGATGACATGCGGTTGATTCGTGGGGACCCGAATCAATGGCGTCACCGAGCGCAGGTCCGCCACTCGAACAAGGTTCTCGCAGTCCCTTGGCTCAAGGGTACTGTGCTCGCCGTCAAGTAGGAAGAAATCCCAGCCTTGGTACGCAAGAACTTCTGCCAAGCTCGCATCGCGGTACTTGAGAAAGCAACCAAACACCGTTTCACCGGCCAGCAATTTTGCTTTGGTCACATTGTGCACGGATGGATTCTCCCCCTATGATTTTGAGCTGTTTTTTTGAGCTCTCTTGTCAGACATTCAAAGAGGATTTCAAGTTCCGTTTTGGGGCCAGTTTCGCCTTCATCGCCCCTGGTCTTACCCCGCGAGAGATCCGGTCGCTCGTACAGCTGGTTCAATCTTGTTGACACGCGAAAGGAGCGCTGCTAGCATCCGGTTAATATAACACATATTACATTTCAATTGGATCCTTGCCTGGCCCATAAGAAGCGAGATTCGGCCTACAAATCATCTTGGTTGAATAGTCGGGACGTGTTAATTGACCCAACGAGATCAGGGGCTCCCCTACCAGCCTACGGCGGAAGCGGCCACGCTGCCTGCAGAAACGTCGAAGAACATGCTGATCACTCGGCCGAGCAAAGTCCGGTGGCGGTTACTCCTTTGTCTTTTCGCGCTGAGCGCGGTTACTTACCTCGACCGCGTCAACATCTCGATCAGCGGGCGGCGGATCGCGGGGGAGTTTCATTTCAATGACGTCCAACTGGGGTGGATCTTCAGCGCCTTCGTGGTCGGCTACGCAATCTTTCAGGTGCCGGGGGGGTGGCTTGCAGACCGGTTCGGCGCTCGGCGCGTGCTTACGAGCGGCGCACTGTGGTGGGCGGTTTTCACGGCGGCAACGGCTGCGATCTACGCCAAGACGACAAACGCACTTGGCATCTTTCTAGCAGTCCGATTCATGCTCGGCGCCGGTGAGGCGGTCGTCTATCCCAGTTCAAATCGTTTTGTAGCAAATTGGATTCCTAGCGGCGAACGCGGCATCGCCAATGGGGTGATTTTTGCAGGTGTTGGTGCAGGCGCGGGCGTAACGCCTTTGTTGATCACGGCCATCATGATGCGCTTTGGCTGGCGAATGTCCTTTTGGCTCTGCGCTGTGCTTGGGGCTGTGGCAGGACTGGTTTGGCTACTGCTAGCCCGCGATCATCCGGAAGAACACGTCGGCGTGAACCAGGCTGAAATGGAAGTAATCCGATCCGGCCTTGTAATTCCACCTCGCGGTCGAAGCTCGGTCCCTTGGGCAACGGTCTTCGCCAGTCGAGATGTCATGGCTAGTTCTTTCAGCTATTTTTGCTACGGATATGCCGCATACATATTTTTCAGCTGGTTTTTCATCTACCTCAACGAGGTGCGCGGAGTGAATCTGCGGGTCAGCGCCTTCTATACGATGCTGCCGTTCATCGGCATGGTAGCCGGCTCGCCGCTTGGAGGTCTACTTGGCGACGCTGTCACGCGCAGATGGGGTAAGCGCCTTGGGCGGTGCGGAATCGCCGCGGTCGGGATGGGTCTAGGCGCGGTTTTCATTGCTCTGGGTGCAGACGTGAAGCGCACTGGATTGTCGACCGTCGTGCTCACTGTTGGCGTATTCGCCCTGTTCCTTGCCCAGAGCTCTTTCTGGGCTCTGACCGCGGACATCGCGGGGCCGTCAGCTGGAGCTGTTTCGGGCCTGATGAATCTATGCTGTCAGGTTGGAGGAGCAGTGACGGCATCGCTAACGCCAGTGATCGCCATCCACTTCGGCTGGACGGCATCGTTTCTAACCGCCGCTGGATTATGTGCCCTCGGCGCCGCAGCCTGGCTTTTCGTCGACCCCAATCGCGTGCTGCCCTGCCGCACGGGGTGAACTCCTCCAGCAGTGGCCGATCGTCGGTGCGAAAGCGATGGATTACTTTACCGACGTCAATGGATGTTCTGCAAGTAGTTGCTGTATGCCAAGACGACCGAGGCAACAGTTAGTATGGCAAGTCCCCCGAACATGCGTCTAACGGCATGCGCACCCGCAATTTTCCATTCTCCCAGCAGGAATCCAGAAACGTTGCCCGCGGCGAGCTGTGCGACTTGCATGATGGCCCAACCCACGGACGTACCCAGCAACCCCAGTTTTATGGAACCCAAGCCGTAAAACGCGACCGAGCCCATAAACAGGACACCCATAGCAACCGAAAGCGACGCGTCCCTCACCGGAGACATTGCAAAGCGCCTCCACGATTTATTTCTAGCGCAGAGAATCAGAGCATAACCCAAAGTCGGGACCATGCCGCCTAACATTGCGATTGCCCATATGGCATATGTGGCGTTCAGCTTAGAAACATTTTTTCCCACCGCGGCGCTGATTTGTTGTCCAAACGCGAAGCTGAAGTTCAGGCCCGCGGATAGAATCCCTGCCAGGATAGCCATCGCCAAACCTACGCCGAACGAGCCTTGGATGAACGATTTCGAAGGGCTCTGGAACTGACCAGCAGCAGACGCGACCTTCTCCTGTGCCTCTTTCTCCCGGCCGGCTTGAGCGACAACCGCTATGCCGATAATGATGATGGCCACGCCGAGGAGCAACCAGGCTCCCGCCTTTGTCCCAAGGGTCTGCGGGGAAAAGTAGAGCAAGGGGACGAGGGCTCCGGCCGAAGCCCCCACGCCGCAAGTCACTGCATAGGTCAGCGATAGGCCAATGCGAGAAATACACATGCCTCCAAGGGTCGAGGCGATTCCCCAACTGAAGGCGAACAGCACCGGGACAAGAAGTGTCGTAAACGGGAGTTGCTTGTAGACGCCCAGCAGGTTCGGTATTGTCGCGAACGCTAGTCCCCATGGAATCAGACAGGTCGCGACCAAGTTGTATATGGCCCAGTAGTTCTCGAATTGATATTTCCGCATGAACCGAATGGGGAGCATAGCGCAGCCCACCATCGTGCCGGACATTAAGACGAATAGCAGCCCTACGGGAGTGTCCATATTTTCTGCAGTGAACCTCTCATACTCATTGCGGATTCATGGAACAACGGGAATTGCTCACACACGTTGGTCTTATGTGGCGCATGGGATAAACGACAGGCTCTCGGGCAAACAATGTGACGCCTTAGAATTCGTGGACCAGTTGCATCCGAGCCCACCATTCATCCCCCCCGGCCTCGCGGAGTTTTTCCTGGAGGTCATGCGTCAAACCCTCCCATTCTCTTACTCGAGGGTCATCTTGGGGCGTCGGGATGAGTCCTCCCGAGGGACGGAATTCGTCCGTCGTCTCGATAAACATGAATAGGTGACAGCCTATCCGATAGATTTTCGATCTCACGATGCCCAAGTTTCGCGCGTATTCGATTACCGCGGGCGGTACGTCTTGATGGAAGTCATCATATTGATGAATAACCTTGGGATCGTCCTTCAAGTTGATGGCGAAAGCATATTGCTTCATGGCGTTTAGGTTCTCCGATCGGCAAATTTTTCCTTCGTCGCGAAGTTGAGTCTCGCTCGGTAATGCAATCCTGGATCCGCCTGGTCACGCCTACAGAAGTGGCTTCGCCAACAAGTCGCCGACGTGCGGAGCTCTTAGCAGGCTCCTTCTTCCTTGAGATCCCATTCGGTTGCACTGAGCGAGAGTTGGGGGTCGTCATGCCGGGCAAGGACGTCGGCGAAGGATTGCTGAGAATCGCAGTTACGTAGCACCGGCAGAACATATTTTTCGATCATGGAATAAATAATATAGAATATCAGTCTACCAGATCGCATTTCCAGATTTCCACTAGAAACTAAAGGCTGGTCGCGAGACGACCGATGGGAGACAAACTGACATTTTGGGGCGGCTGGGGCAAGACATTTCACATAGAATAATACATGTTACATTTCAATCTCATGGATATATACTTCCCTGTGCACGGTTATGAGAGACGAGTCCGGGACGGATTTCCGAGGTGGAAGCTCCCTATGTTCGTTACGCTCTCGACGCCTGACGTTTAGAACCGGATTCTCCGTCATCCGATTGCGATTGGCGATCGGTCTGTCCAAAATCGCCGTTCGCGAAAACTGCGCTGTCTTTCGAACCCGAGCGCGTATGGAGCAATACCAAACTAGCTCCTCGTGAAGGAAACTGATATCCACATGAAGACAAAAGGACCGAAGCCCTCGGCTGAGATTGGCGTAGAGAAACTCACGGACATGTACAGCCAAATGGTGACGATTCGATTGTTTGAAGAACGGGTCGTGGAACTCTACCGGCGTGCGCAGATTCCTGGGATTGCGCACGTCTCCATCGGGCAAGAGGCAGTTCCTGTAGGAATATGTAACGCTCTGCGGACAAATGATTACATCACCAGCACGCACAGAGGACACGCACATTGTTTGGCAAAAGGCGCCGATATTACCCAAATGTTTGCCGAGTTGTTCGGCAAGGTCACAGGGTACTGTCGCGGAAAGGGCGGTTCGATGCATATCGCCAACCCAGCGACAGGCAATTTGGGCGCAAATGCCATTGTCGGCGGCAGCATACCTATTGCAACTGGCGCAGCTCTCAGCGCCAAGCTGCGAAAAACTAATCAAGTGGCAGTTTGTTTCTTCGGAGACGGTGCCTTGAACCAGGGAGTGTTGTTGGAATCGATGAATTTTGCTTCGATTTGGCGACTGCCCGTGATCTATGTCTGCGAAAACAATCAATATGGCGAATACACACCGACTAAACGAGTCACTGCTGGGGACATAGAGATGCGCGGCAAGGCTCTCGATATTCGGACAGCTGTAGCCGATGGAATGGATGTTCTCGCCGTATACGACGCCGCATGCGAAGCCGTTGACCATGCGAAGTCTGGCAAAGGGCCCAGCTTCCTGGTAATGGAAACCTATCGTTTTATCGGACACGGGATGAGCGATGTAGATCGGGCCTATCGGACACGAGAAGAAGAGCAGGAGTGGCAACGAGCGCGCGATCCCATCGATCGACTGCGAACAACGTTGATAGAAGAGTGGCGCTTGAAACAAAGCGCCTTGGATGCAATTTCGTCAGGAGTGGCAAAACAGATCGACATTTCCGTGGAGGCGGCGCAGAAGGCTCCCTTACCAGCGGCGGAGGAGCTGATGAAACATGTCTATGCAGACTAACGGACGCGAGATCACGATGTCGGAAGCTATTAACGAAGCCATCCGCGAAGAAATGGGGCGGGATGAAAACGTGGTTCTGTGGGGCGAAGACGTCGGCGCTGCTGGCGGAGTTTTCAAGGTCACCAAGGGCATTCTTGACAGATTTGGCCCCGAGCGCGTTTTTGACACTCCAATTTCCGAGGCCGGGATCGTTGGACTAGCTGTGGGTGCTGCGATGACCGGTCTTCGACCGGTCGTTGAAGTCATGTTTGGGGATTTTCTCACCTTGGCAATGGACCAACTGGTCAACCAGGCGGCCAAGATCCATTACATGTCGGGCGGGACGTTCAGGGTGCCAATGGTGGTGCGCACCACACTCGGTGCGGGGCGCCGCACTGCGGCGCAACACTCCCAGAGTCTTCATGCTTGGGTCGCCCATATTCCGGGACTAAAGGTAGTTTTGCCGTCTTCTCCGTATGATGCGAAAGGGCTCTTGAAGACTGCGATTAGGGACAATAATCCTGTGGTCTTCTTTGAAGACAAGATCAGTTATCAAAGAAAGGGACCTGTCCCTGATCCGGATCAGGACTACACAATTTCCTTTGGACAGGCAGATGTGAAACGGGAAGGTTCCGATCTTACGATCATAGCCACGTCCAGCATGGTTCACATGGCACTGACCGCAGCCTCCAAACTTTCAGAAGATGGAATTCAGGCCGAAGTCATTGACCCGAGAACACTGGTTCCCCTGGATAGTCAAACGCTAATAGATTCAGTGAAGAAGACGTCGCGTTGCATAGTTGTCGACCAGGGATATCAGAGTTTTGGTGTAACCGCAGAGATCGCCGCACTCGTCGCGGAGCAGGCTTTCTATGCGCTGGATGTTCCCGTAAGACGGCTGGGCGCTGTCGACGTCCCGATTCCTTTCTCGCCTAGCCTCGAGGATCTGACGATTCCCACCGTGGAGTCGATTGTCGTTCTGGCCCATGAGATGGTCGCGGGATAAGAGGTGAATCTTGAGTACTGAGATCGTTATGCCCGCTCTGGAGATGGCTCAAGATAGCGCCACGCTTGTTAGGTGGACGAAAAACGAGGGGGAGTATGTCACCAAGGGCGAAGTCCTTATGGAAGTTGAGACGGACAAGGCAACCATCGAGATTGAATCGACTGGCTCTGGTGTATTGTCGCGTGTGACTGCTCATGCCGGCGACCAGATTCCGGTCGGACAGGTTATAGCTGTCCTGCTTGATGCTGACGGGCATTCGCCGGCGCAGGCAGGACCAGTAGTCGCAGCTTCGCAAGGCGGTTCCGAAGGGAAGAGTCAGAGTCCAGCCCCCGATTTGAAGACCAATTCGAAGGCCGTGAAAGCTCCAGAGCGAACGTCAGGACGAAAGCTAATTTCTCCAAAGGCACGTCGTCTGGCATCCGAGCACGGGTTGGATTTGAGCACTGTCCGACAGGGTTCGGGACAGGTGATCCGGGCTGGCGACATTTCCAGCATGCTGACGGCACGAGGCGGCGGCCTCGCATCGGACGAATACGCCGCGGTACGTCTCAGAGGCAAGCGCAAGGTCATTGCCGACAGGACCCAGAAGAGCCATCAAACCGCACCGCATATAGCTCTTAGGCTTTCCATAGACATGAGCGAGGTACAAAAGCTGATAGAGCGTGAAAAAACCACTGTGAAGGGTGGAGGGAACCGCTCCCCCAATCTTACATCCATTTTGTTGAAAGCCGCGGCGGTGGCTCTGGCCAAGCATCCGGGGCTTAATGCGCACCTGGTGAATGATGAAGTCCGCCAATACAGTTGCATTCATCTCGGTGTTGCGGTAGCGCTAGACGATGGTGTCGTCGTGCCCGTCATCCGCGACGCCGGCAAAAAGCGGACTGTAGAGATTCATCAAGAATTGGAAGATCTGGTTGCGCGTGCACGTCGCGATCGGCTTAAGCCGGAGGAAATGACGGGAAGCACTTTTACCGTCACGAACCTGGGGATGTTTGGGGTCGAGAGTTTTTCAGCGATTCTAAATACTCCGGAAGTCGCCATCCTGTCCCTGGGCTGCACTGTAGATAAGGCAATCAAAACTCAGGGACAGGTTGATTTTCGGCCTTTTCTCGAAGCGACTATCAACGTGGATCATCGCGCGATCGACGGAGCTGTAGCGGCAAAATATCTTCAAACATTCAAGCATGTTCTGGAGTCCGCACAGGTGCTTCTCTGACGGGAATATGAGGTCGACCATGCCTGATGTTCTTATAAAGGCTCCAGCGCTAAGAACATTCGCTGCTGGAGTTTTGTCGGCCGCAGGGGCGAGTAAATCGAACGCGGATTGCGTCGCCGACCATTTGGTTTCCGCCAACCTATCCGGAGTGGACACGCATGGTGTGTGGCATCTTGCGGGCTACGTCTCTGCAATAGAAAGATCTGAGATTGTGGCAGATGCTTCGCCCGAGGTCATCCTTGAATCGCCATTGAGCGCAATGGTGTCGGGACGTTGGACCTTTGGCCAAGTGGCCGCGAGATACGCTGTGGAGAAAGGGATTGAGAAGGCGTCACAACACTCTATGAGCGTCGTAGGTCTCGTACAATGCCACCACATTGGCAGGTTGGGAGAGTATGCCGAGATGGCAGCTGCCAAAGAGGTGGTCGCGTTGATCTTCGGAGGCGGGTATGCCGAAGAAGCTCCGGTTGCCGTTCCCCACGGTGGCCTAAGGCGAACTCTGAGTACGAACCCAATTGCTATGGGCTTTCCGGCAGAGGCCGGGGATCGGATGGTTTTTGACTTTGCGACCACCGCAGCCTCGGGCGTGAAAGTGAAGCTTGCACAGCAAAAGGGGGAGCCACTTCCGCCTGCTTGGATTGTGGACAAAGCCGGGAACGCGAGCACCAACGCAGCAGATTTTTTTGACGGAGGCGGTTATCTGCCCTTTGGAGGACACAAGGGGTACGCCCTAATGCTAGGGGCAGAGTTTTTGGGACACATATTCACTGGATCCGACGCCTACGCTGAAAAGGGCCGCGGAGGACCTATTATGAGCCATCAGGGCGTGACCATCGTCTTGTTCAGAGCTGATCTGTTCCAGCCACGGGAGGACTGCCTAAAGAGAGCGGAAGCATTGCTCCGCCGGGTAAGAACTGTCCCGCCAGCACCGGGGTTTACCGAGGTGCTCGCACCCGGCGACCCGGAGCGACGGACACGCGCGGTTCGCGAGAGTGAGGGAATTCCTATTCCACATGAACTGTGGCAGGAACTCAGCGCTTTGGCCGAATCCATTGGTGTCCAAACACCTCGCGTAGCCACTTGAAGTTGCCCGGCAGTTACAAGGTTTTGCGTCTGCGACGAGTTTAGAAGGAAGATGTGCCCGCATGGGCCGCGTAATGGCAGGAATCTGGGACTGAGTGTTCACCAAACAAAAAAGCGCAAATTCTCTTACCCGAGTTGAACATATATGTGCAAACGACTAGAAGGAAAAGTTGCCCTGGTAACAGGTTCGACTTCCGGTATTGGGCTTGCCACCGCAAATCTATTCTCGCAGGAAGGTGCCCGCGTCGTGGTGACTGGTCGTCGACGTAAGTTAGGTGAAGAGGCCGTTCGAGCAATCCAGAACACTGGCGGCGAGGCGAGTTATTTTGAGGCGGACTTTTCGGAGATGGCTGGTGTTCGTGGTGCTGTCCGCTTCACTCTCGACCGCTACGGACGCATCGACATCCTGGTCAACAACACAGTCTCTTGGGCGACAGCACGCGAAATGCCGGTCACGCGGTTACGAGAAGAAGACTGGGACCACTCGATTGCGGTCGGTTTGAAGGCGCCTTATGTGGCCTGCCAGGAAGCGATCCCTGCAATGTTGAAGCAAGGCGGTGGGTCGATCATTATGATGGGCTCGGTACGATCGTTCCTCGCCTTCTCTGAAGGCTTCGTATATGACATAGTCAAGGCTGGCTTAGCAAACATGGCCCGTCAATTGACCGTGGACTTCGGTCGGCAAGGAATTCGGGCGAATGTGCTGTGCCCAGGCTGGATCGTTACGGATCCTGAGGGACTTAAGAAGGAACATCACGACCCGATTTACGATGTGAGAGCAAAGGTGATGCAACCGGTTGGGCGTGCAGGTCTTCCAATTGATGTTGCTCAAGCCGCTGTGTTTCTCGCGTCTAACGAATCCAGTTTCGTTGCGGGCGCTATGCTCGTTGTAGACGGTGGCCTGACGATACAAACGCCAGGAAGTTTTATACCGCTTCTCGAGAAGTGCTATCGGCAAGAGTTTGGCAGATCCCAATGATACTCATCTCCCAACATCTCCGCCGCGGTTTGGCAACGCAGGATTCAGCGCACCGCTCTACATCCAGGATGGCGAGTCTCCTCACCTCATCCCGCCTGTGCCGCGGCGAAGTCAGGGTTCTTAGCTCGTCGGTCGCCTTGACCCTTGTGAGTCGCTTTCTTGCTGGCCGGTACTTGATCTCCCTGAGACTCTCCGTAACCAAGGCGACCAGAAATTTTTTCTGCGGCCTTGAGCCCGATATCCTGGTAAAACTTCAGGCGTTGAAGGGTAATACGTTGACTCGCTCCACCGATCGCAACAGCACCGACGACCGCCCCAGCGAAATTCCTCACTGGCATCGCAACACAACGAATGCCAAGGTACGTCTCTTCGTCGTCGACGGCGAACCCCTGTGTGCGGACCACGGACAAGTGTTTCTCCATCTCCGAAATGCTAGTAATTGTGTTCTGGGTAAATTTCGGCAAGCCATTCTCTCTAAGTATCCTTAACCGCTCCTCAACCGGTAGATACGCGAAGATCGCTTTGCCAGATGCGGTTGAATGGATCGGAATGGGTTGTCCAATACCGCTGGAAATGTTTAGGCCCTGTGTGCCCTCTTCTATATGAAGGTAGGCAATGATGTCGCCAATCATGACAGCGAGGATCGCCATCTCATTGGTCTCGCGCACTATTTCCTTGAGGACGGGGACTGCAGCGGCATAAAAATTCATTTTCCGAAGCCGTCTACCAGCGACCTGAATGACTTTCCAAGCAAGGGTGTACCTCTTTGTCGTCGGATCTTGCTCGACGTAATCGTGCTGCATCAAGAGCGACAAGGTGCGAAAAACGACGCTTTTGTCCGAGGCCAGTCGACGTCCCAACTCACTAACTCCCAAGCCGTCAGATTCGTTCGCCAAAATGTCCAAGATCCTCAGGCCCCGGTCGAGGGAGGTAATCATGAATTCGCTTCGTTTGGCCTTTGCCATAATTGAAAGCCTCAATTCCGCGAGCACGGTCGAACCGCTCAAGAATAAAGGCTAACCGGCCAACCACGCAACCTAATACCGATTCGGCGAGTCTGAGTGGCGTCCGAAGGTCGAACGTCGACAGGCGCGCACCTAGTTCTCGTCGCCTTGTAAATTGGGCCTCGGAGAGTTCTAGCTGGCCACGGCGTGAGTGGTGGTGCGGGGTTCGGTAGGGAGATGAGTGGGTGTCGCGGGCCGCCTTGAATGAAGAGCTTTCACCCGTCTGATGGTGATCGATTCTACGGTCCGACCCCTTCAGTTTCGTAGGCACGCGCTCCTGGATACAGCAAACCTCAGGCCACAGTAGGCTCTGGCGTACCGTGGAGTTGCGGCGGCATCTGGATCTGGATGATGTTGTTCTTGATGGCGTACACGACCAGATCGCGGATGGAGTGGAGGCTAAGCTTCCGCATGATGTTGCTGCGATGTGTTTCCACGGTCTTGGTGCTCAGGTTCAGGAGTACGGCCACTTCCTTGGAACTCTTTCCTTCAGCGAGAAGCTGAGTGACTTCCCGTTCGCGCGCGGTGAGAGTCGGCAGGTCTGGCGGCTCATTCCGGGATGCGGCATGTCCCTTCTCCAGGAAGCCCGCCAATACCAGATCGTTGACTCGTGGGGTGAAAAACATTCGCTTGCTCTGCAAGGCTTCGACCGCGGCCACCAGATCGCGAGCGGCGTCGGATTTGAGCACGAAGCCGCGTGCCCCGGCATCGAGGGCCTCACGGATGACCTGATCGGAATCCGTGATGGTCAGAACTATGACCTTGAACTGGGGGTCATGCTGCATCAACTGGCGTGTGGTGTCCAATCCGTTGAGGAATGGCATGCCTATGTCCACGATCACGACATCCGGCTTCAACTGCTTGGCCATCTCCAGCGCCTCACGGCCATCGGATGCCTCTCCGCACACTTCCCATCCCTCGTGTCTCTGGAGAAGCGCGCACAACCCTCGGCGCACGATTTCGTGATCGTCGGCTAACAAGATACGAAGTTTCATGACATCCTCCAGGTACAACCGCAAGAGATAGACAGCCTCGGACGTACTGATGGCCAGGAATTCAACACGAAGGGTATGGACCTCGCGCCAGTGCTGTAAAAACCCGATGCCGACTCACCGCCTCAACGGCCTCCAACAGATCGCGAGCGGCATTCGACTTCACAACATACCCTCTTGCTCCTGCGTCCAGAGCCTCACGCATCATCTGCGGAGAGTCGTGTTGGGTAACGAACAAAACCTCGAGACCGGAGGTCTTCCCCTTCTGCTGTTTCTGCTGAATTAACCGGCAAGCTTCCAGACCATTCATTCGAGGCATGGTGACATCGAGCACCACAACGTCGGGCTGCAACGTGTCGACCTTGTCCAAAGCCTCGATCCCATCCGACGCTTCACCCACTATTTCCCAGCCAGAGCGCCCTTCCAGCAGAGTCCGCAGCCCTTGCCTCACAATGGGATGATCATCCACCAGCAGGATGCGGACTGCCATAAGGTTTCTGCCCCCTGAGGCAGCCTCGCACAACCCATTCGCCACGGTACACAGCTGACTCTGTTTTCAACTTGCCCCGTTTTTGCCGCAGGGGTCTACTCGCTCCAGGCGGAAAAGCAACTCGTAAGGGAAACACGTTGAAAATAGCATGGTACTACTCCGGTCCGAATACAGGGAATCCTGTATTTTCGCTGGCAATAGAGATTCTAGTTGCTGGCCCAACTCGTTGATGGGAAATAGGTTCCAGCATGCAACAGTGTGTCGACCGCCTTGACGATCGAGCCAACATCTGATTTCGCACAGGCCCCACGGATGCCCACCCGGCGAGCCTCCTCAGCCAGTTGCTTGGATAGATGAATGGTGACCATCAGGATGGGAATGTCAGGAAAAAGCTTCGTGATTTGCCGGGCTACATCGAGTCCGTTCAGATCCGGCATCTGGAAGTCCAGCAGGATCATGTCGGGCGGATTCTTTTCTACCTGTTGTAGCGCTTCTCTTCCGGTCCGAGCCTCGTCGCACACTTTCCACGTGCTTTGTTGCTCAAGGAGAGCCCGAAGATAGTGCCTGACCACCGGGTTGTCGTCTACTACCAGAATTCGAACCAAGCTGCCCTTCCTTCCCCTTAAAGCCATTGACGGGCGCCCGCCTGGAATGCGTCGGCCACAAACCGAACATTCAATGTCCCTTGCTGTGACCTTCCGCTTTGTGCTTCTTGAGCACGGTCCGCGCAGCCACTTCCTTGGCCCGTTTACCGTAGCGTCCGGACCGTTGCGCACTTTCCTTGATATGTTCGTATTTCCGCTGTTCTTTTGCGCTCACACCGTGAAGATGTTTTTTTCCTGGCATAACTCCTCCCTTTCACAACATTCCCGTTCCTCCACAATAGAAGGTCCGGCCTCGTGCTTGCAATACCGTGACCTCCTGTGTCCAACATCACAATCTCGGCGGAACTCGCCTCACGCACGGCCTTCATTGGCCGCGGATCGCCGCAGAATTCTGCGTTTCGGAAACAACAAGTCACGCATCTTCATCTTCGCTTTGTGCAGTTGCGATTTTGAATTGCCGACTGAGCACTCCAGCATTTGGGCGATCTCATGATGCTGGTATCCATCAACCTCGTGCAGAGCAAAAATCGTTCGGCACCCCTCGGGGAGTTCCTGCATCGCGCGGCGCAATGCAATGCGGTCGACCGCGCCGGAAAGGTACGGGTCTGCTTTCCCGACGTCGCGCCGTAGAGACGGCGACTCTGGCGACACAAGCTCGTCAAGGGAGAGTACTGGCGTGGCTTTGCGGCGACGCAGCCTCATCAGCACGGTATTGACGGCAACCCGATAGAGCCAGGTGGAGAAGGCCGACTCCCCCCGGAATGAGTTGACGCTGCGAAACACTTGCAGGAACGCCTCCTGGGTCAGGTCTTCTGCGTCTGCCACATCTTTTGTCATTTGCAGGCAAACCGAGTACACACGCCTCTTATGCAACTGGAAGAGTGTGGCAAAGGCCTGCTCGTCGCCACTCTGCGCGCGCTGAACGAGGCTGCGTTCGGAATTGTCCCGGTCGGCTTCACGCCTGACCGGAATCAGATTTGTTGCTGTCGCGGAAATTACGCAAGTCGCCACTGTAGTCTCCTTCGATCAAACTAGAGTACTGGTCAATTGCTCTCGATGATTCCGGGAGCTTCCGACTTCCACCAGAGAGTAGCGGCACTGCGGTTCCAGTCCCATCAGGATGGTCCTGTAATTGATTGCCAGACTTGCTGTACAACTTGGCGGAGGTAACCTGGCGGGCGCGTTTATTTTGTGGGGGCGATGCGGAACATTTCCTCACGAATTAGGGGCTCCAGGAAAAACAAATCACAACACGACCGCCATCAAGAACGAAGAATGGTGGGAGCTAGTGCTCCCACCGTTGGCTACAGCACGAAGGCACCGGCTTCGGAAAACTGATCGAGGCGCCCGGCCTTTACAGCCGACCGGCCAGAAGCAACACAAGTAAGACCACGACCACCAGGCCCAGTCCGCCACTCGGGTAATAGCCCCACGATCTGCTGTAGGGCCAGGCGGGCAGCGCTCCCAGCAACAACACCACCAGAACGATAAGTAGAATCGTCGACATGAAACCCTCCGATCATTGTTTTGACTACTTTGTTTTGACTACTTTGGTTTGACTACTTTGGTTGCGGACTTCAGGCCCGGCTTGCAGAACAAACCGGGCCTCACAAAGAACTGTCACAGACCCTCGCCTCACCGGCTCCCAGTGGCTGGTATCCCCGGCGCCGGTTTCAGTTCGCCGTGTTCCCGGGCTTGACCCGAATATCTCCTGATCGCGGCCAGGAACGGTGCGCTCGCCTCCCTAGGCCGGACTTTTCCGTTCAAGATATCGGCAAACGGCACGAAGCTCCCGTAGAGAATTCGAGTTTCGTCCTTGTCTTGCGTGACCACAGAGCCGTTCAAGTTAATTCCCGCAAAAATGCCACGGGCTCGAGAATAAGTCAGCACCTCTGCCCTCATTTTCCAGTCTGTGTCGGCCCCAGCATCGCGTCCGACCGGCCCCGCGGCTGCCGAAGCATCCGCACCCAGCTTGAAGTGGCTCGATAACAGATGTTCCATGCCATCGTCATTGGTCACGACCATCACCAGGTCGACCGCCTGACCGCCGAGTTGCAACCCCCAGCTTCCCCCTGTGATGGTGATCGGCGCGGGAGCGCTCCAGACGCCGCGTTCGGTCCGGCACGTAGCCACACCCTTGCCATGGCTGCCGCCGAAGCCGACAGCAATCTTCACCATGGAGGGAATCACCGCGACGCACTTCGCATCGCTCATCACCTTGTCCGGGATTGCTTTGTCCGGAGTAGCCATGATTTCGTTCAGAACTTTAGCGGACGCATCCAGGCGTTTCTCGATATCCGATCGGTCTTTGTCATCCGCGGACCACGCCATGCCGGCGACGAGCAGAAACCCAGCGCCGAACACCAGGAGACATTTCGGCAATTTGGAACTCATTTTTGTCATAAACGGACCTCTTCTGTGCTCGAAGCGAGCAACTGTTGGAATTTTCCTGCGAAGTCGACCCTAACCCTCCGACTGGACTTGTTACATCCGGTTCAAGCTGTAAACTGAACCAGCCTGCGCCGGAGAAGTAGGGGAAATGCTTTCAGAGGTCTACAGGCTCGTACGGTCAATCACTTCGGCGAGTACGGTGACGCCAGTATTGATAGCGGAACGTCGAAACTGTGAGGGACAATGCCCAGGGCCTTCAGACCGGGACGGCCCTGGAGGTTAACCATTTGTAAAGCCCTACTTGGTTGGATTCTTGAAGCTGATCATCAGGAAGCCACATCCGCTACCTCTGCCGGGAGTTCCGACGAAGCGGCGTAGGCCGCGCCCAAGCCTTCGGGCACATCCATCCAAGACCGCGGTTGGCCCTGGAGAGGTTGTTCGGAAACCGGGGACTGGCGTCACCGGAAAGCCCGGTCGACTCATCCAACCTGCTTGGAATCCGCCCTCCACACGTAGAACTTACCATCGTCAGCAACCGTCTCAATGTTCAGATTATTGGAAGCGGCGGCGCGATGCACCGCGGACCGAAGGTTGGCCAGGCCAATGCCCCCTACGTCGACAAGTGGAATCTCAAGAGCCGAACCTGGCTTCAGCGTCACCAACTCCTGCACAATTCCCTGTACCAGGGAATGGTGCTTTCCATGTCTGCCGGTCTTCAAGTCGGCAATGTCAACCTGCCGGTACTTCGCCATTGGCGGCAGATTCTTGGTTTTCCGTTCAATCGCCACAATTTACCTTGCTTTGCCAAGGAAAATACCAAAACAGAATATCTAGGTCAAGTATATTTTTGTAGTTGCCTACGGCATTGTTCCTAAACCCAACGGGTTGCGATATTTCTCTACTACGATATGACTACGAGTGCTATACGCATCGCTCGCCCTGCGAC
>Ga0302325_10009809_pt1 | contig 20847 bp, 10 predicted proteins | sample Palsa_T0_2_FD_201948 | JGI IMG/M metagenome (GOLD analysis project Ga0302325, IMG submission 201948) | Peat permafrost microbial communities from Stordalen Mire near Abisko, Sweden - Palsa_T0_2 | ecosystem: Environmental > Terrestrial > Soil > Palsa > Peat permafrost | place: Sweden: Abisko...
GGCTTCATCGCGGACCATGTCGACGTATCGCTGGATATAAAGAAGCGGCAATTCCGCCCACGGATGTTGCGACAGAAAATCCGTTTCCCTCTGATTGAATCCGAGTCCAGCCAGAACCGGCCGGCGCTGGAGGTCCTCGTCGGAGAACCGCACTCCTTTCAAGAAATGCACCATATGGTCGCGCCGCGGATAGGCGATGGGAGTCAGGGAAAACTCCTTGAGGTAGCGCCAGTACTGCGTGTATCCCGGGTAGTAGAAGTGTTCGGCGCCGAGGTCGGCGTATAAGCCGTCAGCGAAGGGATCGTGGGAAGTCCGTACATGGCCGCCTGTGCGCCCAGTCGCCTCGAGCACAGTCACATTGTGGCCGAGTCTCATCAACTCGTAGGCGCAGGACAGGCCGGCAATCCCACCGCCGAGTACAAGCACCCTCTTGCTTGCGCCTCCGCTCTGGCCGGCGGCCGAACTTGCGGCCGGATTTCCGGCCAGGCCAGCAAGCGCAATGCTGCTCATGGTCAATAGATCGCGGCGCTTCATTGGTTTCCTCGGGTGAATCGTTGCACGGCCTGTCACAGCTCACGATTGCTCGGCTGGCTGTGGAGAGTGGTGATGTCCAGCCAGTCGAATCTGACTTCACGGGCGGCTAACTTGTGGGCCACAGCGAAGCGGTTCCTCGCGTCCGTCACTTGATTTACCCAATCTCCGAAGGGCAGCGCCAACTCCCGCTCGATCAAATAGGCTAAGCCTTCCTGACGGCGATGCGCCGCCTCGCTGGGAGCGGTATCCACAAAGCCCTGGGCCGCACGAGCCACATGCCTTCCGTTGGCTTCCCGGACTCTGGGGAACCAGGTCTTGTACCATGTGTCCGTGATGTCATGCAGCGCCTGGTTGCGATCATCCCGGATCTTACCGGCGGTGTCGAGCGCGTCGTCCAGGGCTGCAACGGCCGCGGCATAGTGTAGCTTACCGGCATCCTGCTGGGCCTTCTCCAGTTCCCGGTTTACGTCGTCCAAAGCCCTGATCATTAACAGATTCTGCCGCCACAATTTCGCGATCGACAGGTAAACTTCCAGGTTGTGCCGATTGAATTCCACCGACTGCAAATTTGCGTAAAGAAGATTCCCAAGCTCATCATTTTCGCCCAGGACCTTCCAGCTTAGTTCCAGGCGCCTGGCGTTGTCCTCCTTCCAGTGGCCGCCCAGGGCGAGATAATCCCCCATCGGCACCGGCGGAAGCGGGAGAGTCGAGATGTGCGGAACAAACGGACCAATGCCGTAGGAGTAACCGAAGATCAGCGGAAGCTTCCCCCATGGCTCACTGTCCCAACTGCTCGCCCAGAACTGGGACTGCGTGCTCATCAGTTGGTAAAGGCGGCCCATCTCCGACGCGCCCCGGCCATAAAAGAGCCGGTAGAAGCTGTGAGCCAGTTCGTGAGGGTCCGGTGAGCCGGGATGCCAGGCCGCCGCGGCGCCCACTGCGTACCCCAGCCAATAAGTCTCCGGATGCGGCCCCAGGTCGCCCCATGCGTAGATTCCGGCGCCCACGATGTCCGCTTCGGTGCGAGCCGAAGTGTAAGAGATCTCATTGAAAGCGGATGTGGCCCGCTCTTCGACCGTACGCGGGTGAACCTGGTCGTTCGGAGTGAGCACCGAGTAGAACGGAAAGAGCGGGTCGTCCGGCAGACTGTTGGTGTAGATCATCTGCGGGATACCGCGGGCACGGAAGGCTTTGTTGTAGGCCGTGCTGTAAACTTCTCCATTGATCAACCCGGACGGCAGTAGAGGGATATCTTCCGCTTCAAGCGGCGCCTCGCCCCAGAAGATCACTTTGCGTCCGTGATCCTGTAAATAACCCGCTGTCTCCTTGGTGAATTCGACCCACAGCTTGCTCGGGCTTCCCGGCTCTTTGGCGCGCTGCGCCTCGCGGCACTGCTCGTTATCGGCCTTTCCGATGAACCAGGCCTCGTCTGTAGAAAGATGGAAATACTGCACGCCTTTGTTGGCGTCCATCAGATCCTGAAACAGCCCGTGTAGTAGCTTGTAGGTTTCCGGATTCGTCGAACACATCTCGAAGGCCGTCTCGGGAAACTCCCGCAACTTGGCGTATTCGTCATGTTCCAGGATAAAGTTCGCGTGGGCGGGGCCATCGAGGTAGGGGATCACCTGCAGGTGATAACGCAGGCCGTAATCGGTCAACTCCTGAAGTTGCGCAGGCGAGAGTGCGTAAGGATCGATCAGCGCCGGCGCGCTGGCATATTCGAAATGTCCATTCAGGCGCAGGGACAGCGCGTTGATCTTGAAAAATACCACGCGCCGGATGGCCTGTTTCAACACATCCAGATGATCCAAATGCTCCTGCTCGTCCCAAAAGACTTCCCGCAGAGCGACGTTCGGCCAATCCACGATCTCGACTTCCGGCAGCCACCATCTGCCACGCTCCGACTTGACCAGTTGCACCAATGTCTCCACGCCGTAAAACAGTCCAGGCGATCCATTCGCGGTGATGCGTATGCCTGAGTCGCTCACTGTCAGCCGATAGGCCTGCTCTGCGACGTGCGCGTCAGTCTCGACCGCGCCGGGCTGAACGAGTAATTCCACCGGCTTTCCCTGGCTGCGAGTTTCCAGGCGCAGGCCGCATCGCTCTTGCAGTTGCTCCTGCAGACTCTCTACGGCCGTATCGCCGCCGCTGAGGCGAGGCCCGGCCTCGATATGCCATCCGTTTCCGAACTCGAAATCCGCGCCCTTCAGTTCGACTCGCTGCGGTTCGGGAATCACCGTGTAACCGCGGGAGTAGAGCGGCGATACCGGCTGCGCATAAAGGCATCCCGTGGCGGCGAGCCAGACCATCGCGGCAAAGTCAGACATGTTCATGCTGAGAATATAGCGCCATTGCGAACGTCCGGAGCCGGAAGTTGCCGCTATTGGCTCGCGGTTATCGCGCGGCCGCCGATACCTCGCTGTGGCTGCCCAAATTGTTATCGCGGGCCAGCACCGCGCCAGCGCCGGGAGCCTTATAAATGGCGACCTTCTGAGTGGCCCCGGCAGCGCGCGTGTCCGCGATCTTGTTCTTCTCGATCACCAGATCTCCCGCGGCGGCCGAGATGTAGAAGCCGTAGCCATCGCGGGCATTGCCATTGTCCACCACCGTATTGTCCCGGAACACGTTCCGGTGGCCGCTATTCTTGGGCGTCTCTTTACGGAAGTAGACGCCGCACGACCCGTTACGCGCCACTGTATTGTGGAGGAACTCGTTGTCCGTGTCTTTGTGCCCGATCGAGATGCCGTAGCGTCCGTTATTTTCGATCAGGTTGTTCTCAAAGAGTCCGTGCCGCACCCGCCAGCAGAGGAACAAACCGATATCGCCGTTGTTATGCAGACGGCATCCCTTCACCAGCGGCCGCACGCTGCCGGTCCCCGGATGAACGCCATAGCCGGCGTGACCATAGGATTCACAGTTAAGGACCTGCACGTTCTCGGTAATCTGAAACGAGATACCGTCGCCATTATAGTTCCGCGCGGTGCAGTTGCGTACCGTCACATCGCGCACGTTGTAGAGATAAATGGCGCCGCCCCGGCATCCGTCGATGTACGCGTTCTCCGCACGGTTGCCGTCCACGGTGATGTCTTCCAGGGTGACCCCCGCGGCATTCATCACGCAGAGAATCGGAAATGTGTTGCGCACCTTGGCGTGCAGTCGCTCCTGATCGTAGTCGCGCACCGTGATGGGATTGATGATGAGGTACGGTCCCTTGATAGCTATGATGCTTGAGACGCTGATATCCCAGCCGTCTTTTAACTTGTCATCGACCACTGCGATTCCCATGCCTGGGAAGAACTTCTGGGGATCTGCGACCGCCAGGCTGCTTTCTCCGTAATCGCCATCCTCGGCGAGAGCGCTCTCAATGCCGCGGCTCTTCTTCAGAATCGTTTTGTCCTGCGTGCCCCGAAGCGTCACGCCGGAAGGCACGAAGAGGCTGTTCTGCATGCTGTAGGTTCCGGGTCCGATCACTAAAGTATCGCCAGGCTTCAGCATCTGTGCAGCCTTCTGCAAGGCCGCGCTGTCAGCGCCCACCACATCGGCCACGCCGGATTGCGCCACCGTTACCGTACGCGGGCCGGCTGCCAAGGCGGCCGTTGCGAAAAACACCAACCAGAGATCAGTACGAAGCATGGATACATATTATAGGACATGCGTGGGAAAAACTGACCCACGCCAGAGAGCGGGTGAATTGCACCGGACGACCGCACATTGACGGTCGTCCGGCGTTCATGCGTTTGATCCCCGATCGCCAGGCTTTATGGTACGATGCCCGCCGAGGTAACCGACATCGCCGAGACGTCGTTGCCAGTGTCCTGCGCCTCAATCGCATAATAGTATGTCTGCGCGGCAGACACCGTGGTATCGACATAGGAAGCCGTCGCGCGCGTAGCCACCTGGGTCAGGTTGCCGGGCGACGTGCCCCGGAAAATCTGATATTCCCCAATCGACAGGCCACCGGGCGCTACCGTCTCGCTCCAGGTCACCGTCAACCTGGTGCTGGTGTTCACCGCGGCTACTACGTTGGTGGGCGCGTTGGGAAGTGCATCGGTGGTACCCGCCACCGGCGTAGACAAGACAGACAGGTCACCGCCCGTATCGGACGCCAGCACGGCGCAATAATAGGTGTTCCCGGCTGTCAGGCCACCGTAGGTGTAAGACGCATTCGATGTCGTGGCAATCTTGCTCAGGTTGCTGGAGGTCAGACCGCAGTAAACCTGGTAACTCGAGATGGGCAAGCCCTGGGGTGGAACCGTCTCACTCCAGCTCAGGCTGAGCTTCGTGCCGGAGGTTGCGCTCGCCGCCAGGTTGGTGGGCGCGTTGGGCATGGGCAGTGTGGTACCCGAAATAACGGAGGACATGGCCGAGACATAGGAGGCCTGCGTGGCCTCTACGCCGTAGTAATAAGTCGTCGATGCGGCCAGATTACGATCCGTGTAAGAAACGGTAGTGCCTTGCACAGTCGCCACCTGGACTAAACCGGATGGCGAAGCTCCGCGAAAGATCTTATAGCTGTTCACGCCCTTAGGATCCTGAGAAGCGGACCAGCTCACGGTGATCCCGGTGGTCGAGTAAGGTGACGCCATCACACTGGTGGGCGCCGTCGGCGGGATGGTGTACACCGTCGACAAGGACAGGGTCGGTGAAGCAACCGATGTATTGCCGGCCAGATCAAATGCCTGGACCTGATAGTTGTACGTGGTGGATGTGGCGAGGCCCGTATCTTGAAAGGCAGTGTCGCCGCTGTTGGTGATCCAGACGCCGTTGCGTATCACGTTGTAGCCGGCCACCCCGATATTGTCGGTAGAAGCAGCCCAGGACAGGTTCACAGTGGTGGAAGCCACGGTCCCGGTCAGGCTGAGTGGCTGGGAAGGTGGAACCGTATCCGCGGGAGAGACCAGCAAATTGTAATAGCTGATGCCGGTGGTGGTATAGACGGATTGCGCATTGGCTGTGGTTGCCAGTGATGTCTCGGTATTGATGATGGTGCCGCCCGTACAGCTCGCGGTGGTGCAGGTGCAGTTCGCCGCGCCGCCGTTGGCGGTGGTGCCCCCGTAGGTCTGGTAGGCGACAAAATAATAGGGTTCGCTGGGCGCCTGGTAGAGCATCTGCGTGTAGTTCGCCAGATTCTGCATGGTCTGCAGGAAAAGAGTATTCTCCGGCGCCCAAAAGCTGAAGGGCTCGCGGGCCCGGTATTGATCGGGAGTGAGCACCAGCCACTCGCTATCTTCCATCTTCCACAACCAGGTCTCACTCATGGCCACCGGCTTACCGGCGGCGGCGGCAGCGCTGGCGATAGTCAGCGCGTTTCCTATCAGACTGGTGCCATTTTCGGTGTTGATGGCGTAGACGTGAAAGTCGATGTAGTCGAGCGGCAGCGCCACGTAATCCGAAATGTACTGGTTAAGGTTCGCAACCCAGGAGCCAAAGCCGGCGCCCATTAGAGGAGGGCTGGACAGGTTCAGTGCCTGCACCGCGGCAATCTCGCCACCAATCATGGCGGCGGCATCGCCAGGAATGTTGACATTGGGCTGTGCCGCTTGAAAGGATTCCGAGTCGGGCTCTTCCCCCAGCACCAGGTAATCCGGTTGGACGAATTGAGCCACGGTGGCGGCCATTTGCGCGCGGGCCGCTTGATACTGCGTCCAGTTCAGCGTGGCGTAGAACGCAGCCGTGTTGGTCCAGCCGGCCTGCATGTCACTGGAAAGCAGCACATCGTTTTCCACGATGACCTGCATCCCCATGCCGTGGATCGTTTGGGCGAGCTGCGTATAGAAGGTTAAGTATGACTGATACTGCGACTGGCTGCTGTAGAAAGGTTGATATAGGAGCGGGAACCCCATCTCTATCATGATCGCCGTGTGCCCCATGGCTTGCAGCACCTGCAGTTGGTTCACCACGGCAGTCATCTGAGTGCTGTTGGTCAGTCCCGGACCGACATTGCCGTTGGCGCTGGTCAGATTACCGGCATACACAGTGGGATACGTGGAGCCGTTCCAAACGGAGCTGAGGGTAGCATTAAACGCGTTCAGATCGTTGGTCAGTTCAGTGTTGATGGTCTGGCAATAGCCGGCCGGCGTGGGAGGAGGCGCCGGTGGCGTAGGAACATTCGCGCTACAAGGCAAAGAAATAGACAAGACCAGGGCCGGCAAAAAACCGAACGCTGCTTTCGTCAGCAAAGAAAAATGAGGAGGACATTTCATGAACACGTAAGCGCACATGGCATACCACCACATGACTACGTAGATACAACGGCTTATAGAAATCAGGCGCGCGAACGTGTGGGGTCTCCGGGTGAAAGTCCCCAAAACTGCGGAGCCACAAGACACTACGGACCGCGGTTTAGAGGATCATGAAGGGCTGTATGGTTGTGGTCCGCGGGGCCATAACCTACTCGTATCTCAAAGAGTCCATCGGATCGGCCTTTGCCGCCCGCCGCGCCGGGATATAGCTGGCCAGCAGGGTCACGCCGGCCAACAGAATGGAAACCGATGCGAGAGTGGCTGCATCGAGCGGTGCGATGCCATAAAGCAGGCTGGCAATCAGCCTTGCAAGCGGAGCTGCTCCAACTAAACCGAGGCAGATCCCGATACTGACCAGCTTCGCTCCTTGTCCGAGGACCAGCCGAAGCACCGCGCCGCGGCTCGCTCCAACTGCCATCCGGATGCCGAACTCCCGTATCCGTTGACTCACCAAATAGCTCATTACGCCATATAGCCCGATCGAGGCGACCAAGAGGGCCAGGAGCGCGAACAGCAGGAGTATGGCGGTCCTGAAACGCGACTGCGCTACCGAACCGGAAACGATCTGTCTCATGGTTTCGATCTGATCCATGGGCACGCCCGCATCGACGTCGGAAACCGCCTTTCGCAGGCCCGCCGTCACCTTCGCTGGCTCGATTGAAGTGCGCAAGACAATCGTAGGGCGAGCCTCCACATTGGGAATCTGCCCATAGGGAACATATAACTCAGGTGCGGGTTTGGCGCTCAGGCCATCATAATGTACGTCACCCACCACGCTTACAACAGTTCGCCATTGGGTGTCGCCAAACCGCACCCGCTGTCCCACCGGATTCTGCTGGTTCCAAAAGCTACGCGCCATGGACTCATTGATGGCTACAACAAGGGGGCTGTCCTCACTATCCCTGACATCGAAACCGCGCCCGTGCTGAATGGGAATGCCAATGGTTTCGAAGTAACCCGGACTCACCGGCCGGTAGTTCGCAATCTCATATACACCGGGTGCTTTTGCCGGACGGCCTTCGATATCAAAGGCCCAGGAATTCTCGATGCCACTCAGGGGTAGATACGCTGTGAAAGCGGCCGATTGCACTCCTGGAATGATACGCACCCCTTCCAGCACCTTCCGCTGAAAGGCGGAAATCCGTCGATGCTGCCCAGTTCCAAAGACATTCCCGTTCGTATACTGCGGCGGGAGCGAAAGGCGAGCAGTGAGAATGTGCTCTGTCTGAAATCCCGGAGAGACCTGCAATAGCCTCCAAAAGCTCTTGGTCATCAAGCCTGCCCCGGTCAGCAGGACCAGAGCGATCGCGATCTGTCCAACGATCAGAGCGCTCCGCAGCCGGGACTGGCCACTGGCAACAGTCCGTCCGCTTTGTTTGAGCGAATCGTGGGCGCCGGCCCGCCGGGACTGAATTAAGGGAACGAGGCCGAATACAATTCCAGTCATCAGTGAGACCAGGCTGGTGAAGGCAAGCACTCGCCAATCCACCGTGATCTCCGATATGCGGGGCAAATCTATTGGCAACTGACGGACCAGAGCAGGCACTCCCAGAAATGCAAAGGCCAACCCCAGCAGACCGCCAGCCATCGCAAGAACCATGCTTTCCGTAAGCAGTTGTTGAGCAATTCGCTTACCGCTTGCACCCAATGCGGCGCGCAGTGCCATTTCCTTCCGGCGTACTGTGCCGCGAGTAAGCAGAAGGTTGGCGATGTTGGCACAGGCAATCAATAACACCATGCCGACGGCTGCCAGAAGAGTGAACAGCGCTGTTCGAACAGTGGCCACGACATGCTGACCCAGGGGAATGGCCGCGATTCCTCTGTCATGGTCATCAGCCGGATAAAGGCGTTGCAGGTTAGCAGCTACCCAATTGAGATCGGCTTGGGCCTGCTGCAACGGAACACCGGGCTTGAGCCGGGCGAATACGCACAACGGATGCGTCCCACGCTGCCACGGCTCCGGGGGAGAAGCAAGAGCCAACGGTGTCCACAGATCGAACCTGTTTCGAGATTGGAAGTCTGCAGCCTTACTGACCAACGAGAATTCGCGTGGAAGCACACCGACAACTGTGTAGGCAGCGTTATTCAGCGTCAGTGGTCTTCCAACCACATCAGGTCGGGCGCCAAAGCAGCGTAGCCAGGTGAAGTAGCTGAGGATGACCACCTGGTTGTGGCCAGGGCGGTCTTCTTCCGCCAGGAAGTCGCGGCCCAGAGCCATGCGAACTCTCAACAGGGAGAAGAAATCAGAGCTCACGGCGGCTCCCGCCAGGCGTTGCGGTTCGCCAGAACCGTTCAGAATGAAGTCAGGATATGGATCGATGGCCGCCATCTTGTCAAACGAGCGGCTCTGTTGGCGCCAATCGAAGAAATTCGCAGGCGCTACGCTCCCGAGATTGCCATCGGAAAGTTGCCGTTCCCAAAGCATCAGCAGGCGCTCGGGGTCGGGGTACGGCAGGGGCTTCAGGAGCACGCCATTCACGACAGTAAAGATAGTGGTGTTCGCACCGATGCCCAGCGCCAGGGTCAGCGCGACCACTGAAGAGAAGGCGAGATTCCTGTTAAGGATGCGAAGAGCGTATCGAAGATCCTGCATCAGTGTGTCCAGGGAAACTCCGATTCTGACGTCCCGAACACTCTCCTTGACCTGCTCGATGCCGCCGAATTCCCGGCGAGCCTCGCGAACGGCTTCTTGGGGAGCCATTCCGCAGCGTGCTCTCTCGGCAGCGATGAGCTCGAGATAGCTGCCGATTTCCTCGTCAAGCTCCCGGTCGACAGCTTTCTTGCGGAGGATGTTTCGAAAGAGCGTGTACAACTGCCGGATCACAACCAGTCTCCTATGTCGCCCGTAAAGCACTCGCCATCGCGAGCGAGATTCGCTCCCACCGTTCCGACTCGGCAAGGAGCTGGCGTCTGCCCGTCCTGGTCAGGCGGTAAAATCTGGCGCGCCGGTTGGTCTCCGATTCTCCCCAGGATGCCAGCAGCCAACCCGCCTGCTCCATACGATGTAGGGCCGGAAACAAAGAGCCGGCCTTAACCTCAAAGGTCCCCTTGGTGATCTGTGCGATGCGCCGCGATATTCCCATCCCGTGCAACGGTTCGAGCGCCAGAGATTTTAAGATCAACAAATCGAGTGTTCCATGTAGAAGCTCGGATTGAGAGGAAGCCATAGGGTCTCTTATAGAAACACTATAAGACGGTAGCACGGCCCTTATAGACTGTCAATAGGAACGCGCCCGCAACTCTAGCCGGCGGCTGCCCGCAGAATTGCAGCGACGCTGGCTTCTACATCCTCGTCCCGCGTCGCCCACGAGGACACGCTGATCCGCATTGCGGTGCGACCCTGCCATTCGGTCGAACCACACCAGCAGGTGCCATCGCGCTGTACTCGTTCGATCACCTGGCGGGTGCGGGCCGCGTCGCCGAAGGAAACCAAAACCTGGTTGAGCGCCACCGCATTCAAGATCTCGCAGCCGCCTTGCCGCAGTGCTTCGGCGAAACGGCGCGCCAGGCGGCAGTTTCGATCGATCAGGTCCGCAAGGCCGGAGCGGCCCAACGACTTGAGCGCCGCCCAGATCTCTACGCCGCGCGCCCGCCGGGAAAGCTCCGGCGTGTACTGCGAAGGCTCGCGATGTCCGCCCTGCGGCAGGTACGCGGCGGTCAGCGACATCGCGGTCTTCAGCGCCACCCCATCTCTGACGAATGCCAAACCGCTGTCGTAGGGCACGTTCAGCCACTTGTGTGCGTCGGTGGCCCATGAATCGGCCTCTGCGACGCCTTCCGTCAGGTGCGCGTACTTCGGGCTCGCAGCCGCCCATAGCCCGAACGCGCCATCGACGTGCACCCACGCCCCCGACCAGTGGGCCCGCGCGCAGATCTCCGCTGCCGGATCGAAGGCCCCCGTGTTTACGTTTCCCGCTTGTATGCAGACGATCGCCGGGCCGTGTAGAGGGCGCATCTCAGCCGCAAGCATACGACCCTGATCATCTACCGGAACCCGCACCACGCGCGAGCGCCCCAAGCCGAGCATACCGAGCGCCTTGATCAGCGACGGATGCGCCTCGTCTCCCACCACTACCGTAATTGGCGGCGCGCCGAATAGCCCGTCGGCTTCGACGTCCCATCCCTCTGCTGCCAGCACCACATGCCGGGCGGCTGCCAGCGCAGTGAAGTTGGCCACCGTTGCGCCGGTGACGAATGCTCCTCCGGAGCCGCTCGGAAGTTTCAACGCGTCCAGCAGCCACGCCAGGGAGACCTCTTCGAGCACGGTCCCTATGGGCGAGGCAGCGAACAGGCCGGGGCACTGATCCCAAGCGCCCGCCAGCCAGTTGGCCGCCAGCGCCGCGGGCAGCGAGCCGCCGATCACGAATCCGAAGTAGCGGCGCCCGGCCATGCCCATCGTTGCAGGCGAACCGATGCGGTCCAGCGTCTCGAGCACGCGCCGGGCATCCATCGGCAGCTCGGGCAAAGGCTCGGCTAACTGCTTCAACCCCTCCAGCGCCTCCGGCAAAGGCGCCACGCTGCGATCCTCCAGGTTCTCGAGGTAGCGCGCGGCGGTCTCCGCCGTCAGGTTCAATAAGGCTCTCATCTTTTCGATGGTAGCCTGAGTGGTTCCGCGTGACCGGAGCGTCAGACCTTTTCGGGCACTACGAACGGCTTGCGGTACTGGCGCCGGAACATGCCGTTGGCTTCCGCATCGCTTTTGCAGGAGTAGCTGACCGGGTCAAAATCGAGAGTACGGCCCAGCCGGTACGAGATGTTCGCCAGGTGCACCAGCGTCGTCGAGATGGCCCCTTCAGCGATAGGTGCGAACAGGTCCGCCTGCTTGCGGCTGCGCACGACATCGATAAAGTTGGCCCAGTTATTGCCCAGGTCGGCGCCGGAGGGCCCCGGTTTCTGCTCGCGTCCGAGCCAGGTCTGGTATTTGCCGGAATCCTCGCTCCAGACCGCCATGTAACCCTTCGACCCGTAGAAAATCACGCCAACGTTTTGCGGTTCGGGCTCCTCGATGCCGGCTTCATGGTTGGTGATCCAATGGCGGACTTCGAAGGTCATCATCTTCTTCGTGCCGCCGTCGCCAAATTCAAAGCTGGCGCTCAGGGTGTTGGGCGTCTCCTGATCGTCGTCGAACATGAAGTGCCTTCCGATGGCGCTGATCTTGGTCGGATAGGTCACGCCCAGGCCCCAGCGGGCCATATCGACCTGGTGAACGCCCTGGTTTCCCAGGTCGCCGTTGCCGTAGTCCCAGAACCAGTGCCAGTTGTAGTGAAAGCGATTCCGCGTGAAGGCGTGCTCGGGGGCCGGACCGAGCCACAGGTCGTAATGCACGCCCGCCGGCACCGGCTCCTCCGGCTTGCGCCCGATGGTATCGCGCCGTTTGTAACACATGCCGCGGGCCATGTAGACATCGCCGATGAGGCCGTCGCGGAGCTGCTGGGCCACCACCCGTCCGATACCCGAGCGCTGCTGGGTGCCGTGCGCCACAATGCGGTTGTACTTCTGGGCGGCAGCCACTATCTGCCGGGCTTCGAACATATCGTGTGAACAGGGCTTTTCTACATAGACGTCCTTGCCCGCCTGGCAGGCCCAAATGGTCTGCAGGGTGTGCTGGTGGTTGGGCGTCGCGATGGAGATCGCATCGATAGATTTGTCCTCGAGCAGCTTGCGCAGGTCGGTGAACGCCGCGGGACGTTTTCCTTTGGCCTTCTCGACCGTGGCCAGCCCGGCGCTGAGCACCGATTCATCGATATCGCAAATCGCCGCAATTTCGACGTTGGCCATCTGGTTGTAGGCACTGATGTGGTTGCGGCCGCGGCCGCGCACACCCACACACGCCACGCGAACGGTGTCGTTGGGACTCGCGAGGGCACTCGAGCGAAGCGCCGCTCCCGCCGTGATCGCGGAACCCAAAAAGTATCGTCGGTTCATGGCATGTAGTTTACGCCTCGGGGCGTTGGCGCGCAATGCGCAGCGCGCCGGTGATGTCGCCGGTGATAGCCGCTGATAGCCAGGCCGCCGGTTATAATGGACGGGAAATCGGAGTCGTTTCCCGCAGCTCCCGGAAGGAGAAGATTGGCATGGCTGTTGTTCGATACGCCGCGTTTACGGTGGCCGCGTGCATCTTGTCGGCCGCTTTAATCGCCGCCACAGTGGAGTTGAAGCGCGCCCAGTATCAGATTGACATCAACATCGGCGGGAAGCCCTTCACCACTTACTATTTCGATCCCGATGTGGCCAAGCCTTACCTGATGCCGTTGCGGACGGCGTCCGGCGATATCGTCACACGCGGATTCCCCGTGAAGAACGACGTGTCCGCGGGAAATCCGAAAGCCGGCTCGTTCGAACCCCACCAGCGGCCGCTGTACTTCGGCCACGGAGACATTGACGGGCTGGACTTCTGGCAGGAGCCGGTCTTCGACAAATACTACTCGGATCACGGGCACCAGGCATACGGCCACATGGTCCTGAAGAGTATCGAAGAGTCGCGCGGGCAGCAGGAGACCGCCACGATTCGGGCGCGCTTCACACTCGACGATCCGGGCAATCGCGTCATCGGCGAGGAGACTCAGTCTTTTTCCTTCCGTGGCGACGCGCAGACGCGTGTGATCGACTGCGTGTTCATCCTTTATGCCACCGCCGGTCCGCTCGATATGGGCGACACCAAGGAGGGAACTTTCGGCATACGGTTGGCTCCTGAACTCAGCGCGCCGCTCGGCCACATGGTTAACTCGGACGGCGCGGAAGGGGAAAAGGCAATCTGGGGCAAGCCTGCCGAGTGGGTCGATTACTCCGGAACCATATCGGGAAGGCAGGTCGGTGTCGCCATACTGGATCATCCCAAGAGCTTTCGCCATCCCACTACGTGGCACGCGCGCGCGTACGGCTTGTTCGCCGCCAATCCTTTTGGCCTGCGCGAGTTTAGCCGCGACGCAAGCAAGGACGGCGCATGGACGATCCCGGAAGGCAAGTCGCTAACGTTCCGGTATCGCGTCCTAATCCACGAGGGCGACTTTTCGCCTGCGCGCATCAAGGATGAATATCAGCGCTACGCCGCGGAGAACTGAGTTAGTCACGCGCGCCCTGGCTATAGGCAAATTCTTAGCTCAGAATATTCGTCATAGGGCCGGTGCCTTCCTCGATCAGGTGAAATGCGCGGCCGTTGGCGGTGAAGTCCATGTTCTTATAGTTCAGACCGAGCTGGCGCAGGATGGTAGCCTGCAGATCGCTGATGTAGTGGGGATGCTCCACCGCCTTGTAGCCAACCTCGTCGGTCGCACCTTCGACCACCCCGCCCTTCACGCCGCCGCCCGCCAGCAAAGTCGTAAATCCTTTGCCGTTGTGATCGCGGCCCGTGGTGTTCTGTGACCAGGGCGTTCGCCCAAATTCGCTGGTGAAGACGACCAGCGTGCTATCCAACATGCCGTGCTGCTTCAAATCGCGAATCAGGCCCGCGATGGGTTTATCGATGGAGCGGCACAAAGGCTCGTGCGTCTTCATGTCGCCGTGCGCATCCCACGCGCCGTTGCCGCCGCCTGCGTGGCAGATTTGAATGTAGCGGACTCCGTTCTGGACCAGCCGCCTGGCCAGCAGCAACTGATTGCCGAAATCGTCGGTCTCTTTCACGCCGATGCCGTAGAGGTCCTTGACCTCCAGCGGTTCATTACTGAAATTGACGATGTCGGGCGCGGTTAGCATCATACTCGCCGCGAGCTCGTACTCTTTCACGCGGGCGGCGACCTCGCTTTCGATCCCGTAGTCATGGCGGAACTGCTGGTTCATCTCGGCCAGCACCTGCATCTGACGGTCGCGCTCTTTACGGTCCGAGTTCTTCGGCGGCAACAAATCCGGAATCGGCGTATCGCCCGGCTGGAACGGCGTAGCCGAATAAGAGGCGCCCAGATAGCCTCCGGTCAACTGCACCGGCGAAGAGGGACGGCCGATGTTGACGAAGGCCGGCAGGTTCTTGTTCGCGGTTCCCAACGCATAGGTCACCCAGCTTCCGAGACAAGGATGCTCGAACTGGCGCAGGGGCTTCCCTGTGGTGTGCTCGATCACGGCGGGAAAGTGGTTGGTCTGGTGACAGTACATCGACCGCACCACGGCAAAGTCGTCGATGACGCTTCCCACGTTGGGGAACCAGTCGGAAACTGGTATGCCGGACTTTCCGTAAGGCGTATAAGTGCGCAGGATTGGAATCACCGGCCGTTTCATCGGCGCGTTATTGTCGCCGAAGCCAATGGCATCGATGATTTTGCCCGCGTACTTGTTGTCCTTGGGATCGAACGTATCGATGTGGCTCATGCCGCCGCACATGAACAGATAGATTACGGCTTTGGCGGGAGCCGCACCGGCCAGATACGCTTCGGGCATACGGCCGTCGGCAGCCCAGAGCCCGCCGATCGCCGATCCCAGAAAGCCGTTGGCCATCTGGAAAAGAAAGCGCCGCCTGGCGATGCGGCCACAAGGATAGAGAGTGCGAAGGCCGATCATAACTACTTCACCATAACTATTTCACGAAGACGAATTCATCCAGATTGAATAAGAGCCACGCCAGACCTTTCAGCTTTTCAGGATCGTCTTTCACGTAGCTGAGAGCGCGGTCCAGCTCCTCGCCGGATGCCGGCCGCCCTATGGTCTCGCGGAACATTTGTTCGGCGGCCGCCCGAATGTTTCCGGAAGACTCGCTCAAGGCCCGGTCCGCTAACTTTACCGTCGACTTCTCGATCAGCTCGTCGTTCATACTGAACAGCGCTTGGGGCGCGGTGATGGTCTGCGCGCGCAAAGGGCAGGGTGTGCGGCCATCATCGACATCGAAGGTCTGCAGAAAGTTCGACATCACGTCGGTGCTGGGAATAAAGCCCCGTGCGATATAGATCCCGCGGCGGTTGGATTGCGTCTCGAAGGTACCGTCGCGCGGAAGAAAAATACGCTGCTTGCTGTCAGCCTGGACTAACTGGAACGATTTGCCGCCGACGGCCAGATTGAGTTCTCCGGCACTGGAAAGAATCGAATCCCATAGGGGCTCGGCCTCCAGACGTTTGAGCCGGAAGTGCCACAGGTAGGTATCGGCGGGATCGATCTTCTGGTTGGCGGCCAGATAGCGCGGGTCCGCCTGAGAGGCCATTTTGTAGGTGTCGGACGTCACCAGCAAGCGGTGCAGCCACTTCATGCTGTAGTCGTGCGAGACAAACTCCGCGGCCAGATAGTCGAGGAGCTTCTGATTGCTGGGCCGGCCGCCCAGCACTCCGAAATCGCTGGCCGTCTTCTGCAACCCTTCGCCGAAATGCCATTGCCAGATGCGATTGACGGCGACACGCGCGAACAAAGGATTATCGGGAGCCGTGAGCCAATCCACGAAGCCTTCACGGCGGCCATCGCGAAAATCGACATCTTCCGGTTGGAAGGGAAAGCCCGGTTCGACTGGCTTATCTTTTTCCGGCTTGGACGGATCGCCGGAGGTAAGAATGTAAGTCTTCTGTTGCAGAAGAGCGCTGTCTTCTTCCACAATCCAGTGAGACGGAAGCTCGGGCGGCTTCGCGAGCGCACCCTGACGTTCCAGCAGCGCGTCGTATTTCGCGATCTCCTCCGCCGGCATGATCTCTTTGATCTTGGGAGGATCAATGCGCAGAACCGGGAAGTAATCGTCGGCAGTTTTTTGTTCGGCGCCAGTGCGCTTGCTCTCAGGCTTGCGGATGATGGCCTGAATCTCGGGCGTCAACAAGGCTACCCGCTCGTCATACAGTTTCTTTTCGTAGGGCCCCGCCAGCTTTTCAATGGCGTCGTCGATCGGTTCCTTTTCCCGGCGGTAAGCCTCCATCGCCTGGCCGTTGGCATCGATCTCGGCGGAGGTGGCCAGAGAAACCTTGCGCAGAACCAGCGGGTCGAACAGCGCCTTCATGGCATAGAAATCCGTTTGCCTGATGGGATCGAACTTATGGTCGTGGCACTTGGCGCATGCCACCGTCATCCCCATAAACGCCGAGGAAACCGTTTCCACGGCCGCAATGGAAATGTCCTGTTCCTGATGCTTGCGTGTCAACGCGGCGCGGGCCAGAAAACCCAGAGCAAACTGATCCTGCGGATTGGCCTCGGCGCGCGAGCGGCGGCCGGTGCCACTGATGGAGGTATGCACCCGGTAGCGATTCCCGAGAATCTGCGCGCGCACAAACTGGTCATACGGCATGTCCCTGTTGAGAGCCGCGATCACCCAGTCGCGCCAATGATAGATACCGGGCGCTGCGGGCATGACCGATCCGTCAAGGCCGTCCAGATCCGCATAGCGCAAGACATCCAGCCATTGCCGGGCCCAGCGCACGCCGTGCTGTTCACTGTTCAGCAAACGGTCTACAACTTTCTCGTAGGCGTCGGGCGATGGATCGGCGAGGAACGCGTCCTGTTCGGCGGGTGTAGGCGGGAGGCCGATCAGGTCGAAGTAGACGCGCCGTAGCAGCACCAATTTGTCCGCCGGGCCATTGGGATGCAGTCCTTTTTCCTGGAGTTTGGCCACGATGAAGGAATCCACTGGATTTGCGTATGGCGCGCCGGCGGCCGGCACATCCGGGCGGACTACCGGCTGCAGAGACCAAAGCTTGGGTTTGGGCTTGGGCGGAGTGGCGTTGTCGGCCGCAAGGGTTGCGGCCAAGGCAAGAAGCAGCCCGATCAATCTTCGGAGCATTACGGAACCTGCGGAGTATTATCTCACTACTGCCGCAACCACCATTTCCAATAACCGCCTGACGCCGTCGTCGCCGCCGATCGGACCATCGTGAAATTGCGTATGCGGACCGGGCTTCCAGTTGTCGCGCGAATGGTCGACTTCGTAGTTGACCGGAAGGCCTGTGAGCTCCGGAGCGAATTGTGCGTCGCTGCCGGACATCTTATAGATGACCATATCGAGGGAGGGCACCACGTAGATCGCAGATCCGCCCGCCCCCGATTTGAAATAGGTATCGCGTGGCGCGCCGATCACGTGTCCATCGGCATTCACTTCGAACATCAAACTGAACGGCGAGTGCGGATTGTAGGGCGACGGCTTGGAACAGAGCTCGATATAGCTGGCCGGGACGAGCTGCCGGGTACCCCAGCGGCCCTGGTGCAGCAGCAGGTAGGCGAAGCGCACGGCGTCGGTGGCGCGCACCGAAATACTGCCGCCACCCGGCGTATGGGGAATGGTGCCGGCGCTGCGATGCAGGGCGTAGCTCCACGGACCCCATCCCATGGGCTTGGCCAGGCGCTCATCGATATACTGCTGCAACTCCATTCCGGTAATGTGGCGCAGGACCATGGAGGCCAGGTGCGGAGAAGGCGACGAATAAGAGTAGCCCTGGCCAGGCTTGGTCCAGAGCGGCGTGTGCAGCGCGTTGATGTCCGGATCGATGGAATTGACGGGTTGCGTCACGGGATCGAGAGGAACGATCTCGCCGTGGACAAAGCCGGGATTGGTTCCTTCGCCGTGAAGACCCGCGGTCATGGACAGCAGGTTGCCGAGACGAATCTCCGCCATGGCCGGATCGCGCAAGGGGAGCGCTTCGGGAAGATATTGTGCAGTGAAGACTTTCTGATCGAGCCCATCCGGGAATTCAGCCTGCTTTTCCTGCAGCATGATGCCGCAGGCGATGCTGGTATAGGCTTTGCCGATGGAAGCCATATCCGGGTGAGCTTCGCGATTGCCTTTGCCGAAGTATTTTTCGAAGACCAGCATGCCGTGGCGGACGACCACCAGCCCACCGTGCGGAGTGGTTTGCTGCACGAACAGAAAAGCCTGTTCGAGCCGCTCCGGGTCGACTCCCCCGGCGGTACGAGCTTGGGTTGCATCCTTTGGTACGCTCCACCCACCGGCGCTATCGGGCGGCGGGTTGGTCTGCGGCTCAGTGGCGGCGGAGAGCGCGAGGCAAGCAAGCGAGAGTGCGGCTACCGCGGAAAGGAACCTCTTATCCGGAATTTCCATTTGGTATCTGGCCCGGGACCCAATATACACCCCCAGCACGCCGTCAGGCTGCCTAGATCCCTTTCATCTTTAGAATCACGCGAGCGCCGCGCCCGCTCGACACGAGCTCGTATGCCGGGGGCGGACTCTGATGATCCGTTTTCCGACCCGATCGGGGAATCCAATGACCGCCAGGACTCCGGTGATCGAGAGGGCGCATACAAGTTGCTAATGGATCTCTGCCACGCTGATCTTCGTTGCCTGGACGCACACTCGCATCTCGGAAATTTCGTCTTCGACCACCGACCCCAAGACGCCGTTCGTCACTACGAGGCGGGGCTTCGAATCGGCGAATTATCTCTCGGCGCAGGGTTCCACGGCGTACTGCCGTGGGGTTGGATCGATAACCGGCCGTTCCTACGATGCATGAATGGCTTCGGGCTATGCCTTTGGCGCCTCGGCCTTTTCGACGAGGCTGGGCGCGTTTTCGATCGAATGCTATGGCTGAATCCGTCCGACAACCAGGGCGTGCGCTTCCTGATCGATCACGTGCGGGCGAAAGCCCCATGGGAAGGTAGCCGATGACTGGCCGCCCCGATACCTGCGAAGAGAGAACCAAGCACGTTTGCCGTGTGCGCCGGCGTTGGCTGCAGGCGTCCAAGCGACGCCGATGTACCACCTCGACGTAGTAGAATCTGGGATTCCACTTCGTACAATCCCAGAGTGGTGATTTCAATAAGTTAGACGGAATTCTAATCCGGTTGACAACCAAACTGGACAGTAAGCGCCGGATTGCTCCAAATCGGTTGAGCGCACGCAACGTCGAGCTGGTGTAGCCACCGAAGTCCTCATCCTACTCGCGGCACAGCTTGGAAGAAGCTACCCACTGCCTACCCGGCAGGCGCGTGGGAGCCGTACTGCGGCCGCAATTCTGCTGAGTCGAAGGAGTACCTCCGGCTCCGTTAGCGCCGAGGAGGTTGTAAGTACGCTTCCAGTACGCCGACACCTTCTGACCCCCTGTGGCTTGGTAGGAACGCAGAGCGTCCTGAGCTTTGATCCGCGCGGAGTCCTCTTTTGCCAACTTGTAGTAAGCAGTCGCAAACATCCACCGCGCGGGCCTCACAAGGTCGTGCCAGGACAAACTCTTGAGCAACGCTATGCTCGGCAAATCGGACACTGACCTATCAGCTTCCGCCTGACACGTAATATCCATGCCGCCGCCACGGCGCAGACCAGATACCGGAGACGTGCGCGCGCACCTGTCGCAAAAAACCAGAACCTTTGGTCATCGACCGATGAAGGTAAACGCCGGTGAAGGTCCCGTCCGGCGATCCTTACGCAATCGCTCGGGCAACCGCCCGACGTCTCTCATTGATCAGGCGCCACGTGGCGTCCTGATACAGCGCTCCGAGAGTCGGCACATAATCGGGGCGCATTGTGCACAGCGAGGCGGTCCTTGTTGCGGCGGGACGGCGCAGTAACACCAAATGCGTGAATCTTGCCGCAGCCGGTTTTGCCGCCGGAGAGCGCGGTGATCTCAAAGTTAGCGTTAGCGTAATCTCGCCTCCCGCACAGTTGCATTCCGCGACCCGTTCGCCCCAGTCCAGTTCGATTCCACTTCGGCCCATGGCTCGCGTGAGTGTCGCCGAAACTTCAAAATCGAGAAAGGGTAGTAAGACGTCCCGGCCGTCAATGAGATGAACTTTCGTGCCCAACGCGCCGAACGTACACGCGTACTCGCTGCCTACAGCTCCGGCGCCCACAACGGCAAGCGATTTTGGAATTGTGTTCAGTTCGAGAATGGTGTCCGAATCATAAACTCCCGGCCTGTCGAACGGGAAGCCCGCGGGGCGATGAGGTGAAGAACCGGTAGAAATCAACGTCCTTTGCTAGAGTGCGGTTCAGCGCTTGCTTGACGGCGTGCTCACGCCGCATAGGTCGGCGACCGTTGCTTCGCGGCGTAGCGAAAGATCGACGCCGTAGAGATCACGCGAGCGGATACCCGAGAGTGAGAGAGCCGTTTCGCGCAGAGTCTTGCTCGGCATGGTGCCAGTGTTAGCGCCAGCGCCACCAAGGTCCCCGAACCGATCGATCAGTACGACTCTTGCCCCCAGAGACGCGGCTGTAGTTGCGCCGACGATTCCGGCC
>Ga0302325_10009810_pt1 | contig 20844 bp, 18 predicted proteins | sample Palsa_T0_2_FD_201948 | JGI IMG/M metagenome (GOLD analysis project Ga0302325, IMG submission 201948) | Peat permafrost microbial communities from Stordalen Mire near Abisko, Sweden - Palsa_T0_2 | ecosystem: Environmental > Terrestrial > Soil > Palsa > Peat permafrost | place: Sweden: Abisko...
TCGGCGTGATGGGAGCGGGCGAAGGCGGCGTCAACGCGGTCGGCGCGGCCGTGGCGAACGCGGTCCGGGACGCGCTCGGGCTGGCCGGCGGCATCGGGCAGCTCCCGCTGACCCCGGCTCGCGTCCGGGCCCTCGCGGGCCGCGCCCTCGTCGGCGCAGCGGAGGGCGCGGCGTGATGACCGACATGCCCGGTTACATCAGCAAGACGGACTTGGTGGCCGCGCTCATCCGCGAGCTGATCATCACCGGCGAGCTGGGCGCGGGGGAGCAGCTGCGCCAGCGCGACCTCGCCCAGCGGTTCGGCGTCAGCCAGACCCCGGTCCGGGAGGCGATGCGCCGACTGGAATCCGAAGGGCTGCTGGTCTGCGACACCCACCGGGGCTTCACCGTGGTGGCGTCCGACGAGGGCCGGGTCGAGGAGAACTTCCAGATCCGCGCGGCGCTCGAATCGCTCGGTGCGTCGCTGGCGGCCCGCAAGATCGACGCGGATGGCCTGGCCCGGCTGCGGGACCTGAACGAGAAGATGCGTGCACTCGCCGATGACGACCCCTCCTACGCGGAGCTGAACCGGGAGTTTCACTTCACGGTCTATGAGTATGCCCGCAGCCCGCTGCTGCTGTCCCTGATGCGGCTGCTCTGGGCGTCGCTGCACGGCGGTCCCAGGGTGTCACGCACCCACGCCGAGTCCGCCCGCCAGCACGACGAGATCCTCACCGCCCTGTCCGACGGGGACGCGGCCAGCGCATCGGCGCAGACCTATCAGCACATTATGGGCGCCGACCCGGTAAAAGAAATGACAGAGTAAGGCCCGTCGAAAGAGCCGAGGGGGCGTAAATGCCAGCGATTGTGACCGACGACGGCGTCACCCTGCACGCCGAGGAGACCGGCACGGGAGAGCCGGTTCTGTTCATCCACGAGTTCGCCGGCGACCACCGCAGCTGGGAGCCGCAGGTCCGGTTCTTCTCGGCGGCCTTCCGCTGCGTCACCTACGCCGCCCGCGGCTACCTGCCCTCGGACGTGCCCACCGATCCGGCCGCCTACTCGCAGAAGCGCGCGGTGGCGGACGCGATCGCGGTGCTCGACGGCCTCGGTATCGGCCAGGCGCACGTGGTCGGCCTGTCAATGGGCGGTTTCACCGCGCTCCACCTTGTCCTGGCTCACCCGGACCGGATTACCTCGGCGGTGGTCGCCGGGGCCGGATACGGCGCTCAGCCTGAACGGGCCGAGGCGTTCCGGGCCGAGTCCATGCTCACCGCGGCGGCGTTCGCGGCCGAGGGCGCGGCCAAGGTCGCCGAGCGCTATTCGATCGGCCCGGCCCGGGTCCAGTTCCAGAACAAGAATCCGCGCGGCTGGGCCGAGTTCGCCGCGGCGCTGGCTGCTCACTCCTCGCTCGGCTCTGCCCTGACCATGCGCGGCGTTCAGGCCGCCCGGCCGTCCCTCTACTCGCTCACCGGCGAACTGGCCCAGGTGCGCATTCCTGTCCTGGTGCTGGTCGGCGACGAGGACGAGGGTTGCCTGGAACCGGCGCTTATGCTCAAGCGCACCATCCCCACCAGTGGTCTCGTCGTCCTGCCGCGTACCGGCCACACCGCCAACCTGGAGGAACCCGACGTCTTCAACCGCGTCGTCGACGAATTCCTGGCCGCCCAGGCCCGCGGCGCCTGGCGTCAGCGCGACCCTCGCTCACTGTCCGCCTCCACGACCGGCATGAGCTGACCGCCGTACCTCAGTGCACTCCGCCTCCGGCCGGTAAAAAGTACATTTTCTGAACGGCCCTTGGTTCCCTTTCAGGCAAAGGCCTATCGCTCCGGTGTAGGTAAACCCTGCGTCGGCGAGCGCCGATGTAGTTGCTGCGGTCGTAGCGCCCTACAGGCCGCTGACGAGGAGGTTCGTAGTGGAAAGTCCCACCCCGTTGGCCCAGATCTCATTGCCCGCCCCGATATCGGTCAGGTACTGTCCGGACCCTAGGTTGTTGTTCGCGATTGCGTCCGCATAGAAGTTCGCCAGGTTAAGGCTGCTCACACTGTTAATGACACTGCCCTGGGCTAGTGCATACAGGGTGTATGGCCACTTACGGCTTCCCGAAGGCGTGTAGCGGACGTACCACATGTACCCGTCGATGCTGACCTGGGTGCCGGAATGAGGCAGGCCCAAGCTGGAGAAATTTGAGCTATTGATGAGAACCATGACCTCACCGCTGGGCGTGGGATCGGATCCTTCGCTCCCTGAACTGGCAAACCAGCTATCGATCCCGGTATCGAACGCAGATCCGCTTTGCGGGCTATTAGCTGTCGACCACGTAACCTCCGGCTGGATTGACGATTCGGGCGCCGGCAATCCACTGGACGTGGTGCAGTAGCCACCCTGGCATCCCACATTGATGTCGGGATAGGAGAGGATCCCGCCCGTGTAATTTCCTGCTGACTGAGCGACGATATAGTTGGCCGCGGCGCCGATGTTGGTTTCGCAAGCCGTGCCGCCGCCCCAGTTGTCTGAAACAAGCAGGCCTTGGACATTGTCGGACTGCTCGACGGTCAGCCAAGACGTTTGCCCGCTCGGACAGCTGGCGGCATTGGCCGCGGGGGCGGCAGCTAGCGCTGAGAATCCACAGGCGCTTATGAAGAGAATGGCTACGAGGTATGGCATCGGTCTTGGTACTCGCACGATGTTCCTTTCCAGCAAGTGACCCTTTGTCGTCTCTAAAATCGGTGGGAGCCGTCATGGCATACCTTTTTTGGTTGAGCCTTAAATCAGCTTTCGAGAAGCGGGAAAGCCCGTTTCCTTGATCATTCGTGCGGCGGCACCAGGACCACGAGGTGAATCCCGCCCGCGTGTACGTTCAGCGGTGATAGTCCGCTGAACGTACATAGTCTTAGTGACCTGACTTGCCAGCGCTAGCCCCGAAACCCTGGAGCCCCACTCCGTGCGGTCTCGTTTCATCCCAGCCGTGCCGGGCACCGGTAGCCCAGTACGGGTGGCCAGCACCGCCAACACCGCCAGCACAGTCGCCGCGACGGCGACGGGCCTGTCAAGCACGGTCGCTGGCGCCCTTTAAGCCGCAGGTAACGACGGGACAATGGCCTCACCTGCAGGCCGGAAGTTCCTCAAGGGCGTACCAGTCTCAGGGTCGAGGCGCCACGCCGGAACGCCGTTTCGGCCGTCCGGCTGTTCTCGATGTGCCAGTCCTGGTTGTAAATGCCGCCGTGCTGAGCTATGTCGAACCAGACGAGTCCGAGCGTGCCGTAATGGCGCATGCCGGCGAAAAGGTTCGCGATCTTTGCCGCCTGGCCAGCGTTGGGTCCGACGGCGGTCTCGGATAGCAGTACCGGCAGGGTGGTGAACTTCCGCAGCTGGGCAATCGTTTGGCCGAAGATAGTGAAGAAATTTTCTGACGGGCGGTAATAGTAGCCGTCGATGCCGACCCAGTTGACATACTGCGCACCGGGCCACCAGGACGCGATCGGCCCAGTGCCGGGTTCATCCGCCTGAAGGGTCCACAGCCACATGACGTTGCCGACGTGCTGACCGCGGAATAGCGTCACGACGTGCCGCCACGCCGCAACGAACGTCGCGGGCGGGACGTGCCCGTAGCCCCATGAATACCAGTAGGCGTTCATCTCGTGGCCGAAGCCGATAACGACCGGCTGGCCGAAGTTGCGGACGCTGTCCGCAAACGAGCGCAGATAACCGTCATAGCCGCCGGAGGCAATCCTTGAGACGGAGGCGAGGGTGGGATCCCATTGCAGGATCGTAGCCGCGCCGTGCTGGTGAACGGTCTCTGCGAACGAGGTCTGGAAGGCTTCTCCCCAGCCGCTGTAATACCCGACGAGGTTAGGCTGCCTGCCCACTGCGCTCGTGAAGGCCGCGACCGGCTGGTAGGTCCGAGGCGGCCCGGTCTCATAGACGCCAAGGTATGAGGCTAGGTCCGGCGGCAAGATTCCGGAGCCAGGCGAGGGCCTCGCGAAGCGATGGACGGCGACGACCACAGCGGCAGCTGCGATCACGAGAACGACGAGAATCACCAGCCGGGATCTCATCAGTGTCGTCTCCACGCGGTAGGAACTGACCCGTGCCAGGATTCCAGTCCCCCGGCTCTCCTCAGGCTGCCCTCCTGCTACTTCAATGCGTTACGGAACGTCGTAAGCGCGACAGCGTTACCTTCGAGCCGCCAGTCCTCGCCCTTGTAGAGGCCTCCGTAGCTATGCTGGTCGAACCAGACAAGACCTAGGTAATTTTCCGTGCGGAGTCCAGCAAAGAGGTCTTTAATTCCTCGCGCTTGTCCGGCCTGCGGTCCCACGCCGGTCTCAGCGATCAGCAGTGGGTCTTTAGTAAATTTCCGGACCGCCGAGATCACTGGAATGAAGACGTTGTTAAACGTGTCTCCAGGTACATAGTAGTAGCCGCTGACGCCGACCCAGGTGACGTACTGGGAACCAGGCCACCAATCACGTACCGGCCCGGTCTGCGAGCTAGCAGAGTTCACTTGCCAAAGCCAGATAACATTGCTGGCGTGCTGGTGCCGGAAGAGAGTAACAATATGCCGCCACGCTGCGACGAAGGTCGCCGGAGGAGTATGGGTATATCCCCACGTCTCCCAAAAACCATTCATCTCATGACCAAAACTAATGATCACCGGATGCTTGAAGGCCGCTATCTCGTCAGCAAATGAGGCCAGGTAAGAGTCATACGTACCTGACGCTATTTCGGCCAATGAGATGTTGGTTGGATCCACCTGTATAATCGTCTTAGCGCCATAGCTGGCAGCAGTTTCAGCGAAATTCTTCTGGAAGACTTCTCCCCATCCACTATAATAGGAGACGAGGTTGGGCTGCCTGCCGATAGCTTTTGCGAACTGCTCTACGCCAGAGTATGTGTACGGCGTATCTGGCTCGTATACGCCGAGATAGCGCACCGGCTGCGACTGTGATTTCGCCGGCGCCGGTGACGCTTGCGTGTTCTTATGGAACGCCTTATCTACAACGACTACCGACGCGATGGCGACGACCAATGCGGCAAGTGCCACGAGAGTCATATGCCTAAGGACCCACGACGGTTCCCGATGGTTGCCCCGCGGGGCGGTGTTCCTACGCTCACTAAGCTCACGCTGTGTCACTAAAAGTTCCCTTTGCGGCATCGCGAGGTTGCTGAAACGTTCACCGTAGTGCTGTCTTCACGTCAAGCCTGGCACATCGCCATCAATCGTCGCGGCCAGATCGGCGAAGATCGAGCCGCGACGCATAGCCGCCGAGGCTCGATCTCGGTCCCGGCGGTCCTGGCGCACCTGGACTGCCCGGCCGCCCCGGCGAGCCGGGGCGGCCGGGCGGCGGGGCGGTGCGCAGCAGGAAGGCGCTCACGCGATCTTGTATTCAATATCCTGAGACTCGCATCAGGCTGGGTGACGTTGATCTCTAATTGCCTCAGCGATGTACATGAAGCCGCCCTCAAGCAGGCCGCGCCTAGCTCCCTTCAGAAGGTAGGCCGGGAAGTCATGCGGCAGCTGTCCTACCCGCAAGCTCTTGCTACCATTCCTGAGGTCCCGGAACGCATATGGGGATAGCCGAAGGATATCGAAGGCTATCGTCGGTCTCAAGCGGATCATACTGGCGTAGAACGCGGAAAGGCCCGCACTGTACCCATAGAGTTGCTTTTGAAGCGCGGTCATCTCTCGCCGGTGCGTGTGCCATGTAATGGCACTGGGCCAGTGGAGAATAGCGCGGCCCGACAAGAGGAGCAGGGAAAGTACTTGAGTCTCCTCCCCGCTGTGGGTCCTGGTGCCCGCTCCAAGACAAGGGTCGAATCCGTTAACCGAATGCAAGGCTTCGGTCCGGAAGGCCATATTCCCTCCTGGACCGAACGCAGGCAACGGATAGAGCGGACTGGCCACCGACGGAGCACCCATTTGCAGAATCTCTGGCATCAGGTTCCGCCCCTTATTGAAGCCTCCGTACTGTTCGAACCGGACCTGCGCCTCGAAATCCAGCTCTGCCGGGAACATCACGCCGCAGACGGCCGCTGGCTTTGCCTTATGGGCGAATCCTTCCTTCAACCGCCGTACCCAGTCGGCATCCGCCACTTCGTCGTCATCGATCCAGGCGATCAGCTCGGTGCGGACCGTACCGAGCGCCCGGTTGCGGGCGCGGGAAAGCCCTGGTCGTGGCTCGACGATGTACTCGCACCGGGCAAGATCAAGCTCCTCGACAACCATCGCCGTTGTCGTTGAACCCTGGCTATTGTCGACAACTAGAACCTCAAAGTTGGCGTCCGTCTGCCGCCCCAAGCTGGTCAGCGTTGCCCGCAAGCCTGACGGCCGGTCGCGGGTGCAGATCACCACCGTCATGTCCAGGTCGGCCGCCTCCGGTTGCGGCACTGGGCGCAACCTATCGTCCGCAGTGGCCCTGATGTTTAGGCGGTCACGCAGCTTCCGGGTTGAAACACTCGTGTCTTCGGTTACATCCCAAAAGGAAATCTCCTGTGGAACGCCGTCGATCCTGGAGAGACACCACATGGCGTTGTAGTCCTTGACGGGGATGCTGTCATCGCCGTCCCGGCCGATCGATGCTAGCTCAAGGTCCAGCACGCGAGCTGGCGCCCGGAGGCCGTTCCGGTCAGTACGTTGCACTCGACGAGTCTCCCGTTTCAAGGCACCGCGGCACGGTTGCGGTATTACGGTGCGCTATGGGGTGTTATGGTACCCAGCGAGCGGACCCCAAGAGCCCATGTTCCGGTCGCGGGCCACTCCGCAAGCCCGGTTGTAAGCAAGAAGCAAGATGCTGTTTAGCTAGTATGTACAGGTCGTCCTACATAAAGTGAATGTATGGTCGAATGCGGTTGTCCGTGCCGCACCGACCCCTAAGGTGAGCGGTTTCCCGGCGAAAAGAGGGGCGAGGGATGCGGATTCTCGTTGACCAGTCCGGCTATGACCTGTTGAATATCGGCGACGTGGCGATGCTGCAATCCTGCGTATCACGACTTCAGCAGCAATGGCCAGATGCCGAAATCATGGTCATCGCACATGAGCCTGAGCGCCTAGCATCCTATTGCCCAGGAACGATTGCTATTTCGCGCACCTTGGCTGACCTGTCGTTGTTCCGTCTCATCCCGCAAAGATTCCGGCTCGCATCTGAGCAAGGGTGGAAAATGGCAGCTCCGTACTTTTCCGGCCGCGTCGACCGTCGGCAGCCTGTTCGGGGTAAGCCGTGTACGGCGATCCAGGCCGTTCAGGCGGCTGACATCGTCGTGGCCAGTGGCGGCGGCTATGTGACCGATTCGTGGTGGTGGCATGCGGCGGGCGTTTTGAGCCTGCTGTCCTTGGCCCAGCGCCTCGGTAAGCCGACCGCTATGTTCGGGCAGGGCATCGGGCCGATAGGCCACCACGCGTTGCGCGTGCAAGCCCGTTCTGTTCTGCCGAAGCTTAAAGTTATCGGCCTCCGAGAAGACCGTATTGGCCGCGACTTGGTGCTCTCCTACGGAATGTCACCAGAAACCGTGATCGTGACGGGCGATGACGCCTTCGAGCTGCTTTGCGACGCAACAGCAGTCGAAGGTGACGCTCTAGGGGTTAATGTTCGGGTTACTGGCTATGCGGGTGTTAAACCGGCGGCCGCCGCGGCTGTGGGCGACCTAGTGCTGCGGACCGCGGCGGCGCTCCAGGCGCCGGTGGTCGGGCTTCCCGTGTCCCGGTACGCGGCAGATGCCGATATCGATGCGATCCGTGCGGCGTTCAATCGCAGTACCGGGGTCGTCCTGAATGACATCGCCTCCCCCGATTCTCTGATCTCGGCTGCGGCCAGCTGCCGCGCCATCGTTACGGGCAGCTACCACGCAGCGGTCTTCGGCCTCGCGCAAGGCGTGCCTGCCGTGTGCTTGACCGGGTCGTCCTATTACGCGGCAAAGTTTGGCGGTCTCGAAGCCTTGTTCCCGGGCGCCTGCTTCGTTGTTCCGCTCGACACGGCGGATTACGGCTCCCGACTCGGCGCCGCGATCCATCAGGCGTGGTACCTGCCGGTCTCGGCGAGAGCGGCAGCGAGGGATGCGGCCCAGCGCCTGCGCGATGCCGGACGAGTGGCCTACGCACAGTTCCGGGCCGAGGCCGACGGCTCTGCGGTGGTGGCCGCCAATAGTCGGCCCGACCGTCTGTAAACACCAGCCTGGCCGGGGATTGAGGCGCGGTTGGCGGATGACGGCACAGAAAAGCACGTCCGTGTTGGCGGTAACCACGCTGCTCTCGGTTCTGACCGGATTCCATTTCCGGCAGCGCTTTATGGGCTTTAGGGGTAGGTTGGGGGCCGTTGCCCGCTGGCCCGGGAGGCTGTGGTGAGCCTGACAGAACGGTGTCGTCGCCTCGGGACCGCACCGCTGAGGGAGTAGAGGTGGCGGTCGACCGGGTTCTGGTCGGCCACAAGGGGATCGTGTGCCTCGTGGTCGCGGCTGGTGCCGAAGGGTCCCGCTACGCCTGCCGAATGTGTGATCTTGTGACGACTCTTGGCGATGCCACGCTCACGCTGCCTCAGGAGAATGCAGACGCGGGTGCCGACGCTTCCGGATTGGCCCAGAAGCCTGATTCCCTGTCGGTGGATGGTAGCCCACCCGCGGTCGCGGTAAGCGAATCCTCTCCTGACCCGATGGCTGGGACGGCACGCCTGGAGTCAGGAACCGCTGAGGGCACGGCCACGGTGACCGTTGCTGATGCGCGGCTCGCCTCCCAGCAGGAGCTGCCAAGCCGGCGAGGGCGGCATGCGGCGGAGCGTTCACGTCAACCGGTAAGCCCGGTAAGTGCTGTGACTATGATCGCTGCGACCGGTCTTCTGCTCGTGGCCTTTGCATATACCGCGGGGCGCCTCGGTCATGTCAGCTCGCCGTGGGCGAACCGGGCCTATTGGGCTGGTCAAGCCTTCATCTTGGTACCGACAGCTGCCTCGCTGCTCGGACGGCGCGTCCTGACGGCTAGCGAAACCGTGGCTGTGATAACGGTTCTGACGGTCGCAGAGTACTTTGCCTGGATCTGCTACAGCCCTGCGGCGTTTACCTACCCGGACGAACTCGAACACTGGCGCAGCACCGTAAATGTCTTGCAAACCGGCGGCCTGTCCGGCGCTAATTATCTACTACCGATCAGCCCGCACTACCCTGGCCTCGAAGAGGTCACCTCGGCTCTGGTCTCTGTCACAGGGCTCTCGCTCTTCACGTCCGGTCTGATCGTTGCCGGTATCGCTCACCTCCTGTTCATCTACGTGCTGTTCCTGCTTTTTCGGGAGATCAGCGGCTCGCATCGGGTTGCTGGCGTCGCCGTGCTTTTGTACGCCAGTAATTTGCACTTCGCGTCGTTCGACTCGATGTTCATCTATCAGACGCTTGCTCTGCCCTTCCTCGGGCTCACGTTGCTGGCCGCTTGGCGGCTGGCGTCGAAACCACCCGCCGAGCCGCGAGTTGGCTGGCTGATCCTTGCCGTGCTGGCCATAATCGTGACGGTAGCAACTCATCACGTCACCAGCTACGTTCTGGTGGCGGCGCTGGTCCTTATTACTGTGGCTGCGTTGCTCACGGCTAACTGGCGAATGGCGGCTTGGACGGCAGTCCTTGCCGTGCTCTCCGCGACGGCGACTGTTTGCTGGCTGGTGTTTGCCGCACCTGAGACTTGGACCTATCTGCAACCCTTCGCCGACGAATCGCTGCAAAGTTTCCGGGACCTTCTCGCAGGTGGGGGCGCCGACGTTGTGCCGATATCGGCCGGCCCTCTAGCCGACCGGATGTTGTCCGACATAGCTGTCCTCGCGGTGTCGGCGCTGTTGCCCGTTGGCTGGTGGCAGGTCTGGCGACGGCTGCGCCACCAGCCATGGACTGTAGCCCTGGCGATTGGGTCGATCGGCTGGTACGCGACGGTTGCCATCCGGCTCGCCGCTGCCGACGGCAGCGAGCTGGCCGGGCGGGCCGCGACCTTTGTCTTCGTGCCGGCCGCCTACATCGCGGCTCTGGCCGTTGGGCACCTTGCGAGTGCCGTTGTTCGCCGGCATGCGCGCGCCGTTGCCGCCGCCGTGCTGGTGGTAGTGCTCATGCTGCTGTTCGACGGATTGGCCAACGGCTGGCCACCGTACTGGGAACGGCTGCCCGGGTCCTTCCAGGTGGCCGGCTCCGAACGGTCTGTGGAACCCGAAGTGATTGCGGCGGCTGAGTGGACCCTAAAAGCGTTGGGTCACGGCAACCGGATCGCGACCGACGTCGGCAGCTATCCTGTCCTCGGCAGCTACGGCGACCAGGATCCGGTCCGTGACGTCGCATACCTGTACACCTCGTCCGTGTATACGCTAGCGGACGCCTCCCGGGCCAAGCTTCAGGCCCTGCGCTATATCTGGGTTGACCAGCGGCTGAGCCAGTCCCTGCCCGCAAGCGGCCAGTACTTTCCCGTAGACCCGGATGCCGGCAAGTACAAACATCCGCTGCCAGCGGCTGACCTGACGAAGTTCAATACCCAGCCTGGCATTGACCGCATCTACGACTCGGGGAACATCGTCATCTACCAGCTACCGGGGGCATCACATGGGCCGTAGTCAGGTAGACCTGGGGATGACCGCGGCGGTGGCGGTCCTTACTTGCGTGGCGGCCGCGGCCGACGCCCCCGTCGCAGTGATGACCATGTTCGGAATACTGCTCTTCGCGGCGCCCGGTTACCTGCTGGGGCAGCTGCTCCTAGGCTCGGGCAGCGCTGGCCTTGAGCGCGTAGCGGTTGCCGCTGGGCTCGTATTCTGTGTGCCCGTTCTCGGCGGTCTGGTGCTATATGCCGCCGGGGTGCCGCTACACCGGGCCGCGTGGCTTGCCCTGCTCGCCGGGGTGACCTTGATCTGTGACGTGGCGTTGTTCCTCCGCCGCCGGATCGGGGGGCCGGCAGCTCCGGACCAGAAGCCAGCGGCCTGGCGTCTCCCGTCCCGGCACGTCGTGGCGTTCGCTGGCGCAGCGGTAATCGCTCTCGGCGCGGTGGGAGTCGCTCGTGCTGGCGTCGCGATGCAGCACTTTCCCGGCTACACCCAGCTGTGGCTGGACCGTCCGAACCATGACGCCCCGACCGTGACGCTTGGCGTTGATAACGACGAGGGCAGAAGCATGCGCTACGAACTGGTCCTTCTCCACAATAAAGGGATCGTCGCCGTCTGGACTCTCGACCTGCGCAACGGCCGGTCCTGGCAGCACCCAACTCAGTTCACGGGCCGCTATAGCGTAACCGCCAAACTGTACCGGCTGCCCGACCTCTCCAGCGCTTACCGATACGTCTTCATGAACGGTAACGGGAACTAAACTCGTGACTGACGCCCACGTCGGTACTGGCGCAACCGGGACAAGGGCACGTCCGCGGCCTGCGGTGCCGCAGCGGTCGCCGTGGGCGGCCTTCCGGACTGTGTGGCGGCGACATCATGATCTACTGAGCAACGCGAGCACTCTCGCCGCCACGACTGGAGTGACGTCAGCGCTGGGATTTGCCTACTGGGCGATCGCCGCCCGGTTGTTTAGCCAACAGGCGGTGGGATACGGTGCGGCTGCAATCTCGGCTATAACCCTGTTGGGCACAATCGGGATGCTCGGTATGGGCACCTTGCTCATCGGCGAGCTACCTCGCCGCCGCGCCCGCGCTGGTCTGGTCTCGGCCGCGGTGCTCACCTGTGGCCTTGGATCACTGGTGCTCGGGCTGGGGTTCGCCCTCCTGGCTCCTCACATCAGCGGTCGCTTTGCGCACGTCAGCGGTACTCCCGGGCAGGCGGCACTATTCGCGGCCGGGGTGGTACTGACCGGGGTGAGCCTGGTGTTTGACCAAGCCACCATCGGCCTGATGCGTGGGGGCTTGCAACTGACCCGCAACGCGATATTCGCGGTCGCCAAGCTGGTGGCCTTGCCGGCTGCCGCGATCATCATGCACGACCAGTTCGGGCTTGGTCTTACTACGTCCTGGCTGGCTGGTATTGCGCTGTCAATGGCCCTTGTGGCGATCAGGCTCCGGTTCTCCGGTACCTCCGTGCTGCCTCGGCCGGACTGGGGCGTCCTGCGCGGCCTTGGCAGGACCGCGCTGGCCCATAACTGGCTGAATCTGTCCATTACCGTCCCGCTGACGCTGATTCCGGTGCTGGTGACAGTGATCGTGTCACCTTCAGCCAACGCCGCCTTTTATGCCGCTTGGACCCTGAGCGGCTTCCTAAAAATCGTGCCGACGCACCTGTCGACGGTTCTCTTTGCCATCGCGGCCGCCGATCCTCAGGTAATCGCCCGTAAGCTACGCTTCACTCTCCGGCTTTCGCTCCTCATCGGGCTACCGGGCATGGCCGTGCTCGGCTTCGGCGCTCACCTGGCCCTTAGCATGTTCGGCCCCGGCTACGCCCGGGAGGCTACATTGCCCCTCTGGCTACTGGTGATCGGTTACCTGCCTTCTATCCCCAAAATGCAGTACATCGCAGTGTGCCGCGCGGCTGGCCGAATACCACGTGCCGCCGCCGTCATGACCGTGGCAGCGGTCATGGAGGTAACCGCCTCGACGATAGGCGGGGAATATGGGGGATTGAAAGGACTGTCATTTGCGCTACTAGCTGTTTTTATTTTTGAGGGTCTAGTGACCACTCCTCCCGTGCTTCGCGCCGCCATGGGGCGCGGTCGGCACCGGCAGACCCCCTCATCTGTCGTTGCTTTCAATAACTTCTCAAAAATTGCCCGACCAGACGGTGCCGCCATTGTTTCGGCCAGAATATTGTCTAAGCCAGCTTCTGCAGGCCCTGGCGTGGATGCCGAAACGGTTACCTCCTCCGAAGCGACTGATGCGGAGCAGCAGCAACAACAGCTAGCGGGGATTGACAGGCTGCTGTGGCTCGCGCGAGCCCAGGCTCCGCCTCAATTGTGACTCCCGTCGGAGTGGACCTTGGCTTGGGTCGCGCGGACCTGTTGACCGCTGGTGTCCGGGAGATGCTGATGCGTGCCGCAACGTCAGGGTTTGCGAATAGCCGCGCTATAAGCCGGGCATCGAGCCGTTCAGCACGCATTAACCAAAGGTAATCATAAATGTACTTTGCGTCGCGGGCCTGGAATAAGTCCTTGCCGATGCGTCGGATTCGGCCGATACCGGCCCCCTCGCTAGGCGTGGTTTGTCATATTTAACGACACAACGCGTGCTTTGTCATGTTGACGTACAGCACGAAAATATTACGTTGTCCCAGTTTGCCAATTTTTTTCAGCAAAGCTACCCCCGAATCGGGGGTAGCGCTGATTGAATTCGCTTCGTTGGGTCTGGCACGGTTTTGGCGACATGCGACACGCGGTGAGGCAACTTGGGCTTCGATCGCGAGGGGAAGCAATGCATGATCATTCTGAGAAGCGGCCTGGATATCGGGTTTCGATCATCATTCCTGCCTACAACGAGGCTCTGATGTGCAGCATGGGCTTGGGGCCCTGCCGACGGGGCTGGACGAGGTGATCGTCGTACACGGCGAATTCACCGACGGGGCAATCGAGGTCGCGCCGCGGGTTCGACCCGGGGGCATCATAACGGCCGATCAAGCGATCACAGAGATAAACCTGATCGGGGACCCAACGTGACCGTTGATCAGGGAATGGCGTCTGCGACGTCCGTCGTGATCGCCAGCCACAGCCTGCGGCGGTCTCGGACTACTGCTGAGGCCGTCGCCTCAGTTGCCGACCAGCACCCGTACGAGGTGGTGGTCGCCGTAGACAACAATGCTGATCTCTATGAGTGGGTCCGAAAGCAGCTGACAGATGTTGTTCCCGTCCACAATCAGGGCATTCCTGGTGCGTCCGCGACAAGAAACGCTGGTGCCAGCGCCGCCGGAGGCAAGCTCGTGGCGTTCCTGGACGACGACGCGGTCGCCAGGCCTGGCTGGCTCGAGAACCTGACCGCACCGCTGGTGCGGCCCGATGTGATCGGCGTAGGCGGCCGAGTGGAGCCGGTATGGCTTGGGCGAGCGCCGGCGTGGATGCCCGAGGAGTTCTTGTGGGTCGTCGGAGCTTCTTACCGCGGCTTGCCCCCTGCGGCCGCGCCGGTCCGCAACGTGTGGTCAGAGAACATGGCAGTGGCCCGGACGGACTTCTGGTCAGTCGGCGGATTCCGGGAGGGATTCGGCAAGACGGGCCAACGATCACAGCCAGAAGACACCGACTTCTGCATTCGCCTGGCGGCCGAGCTGGAAGGACGTGCGTGGTGGTACGAGCCGTCCGCCCGGGTTGGGCACAGTGTGCCGCCCGATCGCGGCACGCTTCGGTTCTTCGTTCAGCGCTGCTACAACGAGGGCCAGGGGAAAGCTGAGATGGCGATGCTGCTGGGCCCGCAGGAACGGCTCCGAGACGAACGTCGGCACGCTAGCAGGACGCTGCCGGAAGGCATCCGTCGTGAGCTTTGGCAAGCTGTCGAGGCCAGGGAGCTTGCCGCCGCACAGAGGGCGATGGCGATTGGCGTCGGCCTAGTAGCGGCCGGGCTGGGTTACCTTCTGCGTCAAACCCGGCCAAGGATCACGGTCTAGCGCACCTTCCTCCAGGACAGCGGGCAACTCGCGCGAAGTGGGACAGCGTCTTGCCGATGTCGGCCGGTGGTGCTATCCGGTCGGAAGGGTGGCCACAAGCTCGTCGCTTATGCCCAGCTGGAACGAGGGCTGGGCCAGCGGGTCGTTTTCGATCCTCCAGTCCTGGTGGTCGATCCCTCCCTCGCCCTGCTGGTCCTTGTCGAACCACACCAGCCCGAGCGTCCTGTAGGTGAGCATCCCCTTAAACAGGTTCAGGATATTACTGACGGGGTTGGCGGCAGGTCCGACGGCGGTCTCCGACAGCAGCACCGGCTTGCTGGTGAACCCCCGTACCTGGTTGATGGTCTCGCCGAAGACGCTGGCGAAGGTGTCGGAGGCGTAGTAGTAATAACCGTCGATGCCGATCCAGGTGACGTATTGCGGGCCGGGCCACCATGCGCCTACGGGCCCGGTGCCAGTTTGATCCGCCTCGACGGTCCACAGCCAGGTGACGTTGTCCGCGCCCTCCTGGCGGAATAGCGTCACGATGTGCCGCCAGGCCGCCACGAACGTCGCAGGCGAGACATGTCCGTACCCCCACGAGTACCAGGGCGCATTCATCTCGTGCCCGAAGCCGATGACGACGGCGTGCCGGAAGTTACGCACGCTGTCGGCATATGTGCGCAGGTAGGGATCGTAGGCGTCGGCCGCGATCGCCGAGATCGAGGCGTCTGTAGGATCGATCTGTACGAAGGGGATGATGCCGTGCTTGCGGAGCATCTGAGCAAACGACATATCGAACGGCGCAGCCCAGCCGCTGTAGTACTCGATCAGGTTCGGCTGCTTGCCCGCTGCCTGCGTGAACTGCGCGATCGCGGAGTATCCAGGCGGCACTCCTGGCTCGAAGACGCCCAGGTAGGAGGCTAGTTGAGGAGCTAGGGAGGCATGGGCCACCGGCGGGGGAGACGGGATAGATCGCGCGAGGCGGCTTCCGGCGACGACGATGGCGATGGTGGCGAGCGCGACAGCCAAGATCACTACGAGGCGAGATCTCATGCTGTCCTGCCTCCGGGGAAGATGACGCGGCTCACGACAGCGAGGTTGAGGGCGCCGAAGAACAACAGGACCGCGAACTGCCAATGATCCAGCGTCGCTGTCCGCCAGATGGCCAGCAGCAGCCATAGCATGGCCATGCTGCCGCTCCACCACCTGATCCCGATACGGAAACGCCGCAGTGAGCTACCTGGAGTCCGCGTCGGATGCCAGCTCATTGACTTGCCCCAGGCGCCATCCCAGATGGCGAACACATGCGCCCAGCCGCGTGCGATTCCCAGCGGCCAGATCCACGGCCCGTAGCGGGCCCGGTGCCACAGCGGGTACAGCAGGAAGCCGGTGAACATCGCTGGGAGCAGGACGATGAAGTTCCGCAGCCGGATCTGGCCGGGAAGAAAGGCCAGCAGGACAACGGGGATGATAGGCCCGAAGAACGTGAGCAGGGCCGTGTAGGCGTAGTACAAGAACCCCGAGATGTAGGTCAAACGGGCCGGGATCCCCATCGGTATCGACCATAGCCGCCAGGAGAACACGATGCCCACATTTCCGGAGCACCAGCGGTATTGCTGGCGCACGAAGGCGTCGAGGTTGTCTGGGCATATCCCGGTCGAGAGCAGGACCGGAACATAGACCATGGACCAGCCGGCCCGGCGTACATCGAGCCCGGTGTGGACATCCTCAGCGTAGGGGATGAGCGTCGGGCCGCCCTGAGGTTCCAGCGCGGCCCGCCGGTAGAGCGCGGAGGTCCCGCAGCAGACGGCCGCGTCCAGCCGGTTACGGGCTACCTGAACCGCTCGGTAGAAAACCTCCTGGATCGGTCCCGCGGCCCTCTCAATCCATATCTGCTCTGGGCTGCTCCTGAAGTACTGAGGGGTTTGCACGATCGCGATCTTGGGATCGTCCATGTACGGCAGCGTCTCAGCGAGGAAGTCGCTGCGTACGGCGAAGTCCGCGTCCAGGATGAGCAGGTATTCAGCGCTGGTCTGAGAGAATGCGTACCGCAGGTTGCCGGCCTTCTTGCCGGTCGGCCAATCGGGTCGGTGGATATAGCGGAAGCCGAACAACTCGGCCATCGAGCAGGCTTCGTCTGACGGACCGTCGTCAAGGACGTAGGCCCGCGCGTCACCCTCGTACTGTTCGATCAGGCGCGCGGCAGCGGTCCAGGTGTTACGGAGCAATTCAATCGGCTCACCGCAAATAGGCAGATAGATCTCTATGTCGGGATAAGAGGCGGGGTGCCACGAGCGGATCCGGGCCTGGTGGGCGGCGAGGTCGAACCCCGCGCCGGTGAAATTCACCGGGAGGCTGGTCGCCTGATAAAGAACGTAAACGGCGGTGAAGGCTGCGAAGGGCAACAGCACCAGGTCATGTACCTCGAACCTGAACTGGCTGATGATCAGGCAGCTGGAACCGATCAGGATCACGGTCGTCAGGTAGGGCAGGTTCCGCTGGACGTAGGAGTACTTCTCCTGGTCATCCGGCGGATGCGGAGGTACCAGGCCAGGTTGCTTGTGCCGTTTGCCAATAGGGCTGACCGGTCTTTCGATGGTTCCGGTGATTGCCCGCTGGCTGGTCACGACTGCGGCTCGTATCGCCAGATCACGTACTCACCAGCCGTCGAGCCGTCCAAGCTGTAGGGGACGACCTCGATTTTGTGGTAATGGGGATTGCGCTTGAGGTCTGCGGCGATGATGTGGTCTAGAGACGTCGTGTCGGCGAAGTTCAGCGCGACCAGGGAAAAGTAGTTGTCCACGATGTATTCGGCGAAGGTGCCAGCGTTGCCGTCACCCACGACCCCTGCCTTATCGCTGGGACCGCCGGTGAACTTTCCCGCGGTCAGCACGATGTTCCGCGTGCTTGACCAGCGCTCCCACTGGCTTCCCACCGACAGGTAGTACTCCGCGACAGAGGGATCCTCGACTAGGAGGTGCCCGGTGCCGTGATCCACCAGCGGCCGGAGTATCGCGACGAAACTCGACGAGTCTGGCCAGCGAGTGGAGAACGCCCTGGACTGAGAGGCCCCGAGAGTGACCGGGAAACAAAGGGCGATCACGCAAGCGCTGCCGGTCACAATGCGCATGTTTCCCGCAGCCGAGGTCGCCACCAGCCTGTCCACGGCGTAGCCGGCCGCGATGGCGGCGAACCAGGCACCAAAGTCCACGTGTTTATTCAGCGAGTCGAGGGTGGACATGCTCGCCTGCTCGGCGGGCACGATCAGAGCGGCCAAGGCCAGCAGGGTCAGCAACCACGTCTGTGGGCGTTGTGGCTGAGTGACCCAGCTGACGACAGCCCCGCAGATAGCGGCCACGACGATGATGCCGGTCCAGGACCAGCTGTGAGCTAGAACAGACAGCGGAGAGTCGGAACCGCCCACCCGTGCCAGGGTTGTCTGCTCGACCCCGGTGAGGTAGCGGCTCCCGCCGATCAGCAGCAGCAGCGTGATGAGCAGAGCCACGATGGCCAGGAGGGAGACGGCGCGGGCGATGGCGAGCCTGGGGCCTGGGATGGTCCAGGCGACGACCAAGGCGAGCAAGATCACGACGGGATCGAACAAGGCCGACGAATAGGACACAGCGTTGGCCAGTACCAGCGTGACCGCTGCGCCCAGCATCCAGCCGGTCGCGTCCTGCCGGTCCCCGGCGCGTACGACGAACCAGGCCGCCAGCGCGACCAGGAACAATGACATGGCGTCGTAGGTAGCGAACGCTCCAAGATGCAGCGTCGGGCCTAGGGCGGCGAACAGCGCGGCGGCGAAGAACGCGGCCCGGCGTCCGTACAGCCGGTCAGAGATAAACCACAGCGTGACGGTCGCCCCCAGCATGAAGACCAGGGAAAAGACCCGGGCGGCGGTAAGGCCCCCGATGCTATCCGCGAGGGCACCCAGCGGCGGATATATGACCGGCGCTCCGGAGAAGTACGCCGGGAACTGCGGCAGAGGGGTGCCGTGCAGCATATGCGCCCATTCCAGGTGCCCGGCCCACAGGTACGTCGCCTCATCTTCGAACGCTGTGTCAGCCCGAACGAGCCTGAGCGAAAGGAGCGCTTGAACAGTAAGTATGACAGCCAGGGGCCAGCTGCCCGGCAGACGCGACTTGGCCGCCCGCTTCTGCCGGTGCGAGGCACCGTCCATCTCCCGGGGAAGTCCAGTGCGTCCTTCCGGGAGAGCAGCCGCCGACGTGGAAGGCTCCGTCGGCCGCTGAGTCGCTGGGCCATGATCCATCAGTCGCACCCGCCTGTTAATCAGAGGCATGTCAGGGGTGTATTGATCGCCCCCCCTGGAGCTCACTTAAGGTACCTGCGGCATCACATTAAGCAGTCCTTCCGTCCGTACGTCTACAGACACCGCAAAGCAGACGGTAACGTCAGCTTCGGCCCTAGGAAGGGTTTTTCCGTGATTTCGCGGCAGAAAGTCCATGCCTCGCACCGCGCGTGGCGTCCGGAGCCCTGCGCCAGGCTGAAATCGACCTAATTACATCACGATTCGTAATCCCGCTTGAATAGCTATCGATCCTGTGCTCCGCTATACCGTGCGGTCCGCATCATCCGGTATGCGCACCGCGTATGGGGGTTTGACCTCATGGGAGATGAGGACCGCAGCCGAGAGCTGCCTCAGCGTGAACGAGGCATGGCCCGAGACGGGTCAGGCCGATCGACTCCGTCGCCTGTGTTGTCCGAGGAAGTGCGGCGGCGGATTCAGGCTGCGGTCAAGGCCGAGCGCGCCGAAGTGGCAGCTCAGGAAAGCTCGACCACGGCTGACCCGGGCCGGCCCGCGACCGCCGCAACTCCTGTCGGCCGCAACGTGACGAGCCCGCCGGTCAACGGGATTCCTGGCCAGCGCAAACACGTGGCCAAGCCCGAGCGCCCGGCTCGGGCCGGTCGCGGGGGCAAGCCGGGTCATGTGGCCAAACCTCAGCGTGGCCCCAAGCAAGAGCGTGCCGCTGAGCCAGAGCGCACTGCTGAGCCAGAGCGCACTGCTGAGCCAGAGCGCACTGCTGAGCCTCAGGCCGCCGCTAAGGCCGAGTTCGCTCAGCCCGGTCGCCCTGCCAAGGCCAAGACAATGGTCGGGACCCGGTCCGCCGAGGATGTGCGAGCGGACCATGAGCCCGCGAATCCGGGGCACGGTCACGTGCCGGCCCAAGGTGGCTCCGGCCGACCGGAGTCACCGGAGGACCACGCGTGGATAGAAAAGTACTTCGACTGGATTCGGCTGCTTGTCTTGATTATTGTCCTCACGGCGGTCGGTTCGCTGGTCACCGCGGCGTCTCTGCATGTCGCGAACTCGTCATCAAGCGGAAACGCTCAGGCCCGGGTCGCCCTGCAGCATCAGGAGGTTCTCGCGAGTCGTCAGGCGGCCAGCTGGGTCGCGCAGCAGGTGAACCGGGATGACGTCGTGTCATGCGATCGTGCGATGTGCGATGCGCTTGAGGCCGACGGGTTTCCCGCGGGCAAACTGCTCATGCTCGGGCCAACATCGCCTCCTCCCGTGACCTCGGCTGTGGTCGTCGTGACGGCGGCCGTCCGTACCATGTTCGGCAGCAGCATGGGCGCGGCCTGGGCGCCGGCGGTCCTCGCGTCCTTCGGCTCAGGGCCGGAGCAGATCACCGTCCGCGAGATAGCGTCACACGGTGCCGGGGCTTACCAGGCCGCGCTCAGTGCGGGGCTGGCCGGCCGGATGAATTACGGGAAGCTGTTGCTGGACGATAGCCGGATCGTGCTCTCGTCCGTGGCTAGCCAGCAACTCGCCATCGGTCAGGTTGACGCGCGGCTGGTACTAGCGATTGAGTCTCTGGCCGCGTATATACCGGTCCAAGTTATGGAGTTCGGGAACGTAGGTCCAGGCGCCGGCCAGGGTCTCCCGCTACGTTTTGCTGACCTGGCCGAGAACGGCCAGTCGGCTGGCCTGTCTAGCTCAGCGTACGTGCGCGCCATGCAAGCTCATCTGAGCGCAGAAAATATGCAGTTCCGGCCGCTCAGCAGCCAAACTGTGGTGCTCCCCGGCCGCAGGGACGTCTTTCGGGTCGAATTCGCCGCACCGAGCCCCCCGGGCTCGATAAGCGCTCAGGAATCTCCGTGACGGCCGCTCTGCCCGTTCCTTCAGCCCGGCCGCCATCCCCCGCGATGGTTCGGAAGTCATCGATCTAGGAGTCATAACCAAGGCCGGCCGCGTCCAGGGCCCGCAGCCACAGGTTCCTGCGGCCGGACTGCCGGTCGGCTTGGGCCAGTGACCAGCGGGTGGCCTGAACGCCCAGGTAGGCGAAGGGCTCGGGCGGGAAAGGAATCGGCTTGCTGCGGACAAGTTCCAGCTCGGTCA